>Ga0160428_1000187_pt1 | contig 77513 bp, 80 predicted proteins | sample SolpanmetagenomM_FD_108198 | JGI IMG/M metagenome (GOLD analysis project Ga0160428, IMG submission 108198) | Solar panel surface microbial communities from Lawrence Berkeley National Laboratory, California, USA - M | ecosystem: Engineered > Built environment > Solar panel > Unclassified ... | reverse complement strand
TCCCACGAACATTGTACCGGACGACTGTGTTCTGCATTGCGGGCATCACTTCCACTGGGATTGTTTGTTGGAATCCTTTGATTCTACGGTTTGCCCGGCATGTGGAACTGATCTTAAAACAACATCACAAGATGGGCAGCCTCAATTGCTGATCAATCTGCACAATGAAGGTGGACTGCAAAACAATCACGATATTCTGCCCGCGATAAAAGAGGAGGCATATGTTCGACAGTTTCCGAAGGAAAGAAGGCCAAGAGCGTTCCTGGAGTATTGCCGGACTGGAGACGTTCCGGCTATGGTGGAGATGTTGCAAGATCTACAAGATGAACAAGACGAGGACGGGAAGATATGGGAAGCTCGTGACTTCCTACTTTATATAGATGGACTTTACCATGGCTGGTCACCCTTGCATACAGCAATTATCCATAAGAGACAGGAGGTTGCTTGGTTGTTGCTGCTTATCGGGTCATCGGTAGACCTGAATCGCTTTCCGGCGGAAGTCATACAAGAAGCTCTTTCACTAGGAGTGGATGTGTCTTCGACCTTAATGTCAATCGATGTTAGGTTTATGAGAGACACGCAAGGTAGGTCGGTGGAAGAGTTGGCGTCCCAAGTCGGCGCTCCGTGGACAGCATGGGTTGAGCAGGGATTACTGACACCAAACTATCGGTGGACAGAAGGCAACAGAAGAGCCTCAAAAGTAGAGAGATGAAAAGTTGGACAGATGTCTATCCCCAGCGAATAGGCAGACTTGTACAGACGGGCAAAAATTGTGCCCATGGTATCTGGCTTGCTCGAAACAGCATGAATACTGTGCAATTCGGACCAGGATAGACGTCAGACGGACAGTGTAGAGACAGGCAATGACAAGAACCAGCACTATCCACACGATGGAGTCGCTGTTAGCTGATGAGGCCGAGCTCAAACAAAAGGTGCAGATCTCTTCGTCTCACATTTGGGAGTGGTTTCGTTCTCTGATCCTTAGCTTCTCAGCTATCAGGCTCCCTTCGTTGTGCGTAGTCTAGGAATCTGACTTCCAGTCACTTTGTTGCCTGCGACTTTGCTGAACGGAAAGTGCACCGATTTCATGTTTCACAAGTTCACGTTACACGAAACTTCGAGGCGCGTCTTGTGCGACCTCAAACTATCTTATATTCCAACTCGAAGAGGAAAGGGATCGATGAAGCCAAACTCTTGCCTTTTGTATCAGAGGACCTTCCCATGACTCTTCTCAACATCAATCATATTCACTGACCTGCAGAGGGTCCACCACAACCTACAAGATGGCTTGCTTCACCGCTCTTCCATACGAGATTCAGCATCAAATTCTTTGCTACGTGCTCCCAGTCGACCTCTGCCGCCATACTTTGACTGCTAAAGTCTTACCAAGTAAAAGCCCGATCTGGACGTTCACCATCCAAGCCATTTCCATCCTCCAAGCTTCTCCTTTCCTCAAAGAACTTATCGTCGATATATGCCTCCATTGTCTTCATCAGCGCGAAGCGGATCACAATCAACTTACCACCATTCAAAGACGCATTGAAGACGAACACCAGGACGATTGTCAGTACTACTCTTTGCGCTACTCGAGTTCGACATATGCTATGGACGAGTTCTACGTGGAGGGAGGGGTAGATGTCTTGTGGGAGCACGACTCAAGCACACTTACTCCGTGTCGAGAGATTGAGACGAGGAAATCAGAAGAGGACGCTCAGATGGGTTACCCAGAAGAATCGTGTAAGGATCTTAGGAGATTGTTGCGTGCCTTGAATTGCAGTAACAACAACGGGAAATAGCGAAGGCGTATCGCACGTCGTACGTTTAGCAGGCATTTCTACTTCTCACCACATCACATCATGCCACCTACTCGAACAAGATATTGGTGTATCACCCCCTTCTGATGTTATTTCCTACTTTTCTGCTACATTGCGTCGCTCGAAAGTCAAGCGTAAAAGTACGGTTCGAGCTTATATCCAAAAATAAGTTCGCTTCGAGTGTAACTCAAACCCTCGACTATTTAAACACTCTGTCCCACGGTAGTCCGTCCTTCTGCAACCTGCGACAAAAATTCGCCTCCGTCTCAACAGCCAAGTCAGGTTGAAAACACCCCAAGAAAAACAGAAAAATCGAAAAAGCTCAGACAACAGCAGTTACACAAAGTCAACTGACAATACACACATCCCAACAGACAAAGCCTGGACCAAGTCAAACTGCTGGTCGCTTCAACTTCGAATAATCAGTCGCCATTACTCTGGTCATGCCACACTCTGTATACCTATTTAGATCTTCCAAGGTACGCGTTAACCACCTTATGGTGTAAAATCATACGTAGACTAAATCCATCAATCAGGGCTTATCTGCACTCTGACGGCAAACTTCACGACCGCTTCTGTTTGATACAAAGGTTTGCGAACCCAGTGGCCTCCTCCGCTCGTTACCTTATGAGCTTCGGGAGCCCATATTGAACGAGGTATTGCCGATCGAAGATTGCAGATTTGACCCGGGTCTCTTCATTCAGCCAATCGTGAGCTATCGTTGCAACGCCGCCAATCTCGTCCTCGTGAGGCCATTTTTGAGCGATCAAGTAGCTTAACTGTGCCAGAAGCATTTGTCTCGACATGAAACAGAACTCGCTCAATTCAACGACAAGTGCCTAGCAAAGCTATGTACCTGCGGTCGTTACAGGGGAGAGTCGATGTTCGCAATCACATGTTATTTTTGTGATCGCTTAAACAGGATCAAATTGAAGAATAAGGATGCTGCTGGTCCCCCAGAGGAGTCGTGTGAGAAGCTCAGATTTCTGGTGGAGGACTTGAGGATATAGGCTCTATTTGGGTTCAAACCCGTGGGCATGCGATGGGCACTATACGCAGCTAGGCGCAATCACTCTAGGAACGCGATCTAAGAAATTCGGAAGGCCATCAGTTATCAACAGTGTTCCCTCAAGTGATCGTGTCCAATTTTGGGCGTGCATGGACTCTAGGTTACTTCGGAAATCCGAAAGGGATATTAGGATCAAAAACTACTGTGGAATTCCTGGCTCTACTGGACTTGTGTAATGGTATTGGGATCGCGCCGGAGGACAATCATTCTAGTTTGAGTAGTGGTTATTTCTGGTGTTATCACCGGTGTTCCAAAAGTTCATTTTGAAAGGGATACAAGGATCTAAAATACTATGGATCTCCTGGCTCTACTGGACTTGTGAAGAGACGAGGAGGATGATCTGAATGGTATTTCGAGTGCGCTGGAGGACAATTATTCTAGATTGGGTACCTTAGTGGTCGTTCTGGTGTTTACTGGTGGTGTCCAAAAGTTCTTTCACTTCCGGAATCAACATTAAAACGCCGCTTCGACCAATCATGCGATAGCTCTTACCTTCCATTTGAAACTTAAGGGACGGGACAGCTTATTTCACGCGCAATCTCTTCTGTCTTCTCTTTCTTTGTCTTTCAGACTCCTCTCTTTCATCCACGACTGCTAAGTGTACGAGGACTCCCGTCGACTATTCACCATATCTCTTGACACACGATTTCGTCTTGTTACCAGTCTCGATCTTCTCTCAACGCCCTCACCACAGAGAGCACGCGTTTCCAGTGACACCAGGTAAACACGATGGCTCAATCAATATTACTGAAACAACACTAAATTGATTATGATAGCGATTTTAAGTCGCTACCTTGCAACTTCACGAGACACCAAGCACAACAACACAATAATGACTTCCTTCGTCTCCTTGCCATACGAGCTTCAATACCACATCCTCCAATACGCGCTTCCACTTGAGGAGTATAGATACGACGACTGGAGATTTACCGGACCAATGGTCACCGTTCGCTGCACAGCTGCTAATCTCGTTCTCGCTCTTCCCATGCTCAGGCAGCATGTTGCAAGATCTGCGAAAAGCTGTCAGCTCAGCGGAAGCTTGATATTGCTGAAATGGACAAACAATGTCGTCGAAAGCCCCGGGACGTTGTGCCTGTGAATGGTATGCTGGTTCTTCGATGTGTGGCTGGTGTGGCGATATGATCAGGAGATTGAACTTTGAGGCAGGTTATCCTAGGACCTCAAATCGAGTGCTTGAGTTTCTCCTTGAGCATTTGCATGGAGGATGGTTTGTCACGAAGTGTTATGTGAAGCGTGAAGGTCCAGCGCTCCACAGGTATCGAACGTTATTCGTTCATGAGAACCCACACTCTTGTATACATGCTCGATACTTGAAAACATATCAGTATGAGTAACGATGGATAGGAATACGGAGAAGGACGGATTCAGCTTTCGCAAGGAGATGGTCAGTAGGAGGGTTGCGACTTCACTTGGGACGTTTCAGCTCTTGCTTCCCCAAAAGCCCCACTTTTACGACACTACAGAATAGACGAGTCCCTTTAGGTTCGCAATCTTCTTTCTCTTTCTCTTTTTTGTTTCTTGATTCTCATCAGCTTCTCAATCAAACTTGACGAGCCAGTCTTGTTGGCATCGCACTTATTAACACAATATCTTGGAATAAATCAAAGCTGCAATCTCAGTTTTACCAGCTCTAGCGTCAACGTCTTCGCCAACAAGCAAACAAACCAGCTGAAGGTAGGATCAGTGTTTATCTGCTAGGTGTCGTCTCCGCTAATCTTAGAGTGAAGTTTTCATCCATACTTTTCAAGCAAACGACAGCAACAATGACCTCATTCAACTCACTTCCGTTTGAACTACAGCAAATGATTATTCACGAAGCACTCGCACTTGATCTTTGCAGATCGAAATACAGCTCTGGCTGTCGTAACCTTTGGTCACCAATCATAGTATTCGAGAACCTGGCCTTCGATATCATCTATGCGTTTCCACTGTTAAAGGAGCGAGTGGTTGAAATATGTAACAAGCGTCTGTCACAACGTCAGCTTGAGCGAGCCGAATTCAACAGACAGTACAAATTAGATGAGGAGAAATATCTTGCAGCGAGAAGATTGTCATGTCCCTCCTTTAGTTCCTCCTTTGGTTCCTTGAGTTATTTGGAAACAGGGGAGGAGGCAAGGGCGAAAGCAGAGCAGGCAGGTCATCCCGTCCAGTCATGTTCTGAATTACGATACTTCCTGGAGCTGTTGCCCCGCGTTGGCAAATCAGGGAGCAATGGTTGTCACCTTGGGAGGCTTATGCGACAGAGATTGGAAAGTAATGACGAGGATATGCTCGTACTTGACTTCTTTTTGAATGAGAGGTTCAGAAAATGAGCCCTCATGTGACGCGTACATTGGATCAACAGCAACACAGCCTTATGCAGAGGTTCGCGGACGCGCTAACAACTCGTACTCGATGTTCTAATACTGAACCAAACTGTGGCAGACAGCTGTGTTCTACGCCTAGCCGAAGGAAAGAAGAACTACTATCTTTCAGGTCGTTGTGCTTCAGAGGATGAAGAACACAGAACATTAGAGGATTAGATGTGCAAGTGTTATGAAGAGGAGAGAGCGCAGTTCTGGCATTTCACCAAAAACAGAGGCAGACAGACTTCCAAGAGCAAGCTCTCACATTTGACACTGTTGGAAGTCATGGAATCTGAGCGTTGTACGAATGACTAGAGTCTGAAAACGACACATTCAAATGGCAAACAAAGAGTCTATATCCACACCTCACATACTACTCTCCGCGGTCTCCAACCTCGTAGCCACACTTCCCTTCCTCCAAGCATGCCTATGATCTTTCTCCTTCTTCGCCACACTCTCCTGCCCAACTTTACCCCAACCACCACCACCAGGCGTCATAATAATAATCCTCTCACCCGGCTGCATCGCCGCCGTATTCTTCCCCCCCAAATTAACCTCTCTCCACCTCGCCTCCTCGCCTTCCTCCGTCTTGACCTTCTTCTCCTTGTCTCCACCGGCAGCATCACTCATCCCACTCCCCACAACCACCTTCCTAATCCACAGATTCCTGCCCGTGCCTGCATCCTCGCCGCCTTCGAGACCATACGGTCTGAAGACACGTCGCTCGCTCAAGATACTAACTTGTACGGGAATCCTGAACTCAATATCGCGAATGACGCCTTCTCCGCCTTTGTGTTGGCCAAGTCCTGCACTGCCTGATCTGAGACTGAATTCGCGGAGGATAACCGGGTAACGGCGTTCGAAGACTTCGGCGTCGGTGATGCGTGTGTTGGTCATGTGCGTGTGGACACCGTTTGTGCCATCCCAACTACAGTAGCAAGAGATGGTTAGCGAATGATGTAGTCACAGAAGGATGTAGTATGCTTTCTTACGTTGGACCTGCACCGGAACCGCCGGCGATAGTTTCGTAGTAGCCGAACCCTTTCTGGGCTTCGGTGCCTGTTACGTTGCCGCCGAAACCGAAGGTGAGGTTGTTGCAATCTAGTGTTGTCGGGATGTGTCAGTGTTTCATGCGCAAGAGCGAAAGAAATGTATTCATTTACTCACCTCCTTGACTGGCCGCACAAGCGCTGAAAGCGCGGAGGACGACATCAGTGACCCGTTGCGAAGTGAGTACGTTACCGCCCACAACAGCCGCTTTATCTGAAGGCGAGAGAAAGCTGCCGGGAGGAATATTGACGGTGATGGGTTTGAGGCAGCCTTGATTGAGTGGAATGTCTTCGGAGATCAGACAACGGAGACAGTAGATGATGGCGCTGTAAGTAACAGCTCTTGGTGCATTGATATTGCCGTAAACCTCCGGCCCAGTACCTTCAAAATCGAACAAAGCCGTGCCTTTCTCGGCATCGATGGTGACTTTAAGCTGAATCGGGCTGCCGTCGTCCATATAGTCGATGGCTGTCAAATCCCTGCCTTGGAAGCGTTTGGCAACGTTCTTGAGGAGTTGCTTAACACTACGTTCGGCATTGTCCTGGATCTGGCGCATGTAAAACTGGACGACTGGTTCGGTGTAGTCGCTGATCAGGGCGCTGATGAGATTGATGCCCTTTTGGTTGGCGGCGATTTGGGCTTTGAGGTCGTTCATATTGTCTGCGAGACAGCGAGAACCACTGCAGCCTGGGTATTTGGCCGGATCGTCGTACAGGAGTTGTTTCATGCGCTCTTCGTTGAACTTGCCTTCGGAGACGAGCTTCTCTGATTCGATGGCCGCACCTTCTTGGTAGAGTTCGCGGCTGTGAGGAGGCATACTACCGGGCAGGATACCGCCGATATCTGCGTGGTGAGCGCGCGAGGCGACATAGAAGACAATCTTATCGCCTGACCAGGCTGGAGTGATGACAGTTATGTCGGGGAGGTGAGTTCCGCCGAACATTGGGTGATTCGATACTAGGATATCACCTTTCTTGAGTTTGCCTTTCCAGATCTCTGCTTGCTTCTGTACGCAGGTTGACATGCTGCCGAGATGGACGGGGAGATGAGGTGCTTTGATCGAGGTTAGCGAGGCAGAATTTGAAAGTCAATCCTGAAACTAACCATTTGCTACAAGGCCACCGTCCGCATCAAACAGTGCACAGGAGTAGTCGAGCCTTTCCTTTACATTCGTGCTGACACTGGTCTTTTGTAGTGCTCGGCCCATTTGCTCGGCTATAGCCATGAACCTGTGTGAGAAGATACTGAGCATGATGGGGTCGACCTCGTCTGTGCTGACTTTGCTCTCCTCTCCGCTGTCCTCACCAATGTTGATGACGACATGTGTATCGATCATCAAGGCTGAGGCACCAGGTGTAACTACGATGGTTTGTGTCTCGTCAACTAATATAGCTGGACCAGTGATTTGATCTCCAACAATGATGTCCTGGATTTTGTATATGGGAGTGTCTTTTCGACCACCTTCGAAGTAGACTTTACGAGTGTCGAACTGCCTGCCCTCTTTCGATATGTCCTTGGGCTTGATATCTTTGAGTTGGTGGTCGACTGTCTTCTCAAGACCTTCAAAAGTCTTGCCGATACCGCGAGCTCGTACATCGTCGACGATGATGTCCCTGTCAGGTAAAGTAAAGCCGAATTCCTGTTCGTGCTGCTTTACGAATGCTTTGCCAAACGACCATTCATCACCATCATACTCTTTGTCTGCTTCTTCTTTGGTAGGCTTTATGACCATAAGAGCAGACTCTGTACCTCGATATCGCATGTTGAGGTATTCTTCGAAGTGGATCTTTTCTTCTTGGAAACCTTGATCTGTCAGTGTGGCAGATGACCTTTTCTTCAGGTCGTTCATCTTGTCCTTCAGGTACTGCTTGACCTTGTCGTCGTCAGACCATATTTTGGATTCAGGCTCTTGCTGCTCGTCAACAACATCCGCCAAGGCCATGCCATAGGCTGACAGCACCGAAGAATATCTGTGGATAAGAATCTGCTTGATACCCAGCGCTTCTGCTATGGCTGTTGCGTGCTGTCCTCCCGCACCGCCAAACGTAGCCAATCTATGTTTAGATGTATCATGTCCACGAGCTTCGGTTAGTGATCTGATAGGCCTGGTCATCGTCTCATTCGCAACTTTGATAAAGCCGTAAGCTACCTCATCAGCTGACATCTTCTCTTTACTTTTGCTTTGTTCTTGATTAACCTTCTCAGCTAAGTCTTTGAACAGACTTTCACTTGCACCTGCATCGAGTCCTTCATCCTCGTTCTTACCAAAGATCTTGGGAAAGAAGTCTGGAATGAGACGTCCTAGAAAGAGATTGGCATCCGTAATTGTCAATGGACCGCTTTTCCGGTAACATGCAGGCCCAGGATGAGCACTTGCTGATTCTGGACCTACAACAAAGAGGCCGTTACGGAAAAAGAGTCGTGAACCACCACCAGCAGCCACCGTGTTGATATCGAGCTGAGGAGATTGAATGGTGACACCTGCTGTCGTGGTCTCGAAGACATGATCATATTTGCCTGCACCGTATCTGCTGACATCAGTTGAAGTACCGCCCATGTCGAACTACACAAGGTGTAAGCTTCTGGCGGTAAGAACGAATATAACACTATACATACTCCTATCACAGGTATCTTGGTTTCAGGATCGTAAGACGTAACAGCATAACCTACAACACCGCCTGCAGGACCTGACAAGATAGCGTGAAGACCAGTGAATGAGTCTACATCTGCGAGTCCACCGTCTGATTGCATAAATTCACAGCGAGCGCCTTTCGCACCTTTCTCTTCTTTGACCTTTCTTGTGCCCAGACCTCCTTCGAATCCTGCCTCGAAACCTTTGATATACTTTCTGATCGCAGGTGTCAAATAAGCATCGGCGCAAGCAGAAGTGGCTCGAGGCACGAGTTTGATCATGGGCATTAGCTCATGACTAAGACTGACATGCGTAAAACCAATTTCCTTTGCTACTTTGCCAACCATTGCTTCATGGTCCGGGAATGTGTAAGCATGCATCAGACAGACCGCTATACTTTTGATACCTTCATCATAGACCTTTTGCAAACTGGATCGAATGGTGTCCTCCGTGGGCTTCCTCAAAATCCTTACTGCCTCACCAGACATACCCTTTACCAGTTCGGCGTGCTTACTAGCTTTTTCTCGTGGTTCTGCATCTGTTTGAGCTCTTTCCGGGTCTTCCGCATAGTCTTCCAACGTCACTCTTTCATCAATTTCTACAACCTTTCTGTACAGTACATCGGGCTTGCGGATGGCCAAATCGAAAATGTTCGGTCGTGATTGATTACCAATCTCCAGACAGTCCTTGAAGCCTTTCGTCACGACCATGGCAATCTCTTCGCCCTTTCGTTCGAGCAGGGCATTGGTGGCGACAGTCGTACCCATCCGTATACTTTCAATCTTGGAGGTGTCTAATGGCTGCCCTCGCGGGATCTTCTCGCCTGTAAACTTTTCAAGTAGTCGACGGATACCTTCGCGCGGCGCATCGTCGTAGTTTGACGGGTCTTCGGAAAGCAGTTTTATCACGACATCGTCTTCCATCTTGCCTGAGCCGGGATTGCCCACGCAGTCGGTAAACGTACCGCCACGGTCAATGGCTACCTTAATGCCGCCCATTCTGGATTTTGATTACGATAATAATGTACGACGTTTTTAAACAGTATTTCTTCTTTCCAGGTCTGCTGATGAGCGCTTGTTCTGGTGGTGAATCACAGTCACCTCTGCACAATAGGCACGAATTTTCTAGAGGGATAGCACTTTGTAGAGAGGGTCAGGTACAAGATATATGGTGTTTTCAAAGGACTCACGGCGCGTGGTCATGCTGCAGCTGTTGATTCAAGTGGGGCAGGCCTATCTCACTATCTACACCTAGCTGGCAGCTTACAAATCTATCATATATTGGTGCATTGACATCCTCCTTCCAGACCTTCGTTGAGCCCAACTGTACATCATAGGACACCTCTTGATCTTATAATGGACGTGAAAGAAGAGATCAAGATTTATTCCTTCCAGAGGGTGGGAGATGACTTACGACCGACATCGGTCGATCTTCCAAAAAATAGCGGGGTCAACGACGGCATGTCCCAGCGAAGGGTACCAGGTACCTCGACATCCCTGGTGTTTGACTTCGCCTCTCCTCTCTCCCTCTTTCTTTCTCCCTTCATTACCAAGTCATTCTCTTCCCCTTCTCATGCTTACCAAGTCCGTTCTTTTGCTGTTAGCGGTGTTTTGAGCAAGACGAGTGTTACTACCATGTTTGCGTCAAGAATAAAGCAGCAAGTAACCGCTCACCATACAGAATGATACCTTAGTAAGCGGTTGATCATTGCCCAGATATTGTTCAAGCATCGCTGGAGATGTCCCCTCCGTCATGTACCATACACCATTCCGCTGGGAGAAGAGGGGAAATGCATTAGTGATTTCTGTGTCACAACCAAAGCGATGATCATCTTGCTCGACTGTGGTATAAAAGCTCACTACCTGTCCTGCTTGTTCCTGTTGTCGTGCTTCTTCATTCAGCAATAATCATTGTCTTGACATCATGAAGCAGAACACCTTCTCCGTGAAAACCCTTGCTTGTACTTTGTTCGCAGTAGCTGCTGCTGCTCCTGCGCCCGGCTCACCATGGCAGCCAATCAAGGCAGACCCCTGGCATCAGTCTGTATCCTGGCCCACGCCTTCATGGGCAAGGCCATGTTACACTCCAACTGCAACAGTGTCTAGTCCTGCAGGAGCCTCCCCTACTGTTATGACTACGACCACTACCAGCGTTACTGCTCCAACCTCCGGCTCTGGTTCACCATCTGCAACAATCAAGAACGGTACCGTGGTTGGCGTACACTCAAACCAATACAACCAGGACTTTTTCCTTGGTATTCCTTATGCTCAGCCACCCCTTGGTAATCTTCGCTTCCGCAATCCACAGTCCATCAATGCATCCTTCAGTGGTGTCTATAGTGCAACTCAATACTCGACAGAGTGTGTTGGCTATGGTGTAAGCATTTGCAGTCTTCAATGTGCTTGAATGTATCGCTAAGCCTTCTTAGAGCGACCAATGGCCTTACGCCATCAGTGAGGATTGTCTGTAAGTGTATGAGTAGTGACTGTGATGATTCAGAAGCTGATTCAAATAGGTATCTGAACATCATTCGACCTGGCAATTACTCGGCCTACAAAGAGCCACTTCCTATCGGTTTCTGGATGCACGTATGTCTTCCCTGGTAAAGAAGTCCAACTCTTGTATCTTGCTGACATTGTAGCGTATAGGGTGGCGGCAATGTCATGGGCGGTGGTATTGATCAGCGGTACAATCGTATGTCTTCCCTCGTATGAATGTCAACTCTTGTAGCTTGCTAACACTGTAGCAGTATCATTTATTGTGGAAAACAGTGTTGAAATTGGCAAACCTATCATTGGGATTTCGATCAATTACAGACTCAGTGCGTGGGGTTTCCTGGCCTCCAAGCAAGTACAAGGAAGCGGACAGACAAACATTGGACTTCGTGACCAGCGCCTGGCCTTAAAATGGGTGAATGAGAACGTAGCCGCATTTGGTGGAGACCCTTCGCGAGTAACTATTTGGGTGAGTACCGCAGCATTCTACTAGGGTTAAGATGGTTGGAACCATACTAATGTCTATTCAGGGAGAGTCGGCTGGAGCGACAGATTCTGGATGGCAGCTGATTGCATACAATGGTCGCAACGATTCTCTCATCAGTGGTGCCATTATGGAGAGTGGCAACAGTATCTCAGGCAGCCAAGGATTGGACTACTATCAGCCAAGAGTAGGTCCATTCACTTCTTGTGCATTTGAGACTCCCGCTAACTACATTACAGTACAACGCCCTCGTCAACATGACAGGATGTGCCAATGCCGCTGACAACCTCCAGTGCCTTCGAGACCTGCCATTCAACACTTTAAACGCTGCTATTAATACTACGTAAGTGTCATGTCCACTCTCAAATGTCTATACATGACTAACACTAGGAACAGATTGACTGGCTGGGGACCTATTGTTGATGGTGACTTCATCGAGCGTTTCGGTAGTATCCAGCTTGCTGAAGGAGCATTCCTCAAAGTCCCTATTGTCGACGGCACGAACAGTGATGAAGGGATCTCATTCGGCCGAACTGGAATAAACACAACAGACCAATTCGTTGCAGGTATTGTCAGTAAGTACATCAACCTCTCTATCTATCCTCACACCCTATATACTAATCGCTACCGTAGATGGCACCATCTCCCCAGGCCCGGGACTTCCTATGCCTCTAGCTCAACAGCTGGTTGACACCTATCTCTCATACAACATCTGTACCCTTCCGCCACTTACTCTTGGCTGCGGCCAAGTCCCGCCAAATCGTGGTGCTCTATACCGCTATGTTGCAGCCTATGCTGGTGACGCCGTATTCCTCGCCAACAAACGTCAGCAATGTGCTACGTGGGCCGCTAATGGTGTTCCAGCTTACTGCTACCGTATGTATTACCTGAATAAGTCTCTTCCGGATCGTTTACTAACTTCAACTTCCACACTACAGGCTTCAATGCGCAACCTGCCGGCAACAACATCTACAGCGGTGTCCCTCACTTCCAAGAAGTAGCATTCGTGTTCGACAACGAGAATGGTGTTGGCTATCCACCCATCGCCGTCGATCCCTTCCAGGGCAAGCCTCAGAACTTCTTTGATCTAGCCAGACTCATGTCCAAGAGCTGGGCATCGTTCATACACTCTGGTAATCCAAACGACTGGGCTCTACCTGCTGGCTCACCTGCTTGGCCAGTCTATTCTGTCAATGCACCTATGAATCAGGTGTGGGATGCGAACGTGACCGGATTGGCCTATGCTGAGCCTGACACGTTCAGAGCACAGGGACAGGCACTGATCAACTCCTTTAACATCGCTTACAATAGGTGAGAGGTGGTCAAGCAGGCAGTGTCAGTGGTCGGATACACTCGGATCGTGTGAGGTATGGTGTTGAGACGTGGTATTATTGGGAAGGAGTAATCTAATCAAGAGAGTATGATCTAAAGAGATGGCCGAGTATATTGATTTTTGAATAGTTACTTTCAATGTTTTTCTATCTCCTTCAAGTCTCGTTGTTACGACTACCGTACATGACCGCCCGAGCATTTCTCGAAGAGACATTAAGGTACGGAACCGGAGCGGAGCAGGAGCAGGATGGAACATCGAAAGAAACCACGATCCCAAACTCATCATATTTCACCCTGTCACCAGCAAGGTCTGCTCGTTCCGTCTTCGAGCGCGTGATGATACAAATGCACGAGTCGACTCGTGATTCTGGCTAGACGTGCGCCTATCGTTCTATCACAGCCTTGCTCCCATCCCGTGCATTAGTGCCTCAACGCCGGCCGCACTTGCATACATGCAGCATTAGCAATAGTGCACTATCATTGATTCAGTTGTAAGAGGCGAAGGCTAAGCCCCCGCACTACTCAAGTACTACTGTACCGTGTGCTACCAAGTATAACGCAGGCTATATCTCTCGTCCTCTTCCTGCTCTCACTCTAATATGTCGCGATCACGATCACGTTGTGCTGGTGGACAAGCTCAGTCTCCAGTGTTCTGCTGTAACAGTGCTGTCGTCCAATCTTGTCGAAATGTCGACTCAGCTCCAGATAAATCAAAGTCCATGGGCTGATCGCACCAAAGGATCGACCTACGGTGCAACGATTACTTTGAAGACCATCGATGGTGCGGTTCTCTTAGGTATGTAATTTTGCGTGTTGTGGGCTTATGTCCAAGTCATCCTCAATACCTCAGTCGACGAACGTATCTCCTATGCCCTGCTCTGCTGCGACAAACTACTCCTGAGGTTCTCGGACTCTCCGAGCACTGCTGACTACCCATATCCTATGTAGCTGCCCTCTCATTTTTCACCACTGTGGCAGGTACTTCTCTCTGGCGTCTCGTCCGTTTCTCTGCACATCAAGTCCGCACTCGCTCTGCCAAGCCTAGAGACGGTCTATACCATGCTCACAACATCGTCCTTCGCAACGGTGCAAGCATGGAGAAAGCTCTCTGGGATACCCTACGCATTGGATTTGCTTGGTGAAATTCTGCTGCGGGGACTTTGTCTAGGAGCCTCACCTTGGCGTCAATCCGTTCTCTGCTCTGTTGCGGCTTCCAGTGTCCTGTCTGCCAAGGCTGTACTCTCCCACAATACAATGGGCTTGATCATGAGCTCGAATTGTGGACCATTGTTCTTCAATGATAGTACCGGTTTGCTTCCCTATAACGATGAGAAAGAAAAGAAAATTGAGGAAATCAATACCGCTACTGAATATGTGCGTTCTTGCTATCGAAGTGTCCCGGGTTCGCAATGCAGCTCGAGCTACATCGTGCAAAGTTTGCCCTACAATATAACAACAGACGCAGCATGCCCCTTTGATAACGAGCTATGTGCAAATCTGTAGGGAAGCGTCATTATCGATACTGGGCTAGTCGACTCCAGAGCCCACTTTGGGCTTAACACAGAAGACGCTGCAAGAGTGTTTTATAGGAGACTTACATCCTGCTCCCCACTCCAAGCACAAAGGTATACCGCGTCTTTGAAGGACAATGCTACCATTCCGGAGTTTGACTACTGGGCAGCATACTATGGTCGAAACACTGATCCCGAGGGTCATTACCACAATGAAACATGTCGAATCTACGGCCAGAATTTTGCCGGAACTTTTCCCTGAGACATCACTGGGTACGATCTGATGCAAGTCTAAACTCCTCCCAACGTAAGTGAAACCACGATAACCAGTAGCTGCTACGACAGAACTAGCTCCCATCTCGAAAACAACCTAGAGGTTCCGTACTTAGGGTGGGCCTGGCCACCTTTGCAGGGGTTTCTAACCCAGTCTGGTGATGTGACATTGCTTATCTTGGGTCAGACCGTCGTTTAATATCTGAAGCTGTGTTTCGATCCTTTCTTCTCAGCCTACTTCCAAATACCTGGGGGAATCTCGGGGAACGGTACCACCGACTCCTTGTTTACGTCCTTCGATTACAATTCTCAGGTGTTCGCCATCGGCACCACTATGGCGTGCATAAACCAGTATCAAATCTGCGCTTCGGCGGATCCGAGTAGTTGCAGTGCACTAGCAGGACCATCTTAGAGTGAAGTAAACCTCGGTTTTCTGAGTAGCAATCAGCTGCGTACCGCCATGCGCATACGGCAATCCAGCTACGCACTACTAATCTCGATGGGTGGGCCGATTGTCGACTCCCGCTCGCTGCTCGCAACCCAAACAGTGTTGCCCGGCAAGTTTGGATTGATACAGCCGTCGCCGCCTGACAACCAATGGATCCTGGAAGTGGAGAATTTGTTTCAGATCGGGCTGGCTCAGCTACAGCGACAAATAATAGAGTACGTCGGAGGATATGTAAGCGCGGACGATGCAACGCAACCGGGCCAAACGGACGTCTTCTGCCAGCAGCAAATGGTCCCCCTGCCTGCCGGCTTCCAAAACTTCAGCATTCTTGGTATTGCTATACTCATCACCATAGGCGGCCTGATCATCATCCTTGGCTACTCAATTGACGGTATAGTTGGATATATACAAGATCACTCTGCCCAAGCCTCGTACGCACGATTGTCTTGGCAACTTGAGAACAGCCTGCAACTTCAGCGAATGGCCCAGGAGAACGCTGGCTGGGGTGCTCCATGGGCTAGACAGCTTGATACAGTTCCACACTCGAACGGCAGGGCGATGCTTGGGGTTTACCACAGCTCGGGAGGGGACACGGATGGCGCTCGTGCTGGGATAGTTAAGGCGGCGTCTGAGATGGAAGAGCTGGATAGGGACAAGGATCACAGCTATCGTGATGAGGAACAGCCGAAGGACAGGCTGCTCCCGCGGTCTTACATTACGGAGGCTAGTTCTTTGGCTGGTGATCAATAGTCGCTGATTCTGTGCCGGTGCTTGGGGGCGGTCCAGCAACTCCTCATCCTTGACCTCTAGGTTTCATGTCGGGTCCACGGTTCCACTCTTCCTTTGATCTGAAGGCGTACGTGTAGCCCTGGAAGCCAGAACACCGCCATAGGAATATCGCAAGATGACCAGCGTTTATCGGAAGCACTTCTTATACATATAATATCAGCAATAGATTCTTCAAAAGGGTTGCGCCAGTGCAATCGCCATTCACACGCTGCTCCGACTACAACACCCTATAGACCTGCTGCCGCTTACCTTATGATACCCGCTTTCGCGCTGCCATCGCCTCCTCCTCAATAGCCTCCTCTTCTCCCCGATGTGCGGCCTCTACAGGCCATAGATCACGACTTCAGGCCTCGAGAAATCAGAATCTTATGATGGCTATCAGGACAAAGCCTTAGCCTGTTCCTCCTAGTTAGACATGTTTAGGATGTGAAAAGCTCGTCCTCAAAACGTAATCCACTTCATCACTTCAGCACCATCAGCACCAGACACACAACCATTTTTTGTTCCACAAAAACCGAAGTCGAGATCCAGATTCAGATCCAGACCCGGATCTAGAATCCAGAAAACGCAATAAACATCCATCGAATGTCACTGCGATACCACAGAGCATAACACTCCCTCCCCGCAAATTCTTCTCATGATTTATCTCGCATCAGAGCAGACATGAGCGCCCAAGTATATCACTCAGCCGCAACAGACGATCTTTGATGTCGTCGCGGCTGAGTTGATCCCACCCCCAATTCAGCAAGCACAAGCGAAAGCCCCGCACCCCACAAACTCTCTCCACGTTTGTTTGCTCCGATTCTTGCCGATCTGCTCGTGGCTGACTTGGATGACGCTAGACCTCGAGTACGTACACTTCTCCGCGACAAAAAAGGTCTGGTTGTGCCTTCTGATTGATGCTTGCCAACGTCATGCTTCCCGATGGCTTGCCATTTAGGCGGCACGGTGGTGGAACCTGTTTGGCCGCGTGATATATATGCTTTGTGTTCCTCTTGCTCTTTTGCTTTACTTGACTTGATATACTAAGATATCGGCCGTTCGAATTTATCAGTGGTTGATTTTCCAATCAATACAGCATACAAATACATCTATAGTCACAAGCACCGCAAGAACCACAAAAGCTCGCTCCATCCTCAGCAGCTTCCAACCTCCAACACATCCGTCCGGCACTCACTACCCACCTTCCTTTCAAAAAAACGAAAGAAAAATGCCACACCTCTTCTCCCGCTTCCACAAGCCCAAACCCGACCCCAAGCAGCCCCAATCCACAACCCTCCAACTCACCAAATCCGCTCCTAACCCACCCAACCAAACCAGCACCAACACAACAGCAAACCCCCTCCAACCACTCGCCAAAAACCGCACCGTCGGCCCTGAAGTCAGCAAAATGCGCGAATGGGATTGGGCGGAGACGAAACGAAAGGACTCGGGTACTGGCGCCGCGTTTTTGGAGGATGTGAGGATGCAAGGGACGGCAAGTCCAAAGAGTAGTGTTGCGCAGGGGGCGGGCGTGCCGCTGAATGGGATTTTAGTGAATAAGAGTGGGTTGGGGAAGAGTTAGGGGGGGAAAGGGGGGTGAATGGATGGATGGGAGGTTTGAATGAGACTTTATGATATGGGCATGATGAATGACTGTGGTTGAGATCAGCAGGGATGGATGCTCTTGAAGACCTGGAGGAGAGGAAGTCTCGGCTTGCGTAACTACCGTCAGATTGACTGGGGATTTGGTTGTTGGATGTGGAACATAGGCGTACGAGTCAAATGCTTAAGGGACTCAAGGATGGGGCGCATGGAGAACCTGTGCAAAAGAAACACGTAAGATCAGAGCAACTCACATCACGCTATTCAGACTGTCTGGCCGAGCTGTATGGCCCAACATGAATATCAGAAAATTAGGTCGGAGCACAAATAGTAGTATGTATCTACGCGTATATGCGCCAAAATGTGACTAGGCAAGAATCGTATTCGAGTGAGAAATCTTTTGGTGCTTTGCCTGCTTCTTACTTTGGAATACGTAATGTGAGCACTTGCTCCATTTCCTGCATGATAGTATAACCTGGATATTTTGATCATTCTGATTGGGCATCTTGACAACCTCCGAACCTCCGTGGCCGCCAGTGTCCTCAATCGTCATTATACAACGGATGAACACGCTCAAGTAAAATACATAGTCAATGCTCCGTACTCGAAGAATAATAGCTCAAACACTACAAATATCCTTCCCTAATCATAATCAATCTCTTCACACAAAATCCTACAGCACAACAGAAATGGCACCAATCCCTCTCGTCCTCTGCGGCAAGAGTGCAATGATGGCTGAATCTTTCATGAACGCACTAAATGATGAGGAATATCAAGGTATGCCCACGCCATGTCTCTTCGCTCAAGCAAGACTTCACAGCAACGCCTCCACACATCCCTGAACACGCACCGGCAGCCGCAAGAATCACGTCGTCAACTTACACAATCCCTCCCAGTAATCCACGTCTGCCACTCCTACGAAACCGCCTCCACCGAAATCCCGCTCCTCCTCCAAGGCAAACCGCTCCCCAACCCAGACTCCGCCCTCTCAACCTTCCACCCCTCCGCCTCCCATACCAACAACTTCTCCGCGCAACAAATCCCAAAAGCAATCGTTCTCGGAAAAGGTTTCTCGAACTCTGAAGTCGCGAGTTTGCATAAGACGATATCGAGTCAGGAACCCACTGGCAACAAGACGGTGTGGCTTGTCCCCGACGATGACAAGTTTAGCTTGGGGATGAAGGTTAAGGCGATGGCGAGCGCGGGGGTGCTTTTGCCGGGAATGATTGCTGAGAGGGTTAAGGCGAGTTTGAGGGATGAGGTGGGTTTGGTGAAGGGGAAGCAGTTGGGGGAGGTGGAGGGGGGGATGTTTGGGTTTTAAAAAAAGGGGAAGAAAAAAGAAGCGCATATTTGGTTGATGCTGGTGGTGGTGGAAAAGGTCGTCACTTTGTCGACTCTTCATCTGTGAAGTGCTTGACCATCGCTGGTCAAACTCTCGATTTTGGACTCTACTCTACTCTACTCTACTCTGCGCATCTCGACCAGCTACTCTCCACTTTCTCTTCACACCTCAATCGCCACAGCCGGACCTCCAAATGACTCGATGTTGGGTATGCACCGACCCCTTGGTTGGGATGGCAGGAGGTAGAGACAAGATACCAACATGCAGTCGAGTCCTCGGATAATGAGGCGTACTTGTTCATGAGTGAAGCAGCAGTGTGGCATGGGTATGGCTACTGAAGATTGGACTATGTAATGGAATAACTCAACACAACTTTCACCATCTCATTTATATCATACCTTGGGGAGAAGAAGTGCAAAAGGTAGTGATGTTATACAATTATTACTACATATGTATATATTTGCCATGCGATACGCTAGATGGAGCATTATAACAATGCCATGACCGACCTTCGAATTACCAGTTAGATACACACTCCATCACTATCTGGCCGAACTACCAGAACTCTCCACTCCTCTCGCATCAGCCTCCTCTTCCTCCCTTAACTCCTTCGTCTTAATCCCACCCTTCTTCACCGCTTCCTCATCCACACTCTCCCTCTCCGGCGAATACTCCTCTCCTTCCCCATCATCCTCGGTCGCCACTCTCTCAAAGCCTTCTCCCTCTCCCGGTCTATCCTTGATAAAGCTGTCGACAATATAATACTGAATCGCATTCATGATAACCGGAAACACAAACATGACGAATGCAATTTGTAGCGCTTCACTTCCTTCCGTCCAGCGTAGTGCCCAGTCGCCAACCCATGCTATCCATGGCAGGAGTTGGAAGATGAAGAAGACGCAGGCTTTCATCAAGACGAGGCCGATGAAGTAGATGAGCGATTGTTTGAGCCACCATGTTGTGTGCGGTGGTGAGCCGTAGTTGCCTGAGCGGAGGGATTCGGGGGGGTTGGCGAGGGCTGTCAGGCCAAAGGCGTGGTGGAGGAGGCGGAGAAGGACGATGAGGATGGGTATGCCTATTGTTGTCTATATTGAATGCATTGTATTAGTCTTATCCCGTGTTATGTAACAAGAATGAATAATAGCAGAATTACTTACATCAACAGCGATATTAATGAGATAGAACGAGCATGGATTAGGCATTCGTCCTTCAGCGTCTGCCGCAGCCAGCTGCGCACTCAATTCGAGCACATCAGGTCCGTTGATCTCGAGGTCTCCGCTCCCTGAACTGAGCATACTCATGATGAGATTGAGAACATGCAATAATGCTGATCCAAGTACTTGTTTCGAGGCGTCAAATGCCCAAACCTTGACAGGACGGCGTGGTACCTCGCGCCATCGCTTGAAGACGAGGGAGAGAATGGCAAGAACACCTAGACCAGCTTGAACGAAGAGAGCGAAGGGACCGAGGAGACGACATTCGCCTTGCTCTGAGCCAGCATCGGGCGTCTTGGTAGAGGTGGGTTTGCCTGTGGGTGCGCTAGGGGAAGTGGTAGTCGCAGGGGTAGTAGTGCTGAAAGCAGCCGAACTACTAGATGAAGAAGACGAAGACGTTGATGTAGATGCAGGTACCGTCATCGATGGTGAAGGAGGTGGCAGCAGAGGATTCTGATCCTCCGGCGGCGCATTATCATTTCCCAACAGCTTAGTGCCAAACACCAGTACCGAATTCGCAGGTATAGGTCCGATAGCTCTCGATCCGTACGCAAGCGCCGAAGGTATCACCAGTAGTCTTTCTTCTCCAATACACATCCCTAGCAAGCCTTCATCCCAGCCTCTAATCACCTGTCCTACACCCACTTTGAACGTGAATGGCTGGTTGCGGTTGTAGCTCGAATCGAAGGGAGTGCCGTCGGTGAGAGTACCATTGTAGTGGACGTGAATGATGTCGCCAATTTCTGAAGGGTGTTTACATGTTATAGGAGGGGTGAGATGAGTGATATTTAGGCCGGAAGCAGTGATTTCGGGTGTAGCATGGCTGTGGTCCAGTAAGGCGAGGATGGTGACGACGCCGGCGATGGTGGAGGAGTAGGTGGTTCGCATGCTGACGATGAATGCGCAGTGCAGCCGACAAGCAAACCAACAAGGACACAAGATTGATGTTCTAGCTCAAGGATGAGCGGGAAGATGATCTGCTGTGGCTTGCGAGAAAGCTTGGTAAGCTGGTCAAAACCCACCCAGCATGCTTCAGTAGTTCGAGACACTTCACATAATGAATCAATAACTGTGCAGCGTAATGTAGTAATGTCTGTCATTATATTGCCCAGATTATAGGGTCAAGCTACAAAAGAAAAAAGCAGATCTATCTCTCCAGAACCAGCTGATCATACAGGATTTTATCCAGAAAAACAAATAACCAAAGAATATACGCCCAAAACTCTTATCCAGATCGTTAAGTTGCTGCTTCCAGCACATCAAAGCTTACACGGTCCCTCAATCGCGGTGAGAGGCTCCGTCGTGCCTCGGATCGAGATGCCTCTCTTGCTCCTGCTTCTCATAAGCCACACCATGTCTATCACCAGCAATTGCAGTGTGTTCGTGTCCTCCACTGCTTGCGTCACTCGGCTCCTTGCCCTCCAACATCTCTGAATGTGCCGCGATACCGTGGCGGTCACCCATTGCGATTTCACGACCTTCTTGGTCTCCACTCTGTGCATTGGCTGGTGTCCACGCAAGGTAATCTCTTCGTACCTCAACGTAGTCGTAGGCAAACTCTCCAAGCTGGTCGTCATCCATACCGAGTAATTCAGCCTCCTCACTTGCCCTCAAGTGCAGACCAGGAATCTTGTTGATACCAAAGGCGAGAATGGCACTGATAGTGAAAGCCCAGGCTAGGCAAGCAATCGAGTATGCGAATTGGATGTAGAGCTGTTTCCAGTTGTGCTCGACCCATCCGACTGGTCCGTATTCCAAGTTGACACCATCGAGACCGATGATATAGCTTGCTCCGAAGAATGCATTGGCCCAGAGACCTAAGAACCCAGCGACACCGTGCTCGGCGAACACATCCATAGAGTCATCGATACGAATCCAGTACTTGACTATAAATGAGTTAGCAAATTAAGCTCGAATGCTGAAAGCTTTGATTTAGAGGAAACATACTCTTGGTGGCAAAATTGCATACGACACCAGTAACAACACCAAGGATAACAGATCCCCAAGGAGAAATATAACCAGAAGCAGGAGTAGCAGCGACAAGACCACAGATACTACCGGAACACCAACCGACCATAGACCACTTCCTAGCCAATCTCCAATCGAGCAATACCCAGGCAATAGCCGCGAACGCTGCAGTCAAGTTGGAGTTCCAGCAAGCCATGACAGCCCTCAAGTTGGCACCAAAAGCACTACCACCGTTGAAACCCAGCCATCCGAACCAGAGGAAGACAGTGCCGAGAGTGATCAAGGAGACGTTGTGAGGACGGAAGTTCAACATCATCTTTTCTTGACGACGTCCGAGGATCATAGAGTATGCAAGAGCGGAGGCACCGGAACCGATCTCGACAGGACCGCCACCAGCGTAGTCGAGTACGCCCCAGTTGAATGCCCATCCATCAGCACCCCATACCCAGTACGCAATGGGACAGTAAACGATTGTGGCCCAGAGGAAGATGAAGACGAGTGCTGGGATGAGACGACCACGTTCGGCAATCGCGCCTATAACAATAGCACCTGTGACGGCACAGAATTGAAGCTGTGGAAATAGTGTCAGAAGTCATTATAGAGACAAAATCTGCCATAGTGTGCAGCGCAATTTTTCGACATACCTGATAAAACGAGTACAATAGCTCAGGGACTAGAGGACTACCAGGACTTGGTGCTCCGTAAACACCCTTCAGACCGAAATTGTCGAGATTACCGATGAAGTGGTTCGTCGCGGTTCCGCTGAAAGCTAACGAGTATCCCCAAAAGTACCTAAGTACCATCGTCAGCAAATTGCTGGGCGGAATCTTGGAAACGCATCATACCATTGAAAGTTGATTACACTCATCGACATCATACAAGCCCAAATCATGCTCAGTGCAGACTTTCTTCTTGCAAGACCAGAGTATAGGAAACCGAGACCCGGTACCATGACTAGCACCATTGCCGCTGCAACGATGATGTATGCTTGATCACCAGATTGATACCATATGTTCATATTCTGTTGGTTTCGTAATTAATTGCTGGGTTCTTTCTTTGCATGGAGTATTTTTGGTGGGGTAAGTACATACTATGACGCCTGTTGAGAAGAAATCCATATTAGCACCAATCTCAGCATTAAAATCATTAGTGGTAAAAACATACTCGAATCACCACCATCCGCACCAGTTCCATTGTAAGGTACCGCCGACATGGCGGGCTATTGTGTATGAAGAAGGACTCTTGTGGGCGTGCTCGATGGGGTAATGGTCGTCAATTACAAGAGTGCCTCGAGGCAGTATAGGTGGAGGGATATTGCGGGTAGGTCGGTAGAGTCGAAAGGTGGGAGTGAGTGAAAGGAGAGAGCACAGAAGAAGAAGAAGAAGAACTACGAATCTGCGTAACGGCGGCAGTGACGGTGTTGTTGTAGTAAAATAGTTAAGACGAGGGACAGAGGTTAAACGTAATTGAAACAGCGATAGCGGCGACACCAATGGGAACCAACGAGTCTGGTGCTTGCTTGGCCCACACTGTACCTCTTGGCAGCAGATAACAACGTTCTTTGAGATGCAAGGCGTCTTGGTATAGATAGGCCAGACGGGAGCACTGCCACTTGCTCTTTATCCATGCTGCTACTGCTGCTTTCCTTGCTACTGTGCTAAAATATTTGAGTAGAATAGACGCCACACAAACGAAGTAGGAGCAGTGAGAACTACCGAGGGTTGGGGATTGCGACGTCAGTGGAGCAGAAACGAGACACTACCGTAAAACAAGAGGGACCGAAGACATCAGCCTCAAAGGCCTCACAAAATCGAACTGCCTTTGGTCCCTCGATCGGCGACAAACCGGACGATAACGACGGTACAAGTTTAGCCACTGATTGCCATCTGAGAGGAACTATAATAATGTAGGGGTTTTTACTATGAAAGCTTGACCGTTTCACAACAAAAGATTGTTATCACCACTCACCAGGCGGGATGTATGGACATTTTGCCTACTGCGACATCTCCCGAACTGACGTAGACATTATGCTAAGTACCTGGACGAGACTTCACTAGGCAGGCTCTGCAATTGTGGTTGAATCAATCGTCTTGATCTGTTTGGTGGTTGAGGATTCAAGTTTGTGATGATTTACGATTAGGCATCAATGGTAGACGTCCCAGACCAATCATTTCAAAAGTTCTTATCTTTGCGCCAAGGATCTCCATTGCATAAGGCTTGAAGTAAGTTTGGACACAAGTCCCCGCCAACCTCCATACAAGCACGTGACAATCGTCCTGAAACTCCAAGGAGTCTCGTGGCTCATCTCGAGCGCGGCAATCTGCAACCTCTAAGAGCAGAGTCTGGGGCTGAGCACCGATCCGTAGCGCTTGTGTACGAACTGATAACATGCGATGGTCGCGTGGCTTGTTGCTTTCTTCGAGGTAGGCAGGGTCCAGGTCTGATTGTGTGTTAGTCCGTGTTGACTAATACCCCATCATGGAGAAGAGATAGCATCGAGCTTAACCCCACCAAGCTACATGTACTCCGGACTGGGCGTGATCGGAGGGCGTACGTCGGAAATGTAAGAGGCGGATAGGGGTGATGTTCTTCTCGTGCATAGTCGTGGTCGAGACTCACGATGGGCAGCCAGCCATGCATCAGAGAATGTAAGTTCGGGCGTAGCTTGGTCTCTTCGTTGGTCTTTTTGCGCACACCATAGTCGTCTGGTGTCGCGGTTTTCTGATGTGCTTTTTTGTCTCAATGTGAAGCATTCGCTCTGTGCTCGTGGCACAAAGTTTTGAATCTGTCGGCGACCAGTACAACGGACCAATCGTCTCAGTCTCACGTCTTAGGCTTATCAGAGAAGCACATGTGGAAACATGTTCGCCGTAACAGACGACGAATTCTGCTCGCGTCATGACTATGTTCGGAAGACGAATCATCCTGGCTGTTTATTGATACTTGTATCGGGAGAGGATGTAGGACAGGACGAATTTCGCCCTCGAGTTCGACACGGCTGAACAGTCCAATTGACCATATCCTGCCCTGGGAGCTGTCGGAGTCGCGCCACCTTCGCAAGAGCGCCTCCACCTCATTCCCGTCGACCTGCTCTCTCGCTGATCCAAGAGTGATATGTGGAATCTCCACTACACATGACGGTATATCCCTTGTGCTCTCACGTCATCTTGCTGTAAGGGTAATATATCGACAGCAAGTACCATATCGTACTCGTTCCAGACGATGTGCTTTGACCGAACTTTGACATCTCCAAGCGATGGAGTGGGATTTCGCTCTGATCGATACCCTCTCATCGTGTAAAACGATTCCCATACTAAACGGAAGTGATAATCGACGTATTCGGCCCATATCACAGGTTCTGATTCTTTCGACATGCTATTAATCAGCAGGACAAAAGGATCCTGGATGAGGTGATTGCCTTGGTCCAAAGTGTCTAGCATCTTGCGACCATCAACAAAGTCGAAGAGCCGATCAGTTTGGTTCAGAAGCTCGTGAACATGATTGGCTGACACTTTTATGTAGAAGTACGACGCGTCCAGCCTGCGGCCAAGTAGTGGTATAAAGTCGTCCATAACAAAGCAGGGTGACTATCTTGCGAATGCATGTACTGCAGGAAGTGTGGAACGAAAAGTTCGCGTATCCATCTGCACCTGGCGCGTACGTGGTGTTATGGTGTCACATGGAGTACATCGCATTGTACCACACCCGGTGTACATACCAAACAGGTCGAGCGGCTATGACTTGCCTATGTCACAACAAGTGTAGCCACAGCTACGCATGACCAACGGGCCTCGACCGATATAAGCTCAGAGGACGATGGATGTGAATGCTACGACGCAGCAGCGCCATATTGCTCAAACAAGCTCGCACTCACCTCGAAAAACAGCATCACGAACACTGCTCCACCGTACCAACCATATCTCGCCCCGTCGCATCTCGACAACTCTTTCACCTCCAGAATCGCTACCGAGTCTTCGACTTCTCTGCGTGCTGCCGTATGCTTGAGACGCAGCTCCCATATCTGCATCTTCACCGCCTTCACCCGACGCTGACATGAAGCCACAACTCACTTCTACCGCACCCCAAGCATCACCTTCCTCGCCTCTTCTCATCCTTTCCTCTTCCTCTCTATCCATGACCACTTTGCCGTCGTCATAGAGATCGTCCTCCGCGTCGTAAGCTCGCGGTCGTCTTCCATTCGTTCCTCTACTGCGTGGCACGCCAAGACAGCGCACCCATACTGCTTTATCAAGGTCGGGCCCTTCTACCATGCTCACACCGCCCGCGCCAGCACGGTCGTCAAGACGTCGAAGTTTGGGAGGAAAGCTGGACAAGAAGGAGGCATTATAGTGATTGGCAAGAAGGGCGAGGTGCTGTTTTAGATAGGCGAGTTCCGTGGCCGAGAGCAAGTCATGCGTCGACAGGTTTGGGTCGCTGTCGGTGGTTCGAGAGAGGATGTATTGCGGATGTGCGTCAATCTGACGAGATGTTCGGATCAGCATAAATCAAGGTGGCTTTCCGAACGTGTCTGGCTGGAGGCTTCACATACTTTAGCTATCCTACTTCGCAGAAATGATCGAACAACAAACTTGTATCTTTCAAGCTCGGTCTGAATAATGACAAGTGCGAAGGAAGTTCCGGCATCCATACTAGATGTGCGATCTTCTATTGTCTCAATCTACGCTATGCCACACACAGATGGCGCTACTTTAGCTTGTACTCCTTCTTCGAAGATTCCCACTGATCTCCAGGGTAAATGTTGGCTTCATACCTGCCCACGTATCCTTTGCGTTACTCGATCCATAAGCTCAGCTGGATAAGGCAGAAGCTCTGGTGTGACGCGTTCGGAGATCCAGGCTCGAGTGAGCAACTGCAAGTCTAGCTGCTTCTCTGAAGCTTCAGACTCGAGCGTAACAGTCCCAAGTGCTTCATGATGATCACGAGTCACCGATGCGAGGATATCAGCAATGTCCATGCTCAAATGAATGGGATGTCTAGGATGTTGCGAAGTTGAGGTGATATTGAGACGAGACGAGAAGTCGTGTTTACAGGGTAGGTACGGCTCACGTGATGTGGGGAAAAATGAGGTGACGATCAGGTTTATAATCCATTTTGGGACGACAGGCACTGGAGCAGAGTTTCCAGGCGATTTTCTGGCCATCTCTTTCAGATACAATCCTTGAGCGTGACATGGTAGTTGCCGGTTAAGATGGCTGTGAACGGAGAATCGCAAGGCAAGAGATTGGAGCCGGAAGAGGTGCGAGCAGATCTCTTCAGCGCCTCCACGAAACGAAGAATATCACGCTTGAATGTGCTACAAGAAGAGGTTACGAAACATGGTATGAGGATGGCATCTTGGTTTGCAATCAAAAGTAGTGGCTGACGAGTAGATATATAGAACTTACGCTTGAGTCACAATCGCTCCTCCTCCAATTCCTCCTTGCCACATATCCTCTCTACGTTGATCGAGCCTCCCGAAGTGCTGCGCAAGATTGTTTGCGGAATATATTGTCAGAACCAGAAAGCGAGAACTATTGGACTGTTGTTACGAAATTCCTTCGGGACGAGGCAGCGAAGAATGCACTGGCGCCGTCATCTTTGTTTGTACTCGTAGAGTGGTGTTCCGTTCTTCTACAGGTCATTGCGTTTAAAGCAGAGTTATGGCCAGTATGGGGCCAGAAGGTTGTGCAACCGTACGCACAGCTACTCGAGCGTTGCTGTGGAGCTGGATTGAGGGAGACCAGAATACATACAGCATTAGTTGTCACAAGAAGAGGAGTCAGAGCCATCGCCAAGAACGCAGACATAAAAGATACAGCAGTGAGTGAAATGATCACATCGTTGACGACAAAAAGCTCTACATCGTCCGCAGGAAATGCATGCCTTCTAGGTGTCATCGCTGGTGTTTGTGACCGCTTATCATCCACGAGAGCTCTCCTCCAGGAACATTCATCTGCTTATTACACTTTCTATACTCGAGAGATTGTAGGATCACGTACTATCGTCCCAAGTCACATTGCGAATGGATTACATGACTTCTTCTGCTGTTCAGTGGTCACGCAAGATACAGTAGAGCAAGAGCTTATTCCAGCGATAGAGAAAGCCCTGCTTAGAGCACCTGAAGTTGTGCTTAATGACCTATTGACGCCATTGGTTGGTTCGCTACCAACGACTGTAGATCTATCGAAGGTGCTAAAAGACCGCCTTCTCAAGTCACTACTGGCAAACATCAAATCAACAAATCCTGCGATACGCGACGGAGCTGTGAGAGGGTTCAGGGCTATAGCAACGAGGTCGTCCGATGAACAGGTTGTTCCAGCCATAGCAGACGAGCTTCTTAAGAACCTGAAAGAGATGAAGGCAGCAGATCAAAGAACCTTGGTTGCACAATTACTCAATTCTTTGGCCCCATCCGCAGCAACCATACAGAGAATACTACCTGGAATCGTTGCATTGGCAAGCAAGGAGGCGAATGAGATCGCTTTGAGTGCTGAGCTCGACACGATGACTACCCATCTCGTCTTCGTCATTCAGCACGATATTGCATTGGACTCGAACGTCCCAAAGGCAGTTGTGACTGGACTTGGCGACAAGAAGCCTAGCGTACGGCGTGTATGGGCAGCACAATGTGGAGAATTGGCCTGGCAACTCAGCGCAGACGAGCTGAGTAAGCCAAGCGCTGCTCAGTTCTTCGATACTGTGATAGAGAAGATGATTCCCAGTTGGGAAGAAGTTCTTAGCAACCCAGTTACCGCCGCTCAGAACGGCCTTGTCACTGTCGCTAACGTGCTTTCTGCTATACACACCACCAAACTGCAACACATTTCCAGCACCAAGATTGCCGCGTGTCTAAAGAAGGCGAATATCTCCTCGAGTGTTTTAGGAAGTGAAGCGAAACCATCCTTTCTTACTAACCATCGCGTCTACACAAAGCTTACTGTAGGTGATGACCTATTATGGGCTATACGTGCACTAGGTGCAGCTTCGCTGGAATTTTCGAGCCAAAATCTTCCTGCTTCATTTGGCACGTCATGGGCTCAGGCTGTCATTTCTATGATTACTTCGACTTCAGTGCCACATCTTGTGCGGCAAGAAGCGAACAAGATGCTCCAGCAAACGTGGAAGGCTCAACCAAGTCAGGTATCTGCATACATCGCAGATGGCATGTGGCTATGGCTTCAGAGTCTTCACTTGGAAGAAAAAGACTCGCCTGCTACTTCTGGCAAGACTGACAACGAAAGGTTACATCTTGTATTGAATGCTATGTGTGCAGCAGTGCCCGACGGGGCTGCAGATGCACAATTATCGAATGGAGCTTCACTAGAAATGAAAGAGCATTTGCGCAAGCTTTTGGTTAGGCTTGTCGTGCTGTGTAGACAACCACTGCTATCTAGAGTGAGGTGGATTGATCTTTGTCTTCAATGCGGACTGGATCCTCGAACAGTGGTTATGGAGGATTCGCAGGCCTTTATGGATGAAGTGACGAAGCGGGCTTTGGTAAGTCGGCCCTGAATACATCCAAGCGCACGAATTGCTGACCGTTCTCTTCTACAGCACAAGGGCAATGCTCACCTGAACAAAGTCCATCTTGCGGCATGCAACGCGGCAGCCGAATTGGCTTTTGTTGCGCCAGAAACCGTCATGCCTTTGCTCGTTGACCTCTTCTCAAACGATCTCGACTCTTCGCAATTGGTCAACATTGGACCTACTGAAGCAGCAATTTACCGAACGCCAGAGGGCACTGCTTTTGTAGATGTCCTTTCGCAAAAGCCTCAAACTCGGATGCCCTCGAAGAACACGAAAGATTATGACATGTTGAAGTGGGAGCAGGAGCTTCGAGAACAGCTTGCAGAAAAGCAAGGGAAGACACAAAAGAAGCTCACTCCCGACGAACAAGCAAAGATTAAAGCACAGCTTGCAAAAGAGGCCACAATACGGAAAGAAGTCACCGCAGTAGTTGAAAGATTACAGCGCGGTTTTGGTATAGTCAGTAGCCTAGCCAAGGGACCGCCAACAGATGCGACTGCTTGGACCGGCCCTGCTGTTCAGAATGTCTTCAATGCTATTAAGGACGGTGCAGGTCTTCTTGTAGGTTATCAAGCTGCCCAAACGTATCTGGATTGTTCTTTCCAGGTGTCATCACGCTTGGGAAGTCTGCGACAGTTCATTGGTGTTGCAACACTGCGGGCTCAAGGTGTCTCCCAGCTACCCCCTGAGTATGAGGCTGAGCCTCTTGGAGGTATGGCATAGACTTCTCAGTCCTTTGGTCAAATCATTGACGACTTCGCTAGATCTTGTCACCCGCGTACTCTACCGTCTTCGTTTCGCCAGCGAGCAACGTCCATTCGATGTTGTGTCATTGGTGTACATTTGGCCACTACTCGCGACGGTGCTTCAGAAAGGAGGGATAGAGCGAGCGGCTGGAGAAGAAGCGGACGAGCAGATCACTCTTGCTATAGAAACATTGTCGTACCATACCGATCTTTGTAAGTCAGTTTACGTTAGTTTAACATGTCTTGTCGGCTAAGTCGTGTCAGTCTCAAGTCAAGACCTACCTCGACAAGGAGTCTCAGAACTCCTCATCGCCTCCATGCAGAAATATGCACAGCACTACCGTTCGATACGAGACTGTCTGCTAGGCATATGTCATGCAATCTCACCTGATATATCGACGGGAGAAGTCGCTGCGTTCCTGAAGGGCACCATTTTCCCGGAGTCTTCTGTTAGATTATGCACACTCCAGGCTATAGACAACGAGCTCGAGTTGGATCACGATAAGTTCATTGTTGAGATCTGGTTAGCTCGCCACGAGGATGAGGAAGAGAATGCAGAGATCGCAACAACAATCTGGGAGGAGAACCAGTTGAAGACCAAGCACGACTCAGGCCTACAAATTGTTCCTTACCTGAAGTCGCAAGACATTGCCTTGCGCAGAGCGGCAGCAAAGGCACTCACTTCTTGTGTTCAGAAGCATCCCGACACATTCATCACAATTTTGGGACGTCTGCGGGAATTGTACATTGAGGCGTCGAAGCCTATAGTTCCAGAACGTGATCAATACGGTATGCCACGAAAGATCGACCTAAAAGATCCTTGGGAAGCTAGACACGGCATCGCTCTTGCTATTCAGCAATTGGCCGAAATCTTTGACGAAAACGAGCTTGTTGACTTCATTCGTTTCCTGATAGAGAACGGGCCTGTCGCTGATAGAGATACTAAAGTTCGAGACCAAATGGTGCAAGCTGCAACTGAGCTTATTGCTAAACGCGGCTCATCTAAGGTCGAGGAACTGATGACGATCTTTGAGAACACCTTGGAAGCACCCAATAGTGGTTCGAAAGAGTCTGATCTCGTCAACGAGGCTGTCATAATTCTATATGGTGCACTGGCAAGACACTTGAGGAGCGGAGATGCGCGTATACCCAAGGTCGTTGATCGCCTGCTTGTCACACTCAGCACACCATCCGAGACGGTCCAGTACGCCATCGCTGGTTGCTTACCACCACTCGTGCAGACATCAACAGAGCAGGTGGCAGAGTACACTTCCCACGTCATGGCAGATTTGCTTGAGTCTAAGAAGTATGCTACAAGAAGGGGTGCTGCTTATGGTCTTGCGGGCATTGTCCGTGGGAAAGGAATTTCAGCTTTGCGCGACTTGCGCATATTATCTTCTTTGAAAGTCGCCTCCGAGGAGAAGAAAGATACCAATAAGAGGCAAGGAGCATACCTTGCGTTCGAGCTGCTCTCCCTTGTCCTTGGGACAGTGTTTGAGCCTTACGTTCTACAAATCGTGCCTCAGCTCATAGCAGGTTTCGGAGACGTTAGTGCAGATGTCAGAGAAGCATGCCTGGATGCGGCGAAGACCTGCTTTGCCACCCTGAGCTCGTTCGGTGTCAAGCTGGTATTGCCAACTCTGCTGGAAGGTCTTGAGGAGACACAATGGCGAAGCAAGAAAGGAGCCTGTGACTCTCTTGGCGCTATGGCTTATCTCGACCCTCAACAACTCGCCGTATCACTTCCAGAGATCATTCCCCATCTGACAGAAGTTCTTAACGACAGTCACAAAGAAGTGCGTGCTTCTGCAAACCGTAGCTTGCAACGATTCGGTGAGGTCATCAGCAACCCGGAGATCAAGAGCGTGGTCGATATCTTGCTCAAGGCTCTGAGTGATCCTACCAAGTACACAGATGAGGCATTAACTTCTTTGCTGAAGCTTAACTTTGCTCATTATCTCGACGCACCGTCTCTCGCTCTGGTTGTACGTATCCTAGAGCGTGGCTTGGGAGACAGATCAGCCACAAAGCGAAACGCGTCACAGATCATTGGCAGTCTCGCACACTTGACAGAGAAGAAAGACCTCGTATCTCATCTCCCTATCCTTGTCACAGGACTGAGAGTTGCTGCTGTAGACCCTGTCCCGACCACTCGTGCTACAGCATCGAAGGCACTAGGTTCTCTAGTTGAAAAACTTGGTGAGGATGCTCTGCCGGACCTTATTCCTAGTCTTATGTCTACACTCAAAACGGACACTGGTGCTGGTGACCGACTTGGTAGTGCACAGGCACTTAGTGAAGTTCTTGCTGGTTTGGGCACCGGTCGTCTCGAGGAAACCTTGCCAAGCATCCTGCAAAACGTCTCGAGCACGAAGCCTGCTGTTCGCGAAGGTTTCATGTCACTTTTCATATACTTGCCAGCATGTTTCGGAAATAGCTTTGCGCCATATCTCAGCAAAATTATTCCTCCAATTCTCGCCGGTCTTGCCGACGACATTGAAACCATTCGCGAGACTTCTCTTCGCGCTGGTAGGTTGTTGGTTAAGAACTTTGCAACACGTGCTATCGACCTGCTACTTCCTGAACTTCAGCGCGGCCTTGCAGACGATAATCACCGCATTCGACTCAGCTCAGTTGAGCTTGTTGGTGACCTGCTCTTCAACATTACTGGTATAACTGTAAAGGAGGGTGAGGTCGATGAGGGTGATGACAGAGCGACAAGTGCTGGCCAAACTCTGCTGGAAGTGCTTGGCGAAGACAAGCGGAACAATATCTTGTCAGCACTTTACATTGCGAGATGCGATACTTCTGGTTTGGTACGAACAGCTGCAATCGATGTATGGAAGGCGCTTGTGGCCACTCCCAAAACACTTCGGGAAATTACCCCCACTCTCACTCAGCACATCATTCGCCGTCTTGCAAGCTCGAACATGGAGCAGAAAGTTATTGCTGGTAATGCTCTTGGCGAGCTTATCCGTAAAGCAGGTGAAGGCATTATGGCAACATTACTGCCGACACTGGAAGAGGGCTTACAGTCCTCTGTCGATGCAGATGCCAAGCAGGGCATATGTATCGCTTTGAGAGAACTGATCAGCTCAGCTTCACCAGATACTCTCGAGACCTTCGAACCTAAGCTCATATCTGTCGTACGTACTGGACTGATAGACTCAGACGATGAGGTACGAGATGCAGCTGCTGAAGCATTTGACGCTCTGCAACAGCTATTCGGCAAGAAGGCTGTTGACAAGATCCTGCCCGATCTACTTGGTCTTCTCCGTAACGAAGATGATGCATCGAACGCGTTGGCTGCTCTTCTTACGTTGCTTACGGATGCGACAAGATCGAACATTATATTACCATCTCTCCTGCCAACGTTGTTGGCGTCACCTATCACCGTCTTCAATGCTCGCGCTATCGCATCTCTAGCCTCTGTAGCTGGATCCGCGATGACTCGCAGACTATCCAAGATACTCGAATCACTTCTTGATAATATCATTACTTGTAAGGATGAAGAGCGCAAAGAAGCGCTTGACGCAGCGTTCGACTCCGTCTTATTATCAGTGGACGAGTACGATGGACTCAACACGTCGATGAGTATAATGCTCGGCTTTGCCAAACACGACGATCATCGCAGGCGTAGAATAGCAGACCTACATTTCGCCACTTTCTTTGCACAGGCCGACATTGACTACTCACGCTACTATGCTGACCTTGTCCGTGCTCTGCTCATCTCCTTTGACGACCGGGATAGTGAAGTCATCAAAGCTGCATGGTCAGCTCTTACCACACTGACAAGCAAGCTTCGTAAGGAAGATATGGAGTCCTTGGTGCAGTCTACAAGACAGACGCTCGGTCAAGTCGGTGTACCAGGACATGATCTTCCTGGATTCTCGTTGCCAAAGGGTATCAATGCTGTTCTTCCCATATTCTTGCAAGGTCTCACGAATGGCACACCAGAACAGAGGACTCAATCTGCGTTGGCAATCTCTGATATCATCGCCAAGACGAATGCTGATGCACTCAAGCCGTTCGTGACGCAGATTACCGGTCCTCTTATCCGTGTTGTGTCTGAGAGATCTGTCGATGTGAAAGCAGCTATCTTGCTAACGCTCAACAATTTGCTTGAGAAGATCCCAACCTTCTTGAAGCCTTTCCTGCCACAACTGCAAAGGACATTCACCAAAGCCCTGGCAGACACGTCGAGCGATGTCCTTCGTACACGTGCAGCTAAAGCTTTGGGTACGCTCATCACTATGACGCCACGTATCGACCCTCTCATTGCTGAGCTCGTGACTGGGTCTAAGACTTCAGATGCTGGTGTCAAGACAGCGATGCAAAAGGCGTTATACGAAGTGGTAAGCAAGGTTGGCGCAAACATGAACGATGCATCAAGGACGTCGATCTTGGGCTTGATCGATGATGATGCTGGAGATGTTGACGAAGCAGGTGCCATCACAAACGCGAGACTACTTGGAGCTCTGATCAAGAACTTGTCCCCAGACGTGACTGCTGGATTGATCAAATCTCGGGTTCTCACACCACAATTCTCTCGTTCTTCAGTTCTTGCACTCAATTCCATACTACTCGAGTCTCCGGAAACTCTGACTTCCAACTTTGATGTCGAGACAGTAACCACAATTTGTCGAGGTATCGGCAACTCCGATGACATCGTCGCTGAGAATTGTATCCTTGCGGCTGGCAAATATCTTCTCACGGAATCAAGCAACAGTAGCTTCGAGAACGTCAAGAGTATTCTGGAAGCAATGACGCCCATGTTGCAACCTGGCAGTGCGATAGATCGTCGTCGGTTGACGCTTGTAGTAATCCGCACAGTCAGCCGTCAAAACGAAGAATTGATGCGCCCACATCTTGCACTACTAGCGCCTGCAATATTCGCAAACGTCCGTGACATGGTACTGCCAATCAAACTTGGTGCTGAAGCAGCTTTCTTGGCTATTTTTTGTGTAGCGGATGAGGAAGGTGCAGTATTCGAGAAGTATCTTGCAGGAGCTGGAGCTGGTCTGCCTGCGGCCACGAAGAGAACGATGCAGGAATATTTCAAGCGCGTCGCTTTGAGACTGGGTGGACAGGCAAGAGAGAGGAAGGAGGCAGAAGGAGGACAGGGTGGATTGGGACTAAGTAATGATGAGAAGGAGGACGAGAGAGAGGTTTGGAGTGTAGGAAAGGTGGATTTGGGAGAAGTGTCGTTTGATGGTTAGCATGGTAGCAAAAAGCAGGAGATATGTAATGATTAGCGCAACATAAAGACTTGTACATAATCACGTGGTCTTCAATGCGTTGATGATGTAACAAGCCTCTCCAGTCTTTCTTTGCTGTGAAACGTGCTCGCAAACGGTGCCTCGAAATGGGAGCAAGCGTGAGGCCGCCTCACGCCACCCAACATTAGTCCCATCTCAGGCAACTGATACAAGCAAGAGGACGTCTACAAGCCTGTGACGACGTGGCCAAGGCTTCACGATACGTTTTTGGGGACTTGATCCACTCCGAGCGCGTATTTGGATGAGACAGCTGTCCTAAGCAAAGGCCTAGTTAATGTTTGATATTTGACATTGAGGTACAACCTAATATCAAGGCCAAATGCTGAATTAAGCAAAGGCCTGGTTAATGTTTGATGATGACTTTGAGATACCACCCAATACCAAGGCCAGATGAACGAAAGGAAGAGCAGGTATCACACAAACACAATCCTGAGCAAAGGTCTGGTTGATATTTGATGTCTGATATCGAGGTGCAGGCTAGTTCAGAAAACTCTTCCTCAAAAGCCACGTCGCAACGATGACTAGATTATGAAAAGCGAAAGCCAGCAAAGCTTACGAGAGAGAAGGTCCCGAAGGACATTCATGTAGGCCTCGTCACGCTGTGCAATGTGAAAAGTGCCTACACATCACAGGACTCAATGATCTCCCGTGATGCCCTCAAGGTAAGTGTGAGTATGAGTATGGGTATGAGTATGAGTATGTGTTGGATACGTTGAAGAGTGCTCTTGGATTTGATGCGAAGTGAAGATGTGAGAGATGAGGTACTGAAAACCTTATGATAGTGTAGAAGCAGGGCTTGAATGAGCGTTTGACAGTATGAGCTACATATACTGCAACATCCAGCGAAAGTCCATCTCCGTCTTCCTCAAAAACACCGCCGCAACGATGTCAGATGATGAAGAGTGAGTGTCAATCAAAAATTCCGCCATAAAAGTGGCCGAAGCCAATTTATGTAAGCCTCGTCCCGCTGTGCAATGGGAAAAGAGCCTACACATCGTCAGAATAGTATGAGCTCCAACGATGACGACAAGGTAAGTATGCCAAGAAAAGAAGAAAAGAAGAAGGACACCGAGCGCAGGTGGACAAGGCTTTATAGTAGAATTGAGTGCCCGAAAAGTGTCCTTAGCACCGATCTAGCTGGATTCAATTAGCGTGGTTTGGAAGGATTATATAGTGATTTTGTATTAGGGTTAGGAAAATTGCATGACTCGTACCTTCCCACACTCTTTTTCGACCTCAGGACATCCAGCCGAAGACACCGACGACCATCCATCTCGACCTCCAACGACTTCATCCCCGATATCAAGATGTAAGAAACACCATACCCTTCCGATCATGAACTAGGAGAAAGAGGTGGAAACACAGGTGCTACACGGAAAGATTGCTCGGAAGACAGAGAGAAGAATCAACGTCACTCGACCACAGACACCTCAACTCAAGAATAAATCAAGCAAAAGACCGTCAAGAGCGCACAACTGACACTTTTATTCGCATTCTTCAGGGTCAACCTCACCACTCAAAAGCGCCTCGCTGCCTCCGTGGTTGGCTGTGGTAAGCGCAAGATCTGGCTCGACCCCAACGAGGTCAACGAGATCAGCAACGCAAACTCTCGTCAAACCATCCGCAAGCTCGTCAGCGATGGTCTCATCATCCGCAAGCCCGTCACAATGCACTCTCGCACTAGTGCTCGTGAATTGAACGCCGCAAGGAGACTTGGAAGGCACAGGGGTTTCGGTAAAAGGAAGGGTACGGCCAACGCTAGGATGCCTCAGTACGTTTATGTTCCTCTTCTATTTCGACAAATCAGTTTGGTTATGGAAAAATGCAACCCCATTGGGAAATCAAGAAGCGCAAGATACACACAAGGAAGGAGAATGGAAGATAATAACAAGAATTGCAATGCTAATACAAGATCTCACTTCACAGCCACGTCCAGTGGATGCGCAAGCTTCGCGTTCTCCGCAGACTACTCGTCAAGTACCGTGCTAGCGGCAAGATCGACAAGCACTTGTACCACGAGCTATACCACTTGAGCAAGGGTAACACCTTCAAGCACAAGCGTGCCCTCGTCGAGCACGTACGTTGACAATAATCAATCCAATCAGGAGAAACACCCAATCTAACAAACATAAACAGATCCACAAGGCCAAGGCCGAGAAGCAACGTGCCCGTGTCATCAAGGAGGAGATGGACGCCAAGCGTGCGAAGACCAAGGCTGCCCGCGAGAGGAGACAAGAGCGTGTGGCTGGCAAGAGGAACGCGTTGGCTGCGGATGACGAGACTGAGGAGAAGAAGCCCGAGTAGATGTACTGGGAAAGTGTTGAATGAAAACTGCTCATGTCAGAAACAAACCTCCTGTCACGAAAGATATCTCCCGCCTGTCTGCAAGGAGTGTTTAACCTTGATTGATTATGAGGAAGAGAAAGGACGGGCTGTGACATTGCTGGGCAACATTATGTCTTATGGCGAATTCGGCTTATAGTGCTCGTGGTAGCGGGTCCCCGAGCAAATGACTTTTTTCATTTTCACGTTCTGCTTTTGTCTTCTTCTATCATCTGCTCTCGAATTATTCGCTATTGATTTTCGACCTGTCCTATCAGCAGTATTCATTCTACTGTGGAAGAAGTGTTTCACACATGTCAGGAATTTGATTGTCGAGGCTGCCAACATCCTGTCAAGGATTGATGACAAGCTTAGTGACATGGTACAAACTTTGAGACAGACTTGGTAGGGTTTACTTTGACGTTGGCTCTGAAAGCGTGTCTGGGAATTCGTATTGTGAAGAGTGTCTCTCCTGATCGTGTTTTTGCAGTTGACTGTCATTTGCAATTGAAATAATATTGTGCGTTCTATATGCTCTATATAATACCAGTATGCACGCCGCTCTAAATGTGGACAATTCCTCCATCCTCTTTTGAAGGTCTACTTGAGCTCCCCGCTTGTAAAGCGTAAGTAAGGACGCACTTCCCTAACGTCCTTAAACTTCTTCCTCGCCGCCTCCGTGCTCACAGGCACAGGAAGAATGACATCCTTCCCCTCAGTCCAATTAATCGGCGTAGCAACACCCTTCTTATCCGCCAATTGTAACGCATCCACCACCCTCAGCACCTCCGCCGTATTCCTTCCACAACTCGCCGGATAAGTCATAGTTAGTCTTATCTTCTTACTCGGATCAATAATAAACACGCTGCGGATTGTAAACGCCATGCCTTTTTGGTCAATGTTCTCTAGATCCTGCGCATCAAGCATGTCGTATGTGTAGGCGATTTTGCGGTCTGCGTCGGCGATGATTGGGAAGGAGAGATCGGTGGAGGCGATGTCGTTGATGTCTTTGGTCCAGGCTTCGTGGGAGGAGAGGTCGTTGGCGGAGAGGCCGATGAGCTTGACGTTGCGGGAGGTGAATTCAGGTTGCAGCTTGGCGAATGCGCCGAGCTCGGTGGTGCAGACGGGGGTGAAGTCGGCTGGGTGGGACTGGGGTGAGGAGAGGTGGTTAGTATGTTTGGTGGGTGGGTGAAGTGAGAGGAGAGGCATTCAGGATTTTTGGATGGGTGGGTGAGGTGAGCTGGTGAGAAAGGCTTACGAAGAGGATTGCCCAGGAGTCTCCTATCCAGTCTATGGGGAGCTTGTTAGTGGTTGCTAGGTTGAGGGATATGTCTTTGAGTTGTCCGCACCATGGAAGCTGAGGTCGCCGTGTGTAGTTTGGGCTTTGAAGTCAGGTGCTACAGAACCAAGTCTAAGCCTGGGCTGTTCGGTGGCTGTGGCGAAGCTTCGTCTCAACGAGGGGAATGCTTGCTTCGCGGTTGTGAGTGCTACTCTTGGTACTACAGATGGTCGCTGGGCGCGGATGACTGTGGAGAAGGTGCTAGTGGTACGGAGAGCTCTGGGAGCGGCGCGGGCGAGATAGGAAGCCATGAGTGTAGTGTTTGCTAATTAATCGTTCTATGGTGGTGTTTACAACTTTTCGAATGATGCCATCTAGGGTTATGCAAGATTCTCATGCAAGTCTGAAACGCGCCAAGACTGATCGGCAAACACCTCAAACACCTCAAAGCTCAAGATCTTTGCCTTTCTGCCACGAACATCCTAGACTCGTCAAACAAAGTCTACAAGCTTGATTATGAGCTAGCAGCTACCTTGTGATGTATCACGAAGGTCGCGTGTTGTTGCCGGTGCTTGATTACCTGCATGAGAACAAAGAAAGTGAAATCGTGCCAAACAAAGCCAAGCTATATCTGCATGCGGGTGCCTGAGTGTCAAGCTGCATATGCATGTATGTTTGCGATATCCATGTCCCAATGCGGTAATTATGGCTTTGTGCTTGATGCTTCGGCAGCTCTTTGAAATGCCATAGCACCATATAATCAGGAGGTCGTGTCGACGTCTCCCTCTATTATCTGTCCAATCTATCGAATCTACTCAATTCGTGTAATTATATTGCACCAGTGAAATATTCGCCAGCTATCTCTCATAGAATCTCAGCAATACCTCCAATATGCCGAGCCTTAACATCATACCTCAACCGTTTAGGTCCTCCAATCTCAGCATTCCTCCCTCGCCACATTCTCCGCTATCACCCTTGGAGACCACATTCTCCCGCCCTACACCACAGCCTTACAAGCCATACCCTGCCGCCTTCCACTCAACCGCAAATCTTGAACCCATCCTCTCCGAAGACGCACCACCAGCGAAGCCTCTCCAATGGCTATGGCAATGCCATGTATGCAGTCGCAACTACCCTCTCGCAGCCACACGTCGATGTCTAGATGACGGCCACTATTTCTGCTCCGGAGAATCACAAGGATCTGCAGTGACCCGTCGTGGCCACGTCAAGAGCAAGAAAAGTCGTAAAGGTCGTCACGGCAAAGCTTGTCCCAGCGAGTTCGACTATGTCGGCTGGCAAGCACATGGAGACTGGCGTCGTCATGAGCTCGGACTTCGAGAGTTGGTTCTTGGAACGACGTTGGAGGGCATCAAGTCCACAGGTCGTTTCGAGATCAAGCAGAAGAAGAACTGCTCTGTCGAATGCAATTACCCAAGTGAGTGCAGATGGGGTAAGCTTGGAGGAGTGTCCGCTTCAGAAGTGCCGGTTTCTACCTCATCTACACCATTGACTACAATCATGGAAGACTTTGTTCAAGCAGCTCCAGCTTCCTTTGAAGAACTCCTTGGACTTAACCCACCTGATATGGTCATGGATGACGACCTTGATAGCCTGGTGTCGCCAGCAAGTCCGCCAAGTCCAAAGGATCACAGTCCATCGTTCTGGTCCAGTCTCCTTACATCCGCCAAGTCTCGACAGAAGAGCAAAGGGCGTGACGCCGATGTCGACATGACTGATGTGGTAGCAGTATACAACCCAGAAGATCATCAACCTGTAGCCGATGCCAACATCTTCGTTGTTGGCCATGAAGAGGATATGGAGATAGTCCCGCTATCACCACCAGCTGCATCCACTGCTAAATCGCCTTTCGAGCTGACACGTCCTCTAAAACGAGCATCTGCTGATGGACACCCGCTTATCCCTTCACCACTACGACTCTCAAAGACAACATCGACGTCGTCGTTGGACGACTTGGCTCAGCAGCAAACTCGACTTGGTCTTGGTATTGTCATGGTTGACCATGGAGCTAGTAAGTGAGGATAGAGCATGATACCACATGAACAAAGAAAGAACCATATACAGATAATCATACGTTCAAAAATAAGACTTCATAGTATCAGTCACAAAGATAAATCCCCCATATTACATTTCTCCCAAAGCACATCTGCGCCTTGTGATCAGGACTGACAGCTTTGCAGAAAGGAAAAAGAAGAACCAGACGAGCCTTGAAACATTGGATGCACAAGGAGGGCGACCAGTGAGGCGAAGGAGACTTCGAAGAGGGCTGAATCCTGATAGGAACAGAAGCAAAGACAAAGAAGGATATGAGAGGTGGTTGCATGGGAATTGGACAAGGAAGTTTTCGAGGAAGACCGGGTCTGTAGGATTCACATGAGGTGTGAGGTGACGAAATGCTTGAGATGCTTGTAGCCCTTTGTTTACTCTTGTAGATAAATTATGTCTATACAAGTGCCAATCTACTCAAGACGAAGACTCTGTTCTTGTCTACTCTTGTCGTTGTCGTTGGCATTGACTCTGCTCGGACAACGATCTGTGATGTCGGCATTTGATTCGCCCTTATTCATGCCGAGATGAGTGTACCATGGTAACTGTGCTCAATGGCGGACATCATCTGTAAGCACGGGCTGTCTTCTCTACTTCGTATACCTCATCTTCTGTTATATATCAACACGAGACTGTAATCTCGGTTCTGAACACCTCCAGCATCTTGCAGCTCAACTCTGCTGGTCTACCACACCACTCCCAGGAATATAACTCCACCGACTAGCTCCCCAGGCACATCAGACGAATCTCAATCAAGATGGCAGCTCCCGGCGGCAAGTTCTTCATCCAGGAGAACATGAAGAAGGTGGCTCCTCACCATGAGAGTTATGCGCAGTTGTGGGCGACCAAGTGGAAGTTCCCTGTACGTCATTGATCAAAAGACCCCAAGGAATATCATGTTGTTGAAAAGATCGTGAAGCTAACTGCTCATCCCATCCCATAGTGCAGCATCGGTGTCTACCCTTTCATGTTTGGATGTGTCAAGGACTTCCAACCCATCGTAGACGAGCTCGTTTCGAAAGACTTCAAGGAGCCCTACAACTGGGACGAGTACTCCAAAGTCTACTTCCCCTACGCTGAGAAGCTCATTAAGACAGCCGAAGAGGCAGAGAAGAACGGAGAGAAGGAGAAGGCTTCCGAATACTACCTCAGAGGTTCAGCTGTATACAGAATCTCCAGATTCCCTGCTCCTCGCTCGAAGAACCAGAGATACGCATGGACAGAAGGCAAGAAGGCATGTTTGAAGGGTTTGAGGTATGAATATGAAAGCGTGTTTATATTGTCGCAAAATTGCTAAAGACTATTGTAGCCTTCGCGACCACCCTGTTGAAGAAGTCAAGATCCCTCACAAGCACGCCATTGAAGGTGAAGGCTCCGAAATCCCCGTCTACTACCTCCACCCCGACGGTGGCAAGACTGAGGCTCCTCTCGTTGTCATTATGACCGGTCTCGATGGCTACCGTACCGAACTCTGCACCTGGATGGAAGGATGGCGCCAAGTTGGTGTTGCGACTCTGGTAGTTGAGATTCCAGGAACTGGTGATTCGCCGGCAGATCCCAAGGACCCCAAGAGTCCTGACCGAGAGTGGACGAGTTTGTTCGATTGGATTGGACAACAAAAAGGTATCAAGCAGGACAAGATTGTGACGTGGGCGTTCAGTACTGGTGGTTTCTACGCTATCAGGTTGGCACACACACATCACGACAAGTTGGCTGGTGTTGTTGCATTGGGCGGTGGTACTCACCACATGTTCGACCCAGAATGGCTCAATGAGGTCAACCACCTCGAGTATCCCTTCGAGTGAGTATTGCTACAACCTCTTATGCATATATGTCTACGTCCAGCTAATCTTGACTTACTAGTCTTGCAACCACGCTCTGCTACAAGTTCGGCTACGGCGAGGACTTTGAGACCTTCAAGAAGGAGGCCTCAGACAAGTTCTCCCTCCTCAAAGACGGGACTCTGGACTCTCCCAACTGTGCCCGCCTTTTCCTTGTCAACGGCACAGAAGACGAGATCTTTCCCATTGACGACTACTATCTTGCACTTCAGCACGGTGCTCCCAAAGAAGCACGCTTTGTATCTGGTGTCAAGCACATGGGCGAGCCGGCAAGTTTCGGCATCATTCTCAAGTGGATCTATGGTATCTTTGACATTAAGAAGAACCCGGGGGATCAGCTTAAGACGCTACTTTTCCAGCCGAAGTATTAGAACATGGGTTGAGAGGTTTGTAGAGTAAGCACAGTAAAATCTGTAAATTTATATAGCCATTTTGTCTGTTTCTGTCTAGAGAGACCTGAGTTTTGGTGACAGTCTTTCCTTTGTGACGATCTTAGCCTCAAATTGCGTGCATCGGAGCTCTATCCCTGCTCCACTAACGGCTGGACCATTAGCCCAGACACAGTCGTCGGTGACTTCTGCGTGGTGCTCAAGCCCTTGCTCGTCTGTATACGAGTGGTGAAAACTATTGAGAGATTGTGGTTAGTGACAGTTGTCGCAGCTCCGGTGAAGTAGACAGTGAGGAGCTTCACGATGCTAGATAAGTTCTCGGCTTGCAAAGACTTGCAGATTGATTGATGGAGCTGATGTTGGAGGGAAGTGAAATTGTTGATGATAATAAGAAAGAAACAGGCTGGATGAATTGACTATATGCCGTGCTTTGTACTGACAAGGTTACAGCTTGGCTAATATTCTCAAGGCCGCAGCGTGCTCGGTGAGGTGGCACGGCAAGGTCTGATATTGAGAGGCTCCGACATGCTTGGTATTGTTACACACAAGGCTTTATTGAGGCTGGTGGTCATCAACAAGGAGAAATAATGCGGTGAATATTGAACTTAGGAGATGGCCATTGGGTATTGCTGCGGTCTCTCTTGCGATTGAAGACGTCGACTACGAAGCGTAAAGCAAGTGTAACGATATATTTCGACGTTTCTTTACTAATTCCCCACAAAGCCTTTCCTCCCTCGTACAGATGAGGACATGCCCAGCAAAGAGGCTTGTGTCTCAGAGCCTGAGTTCGTAACAACACAAACGATCATAGCAAGAGCCTGGTATTGGAGTGGTAAGAGTCCGTGGCCTTGGTCAGCCTTCCGTGTCTCTTGAAACTGTGCGCCTTCCGCAGCATTGAAGAAGCCAGTCCAATAATGATGTGCGTCGAGCTATCGAGGTATCAGAACTAATCGAAGACCTCGTATCAACGTCGCCTCCAGAAGCTGAGTCTTGGCTTGCTGTGGTGGGATCTCCGCTGGGACTGCGACTCTGCTGCGGCATGGGGCGTACGACACCAAACGGCAATGGCGGAAATGTCAACAGCATCGAAAAGACCTTACCTGGCGTGGTTTCTTCCAGACCAAAGATCGACTTGGAGTCGGGCTCTTCAGTTGATGACGAGGAAGGCTGGTTCAACCAGCGCGAGAGCAGATCCTTCCCAGCTTCTTCCAGGTCTACATGGTCATCCAAGGTACCCACAGCGATGAAGGGATGTTGGTCGGCCCACAGCGGCTGCTCTCCTTCAAATTCGATGTCGTCTCTGACATCGTCCCATCGAGAACGCATCTCCACTTTCCACATCATTGTCTTATCATCCCATATCACGAGGTTCACTTCACAGCCGCCGACTCCGACATCGACAGTAGCATCATGAACAGCAGGTTGTTGCGCCTTCAGACAGGCGAAGTAGCAATCACGGTAGCGTTTCCAGACATTACTTGCACCGTGTCTTGATGCGCGATCAACAAGAACCACGTGCGGCTCCTCTGCGAAGCGCTTCCTTGCGAATAGGCGCGAACAGATAGGCGAATTCCCGAGAAGCATGCGAATACCCTTCAATTCGGCTTCGAATTGCTGCGTGTCGATGACTAGATGCAAGCTATATACCTGATTGATGACGTTCTGGATATCTTGATCGTTTGATATGGCAGAGGAATCGGTGAAGTGGAACATCTCATGGAAGAGGCAGTGGAAACGCTTCAGTGGCATTGCTGCGTCTCTAGCGCATTGCAACGCAGTCGTGCGTTTCGGCAGGTTTGTCTTGAACGTATCTGGCGGCGAGTTACAACCAGAGGACAGAGTTCCTTCACGGCGCCTAAAGTACCTACGCCGATGAGAGGTGTGCGAGGTATCTTGCAGCAAATTCTGAGGTGGGCTATGACCGAGAAGCCCATACAACACCAAGCATACCGATAGAGGCGAAGGTGGACCTTCCCGCAAGCTCGTTTGTGCACAATGTCACACAAGGTCTTACGAGCGCTAACGTAGAAAAATTGCCGACACAAAGTGGCTGTAGTACTACTGCAGGAAGCTGTCGAGGTCCTGCCACACTAGTTTGGACATTTGTTATCAGAACGCAAGTATTTAGTCCACCACTTCTTCTCACCTTTCTTCATTACGACACAACCTTCTAGAAGCTTCTCCTGACAATGGGTCAATCTCACACCGCCATGTTCTCCACCGCCGATATGATGGTGGTGCGTTCACAGAATACCGAATGTTCTAGTCAAGATTGTGCATCTCTTATGTGACTGCATGACCGAACTTCCAGAACTCAGGGATCGTGTCATCAAACTATCGGATCAGGATGTTGGCTTCGCAAAACTCAGGACGCCAGCACTTGGCTTAGTGGCACATCTTGATACCATTAGATTATACTGTAACTATCTCCGGCAGCAGGAAACTCAAGGGATGACCAGACTGACCAGCCCCCTCGACGCCGACCTGACCGACAGCCTTCTACTCGAGGTTCACAACTTCCACATGAGGGTCACGATAGATTGGACGACTGTGAGGAGATCCAACGAAACCCAAAGAGCAAGAGCTGGCTACAGAAGCAGAAATTCATCGGCGCAGCGAATCTTGCTCTACTTAACGTATGCGACACTATGAGCAAGCTTTACCATCATATCCACCAGACCAACATCGTGAAATGCTTCTATCTCCAGATGAAACTCTTTCCAGTGCTTTGTCTTCACGAGAGTGCCCTTCTGCCGCTTGGAGCAGTATTCGTAGACTTTGAGAGCCTGTGGATTGTAGACTTTGATATTCTGTGACCCAGAAGAACCAGATGGTGAAGGCGATAACAGCTGCGTATTGCGGTCTTCTGGTGTAGTATTCCGTGGTGGAGGTTCAGCCATTCTGTTGAGATGGTTGGGTTACACAAAGTGGAATGTACTGCGCGGAGGTATTGTCGCCGAGTGCGCCTGTTTTCCTCTCCCCAAAAGGCAAGATGCACAACACAACGATGGCGATAGGAGCGTTGCTGCTGACACTGCGAAGGAGAGGAAACAAGATGTGAAATTGTGAAACCTTGCAAACGTGACACAATTTGACTAAGCGTCACGTACACAGCGCGATGCAACGATCACATGAGCCGCGCGATATTTGCTTCATGTATGATCTCGGCTTCAATGATTCCAAGAGACACAGCAATACTCGCGTAGGCATGTTATGAAAAAAAAAAGATGCAGTACAGGAAGCTGAAATATTGACAAATACGTAAATAGTTTGCCACTTGTGGCCGTGACGCTGAGTAATCAAAACACACTTCTTGAAAAGAGGAAAATAACAGACGATTGACACTTCTTTCGTGTAAATTCCGCATTATCACGCTACTTCTTGTATTCTCCACCACCACTTCTAAGACCTATCGTCATCACTTCCTGCTTGCGTTGACTTCAAAGTCAACCATAGCAGGAAGTTCCGCATATACATCTGCTGCCAGCCCCTTCCACCCCAAGCTCCTCAGACGATCAGCACGGCTTCTGCAGTTGCTACCCCAGATCAAAGGTCCCCAAGGATGAATAGCAGCAGCTTCCTGTCCAGTTAACTTGTCCTGACCGGATGACTTCATCAATCCTTTAGCCTCGGCGTACTTGCTGACAGCTTCGGAGATGCTCTTCCAACGCTGGAAAATCTTGTTAGCTGGCCACGCTTTTCCCATTACAAGACTATGGTGTTCAAGCAGAGATCATACAACTGTCGCCGGCACAAGGCGAAGTCCTCTGCGACCTCTTCTTCACAACAGTCGAGCCATTTTTTCGTGTAGTACATGAGCCTTCATACCGCAGAGAACGCCGCAAATTCCTAGCGGGCAAGAGTGCTGAAGCGGCGGAAATGAAAGCCTTGACATACGCAGTGTATGCTATTACAATCCTACTTTGCCCAAATCCAATCATCGAGCAAACACTTGGATGTTCCCGATCACGTCTTTTACAAAGCTATCAACGCGCCGCCGAGGTCGCTCTACATCACTGTAACTTCATGGCCAGTAGGAGTCTCGCATCGTTTCAAGCACTGCTGTATCTCATTGTAAGTCTCTACGAACACAAGCTACATGTCTGAATTCTGACCACCGGTAGACTTTTCATCTAGCTTCAGGAGGCACCGAGACCGCTGCAGCTCTTATAGGGATAGCTTGCCATATTGGACGCCGGTGCGGTCTCCATGAAGATGCCCTCGTCAATCAGATGTCTCCCTTCATCGCGGACATGCGCCGTAGAGCGTGGCTGTATCTGCACTACCTAGACCTACAGTGCTGCGAAGCAGATGGTCACGGGTCTAGCCTAACACAACATGAGTATGTATGGCCGGTCAATGTAGATGAGACCTCCTGGGAGGATTGGCTCCACACTCAGCGAAGTCCAACTCCAAGAAGTGTGGAAACATTTACTGGCATGACCCTTGTTCTTATGCGTGCAAAGGGAGAGGAGTTGAAGCACTCCTTGTTGAATAGCTTAGCGACACTATCTACAGACGAAGCCCATAACAGACTCGCTCACTTTCTGGAAGAAATAGATCAGGGTTTTCCATCTCAAGCAGACGAGGGTGCAACAACTCATCTATCACCAATGCAACAGCTCACCACAACATACATTCGCCTGCAATTTGAGCAAGTCCGCCTCGCCGTAGATATAGGCCAAGTCAAATACGGCCGAAAGGTCGGCGATGCTATTAAGAACGACATCTTTCTTCGTGCAACACATATCTTGTGCGGTATAACACACCTCGAGCGATCAAGTGATGAATACGGTTGGTCATGGTATTTCCAGAGATCCCCGCCTTTCCACGCCGCAGCAGCTGTATTGTGCCATCTCATGCACCGTCCGCAGCATTTTAGCGATACAGCCAAGCTTGATGCGTGGCGGGAAACCGAGAGATTCTTTTCACGACACGCACTCGTGCTAGAGGATGGATTCGGCGAGGAAAGCAAGGCATGGGATGTGCTGCGGACGTGGCGCCAGCATGCCATGGTTAATTTTGGTGATATTTTTGCTGGATGCACAATTGGGAGTAGATCGCCAGACTGGTGCTGCTACCACATTTGGCCCGGAGTTCTGGCCAGAAGGTATTATGGAGGGAGGCGTCGAGTGGCAGGCTATAATACACTCGTCAACATAATGATCACCAGCCAAGGAATGTCTTTGCACTTGAAGGCCATTATACGGATCTTGACGCAATATGAGAGACCGGAAAATAACAGCATGGAATCAAGCCTAGGTCAATAGCAAGGACAGATGACCTCCATGACATATACTGATCATGACATGCTTAGAAGACTAGTCATACTACCGCATTCCTCCTGCAACAATCAGCCCGTTTCCGGCAGCACGTCTTGATTCGAGAGCAATTTGTTCGAGATCCATGTTCAGGATATATAGAATCTTACAAAGAGTTGCTACGTCTATGCACCTTCACCAAAAGAGGCCCCTCCAGTTCAGAAACACCAAAGCTGGTAGTCTTAGGCATGCGATCCTGCTTCACCTTTGAGTGTGGTGATGTACTCCACGCCGTACGTTGCTGCACCAATTCCAACTTGTAGCGCAGGAGCAGTGACGATACCAACTTCTGAATCTCTGCATTTGCAATGTTCCGGCCAATGCAAGCTCTATGTCCACCTCCGAAAGCAATAAGCGAGCCGGATTTGTCATAGTTTGGATCCAACCATCGTTCAGGAATAAAAGATTCCAGATCAGGCCCGAAGACAGCTTCATCGTGATGAAAAGCATAGTTGCAAACACTAACCTCCGTGAGGCCTGGCAAATACTGGCCAGAGATGGCTCTGCCTCCATTCGGAATTGTGCGCAGCAGGGGCATCACGAATACGGGATTGATCCTGTACCCTTCGGAAACACAAGCTTGAAGGTAGGGCAATGCTGTCAATTGACTGACGCCAAAAACTCCCTCCTTGGCGTTGTCTGCTCCTACATTGTCAATCTCTTCAACAAGCTTTGAGAGTGCTTCGGGGGTGTGAAGGAGGTGCCAAAGCAGCAAGGTTGTGCTCGCAGCAGTCGTGTGAGAGCCTGCTATAATGAAACCGAAAGCTTCGGTCTGAACATCTACTATGTCGAAAGGGCGTCCTTTGTTGTCTGTCCCACTTTTGAATTCCTCTAAAAGCTTACCGAGTAGATCTTGCCGTTGCGAGTCGCTGGCTATACGTGCGTTTACTGATGTGATAGCAAGCTGATATTTTTTAGTATCCTCAAAGACTATCTCAATGAAGCACACTTACTTGTCGTAGATTACTCCTCCCAACAATCATCTTCTGTAGTCCAGGGAAAGGCACGTATGGCAAGAATCGACTGACGTAAGGTAGAATCCATGGTGTCTGGCCGGTCAACATTGCCAAAAGAACCTGAGACAATATTCAGCCGCATATTGATCAAATGCTATGCAAGGTACGAACATGTTGTTTAATGGGCGGCATATCGCTCTCGCTTCCTGTCTTCAGAAAATCAAAAGATTTGGAGAAAGCTAGTTCTCCCAGAACATCAAGAACGAAGTAAGCAATCCAGGCTTTCAGGTCAATGGTCTCATGCTCAGTGGCGGCTCGATCGAGGCGTGCAATCAAGAGTTCCATGCACCTGTCTATATAGATTTCCATTCCCAAGACCGACTGCATAGAGAAACTGTTGGAAGTAGCCTTCCTTCTTGCAGCATGCACCTCTTCATCACGAGATCCGAAAAGGTTCGGTCGTAATGCAGTGAAAGCATCATAAAAAGAACTATGCCCATCCATAGTTAGTAAGCATATTCAATGACGTGGCTAAGTCGAAGAGATGGCTATGTACCTCTTTGGAATACTTCTTCCCGCACCAAGTACATCTTTATGTACTGTTGGATGACTGATATCCAAGTGATTCGGGCCTATACGCACAAAAGCACCATGCTGACGGTGAAGATCTAACAGCGTATGCTCATAGGTGCCGAGTAGTACTTGATATGATTTCCAGAGATCAGTGATTGATGCAAGTGGCGGACCAGGGTATTTCGACAGTGGGTGAAAATATCGGTTGTATAAACAGTAAGAGAAAACGAACAACAACAAAGCGATAATGCAGAGCGAGATGACTGGTGGAATGGCCATCTCTCTTTGCAGCAACAATAACCTCAGCTCGAAATGGATGGCAAGCGTGAGGGGAGAGAATCCATAGAAATGTGAATAGATTGAGGCGGAAGTTCGCGAGACTTACTCAGCTACCCAGCTCCATGTGGGTTGCAGATCCCCCAGAACAGCCCCGCACTACCCCGCACACTACTCCGCAATCTACCCCACACGTGTTACATCGCTACACCACGCATGCTCACACTCTATATAGTATCGGTAGTCTGTTCGACCACGAATGCTTGACGGGCTCCGACTATGGACCAAATCTTAGTCTGAAACTTGTACAATATTCTCTGTCGTACAAAATATGTCGACCAAGACCCCATTGGCGACCTTTGTCGAGCATGCTGATCAGATCGAGTCACCGAATGCGAAGGCTCCGCCGGAGAGCTATGTCAAGCATACTGACTACTCCTCGCCACCAATCAATCTTGATGACCCCCATCGTGCTGCCTTGGAGAACGCGCCAGAACATGCCGAGAAACCTAGTCTGCAGACGATCCTTGCCGTAATTGTGAGTAGCAATTGTCTAAGCTGAAACAATCTTTCAACTTACAATGCTATAAAGTCACTGGCACTATCATATGTGTGTCTCCTCGTATGTGTGTAAAAGCATAGAAGCTCCGCCACAGATTCTAGCCATGAATGAGATGAGATTAATCTCATGTGGGTGCAGTGGCCGGTCAATGTGTGAGGACGTGCATTGCGTGAAGTGTTGGAATAATATCTCATTTGGCCCAAGATGTTGACGGATCCTCCAGATACGCTTGACCCAATTTTAGCACCCGGCTGTTTTCGCTGCCCAGCCACTGAGGCTCCAAGGCTTGGAGATTATCTTCAATCTCATACGTATCTCCTCCTGCAATGTACAAAATTTTGCCTGAGAACGGAGCTGCTGACCCGGTTGACTTTGCGTTGTTGTTGTCTTCCGCCGGACCAGAGGTAACACAAATCAAGAATGACGTTACCACGTCCATTGGTTCGTTGACTGGCAGCCCATGCTTATACCAGCCATCCTCGATACCTGTAACCATTCCCGTTCCTGCACATATGTCAGTAAGCTAGTTGTTACAGAAGTTAAATATGACCTACTCGTCATCCAAGGACATATTGCGTTCACGCGAATCCCTTCTTGAATAGCTGATATGCGTAATCCACGAAGGATCCCCAGAATACCATGCTTGCTTGCAATATAGGGTGTCATGCTAGTCGCTTCCTTGAAGCCCGCAATGCTGCTTACAAGGATGAGGTCGCCACCTCCCGACTTGCGCAGGTATGCCATACCAATTTTACTAGTAAACAACGCGCCCTTGAGATTGACGTCAAGCTCGCGCAACTTAGGTTCAGCTTCGAGAGGCTCATCAGCCGCAAAGACGTCTCCAGCATCATGAATACCAGCATTTGCTATGACAATGTCGACACGACCAAAAAGTTCTTGTGCTCGAGAAAACAGGTCGAGCTGGTTTTGATAGCGAGTGACGTCGCACTGGACGAACTTGACTGATGATGATCCAATACTTGTTTCGAGTGCCTGACCAGCCTTGACAGACACATCTCCAAACACGACTTTGCAGCCATGCCCTAAAACGTGCAGATTTTAGTCAATTGTCCATACAGTAATGTTGGAGCAGCCTTTACATACCATGAAAAGTGGACACTGCTGTTTTTCCTATCCCATTGGCGCCACCAGTCAGGACGATGACTTTGCCCTTCAGACTGCCCAATGAAGCGGTGTCTAACACAATCTTAGACATTTCTGTTGTTTATAATTGATTGAGTCCTGTCAGCGTAACCGGCGACTGTGGTGAATGCAAACAGATGTGGTCACGAACGCCCCACATCACCAAAGTTTGACATCAACCCCCGACCCCCACATCAGCCAGACCGCCAAGTGTTCAACGAAGACTTGAGAGTCTCGTGTCTTGCCTCGGAGTTTACATTAAGGTTGTTTATTACTTTTGTAAACGAGAGAGCAAAGAGCCAGAGTCTCTGAAATACATCTCGAAGAACTCAGATTGATAACAAGCATAGACGATGCCTGCAATCAATATCACGGCAGATAATCTTTCCGGCTTGAAGGACACGGTTGCAATCATTACCGGCGCATCTAGTGGGATTGGACTGGCTGCTGCTCATGTGTTCAATTCGCACGGAGCTGTTGTGTACATTGCCGACCTCCATCCGCCAGAATCATTGCCATCTAATGCATCTTTCGTCAAATGTGATGTTACAAAATGGGCGGACTTGTTAGCTCTATTCGGCAGGGTACAGCAAGATCATGGCCGAGTCGATACCGTCATAGCAAACGCAGGAATAGCAGAAGTCGAAGATCTTTTCGTTGACGAGTTTGACGAAGTGACGGGAGCGCTACGAGAGCCGAAGCATACAGTCGTGGCCGTCAATCTAATTGGCGTGATGAATACTGTAAAGATGGCAGTTTCCATTATGCGCAAGCAGAGTTCTACAGGTTCAATCATCTTGACAAGTTCGGAGGCTGGGTATTTGGGTGAACCTGGCCTGCCAGCTTACACTGCAACAAAGCACGCGGTAAGACACCCACCTTGTCGCTGTGCATGCATATAGGTAGACTAACGGTGAGCTAGCTGGTCGGCTTCCTTCGAGCTCTGTCTCCTAACCTGCCCAAATTCAACATAGCCATGAGCGTGGTAGCACCCTACATGACAGAGTCTCGTCTCATGTTTGATGAGCTCCGCAAGAAACTGCATGAGGCTGGGGTCGTAATTAACACTGCAGAGAACGTTGGTCTGGCCATGGGGTATCTTGCTGGAAAGAAAGTGAATGGAAAGAGTTTGTATTGTGGGGCCAATACGTGGTGGGAAGTCGAAGACGAGCTTCATCTGCTTGAGCCACAATGGCTTGGGAAGAGAAATTGCGATCAGCACAATAATGCTGGTACAATGAACTTTTTTACAAGCAAGAGCGGACTGTAAGATCTTTGTTAATTGGGTCGAATCGGGTAGAAGGAAGCCGATTGGTGAACCACTTTAAGCTGATACTTAACTGTTGATATGATTGATGTCGAGTTGAATGCGCCTCTGGCTCAGCAAGATGAGAAACAGAAAACTAAATTCTGCTCGAAATCGGTCCTTCTTGCGGCATGATTGTCGCTGCAGCAGGTGCAAGGACCAATGTTTCAGTCTCCACAACCTTGACTTGAAAAATGACTTTGTCCTGGTCTTTCCACATCTATATCCTCAAAGTTTGACCTGGGATGACCCCCGCTGCGAATCTAGTCTTCAAGCTTGAAAATTGGCCATATTTCTGGAGAGCGTGCTTGCCACTATGCCCAGAGTACACAGACCGTGCAGAATTGGAGTGGGATAACCACCCTTGAAGCTGAATTGCGAGTCAAGGGGAGTGGAATGGAATCTCCGTTGAGGCGGTATAACGCAGCTAGATCTGATGAGGTTCTTTCGGTACAGACCGCGTCTGGGACGCGACTGGGCACTTTGTTATGAGCTGTAGCGTGCTTCATGGCGTGCACTGTCTTCTGTCCGCCGAATCCTCCGCCACCCTGGATGAACACAGTCACCTCAATACAGAAGACCACTTCGTCCTGCTCGTTGACCGTCGTAAATTTTGTAACAACTACTGCAGCGTTGCCTTTGTCTGCGACATCAACAATCTCCGGACAAGTCCTGAGAGTACCAGGTATAGGAATCTGCGCTCGAATCTCTCAGTACTGCTCTCCATGTAACAAATTGGCCGGACTGAAATTCTCGACGATTCCCTCGATCTTGTAGGCGGCTTGTGTTTACGATGCGAAAAAAGGCACTGGCCTGAAGATGGGAAGAGCTTGAAAAATTCGGGTGACCTTCGTAAACATACTGCAAGTCATGGCGAGTACAGCCCAGTGACAGTGCGTACAGGATCAGGTCGCGTTGATCATAAGTATATCCGACCGAGGTGGGTTTCATTCGTAGGACTTGTTAGACGTATGCAAGAATTGCTTGGTCGTCATTTGATCGTGACATTGTTTCCAGCAGTATCGGTGACTTAGGCCACACAGTGTAGGGAGAAGACTGAGCTCGTCGACAATGTCTAAGGGGCAATTGCAATAGGCGAATTTACTTTCAAAATATCCACTTCAAATGAAGTGAGCAAGTCCCACATGGTTGCGCCATGTTTTCGCTGCTCCGGTGGCCTAGACCCCGGCATCGAATCTCAGAGCAGCATCATGAGAACAGAAGATCAGTGGACAGCATTGAACGGACGATACTCGTCTCTAGGGCTGATGAAGAAAGTGATGGATTGGTGACTGAGGGGGAATTTATCACGCACTGTCGGCTATACCTTCTCTGTCGGGCAATCGCCACCACAAAAGGATGCAATATCAACAACAACGTAACATTAATGAAGGATCCAAGTGCATGTCGCTATTACATTAAATGTTGTCATCCAAGTCCTTTATTCGTCATTTTCATCTAACAGTGTGTCGCTCATGATTCGCAATACTTAGCAATACTGCTGTGGATTCCACCTTCCTGTTTCTTGTAAGAGACTGGCATAACTCAGAAAGACTCGCTGGGCAGAAACATCGTTGGCTTGTTCCACCAGGTCGTGAAAGCGGAAGTCTCGACCAGACCTGACGAATCGCTTGACTTCATGATTCAAAGGTATTGTGGCGTCCTCGTCCTCGAAGTTCAAGCCTAAGGACCTGATGGATACCCAGTCAACGTCCTCGATAATGTCAAAGTCGTCGGCACCATCTTCCTGGGTGCTCAGATCCTGCTCATTATCTTCAGCATCGGCATTCAGCGTGAACAAATAGAGCCCTAGGGTGAGACATGCGTAGAAGAGAGCAACTTCGGTCAAGAAACTTGTGCCATCCATGGTTTGCCGGTTCGACATGGCCTTGAAGATCTCCGCGGCATGCAGGCATGCCCGTCGAGCCGATGGTGTCTGCGCCCAAGAGGCAAGAAGATCAAGTCCTTCTTTAGCTTTCTCTTCTCCATCACGCCCCGCAGCGAGTTCTAGGGTAGAAAACTCTACGGCAATTGCGAGGCAGGTGAAATGCCAAAACACGATGCAGTTCGGATTGCTTCCATTCAGCACGTCGCCATACTTGACAGGGACACGAGCGAGTACGGAGGCTGTCGACCTTGTGTATGGATTCGATGTGAAGTCATTCGTCATGCCAGAGCCGTGTCGGTGCACGATCCTAGATTGGTGACGTGCCTCGGCTATGCGAATGAGATTTCCCACGAGGAAGGTATATAGCCCAAAATCGCTCCTCATGGCAGGCCAAGTTATAGTATCTGGCGCTTGGATGAGACACTTGGTCCTTCTGAACGAGGCTCGCATGAAAGAGCTTTTAGCCAGCTCTTCGCGGATGGAGCGTCGAAAAGCCCCCCACTGGCAGGCATCTCGATTGCATTTGTGCAAGGCGAATGGTGGGGTTGCCGTTCAGCACACCCACGGACCAGGACTCTTGCATTATCAGGCACGCTTTAAGACTAAACCTTGTCAGCGAGACCTCAAAGGCATACTGGCAACTTTGATTACCGTTTGGCAGACTCGATCCGAGTCCAAGCTTTCCAAGCAGATTCCTCGTTATGGTGCTTGCGAAGCTCGTCCAGACCATATTCGGGGTCTGAAACGCTTTCGAAAAAGCCATGTCGTTGGCATAGCTACCCTACAAAGGTAAGCATATTTATTCTAGGGACAGGATGGGCGAATACCTACCAAAAGAAGTTCTTCACCAAGACGACGACCGGCATCACGTAAACTTGGTGCCTATCCGATTTGTCAGAAACAATCTGGTGGTCATTGTTTGCTCATGACGTACAGAATTTATGCTTGCGGTACATGTTAGAAGGTGCGCCGTAGCAATGGCATGAAGCAATTGCGGACTCGAGCGAGACGTTCTAAACCGTATAAAAAGCTCATCTTGACTTGCTTTCATGGCGTCCTTGAGTTGAGAATCACCATGTTAGTACGAATTCATGTAATTCTTAGGGTCAAACCTACAGTAAGCAGGGCCTCGATGAGTGATTTTGTACCAGTACCGTCCAGGATTTGAAGGCCTCACAGGCACATAGAAAAGAGTAACAAGCTCGGAGTCCTGACAACATCGAATGAGGGCCGATGTACGAATGGCTGTATGACGTGGAAGAGGCGGAAGAAGAGATCGATACTAATGTCTAGCACCTTGGCAGGTGGCATTATGCTGTGTTCAGGAAGCTCACCCGGGTTGTCCGTTTGCAACAGAGTGTGGAGCGATGCAGATGGGTCGGCGCGATTGAAGCGACTCGTTCTAATGCAACAATCCTTGATCGACCGATTACGACACTCCTCATCAAATCCCCATACTAGACCTTTCTGTGGTTCGTGGCAAAGATCTGGGCTTGCCGGGTCAATATCGCTCTCCGAAAACAGACCAGTAGCGCCATGGGACACAACATCCTGCCAGAAACCGTTCATAGAGGATACTCTGGTGGAATCACTACTAGGCAGAGGCCAAGATTGCTGAACTCGTCGAAACCGTTCTTCTGGAATGTGCAAACTTTGTGATGGCCGAGAAGCGCGCGTGCTGTTCTTGATCAAGGGCACTGTTGAATTTATTGGATGCGATTCGATCGTGTCAAGAGGCATGTGGTCCGCCATTGAATTGCTCATAGTTCGGCGGTGTCTGGATGTAGCCATGCTCCGGAAAGGACCAGAAGCGTCCATCAGGGAAGAAATCGTAAGCCGCTTCCCCGATCCCTCCATCAGTCATGTTCTCATGCCTTACATCTGTGTTGGATGCATCTGTGTTGAGCATGCCATTATTCAGCATGTTTCCACTCGCATGCAGCATATCTGCTGTCATCGAATTGGTGCCCAGCATGTTTGAATTAAAAGTCATCATGTCTAGCAATGAGAATCTTGGGTCCAGTAGCATATCGGGGCCAGAATTCGGCACTGTCGATGTGGCAGGTGTGCACTGAGTTAGACTAGTTCCATATGATGATGAGTTTTGTGTTACGATACGTTCCAATGCAACCGAATCGTCGACGAGAACATCCGTCATATGGCCATCATGCTCGTGCTGCGAGTCGCCGGAAAGATTGCGTGGGTTAGGAATTGGAGTGACGAGAGGCTGTTGCAAATGCCTGAACCTATGTTGTTCCTCGCTAGAGTCGAGGGAAGACGAGGATTCGCGACTCGAATGTGCTAGACCAGGAAGTGCGTCGGTACCTGGAAGTTTGGCCATGCCTTGCGATGGTAATGGATTCGCAGATGCCAGATATCTCGAAATAGCCAACATGCTAGCGTCTGTCTGCACCACACTGGATTCAACGCAAGCATCATTTGCCCCACTAACCCTGATTGTATGATCCGGTGAACTTGATGGACTTCTGTGGTTAGGAGGTTCGGTGTGATGATTTCTGGTGTGACGAATGAGCACATCGCTATTGAAGTGGTCAATAGGGAAGCAAGTAGAGAGACACCTGCGATAGCGTTGGCTAAGGAAGTTGTACCTTCTAGCATACGACCTCCCACACACTTGGCATTTGAATGGTCTTTCTCCAGTATCTACTCATGTTAGCAGTGGTCCCCATTCAATGATTGTCCTCGGATGAGGTGAACAGTCATGGGATACAACATACGAGATCGTTCGTGTCGTTTCAGATGCTCCGACTTTGTGAAGGTGCGAGTACAATGGCGACATTTCCTTGCACCACGCTCCATGGGAGAAGGGGAGGGCTCCCGAACAATGGATTGTTCGGTGAGGAGTGCCGTTGGCGTTTAGAGTTATGTCAATCGAGGAGGTCATGGCGATAGGGACGACCACAGTAGATCTGGGGAATAATGGTTACTAACACGCTTGGTGGAGATGACCACTAGGCTATGTAATCTCTGCCATTTGGACTGGCCTGGGCTAGCAGTATCCCGACTCTAGTAGCAGGTTACAAGTAACGCGGAAAAAACCTTGACAAGAGCTAGAAAGAAAGAGGAAAGAGGACAGTAGGGGATCAAGTGTGACCATCTCAAGGTAATGATGTGCTTTACGGATTGTTCAAGCAAGAACAAAAGCAGCGATGACAATATGTCGGGCGTAAATGTGCCATCGCAAGGTCAGGGAGAAATGAGAAAGAAGGACAACGAGCAGTAAGTAACCAAGGTCTAAAAGGAGCAGGGGCAAGAGGCTTGCCCCGAACCGTCCCCGCACCCCGGATCTGGGCGCTTTTGGACCCTGACACATGCCTGGCTTACCCCTCACTTGAAGAAACGGCAATACACAACACAAACATGCACACGAAGGACGAAATACCACGACATTCTTGATCTACTAATTTGCGAACGCCAGCACAGCTTTTTAGTCGACTCCGTTCATCCTTGCCACATAACCACGTCAGACTCGGCTATGTACGCCTCATTCGGAAACGCGATCTCACGCAAAGTCTGCCATGGTCAACTTGCTGTCACGGTCGTAAACACGAAGCTCCTCCCTCGCTACCGCTGCGGACTCTCTGATCGTCTTAGCAATCATGTCCGATCTTGGTAGGAATTGAGCCTTGAAAGGATGTGGTCGCATGTTCTCGCTCTTCGTGTACGCGTCGATACTAATGTCGAGGTGAACTTCTTTGCCCTAAATCAGATGTCAGTCTTGTAGACGGTACGAATGCATGGATGCAAAGCTATTTTTACCTGTGCATCCAATCCGGGCCGGATATTGAAAGCCCACAGCATGCGGGCAAGCGTGATGAAGAGACCTTGCTCCGCATATGGCTGTCCACTACATTGACGACGACCCCAGCCAAAGGCATTATGACCTTTCTTGCTAGGGTGAGGTCGCTCTAAGCGAGCGTTGCCATTCTCATCCACGTACCGCTCTGGGCGGAAGCCGTCTGGTTGGGGGATAGTCTTCTTCTCTTCGGTGAATTGCCCAGAGATTACCAGTAATAGCGGTGCCCTTAGGAATCTTGTAACCCTTGTATTCATCGTCGACAGTGGGAGCATAAGGGATGCCGCCGAGAGTTGTCACGCTCCTCCAGCGGAGTAGCTCGTTAACAAGAGCAGACACATATGGCAAGCTGTTTTCATCCGTCCAGTCTGGCATGCGATCTTCTCGAACAACTCTGTCGACCTCGGCTTGCGCCTTTGCTTGAACACTAGGGAAGACCGCCATGGCGAGGATGAAACTCAAGGTAGAGCTGCTGGTTGTGTCTACGCCGCCGCCGATCAGATTTGCCGTGATGCAAGCGATTTCTTCCGCGCTAAGGCCGTTTTCCTCCTTCTCCTTTAGCAGACGTGTGGAAAAGTTGTCCGTAGTAGAGTCTGCAGCTGCTTCTTTGCTGAGACCACAGAAGTATCTCTGTGCTAGCTTCGATGAAGCGAGCATTGTTGAAGGCGCCTTGTACAACCAAGGGGGAAGTTTGAACAACCACGGTAGAGATTCCATCATGAAAAGTCCAGGAATGACAAAGTCGACTCCTTCCATAAAGGACAACGCACATTGCGCTACGTAGTCGTTCATCTTGTCGATCCGGCGTCCCCAACCAATAATTGATACGACGGAGCAAGAGTATCGCTCAATAGCTGACTCGAACTGTTCAGGTGTCTGGAGAAGATCGCGGAGAAGCAACTTGGATTCATTGCTCTGAAACTGGCGATAGGCACGAATTGCTTGTGATCCAACAACCGAGTGCTAGATAGTGGAAAATCGGTCAGTATAGATAAAACGATCACACGAGAAGAGGGTGACTTTACAGTTATCCGACGGTGGTGTCGCCATTGATCGCCATATGTCTGGCACACTTGGTTCTCGGTGGTCTGATTCATCATGTCTCCCATTACGACCATATGCGGGCGCGACGAATAAATCGTTGCTCGCTTCTCCAGGAGCTCGGAAATGGTCCAAGCATCATTGCAGATGATTGTGGGTCGTTTTCCGCTCCAGATTGTGATCATCGAACTATTATAGTCCTTGGACCATTTCTCAAATTGCACCCAGCATTTGACTTTACTGATGGCAGAGTAATTTCCGAAGAGAGGGAGGGGAAATGGTCCTGGAGGTAGCTTCTGCCGTGCGAGAAGCACTCGGACATAGTCATTGAGAATCCATAGAAATGGAGCAATCAGCAGTATCTCGAGGCCGCGTGTTGTCCGACCTGTAGCTAGGAAACTTGACTGAAGAGATGATAGAACTGCCATATCAAGAGAGACGAAGGATAATTGGATAGAACTCCACATCGCACTCGTGGAGACCCCACCTTTGAACTCCTCGAAAAGTGTATGCATTGTGGGGCGCCCAGTTAGGAAGGTTGCCCTACTCTTACCATCCACATAAGTGAGCGAAGCGTGATAAGTGTGACATCAACACTGGGAAGAAAAGGTCAAGATGTAGACTTTATGCAGTTGCGTGTTAGGGTATCCAATGTCATGCAAGTGCTAGCTGTTATTCCACATCAACCACAACATCTTCAGTGATACACTTATAGCCTTGCTTGCCCCGCCGCAATGCTCCTCCAATTTGCATTACTTATCCAGCCGTTTGTAAACATCCATGTTTAGCCAGTAGATGCGATCTTTGATCTTCTGCAAACTTGGATCCCAAGGTCTCTCCATCAAGACGTTCGTGGAGTGCTTGAATATGACCCCGTGGTCGATACTATTCAGTTTAACATGAGGAGCAGCAGTGTGCAAACTTGCGGCTTTGTACTGAAGAGTCAGTAATACGGATGAGACGTGGTAATTGATAAGCTGTCGACCCCTGGATGCGAAGTGTCCGTGCTATCCTCTCCTGCAAAATCGTGAGGGCGAAGTATCATATAGGCTGCACCTGCTTTAATTTCGTATCTTACAAATACTCAGCTCGGCGCCGGAAGAACACTTCATACGACTTATCCTTCCAGCTTGACACCATACACACAGGCCTCCTCAACTGTACTAAGGCGTGAAATATTATCTGTCACTTCTCCAGCGCTGACATTCTCACCTATCAGAAGCTGGAGTATCTTCTTACCTGTGAAGTGTGATGATCGTAGCTCCTTATATCACACATGTCATTCTGCCCACCCTATAATCTGCTTGGCCATATTGTAAGCAGCATCATCTAGAATATCCAGGCCTTCTAGAGAAAAATCGGCGCTCATCCTGCCAAATGCAGAGGCTGTCGCATCTTCGCTCGATTCCAGTGCATCCATAGTCGCCTCGACAAGGCCTTCGTACACATCACGATACCTTCTGACCCATGGTGCTCGTTCTGCCATGATGGATATGACACAACTGCAGGCACGTACGCTATTGCTCACACTAAAGCTCCAGACCGTTTGCTTGTGCAGCCAAAGACAGTATAATAGTGTGACTCCGGCAACGAAGATTGTGTGGACAGCAACTGAGCTGTGGCCATATTGCGAGCTTCGATGCAGCCGCTGGTGGATTTGACAGATCTGGCCTGCGGACGTAACGCATTGTTGAAAGTAAAGATCTGCTGGATTCAACATGTCTAAAAAAGGTCGTATTAAAAGGCACATAAGCCTGTGGTAACTCAGTAAAGGTCGATGCATCTCACTCTCTTTCATGCCAGTAGGTACATTGGCACGCCAGGTCTCCAGCTCAGTATACAAAGGATAGAGCTCAGGCAACAGTGTCGACGTCTCTCGGTCGACCCGATATATGCATCGTTGGATCCTGCTTTCGAGACGTCGTAATTGGAATAGTAGAATGGCTTGGCTCATTTTGGTGTAGGGATGGGCCTCTCTTCCTGGTACTGGTCTTATCTCGACTCGTGCCGATGGTCCGGTTGGTTCGTCGTCTCCTATGCTCAACGGCAATGGTTGATCTATGTCAGTATCCGAAAGACTGATAGGCCTGCCGAGGGTACTGCTGAGAACACCTTCCACGAAGTATAACGACCAAAACAGACGTCGTCGGAGCTGCTGAGTTGTTGGTGGCAAATGCCTTGTCGATGCCTCACGATGTAATCCCAGATCTATACACGTTCTCATGGCTAGTCCTGCCATGTGCCATAAGCCATAATTTGACTCGGAACGCATATGATATAGTACTAGCAAGAGCATGGCTTCTATGTTGTGGATGGAGGATGCTTCTCGTGCACCGGATACATGTTGGAGTGCAGCAATATAGAATTTTTCCGGTGGTGTTTCATTATACGACTGCTGTGTCAGTCGTAGATTTAGAGCACCTATCGCGTATACCATGTACAGTACGAAGAGCTTCAGGTGGTCTTCTTGTGACGGAGCATCTCCACTGCTTAAGACATGTCGTTGTTCATGAAAGTGCCAGATATTTGATGGCACGAGGAAAGGATAACGAGGATGGATGTGAACTAGGAAAGCTTCGATCATTCGTTTTCCCATCTGATCAGGAGGTACATCTGCAGCGTTGTTGCGAAGTTCCGAGATTGTGATACGTCTGGTTGGACTCTCGCCGAGAACTCTACCACCTTCCATAGGACGTTCTTGGTCGTCGGCGCCAGACGCAGCAATCCATAAGGCCTTGTTCCAGACAGTGGCTTTCACCATATCACCCAGATTTGATGCCAGGGCAAGGCCAGAAGATGATCCGATATAGGAGGGTGCTTCGGCGTGTCCCGTTGAAAGCATACCGACTATGTCGGCTACATTGTGCGACATTGATGTGCCGGCACTCTCGACCACTTGGTTTGGTGTCATTGGAGCATGTATTTGCGCTTGCAGACTGTTAATTTTTGACTCCAGCTGAGCCACATGATCTTCTAGTGCTCGAGTGTAACTGTTGTTGATAGCGTGTGCTTCGGCGTCAGGAGCCTTCAGGCATGATACGCCTGCTTTCTCACAGTTAGAACACTCAGGATAAGCGTTGTCGCACTTGGAAGCTTTCAGCACGTTCTTTCTCTATAGATATCTGAAGAGTCTTACCTTCTGCTTTCTCGACTTGCATCTGTCACACGCTGTTCGTTGTCTTTTTCTTGGGTTATCTTGGGCGTCTATCGTCAAATCGCGGTAAGGTGGTGCTGGTCCCTCCATCACTACTTGACTTGTTCTTCTTGTGTCGAGCAAACATCTGCATCGATAGTGGTAGTTGTATGTCTTATCAAGAAACCAGCAACGTCTTATCTCGAGTGGTGATTCAACGGCTTACACCAATCCTTGGCACTGATCTTATTGGGGACCATTAGCGCGAGGAGCTACTGTTCAAGCAGAGGTTCGGAATGAAAGTTGGTGTCAAGTCATCAGAACATTGTCTGACGGATTGTTGCAATGCGATTGTTATTGCATGGCTAATTCTACATTTGTTTCCAGTCATTTTCACGCTCCCAAGCACCTCCCACTCGATATACCGACATCTCATCGAACCACTTCCCAATAACCTGCATACTCACTGGCAGTTTGACCTTCTGTTCCACGCCTGGTCCCTCCAAGACTTCGAGCATTCCTATGGGTATTGCTAGAACAGGGTGACCCGACTGATTGAAGGGTGCTGTGTTGGACGTAAGTCCTATCTGCTTAGCAATTTGCTGAATTGGTGTTGCATCTGGAGACGCATGACTAGTGGCAACATAAGGCAGTGTCGGCGTGATGAGCACATCGTATTGTGACAATGCCTTATCGTACGAGTCTCTCAGCTTTCGCGACAAATTCGTTGTCTTGGCCAGTAGTGTGGGAAACTTCTGCGATGCGTAAAGCCCGTTCAGGTAGATGTTCTTGGTTGCACTATACGCATTGTCCCAGTTCTTTTGTTCCAGTGGATGGGTTTTCTCGTTGAGCGAGATCATTTGATATCCTCGTCTACCGAAAGAGCTGGTCTTGGTCAGAAAGCCTCCAGCCTTAGAAATACCAGTCCAAATGGCAGCACCTTTACTGTGTATGGGAATGGAAACTTCAGACACTTCAGCACCTAGTGCCTCGAATCGAGACGCGGCTGTACGGAACGTCTGTAATACTCTGGGGTCCATCGCAGGTATCTTTAGAGTTTCAGTGATGATACCAATCTTCATTCCTTTGAGTGGGAGCTGCTGCGGCAGACCGTTGACAGCTTCACTATATTTTGGTAGATGTCCAGGTGCTGGTGCAGCGAAGCTTCGATCGTCAATATTGTCACTGCCAGCGACTGCTTCAAGAAAGAGAGCGTTTTCAGCAACAGTCCGTGTCATTGGTCCTATGTGATCGTTTGTGGGCTCATTGCTACCGCAGCCAGTATATGGTATCAGGCCGAAGGTGGGTTTGAGTCCAACAATGCCGCAGTTTGCAGCCGGTACTCGAATACTTCCGCCTTGGTCTGCTCCAATAGAACCCCAGACCTCTCCAAGAGCGACCAAGACTCCGGAACCACTACTGCTACCACCAGAACTATAGCCTCTGCAGAAAGGATTCTCTACAAGGCCTGTACCGGAAGAGTGACTTGTTGCTGAGTGGCACATGTTCTCGCAGACTGCTTTGCCGGTAATATGACCTCCAGCCTCGAGGATGCGTGTCACTACTGTGGCATCCATATCTGGCGTATAACCTTGAACGAAATTGGTACCCATGAGCATGGGCACGTCTTTGACTGATATCATGTCCTTCAGGCAAAAGGTCTTCCCATACAACAAACCCGTACTCTCTGGATTGGTGTCTTTGATATCACATCGCCATGCCCATGCACCATGGGTGTTCTCTGTCTTGCTTGGAAAGTGTACATTTGTCCGAGGAAAACGTTGTTCGTCCACCTGAGGAATATAGTCTTTTATTCAATGTCAGTCGTACATACTCCAGGCTCACTCTACTGGAACTAACGCACCTTCCATAGACATAAGTTGTTCAGTGGCATCGTGAAACACAGCTAGAAGGCGAGTATATTCATCCTTTTCCTCATCTCTGAGAGTGACACCTAATTCAGAACAGAGCTTGTCGACGGTGGCAGTTGTGACAGGGTTACCTGCTGCAGGATCGAGGGTGAATACAGACATCGTAGAGCAGATAAGATCACGAAATTATTTCTAGAAAGGACGCAACGCAGGTAGTCCGAGGGTGTTATATTGGTGGGCGGTTGGGCAGTCCAACCACCTGAGCACGCAGGCCACTTCGCAGGGATTCGGCCATTGTGAGAAGTGCACAAGTGGTCAATTCATGACAAAGAGGAGCCACGCAGAGGGAAGGTGATAAGAGATGGACCGTAGACTATGTAAGGGAGCATCGGAGGTGCGAAAATACACGCGGGTGCCTTATCAGTTGGGGTTGGCGTCCGAATTGCGGCTCGTTACGTAAGCAAATCTCTTATCTGCCAACGACCACACAGCTAAGCCCTTTCCGCCTTCTGTAAAGATATCCCTCTATCTCTAAGGTGAGCACATAAAGGTGGGGAGGATGCTGGACGTATCAGGGTCACCTATGGAGGGGTACATATTCAACCGGATGTGCTGCCAATGCCTGCCATGATCTTGTTCTGTCTATAATCTTTCGACCGCAACTAGTTTCTCTTCGTAGCAATGGTTCACGTCGAAGAAAGCTTGCAACTCCCTAGAGACTTTGAGGGTATGTATACGCAGCAAACGAAGTGTTGGATGATCTTGGAAATAACGCGTGCTCCCAGGATTCGGTGAAGCCAGCCACAACCCTCAGTGGCCGAATGGTGCTCGCATTGCTGTATCCTTCGTCCTGAACTACGAGGAAGGTGGTGAACGCAACGTGCTTGATGGCGACGGCACAAGCGAAGCCTATCTTTGGGAGAAAGGTCCCAGCGGAGGCGGTCGAGAGCACAGACACGTCAATGGAGAGCAAGATTTCGAGTATGGTAGTCGATGTGGTGGGTGGCGTATCGGTCGACTCATGAAGGATTTCGGCTGGAATATGACTGTCTTCGCCATTGCTGTCGCCATGCAGAGGAATCCGACCTTTGCCAAGGCTTGTGTTCGTGAGGGCCATGAGATCTGTGCTCATGGTTACAGGTGGCTCGATATTTGGGACTACAGTCTCGAGGAGGACAAGGAGTATATCAAGAAGACACTCTTGAAGCTCGAGGAGTTTACTGGAGAGTTCCCAGATGGTGCATACTTCGGTCGTGGTACACCAAACACCCGATCGTTGCTGCCAATTGTGTGGAAGGAGCTTGGCAAGAAGATGCTCTACTCGTCTGAGGTCTACAACGATGATGTCCCATACTGGATTGATCTTCCCTGGGAAGAGCACCTCGCTAAGGAAGAGAAGGAGGGTCTACTAATGGTACCATACAATTACGATTGTAAGTTAAACCATCACGTGTTTTCATACTCTTCTGTAAGCTAATTGAGAACGCGCTAGGTAATGATGGCAAGTTCCACATGAGTCCTGGCTTCACGAGCAGTAATGGTGCAGGCTACGAACAATACCTGAAGGACGCATTTGATTGTCTCTACCGAGAGGGTGGCAAGATGATGACCATTCCCCTGCATTCTCGCATTGCAGGCAAACCTGGAAGATCTGAGAGTTTGAGGAGGTTCATGGAATACATTTCCAAGAAGGAAGGTGTTTGGGTGGCCACGAGGAGGGAGATAGCTAATCATTACCGTGAGACATTTCCTTATCAGCCTGGTTCAAGTGCTGGAGGTAAAGCTTGATAATTGTAGACTAGGTAGCATCACCGACTTGAAATTATTCCATTACACTCAAATATCCTGCGTGCATCAGCTCTTGAAAAGGTTTCGTGTAGTTACTTGAAGATACGTCTTCGAGCTCTGCTCTTGCTCTATCATGCCGTAGCAATCTCGATCCTGTCTGCAGACTGCTGGACAGGTGCAATGTTCATGTGATGCGGTTGGCTACAGACAATTTAGCAACGAGATACACATCAGTGGTATATCCCACGTATTCCATAGGATTTGGAACGTATGGACATTCGTAAACAATCTCAGCATCATCTTCTATCTACGACTTTTGCTCCGATGTTGGTAATGCTTGCTCTTGCACATCTTCCGAGCTGGTTTTGCTCGACGTTTCCTCCGATGCATTCTGCTTACCATCCTTCTTCACCGTTGTAGTTTGTGCTACTGTCTCTGCCTTGCCTATTATCACTTCGTCCTTCCGGCTCAGTCCATGGTCTTTAACGAAGATACACCCAAGCAAACAAATTGCTATGAATGGTACATTCAAGATGAAGACAGTCTTGCTAGCGTTTGCATATGCGTTTAGTACAGTATTTCTTGTATCAGGAGAAGCCGTGGAGAGGTCTGGTGAGCTGTATGTCGACATTGCTAGATACTTGAAGTCTTCAGGTAGGTTTGCTTTCAGCTTGTTTTGTAGTGTTACTGCTGATATAACAAGTCCGACAGCTCCCCCTAGACTTCGCAGGAAGTTACGATTACTGATAACAACAGCTCTATGAGCCTTTGAGCAATGTGCTTGCAAAGCTACGAGTGTTGGCTGGAAGACAAACCCAACTCCAGCTCCTTGTAGTATCAGAATGACAACGATAGCAGAGAGCGGTGTGCTTCTAGTGAATATACATGTTAAGCCAGCACCGAGTGTCCAGAGGAAGAAGCCAGCCCAGATGACCTCCCCGTACCTCTCTCGATACGATATATAGCGGCCTGAAGCAATGGAGCACAGCATCTGGGCACACGGTATTGGCAATACAAGTGCTGCTGAGGTGATCGGAGATAGTTGTCGAGCATTCTGGAAGAACAGTGGTAGGTAATATAGCTGAGAGTAATAGACAATGCCGAAAAAAACATTCTGTAGTAGTAACACGCATACTGGTCCGTTTCGGAACATGGATACTGCAGATATTAGTTCTTGCCCACTTCTGTTATACTCTGTACAGAGACTTACACGGCATCATTGGCAGCAGAGCAAACTTCCACTCCACCAAGAAAAATGCTACAGCACTAACGCCCCCAATTGCTAACATTGAGATGGACATAGGTGAACTCCATTGGAAGTATGTTCCACCTCCTGATATTGGGACTAGGATGAGTACAATGGCAGCAGATCCTGTAAGAAGACCAGCATAATCGATCTTCTTCGCATTGACGCTGAATTTTGTCTTTGGTACATTGTTGGGTAGAATGAAGAAACAGATTACACCACAAACTGCAGCCAGTGGACTGACAAGCCAGAACAGTCCCCGCCAAGTTGAGTGCTCAACGAAAGCTGCAGCAATGAATGGTCCGATCATATTACCAGCTCCAACGCAGGCACCAGTAAAGCCCTGATATTTGCCTCGCTCCTTCAAAGAGACGATATCAGAGACGATCATCATAGCTAGTGAGGTAATACCTCCATTCGCTATACCAGCAAGACCTCGGAAGACGTAGAGCATAGTTGCATTTACTGCTAGACCACATAGTAAGTCCGCTACACACAATAGTGCTAAGGCGGAAAGAAACACGATCTTGCGACCTGCAGAGATAATTTTCAGTAGTCCATACCAAAAGCCGGAATCGTTTTGATGATCGCGTACCAAAGATATCCGAAAGTCGCCCATACAGGACTTGGAAGACTGTATTTGCTATCAAGGCACTCGTTCCAGCCCAGCTCACTGTCGCTTCTGCATGGAGATCTCTTCCTATCGCAGGCAGTGCGACACCGACTCCATTCTGGTCGATGAAGCAGATCAAAAGAGACAACGATAGAGCAGCAAATACAATGAGTAGTTGGTTCTTTGGAAGAAGATTCGTCTGATCGGGGATTGCGGCTTCTGCAGCCTCTTGTGAGCCTCTCATGAATGCAAATGGACAGACCGGCGATGAAATGATATATGGGAAAGAAGAGTCACCTTCAACTGTGAATGCCGCAGATGGGATTATGATATGAGAAATACCGTCGAAGCATGGCAGCAGGTTGCATCTCAACCATAGAGTTCAAGTCTCCTGACGATGCTCATTTGAGACCTCTTCTGATCGGGCGGAGTCCAAACCCAAACACCGACGCATTGCCGCTTTCGCCATACGTAGTTAGCTGCGTAAAAACACTATCTGTGCCTGTTTCTGCCAAGGCGGCGGAGGAAGATGACAATATTATTTTCTCCGCAGTGAGTTCGGCAGGTCCGAAATGCTTGGCTTGCCTTATCTATCCGTTACGTTTCGAATTCGGCCAGCATCAGCCAAGTACTCGCAGCCCTCGCTAGTGCTTGATTCGTTGATATCAGTCCAGAACCTGCGGACGTGCTGTTATCTCCAATTCTGTGGCCTCTGAATGTCCCTCGTCCGAAGATTACCAAGTAGCCTATCTGTTCATGGCTAGATTGCGAATGCAAGCATGCCGCAGCATGGATTGGTAGCACGGGCTATAGCAAGAAAGCATATAACAGCTCGCCTGCACCTGTGGGATTTGGTTTGTTGTTGATACACCTCTCCTCATATCCTCAGTTCTAGTCTTTAGCTCCACTCTGCCATGTCTCATTATATTTCTCGAACGAAAGAGGCATTCAGCTCTAAAGCTGCCTTCCACAATGCCATCAAGGTCAAAGGTGCTGCTGCTGAGGGTGAGATCAGATATAACGAGGATCTTTTACCGACTCCACCTGGTAATATTCAAGCATTAAATACGCCGGCGGCACAACTGACATACCTCGTAGAGGGCCGCAAGTGGCAGTCATGGCATTTCTTCGCCTTCTATCTGACTATGACGTTTTCACCAAGCAGTTACAACCTTGGTGCGAGTCTCATCTCGATTGGTCTCCAATGGTACCACTGTATGATCGCGGCCGTGATCGGAAGTGCTATTCTGACCATCTTTGTCATCCTGAATTCTCGTGGTCCAACGAAGTACTTCCTCGGTTTTCCTGTCTATGTTCGAGCAGCTGCTGGCGTTAGAGGTGCTAGTCTCTACATCATTGTGCGCGCCTCTGTTGCCACGATATACTTCTCTACACAGACTTATTATGGCGGCAAGTTGATGTCTGTCCTTCTCAGAGCTATCTTTGGTAATAGCTATCGCGATCTCCCAAATCACTTACCCAAGAGTGCCGGTATAAGCTCTCGTGATCTTTTGAGTTTCTTCATTTTCTGGGCAGTGAGTATAACATTCTGTCTCCGGTCGATACAATCACTGACCTCTTCACACAGGTACAATACCCGGTCATGTTTCTCCATCCTACTGTCCTTCGCCACCTCTTTGTCGTCAAAGCAGTCTACACCACGATCGCGCTTCTTGGTGTCTTGGGCTGGGCTATTCACGCTAATGGCGGTACAATTGGGAGCTTCAAATATACGACCAAAACACTGCAGCTTTCTGGTTCGGCGTTGGTCTGGCCAATGATGTCGGCAATTAACTCGGTTCTGGGCGCGCTTGCTCCAGTCCTGATAAATCAGCCAGATATCGCGAGATACTCCAAGTCTTACAGAGCCACAACATGGTCGCAGGGTGTCGGTATATTGCTCAGCAAAGTTCTTGTCATGTTTCTCAGCACGGCCACCACTGCTGCTGCAACCGGAGTCTTGGGCAAGAGCTTCTGGAATGTCTGGGACTTGTACGATTCCATTCTCGACCACTACTGGGGACCTGGTGCACGTGCAGGCATGGTCTTCGCATCTCTCGGTATGATGCTGGCTATTGTCATTACTAATGCTGGATCCAACTCTTTGCCAGTCGGTGCAGATATCACTGGTCTTTTCCCTAAATATCTCACCATCGTTAGAGGACAGATTATATGCGCCTTTCTAGCTCCGTTGCTAGTTCCGTGGAAGATCATCGCAAATGCCGCATCATTCCTTACCTTCCTCGGTTCCTACACGGTCTTCCTCATGCCGATCTGTGCTTGCATGATCATCGACTACTGGTTGATTCGCAAGGGTAATTTCCACGTTCCATCATTGTATGTTACCACTCCTTCGTCTCCTTATACCTACTACAAAGGTCACAACCTCCGTATGGTGGTGGCATGGCTTTCTGGTGTCGCCTTCACTGTCCACGGTGTTGCTGGCCTCCTCGCGCCAGACTCTGTCAGTATAGTGAGCAAGGATATGTACAAAATGGGGTTCATTCTCTCGTCGCTTATGGGTGGTCTCGTCTACTATATCTTGTGCTTGATCTGGCCTTGCCAGATCTTGCCTGGCGATATGGACAAGGAAGGCAAACCCACGTTTGAAATGCTTGCCGCAAACGAAGGATTCTTTGCCTATGAGGACGTTACTACTATCACTAGTATCAGGATCGAAGGTGAAGCTGCTGATGAAGATGGTAGTGAAGGAAGCGTGACCCGGGAGGGCTACGTGGTCGAGACTAAGGATGTGAAGGCCATGGTCTGATGTGAGACAGCCAGCCAAGGGTAACGATGTTATGACTATTGGGAGGATCTGGGTCAAGTAAGCTGGTAGAATATGGTCGCAGAATCTTCCATGTAGAATTGATTTTCCCATTGTGAGCACAGGTATCAAACGCCCTGCGTTATTGCAAAATCACCTATCTCACCACTATTTGCCGATCACGAACGAGCCATTTCTATGCTTGATAGCAAAGCGGCAGGGTTATCACCTTGAGCACCAGCGCGATGTACGCTCCCAGGTCACGTTTGAAAAGCTCTCACAATAGCATGCCGAGCGAACAATGCGTGGAAAGACCCAGCGATACTAAATCGTTCTTGTAAGACTGAGCTTCTTGTCTGTCGCAGAGGCGTGAGAGGTCCAGTGTTGTCGTCTTCGGCGATCATTCACCCGAGCCGATATCGCCGAGGCCTTTGATGATGTCCAACATCAAGCTTTGTTGAACACGCATTTCCATTTCCTACTTCATGTTGCTAGCAATACTCTAGACGTCATGAAACGCTCCCAAAACACTCGCTCTATTCAGTCTATCCACCCATGATCATTCACGAGCATCAGCGCTAGGCAGTCTTGTCGACATGCTCGAATTTCGCACACCAGGCTTCAAGGGCTTCAACGTCAAATACTCACCTTTCTTCGACAACAAGCTTGCTGTAGCTACAGGTCAAAATTACGGTCTCGTAGGTAATGGCCGTCTCTTCATACTGGAGTTGACACCAAATGGCATTGTTTGCGAAAGACAGTAGGTTGGCTATTGTTCGCAGCATTCGCGTGCTGCTGCTTCGCTCGACAACCAATTTTACCTAACACCACTCCGCCAGTTTCGATACTCAAGACACCCTCTACGATCTATGCTACTCCGAACTCCACTCCTCCCGTCTCCTAACCTCCTCCGGCGACGGCAGCCTTAAACTATTCGATCTCTCCATCCCCATTTCCACTCCCTTTCCGATCGCAACATGGCAGGCCCATGGCCGAGAGGTTTTCTCCTGCGGCTGGAACTTGCAATCTAAAACCCGATTTCTATCCTCATCCTGGGACGGTTGTGTCAAGATTTTCGAGCAGGAGCGCGAAGACAGCATTTTGGTATTGCCAACAGGAACATGCACATATAGTGCGCAGTGGAGCCCGCATGAAGATGGAGTTGTGAGCGCCGTGGGTAGTGATGGGATATTCAGGCTGTTCGATTTGCGGACGCCCGCAAGTGCGCAGAATCATTTGGTCATGAGTGTGCCTATTTCAACTGCGCCTAGGGCTGCTGGTGTGCCGCCACCGATGAAGAACGGTGAGTCTGTTGAGGCATTGACGCATGATTGGAACAAATACCGGAGTTCTGTTGTCGCGGTTGGAGGAGTGGATAGGATGATACGGACCTTTGATGTCAGGAACGCCGGACAAGGACCAATTGCTGTGTTGCCAGGACATGAGTATGCGGTCAGAAGGTTAGCGTGGAGTCCACATCTACCAGATTTATTGCTGAGTGCAAGCTACGACATGAGCTGTCGTGTATGGACAGATGGAAGCGCTGTTGGAGTGAACAATAATTCGATGGCACAACAACAGTGGCAAGATATGATGGCGTTTGGAGGTGGGAAGGAATTAGGTCGAATGGATCGACATACAGAGTTCGCGACTGGAGTGGACTGGTGTTTATTCGGTGCTGAAGGATGGTGCGCGAGTACTGCGTGGGACGAGCGGGTGTTGGTCTGGGATGTGCGGGCGGTGATGGGTCGATGAGAAAGTGCAATATACAAAGGCATCGCAAACGAAGCAGACATGGTTCACGCCACCAAGTGCAGTCACGACAACACAGGGATATCAAGACGGCGAGGGAACACGACGAAGACACGCAAGTAAGCAATTCGACAACCTCGATGCTGGAATCACGGCAATCCATATGACCGACTGGAGTTTAAACCATGATATTGGATTACCATTATAACATCATCGAGCAGATGTGTTTTAAGGTAGCCTCCTTCACCATTGAGATCGGGAAAATTGGGTTGCCACTAAATCCAAAGAACAAGAAGCACAATGCCTTAGGAATGTCTCCTTCTTCTGCCCCTAACACGACCACTAGTTTCTCAACACCCTTCGAGCACATAGTTGCCGAGCAACGAGCACTCGACTAACTTCGGTCGGACGCACGGAATTATGGTCAATTTAAGGCGCGGAGCATGGTCGATTTTGAGCACATGAACTAATTATACAGCACAACGGCCTTGCTAACACCTTACACCGTCTCAACTCTATTCTCGGTGGTTTCACGGATCGCCACAGTAACCGATTGCTATCAATTCGAATCGCTATATTTCGAAACTAGCCACTCCTCTTCTCTCGAGATTTCCAGTGAAGCGTCTTTCTCCTTGGCCAGGTTCCGTCGAGCCGTCCGTCTCTGTTCAAAATGCTCGGTGCTCATAAACGTCCCAGCCAATACGTCAGATATCTTCTCGATACGCTTCCTGAACTTGATGAGCTCCTGCAACCCGTTCCACTGATCTCCTATAGCGCGTTCTTTCCAATACGGGCTGTCATATCCGTCATCAGCTTCGATATCGGAGATAATCTCGTGGATAGTGTCCGCTTCCTTCCACATCTCACTGATCTCTTCATCGACGCCACGTAAAATTTTCGGAGCGAATGCTCGTGAAATCAACAGAAACCTAGCTGTGTCCTCACCAATACGCACGACCTCCGCCTTAATATACCAGTTGACGGCCTCGCGTGTGCAGCCTCTCAACCCGTGCACACAATCTTCTCAACAATCTCCACGGGCATAGTGCGCCAGCACGGATGACACATCTGCCACTTGTTGATTTTTTCCATACATCGATCGATGCTCGAAGATTCCCTTTCCGATGTATCACTATACTTCTGAAAACATCGCCAGATCGTGTCTTTCACCGGGAATAACCTTCTAGACTGTGACAATGAATGTAGACGGCTGCAAGCGACTCTTTTGAAGCTGTTACGGTCTTTCTTGAGACGTTGAAGGTATCCGCGGAGATCAAGTGCAAATTGTTTTGATACGAGCAGAGACTGTTGGACCGCGTCCCACAACTTCTTGATCGCAGACCGACGCATGTCCTCAACCTTCCTCACAATCTTTCTCACCATCGTCTTCTTGAGGTTTGTACGAGCGAGGTCGTCCCAGATTTTCGTCTCTATTGGGTAACAGACTGCTACAGTTCTCACCATTGCTATCTCCGCAACCTGCGCTGATGCTCCAATGAGCATATCGAACTGCTGAAAGAGCCACTTCATAAAGTTCGACGCGGCTGTGTCTCCTGGCTCTAGTCCTAACAGCTCGCTCGAAAGTTCTGATGCAATGTTCTCTTGTGATTTCCCCTTCACTACCAGAAGCAGGATCAGCTTTGTGAGTGAATAATCATCTGCTTCGTTCCAACCAAGTTCGGCGACGACTCGTTGGACAACATAATGTAACGCGTCGCCTAGTGGCGTGCCTGGTGCAAGTTTTGCAAGCTTTGTCGTTGAGGTATGTAAAGACTTCTTTTGTTTGTCCTGCTTCAACGTCGCGCTTGGCAATAGACCATGTTCGGCCAAGGTCGCATCCGTGTGGAAGTATCCGAAGCGATTTTTTGACCTCCCCTTCCTCTTCTTCTTCTTCTTCTGCTGCCGCTTCGATTCGTTGTGCCATCAGACTGAGCAGAATACAAAAAGCTACAGAATTCTGCAAGTTACTGGCTAGACAAGATATCGCGAGACGATTCACGTTGCAGTATTCGAGCACAGCGATCTAGTAGCCGACTCTATAGCCCTGGCCTCGATCTGAGCGCAGCACCGAGTGATAACGAGCAACATGGCCTATTGCATCAATATCAGCGAAATGCACAAAGTCAAAGTTGTCTTGGTGGTTGTGCTGATGACGATGAGTCAGCTCTGAGCTTGCTTCGAGTTCTCTTCGCATCACGGACACCAACTAACACACATCTTATCACCAAGTCTCACGGGCTGAATTGTCTCTGAAGGCATTCGTCACGACAAAGAAAGACAACATGCAGGTGCTCACTTATATGGTGTTCGGACTTACAAGTACTCGAACCAAGTTATCGCTATTGTAACGAAATAGGGCTTAGATACGACTGGTTCGCGGGCTTTGATGCTGCATTGTACAGGAAGACTACGAGAGGTCTCGATTTTGTCGAGGAGGACTTTATTGCCCAGCCAAGGTCAGTCTTTGCCTATCTTCAAACTTTTCTTGGCTTCATGCGCAATGGTCACTGGAGTACTGCACATTTCTCGAGTCCAAGCAGATTACGCACGCACATGTCCAGCCAATTTTCGAAGATATCATCTATTGACGTACTGTCCATCGTCAAGAGCACATACTAAAGAGCTCTACAGCGAAACTGCATCAATGAAGTCTTTTGCACATCATTTCTGCTACATTAGTCCAACACTGAGACACAAGACTAAAGAATATTTGATTTCTAGCCTAGTAACCCCAGTGTTGTGAAGCGTGGAGCGTGAAGGGGTTACTGAATGTTTGGCCCACAATGTAAATGCGGGCCGGAGGGAGGTTGTGAAGGAAGTGGGCATGGATAGGGAGGGAGGATGGCGATATATTGCGCGAAATAGATTTAATAGTAGATTTCTAAAGATAGTTTAACAATCCGTGGTCGTCACACCTCAAAGGGTAGAGTTGATTGCGTTTCTCTTTTCCATATGCTCTCACAACAGTAGTACGAAAACGACGATATATCTTTACTACCACATTATAGCCTTGACCAGTGCATATAGCAGTAAGGCAGACTCACTGTATAATAGATATGACGGAACGTGAACCTTTCCTTTTCCTTCTCAGATGACGATAGATAGACGAGATAGATGAAGTCTGCTCTAATATAGGTAAGGTTACAGTAATACTTTTACATACAAATAAGTAGATACATCAGCTATGTTTTCGTTTATGAATAGTCTCCCGGTCGTGAGTACTTGGGCATATTGGACGATTGGGTGATGATTGGTTCTCGGTCAGTTTTTCGGTTTTACAACCTTTCAATTTTCATCATTCATTGGCCTTGAGATTGTCCCTGGCTCTGTCCCTGTGCACTCATTCCCAAATTTCCACCACCACCACCACCTAAACTAACACCCATCATTCCAGCCAGTCCACCCCTTCCCACCAATCCTTGTGCCAGACCTTGGCCCGGACCCATCATTTGTCCAGTGAAAGGCTGAGGCGGCCCTTGTCCTTGCTGCATTGAGCCAGTTTGACCTTGCTGTGGTGGCTGTTGTTGACTGTACATTTGGCCGAGCATTTGTCCTGGTGGTTGTTGTTGTTGTTGTTGTTGTTGTTGTTGTTGTTGTTGCTGGTTTTGGGCATAGATTTGGGAGTAGTTGGACATTTGTTGG
>Ga0160428_1000186_pt1 | contig 77798 bp, 68 predicted proteins | sample SolpanmetagenomM_FD_108198 | JGI IMG/M metagenome (GOLD analysis project Ga0160428, IMG submission 108198) | Solar panel surface microbial communities from Lawrence Berkeley National Laboratory, California, USA - M | ecosystem: Engineered > Built environment > Solar panel > Unclassified ... | reverse complement strand
TGGACCGGTCCGCCGGCGCGGGTCCACGTCCGGGTGGGCGCGAGAGCGACCTACCAGCTGCCGCCTAGAGTAGTTGGCCTGACGCCCACCCGGACGTGGACCCGCGCCGGCGGACCGGTCCAGGCTACACAACATGCGCCAGCCAACGTTAAACCTTAAACCCAAAACTAGCTACGCTTATACCCGAGCAGGCCAACGGTCATAATCAGCGAGGAGAGAACGACAACCAGCATCGGAATACCTTCGCGAAAGCCAAGCAGGCGCAGACCGGGCGGGATGTTGAGGTAAAGTATAATCGTAATCAGCCCGCGCGGAGCAATCCAGAGCATCGGGTTCGAGCGGCCCCGGTAGGTCAGGCGGAGCGTTACCCATCGCCAGCCGATAACAACCAGCATAATCAGGACACTGACGATCATAGCGTCGATGTCGAGCAGCTGAGCAGGCACGGCGGCATAGCCGAAGATCAGAAAAAAGAACGTCCGGACGACGAATGAGCCTTCTGCCACCAGATTCTTCAGCTGGTCAAGCTCCTTTTCAAACAGGTCATTTTTAAGAATCAGGCTGAGTCGGCCCCGGATAAACAGTTCGGTGTTGTTCAGGAACAGGCCAAAAACCAGGATCAGCAGGAGCGACGACAGCTGATTGATTTCGGCGATGGCGTAGACCAGAAACAGCACCGAAATAATAGGCAGGAACTTGATCCGGTGGTTGATTCGCCCGATCAGGTAAAGCAGCAAGAAACAGCAGATCAGCGACAGCAGTGCCATAATCAGCGTATCGCGCAGAAATGACCACACCGCTCCCAGCACCGACTCCTGACCGAGCAGCAGAAAATTATACGCCAGTACGCCCAGCGTAGCCGCAAACGCCGATTCGTAGATCATGAACTCGCGCTGATTGCCGGTCAGATTCATATACGTCGATACCAGCACCGAACTACTCAGGATCGAAAACGGTAACGCGGTGATCAGGCAGTGAAAAAACGAATCGTTGAGCAGCAGATAAAACATACCCGCGATCAGCACCGTCGCGCCCGCCACCGACAAAAGCGACGCCAGCAACGTTCGCCGGACGATCTCGAGCTTGTCGGATTCCAGCTCGAGATCGAGTGCCCCTTCCAGCACGATCAGAATCAGGCCCAGCGTACCAAGCGTTGGCAGCACAGTGTCGACATACGGTACCGTGACCCCGATGTACATGGTTACCTGTCGGGCCAGTACACCCAGCAACAGCAGCAACAGCACCGACGGAATCTGGAAGCGGCTGCTGAACAGGTCGAAGCCGTAGGAAATCAGCACCGACAGACTCAGTACAATAATCAGGGTAGAGGACTCCATAGACAGGTCAATGTCTGAGGTTCAGGGCTTAAGGGTACTGTAGCGGCAATGCTGACCGGGCGCATAACCGTACACCTTAGACATTAAACCTTAAACTATCCAAGCTATTTGCGAGCGTAGTAATACAGGTTTACCGACGACGCGTTGGCGCGTTCGCTAAGCGTAAAATAGCCTGCTGCGGTTCGATCAAAGCAAACGGCTTCGCCCTGTGGCTCAACACGATAAGGCAGTGACCGACTGTTTCCGCGCTGTAGTGCGTCGGCAATCGACTGGCCGTTGTCGCGCTTCCAGTAGCGAACTTCAGTGTACGTCCGAACCATGATTTCGCTGCCGTCAGGCGAAATAGCCGCGCCCGTCACGAAGGTCATATTCATCGTTCCGAGCAGTTCGGCAACAGTTATCTCGTTGATATTCTGCGGGTAGGCAACGCGGTATAGATGGACGTTCGGCTCCCGCTTCGAGATAATATAAATGTCGCGCGTAGCTGGGTCTACGAACATTGCTTCGGCATCGCGCGGCCCATCGGGGTAGCGGAAATTGATGCGTTCGTACTGCGTAACAGTCGCGTTGGCGGATGTTGGCTCGGGGAAACGATAGATTTGCAGGATAGGCGTATTCCCATTGTTGTCGCCGATGTCACCCATGTAAATATAGTTGACACCAGCTGTCGGGCCGGGCCCGATGGCCATTTCTTCCCAGTCGCGGTTAGTGGCGTTGATCGCTACGGTGCCTTTGATCTTCCCATCGTAGCCCAGCAAGGTCATAGCCGGCGCATTGCCACCGTCCTGCTCGACCCACAAGTTGCCGGGCATACTGCGACTGTCGGCGATTCCTGATGCCTCATCGATCTGGCCGGGCGTAATGGGCACGACTGTCGGATCGGCAAACTGAGCCTGATCGACACTCGGTATGTCGAGTTTACAGGCTACCAGTATTGATAAAGTAAGTATGACAATGAGAAAGCGCATGAATGGAGTTGATTGTATTCGGTTGCCAAAGTAACAAAATCGGGGCCGTAATCGGCAGTAGTCTTTTTGTGTGACCTCCGCCCTTCCCCGTCTTAATGACCGCATGAAGCACGCTAACCCGTATCGGCACAACAGCTTGTAAACGCAAATTACCCGCCAATTGGTACGAAACCAGTCGGCGGGTAATTTGGTTTGCCATCTATTTACTACGCCAGTTAGGCATTGATCTGCTTTGACCAGTAACCGCAGGTTTTCAGATTCACTGCCCGGAGCCCTGGCCCGCGAACTTCCAGCGCGAAAGCCCCATCAACCTGCCAGTCTACCCAGCTGGTTGAAGTCGTACCAACGTTTGATGCGTAAGCTGATAAGTCGCTGTAAATGAAGCTCATTCAAAAACACGTTCGACCAGTTATCGAAGCGTTCGCATTGTACGCCCAGATAAAAGCAGAAGATTGATATACCCATCATGGGAAGGATACGTTTTTCTTCATCGGTAAGCGGTTGAATTGACTCGTATCCATGCAGAAAACGTGCTGCTTTCGCCCGAAACTCGGCTACATCGGTTTCTGTGCTGTGCAACTGCATCAGATAATAGCCGACGTCCAGTACAAGCGGGCCATTACCGCAAAAATCGAAGTCGAACAGGGTCGCGTTACCCGAGGCATCGATATTAAGATTGTCAAACCAGATGTCGAGGTGTACTGCACCCCGCCGAAGGAGTGTCTGATCGGCGTTGGTCAGTTCGGTACGCAGCCAGGCTTGGGCCGTCCGCAGAAACTGCATTTCGGGTGAATCAGCCGACAGGAAGGGGGCAACTTTTTCGAGCGAATCAACCAGTAAATGGTCAGGTGTGTAGGTGACCCGATCCAGGACGAAGCCTTCGGTTAATTGATGAAAACGGGCCATGATTCGCCCCAGTTGCTCGTGCGTATCGCCCGGGAACGTCAGCAGTTTCTGCCCATCGGCATACGAGAATAGCACGCCATACCGTGTTCCCTCCGGCGCGTCAATGGCCTGCCGGTACTGTCCGGCTTTATCGGGTAGCGCGTACGAGACGGGTATACCGCCCTGACGAATATGCGCCAGCAACCGGATCTCTTCATCGATCGCAGCGGGAGTTCGCCAGCCGAGACTGTATATGCGAAAGACAAATTGCTGACTACCGACTACGATCAGGTACGAGTGGTTGACACCCGCCTTGATGAGTCGACAGGTTATTTCGCCACCCAGCGCATACTGCTGTTGCAGGAACATAGCCAGGTGAGTCGATGAGAGTATCGACGACGACGCAGGAATTGACACGGGCACGGTGTGAGCAGGGTTTAGATTATACCTGCAAATGTAGGTCAAACCAGCCCCGTGCGTATCAGTGCCGGGGTGTAAACCGGGCCGCGTCGATAATCGACCACAGGTGAATGATCCAGCCCATCAGGATAAACCACAGGACAGCCGCCAGCACAAACTGAAGAATGGCCATCAGCAATCGCCCCTGCAACAGTTGCCCTAATCCCGGTATAAAAAAACTGCATAACGCAGCGAGTACGTTACCACCCGATCCTTGCCCTGCCATTTGCATAGTTGTGCTTGTTTATCGTCAGAAACAGCCCTGATTAATGCACTGTTACAGCCGGTAGGCAGCAACTACATCAGCGGTAAATCTGTGCGTTGAACGTGCAGAACACGGTATGAACTATGCAGAATCTCCTCGCTGTCATTGCTCCGAGATCGTTACCGCCTGCCGGATGTACTGATTATTGCGCAGTGCGTCGAGCATAAACCGGGCAACGTTGAGTCGGCTGATCATCAGGTTTGGCTTTGGCTTATTATCGATCGTTTCGATGACGGGCTTATGTGACTTGCCATTGGTCAGGCCAACGGGTCGCACGATTGTCCAGTCGAGGTCAGTGGCTTGTTCGAGCAGTTTCTCCTGCCGCTCGTGGTCGCGGTACGCTACGCCGATGTTGCTGTAATCGATCAGCCAGCGAAACCAGAAGGGAATATCTTTCTTTGTTTCGTTTGTGCCCCAGGCTGTAATGACAATCAGCCGACGGACGTTGTGTTCACGACCGACTGCAACAAGCCGGGTCAGTAAGTCAGACAGAAACGTAGGGGGCGTTCGCAGTGGTGACCACGGAAAATCCGACGTTCTGGAAATATTCAGCGCACTCAGCACAGCATCACAACCCGTAATCGCCAGCCGCAGCGACGGTATATCCAGCTCACGACTTTCAACAACCGTCAGCCGATCTGATACCGCACTGACCTTACGTTTGTCGCGCACCAGCACCGTAACCTGATGGCCAGCCGTCAACGCTTCAGTCAGCAACCGTTTACCAGTCCGGCCGGTGGCGCCGAGCAACAGAATATGCATCGTCGTTTACGGATTTAACAGAAAATGGTCGCGATGATACGCCAGAAACTGCGGGTCTACCCGATGATTCGTTTTCTGAAACAGTTGTCCGTCCAGCCCAATCAGACCCATATCATTGGCGATGCCGAAGCCGCCAAAGTCGAACATAACGTGGTGGTTAGGGCACAGACACAGCAGATTCGTCAGGGTGTCCGGTCCGTTGTGTGGGCGTCCTAGCGGCTGAATATGTGCCGCTTCGGCATATGGCCCCGCGCTTGTAAAGATCTGCGTACGGCACACCTGACACTGATATTCGTACATCTCCTTGACCTGCAAGGCCAGTTCGGTATTTCGTACAATCCGCTCAACGATTGTCTCAACGCGCTTCGTTTCCCCATAAACCGGTACCTCCTCCCCGACCTGATTGACCGCCCCAACCGTAGCCAGTTTCACCAGCCGAAACCGCCACACGTAAAACCCCGACCGACCCCGCTCCCGCCAGTATGAATCAATTCGATACAGTCCATCATATCGATACCCCTCAGCCGGTGAATACGGCGATCGATGATTGTACCCCCGTATAACACGTACCGGCAAACCCCGCTGACAGTTGAGCGCCAGTGCCAGATTCTGCCGCGCCAGCTGCTGATCGGTAACCTGCTGCCCCGTATCCAGACTACGCCCACCGTGGCCGGTATAAATAATTTCGTTGCCTAAATCTTCATCGTCTTCGTACCCACCCGACAACACAATCGAATCGGCTCCTTCCAGCTGCGACCCGCTGATACCCGCTTGTAAGGGTCTGTGTACGCCGTAGTGGGAAAGCATCACGCGATTCTCGAACTCGCTGCCTTCCGGTATGCCGGGTATGTCACCAAATAGGCGGGTGGGCATAGAGAGTTCGACTAAATCTTACAAATCTCAATCAATTATATAACTTCTATTTCCCCTCATCTATCACATCAATCTTTACGATTTTCCCCTGGTCCTTCAACGATAATAGCTTATCAACATGATTATATTCGAGTCCTATTATTTTTTGAATGTCTACTTGTTTGAATCCCATTTTCTTCAAATTATCTATTTTCCTAGATAACAGTTCCTGCTCCTTTATATCAATCTCTGCCTGTTTTAATTCTATATCTTTCTTAGTTCCGGCATTGGGTATATAATGAAACAATAGTTCTTTTATGGATTCAAACGCTTTCCCAAAACCTAAAAAGTCAAAATTTCCCGGCGAGCTAAATTTCACTTTGGCCACCTCTAAAGCAGGATTACCGGTATAGCTCAATCTTTCTATTCTTCCGAAGATCGGATCCCTTTCTGTGATAGTAGAAGTGAAAATTGACTCCGCGTTCTGTTTAAATTCATAATGAAATTGCTTCGACTCTGGAAGGTTTTGTAATGATTTAGGCCAACCGAGGGAGTTTCCGTAATCAAGGAATCTATTTATTGAATAATCAAGAATGATATAATAGTTATGTAGCCTAGTTACGGAATCTAACAAATTTATAAAGTCGCGAGAATCCCATACACTGTCAATGTAAACTATCATTTTAGAAATAACTTTTCGATCAATGTCAGTTCTTTCCAGCATACTTTTATCAAATACTTGTTTTGTAAATTTGGGTCTCAAGATACCAGCATATTACTAATATCTTGAAACCCAAATTCAACCCTTACAACCCCAGTACCTTCTTATTGAAATTTTCGTCGGCACCGGTACCGGCGAAGTCGTCGAAGGCGCGTTCGGTGACGCGGATGATGTGATCGGCGATGAAGGGGGCTCCTTCGGCCGCGCCCTGTTCGGGGTGCTTGATGGCGCACTCCCACTCCAGCACGGCCCAGCGGTCGTAGTCGTACTGCGCCAGTTTGGAGAAGATGCCCGAGAAATCAACCTGTCCGTCGCCCAGCGACCGGAACCGACCCGCCCGCTCGACCCAGCCCTGATAGCCGCCGTACACACCCTGCTTGCCCGTCGGGTTGAACTCGGCATCTTTCACGTGGTAGGCGAAAATCCGGTCGTGGTAGAAATCGATGAATTGCAGGTAATCAAGCTGTTGCAGCACGAAGTGGCTGGGATCGTAATTGATTCCGGCGCGGGGGTGGTTGTTTACCTTCTCCAGAAACATCTCGAACGTAATACCATCGTGCAGGTCTTCGCCGGGGTGCAGTTCATAGGCCACGTCGACACCCGCGTCTTCAAAGGCGTTCAGGATGGGAGTCCAGCGGTTGGCGAGTTCGGTAAAGCCCGTTTCGACCAGTCCGGCCGGGCGCTGCGGCCACGGATAGACGAACGGCCACAACAGCGCCCCCGAAAAGGTAGGCATGACTTTCAACCCCAGATTCTTACTGGCTTTGGCCGTCATTAGCAGCTGATCCGTTGCCCACGCCTGTTGCTCTTTGGGCTTACCCGCCAGTTCGGCCGGGCCGAACCCATCGAACATAGCTCCGTAGGCCGGATGCACGGCCACCAGCTGTCCTTGTAAGTGCGTCGCCAGCTCGGTTACCTCGACACCGATTTCGGCCAGTTTACCTTTGTACTCGTCGCAGTACGTCTGGCTTTCCGACGCCTGTTTGAGGTCGATCATGCGCGGATCCCAGGTCGGAATCTGTACACCTTTATAGCCGAGGTCGGCCATGTATTTGGCAATGGATTCGAGCGAGTTAAACGGCTCGGTATCGCCTAAAAACTGGGCCAGAAAGATGGCCGGGCCTTTCATTGTTTTCATGTGTTTCAGGGTTCATTTGTCCGGAGGTACACCAACAGACAGCCTTTGTTTTGTCGGGTATTGAAATCAACGAATTCGCTAAGTCGGGCTGTAAACAGGCTGATTAATGCCTGATTACTCATATTGCCGGTACGCAACCAAATGATCTTGGGCGGAAATCCCTTAACAGCGCCAATCATCGGGATGTCCTTGTCAAATGTCACCACGACGTAGTCCTCACGTTTAGCGTATTCCCAGATAGCAAAATCATCAGCGTCGAGCAATCCTACTTCGCGGACACCAACACTATCAGGCAGCGTAGCTTTTAGTTGCTTTACTACCCTATATGAGATATTCTGGTCGAACAGAAACCGCATCATGCCGCCATCAGCATTGTACCATTGTCACGATCTGCAGCGAAGAGTAGAGCCGCCTGAATATCGTCCTGTGTCAACTCCGGGAAGTCTTCAATAATCTCTTCGGTAGTCATACCCCTACCCAGCCAGCCCAGAATATCGCCGACGGTAATTCGCATTCCCCTAATGCACGGTTTACCTCCGCGCTTGCCTGGTTCGATGGTAATAATATGTTGGTACTTCGCCTGGTATTGCATAATACGCTACGATTTAGTCAATGCTAATTTACACCTCTACCCACGCCTGCTTGCGGTTCGATTCCAGAATCTTTTCACAAATGAGCAGTTCGCGGTAGCCGTCGGCGAAGGTCGGGAAGGTTGGATTCTCGGGCATCTTACCGGCTTCGACGGCGGCATACACTTCCTTAAACAACTGCTTCGACGTGTCGGGGAAACCTTCGTTATGGCCACCGGGAAACGAAATCAGCGAACGGGCGTCAGCGTGAAACAAAGATGGATCGCGCATCAGGCTCTCGTTGTAGCCGTCGCGGTTGCCGATCCACATTTCGTTGGGTGCTTCCGAATTCCAGGCAAACGTTTTCTTCGACCCGGCAATTTCGAGCTTCATCTGATTTTTACGCCCGGCCGATACCTGCGATACGGTGATGACGCCCCGGTTGCCGTTGTCGAAGCGCAGCAGCACGTTGGCGTGGTCTTCGGTGTTGATGGGCACGTCGGCGTAATCCTCCGGTTGCAGCATCTTGCCCGAATACGTCTCGACGGGTTTCAGCGGCTTCTTCCGCACCTTATGCACGGTGTTGAAATCGGCCATGACGGCGACCGTTTTCAACCCAGTAATGTACTCCAGACTGTCCATCAGGTGCGACCCGATGTCGGCAATAGCGCGTGAATCGCCCGACTTGTCGGGTTCGAGCCGCCAGTTGTAGTCGGTGTTGTAGAACAGCCAGTCCTGCAGGTACGAGCCGATGACGCTGTACACCTCACCGAGGTCGTCTTTCTCACGCATAACCTTCATCTGCCGCACCAGCGGGTAGTAGCGCAGGTTGAAATGCACGGCGTTGACCAGCCCGGTTTCTTTGGCGATCTGTACCAGTTCCTCGGCTTCGTGCAGGTCTTTGGCCAGGGGTTTTTCGCAGACGACGTGCTTACCCGCCAGCAAGGCCGCCTTCGATTGGCTGTAGTGCAGAAAGTTCGGCGTACAGATATGGACGACCTGAATGTCGTCCATCTTCAGCATCTCGTCGAAGGTGGCCGACCGTTCGATGCCGAGTTGGTCGGCTTTCTGCCGGGCGAGTTCAGGGGTTACTTCGCAGAGCGCGAGTACATTCGTGTTGGGAAGCCGACGCAACGCTTCGATGTGCGCGGGTCCAATGAAGCCGGTGCCGACAACGGCGACGTTTATTTTTGACATAGTTCAAAGAGCGAAAGAGGGAAAGAGCGAAAGAGCGAAAGTATTGCGGTGACATCGCTCTTTCACTCATTCGCTCTTTCCCTCTTTATGTTCAGTCGCTCACTGTTTTACGGGATTTAGATAAAATTTTTACCAATTGATAGCCTTCGTCCAGCAGGTCTGATAAACGCTGTGGGGTAACCAGAGCCAAGTCAACCAACGTTTCCAGCCAGAACAAGGATTCGTCCAGTTCTTCTAGCGTCACGCTTAGTTTGGCGTAGTACTCTTTCTGACTGCGCCCACGACGCACCGCCCGGAAATTAGCCGCCGATGAAGACGACGAACGAATGAGTTGATGACCAAAATGACGGCCTTCATAGGTGTCAGGTAAGGTACGACATACCCTCACGCAGCGCAGCATAAACCCTTTGACCCGCCGTTCGATATCATCTAAAAACTGACTTTTCGAGTGCGCCGAGTAATCAGCAATGGCTTCTTCAACCAAATCGCTAAACTCCCGCAGTTCCTCGCCAGTGTACATCGCTCTTTCGCTCATTCGCTCTTTCACTCTTTAAACTTCGTCCACTTCGTCTGCTCGTCTTTGCTCGACGCGATGACGGTGTCGATGAAGGCGAGGCCACGGACGCCGTCGTGCACACCGGGGAAGTCGTAGAGCGGGTCGGCGGGGCGGCCTTCCATGTGCGCTTTGACAGCATAGGCGAAGTTGCGGTAGATGTTAGCGAACGCTTCGAAAAAGCCTTCGGGGTGACCCGCCGGTAAGCGCCAGTGGGCCTTTGCCGACGCCGATAGATCGCCGACATTGGGGCGGAGCAGCCGGTGGCCCGTCTGGGTTTTGTGGTGTAGCGTATTCGGCTCCATCTGATGCCATTCCAGACCGCCCAATTCACCCCACACGTAAATCTTTAGCGAGTTTTCTTCACCGTTGGCCACCTGACTCACCTGCAACATGCCCTTCGCCCCCGCGTCGAAGCGGAGCAGCACGTTGGCGTCGTCGTCGAGTTGCCGACCGGGTACGAAATGGGTCAGGTCGGCGCAGAGTTCGCTGATATGCATCCCGGTAATGTACTCCGCCAGGTTTTCCGCGTGCGTACCAATGTCGCCGATAGCACCGGCCGCGCCCGATTTAGCCGGGTCAGTGCGCCAGATGGCCTGTTTATAATCGTTGTGCTCTTCGTCTTTCGAGAGCCAGCCCTGCGGGTACTCCACGACTACCTTACGCAGCTTGCCCAGTACGCCATCCTGCACCATTGCGCGGGCCTGCTTCACCATCGGGTAGCCCGTGTAGTTATGCGTCAGGCCGAAGACGAGTCCGGTTTTTTCGACGATTTCCGCAAGGTCTTTGGCCTGTTGCAGGTTCAGCGTCATCGGCTTGTCGCAGATCACGTGGAAACCGCTTTCAAGGGCCATTTTGGCGGGCGGAAAGTGCATGTGGTTGGGCGTGACGATACTGACGAAATCCATCCGCACGTCGTCGGGCAGCTCTTTCTCGCGCTGAATCATCTCCTCGAAACTCGTATAGACCCGGTCGTTGGGCAGGTAGAGTGCTTCCCCGGTCGCTTTCGACTTTTCGGGCGACTGACTAAATACCCCACATACCAGTTCGATTTCATTGTCGAGCGTAGCGGCCCGGCGGTGAACAGCGCCAATGAACGCGTCGAGGCTACCCCCGATCTGACCCATTCGCAATTTCCTGTGCATTTTCATGTAGCGTTGACTGTAAGATAATTAGATACTGATTCAGACACCGGCACGCCGATGCGCGTCAGCGGGTGAGAAATGGCAGCGTCGGTTAGTAAACCTCAGATGGGTGAAAACATACCCTCTATGGGGGCCGGAAATTAGCGTTTTTAGCTTATTTTTCGGAAATTTTAGACAAATACTACCCGCGTTGGTGAGTTTGCTGTCCCTTTTTTCTTTTACCTGACAAATCGTTTCATCTCAATTTAAACCCTTACCTCACAGATATGGATCTATCCATCAATCGCTCCCGGCTGTTTATTGCCAGCTGTTTTGCGATCATCACCACAGCCATGGCGTTCGCGATTCGGGCGGGCGTGCTGACTCAGTTGGGCACTGAGTTCAACCTGTCGGCGAAAGAGCTGGGCTACGTGAACCAGATGGCATTCCTCGGCTTTCCCATCGCGATGATTTTCGGCGGACCACTCTACAACGTTATTGGCCCGAAACGCATCGCCTGGGTTGCATTCGTGACACACGTGCTGGGCCTGGTACTGACCATCACGGCGACGGGCTTCTGGAGTTTGCTGATCTCGACGTTCTTCGTCGGTTTTGGCAACGGTACGGTCGAAGCAGCCTGCAATCCGATGGTGACGGAGATGTACAATGGCAACCAAACCACGAAAATGCTCAACCGGCTGCACATGTGGTTTCCGGGTGGTATCGTAATCGGTAGCCTGCTCTCGAAAGTTATGACCGGTGCGAACCTGGGCTGGCAGTTGCAGATTGGGGCTATCCTGATTCCGGCGGTGATTTATGCCGTACTCTTCCTGGGGCAGCAGTTTCCGGCCAGTAAGGTCGAAGGGGCCGCATCGACGGCTACCAACCTTAAAGCAATGGCGTCTCCGCTGTACCTGTTTATGCTCGTTTGCATGGCCTTGACGGCTATTTCGGAATTTGGTCCGGAGCAGTGGATCGATCCAATCATGAAAAACGCGGGGGCTGATCCAATGCTGATTCTGGCACTGGTAACGGGTCTGATGGCCATTGGCCGGTTCTTCGCCGGTCCGATCGTACACCGGCTGAACCCAACGGGTGTTATCTGGGGTTCGTCGGTGATGGCCGCGCTGGGCATTTATCTGATGGGCAACGCGACGGGCGGTATGGTGTACCTGTCGGCAATCGTTTTCGCCATTGGCGTCTGCTATTTCTGGCCAACCATGCTGGGTTTCGTAGCTGAATACATCCCGAAGTCGGGCGCGTTTGGCCTGTCGATCATGGGCGGTATGGGTATGTTCGCCACGTCGATTTTCCAGCCCGTCATTGGTGGCTGGCTCGATCAGGAAGCCGCCAAACGGGGTCTGACGGCAGAAACGGCTGACCTCGCTACCGGACAGGCCACGCTGGGACACATGGTTATCTTCCCGCTGATTCTGATCGTAGCCTTTGGCGTGCTGTTCTTCGTAATGCGCAACCGCAAACCCGACCATGCCAACGACCTGATGGCGATGGAGCAGCCGCAACTGTAAGCTCGTTTACTTTTACATCGAAGTCCCGCTGTCTACCGATAGCGGGACTTTTTGTTTATGGGTATTTTTCCTCCTGACAGTTACCGTACATTTCTCCGTTAAAAGTTTATTAAATAGCTGATTACCAACTTAAAGTCGATTAAACCATCCACTCTTTTTAGTGTCTTTTGCGGAACGATGCGTACCAACGCACGCTATCAACCCAAAACGTCATGGCTTTGCTCGATCCGTTTACCCAGCCGCTTACGTCGGCGCAGGTCGGCTATCTGCTCCGGCGCGCGACCTTCGGCCCGACGCCCGATCAGCTAAAATCGCTGACAGGACAGACAGCCGCACAGATCGTGTCGGCAATGCTGACCGACCGCCCGGCCCCCGCCCCGCCCCTCGACCCCGCGACCAACAAGACTTATATCGATCAGCCCTTCGACATGGTCAATGCCGGTAAGTTCCAGACGTACAACAAGGCCTGGTGGAGCAATGTGATGCTCAACCAATCGCTGTCGCTGCCGGAAAAAATGACGCTGTTCTGGTCGAATCACTTCGTCACCAATGACGCTACCGTTGTCGACTACCGGTATATGTATCGGTACAACGCCCTGCTTCGACAATATGCGCTGGGCAATTTCAAATCGTTTGTCGTTGCCATCACGCAGGACCCGGCTATGCTGCGGTTTTTGAACGGTAACCAGAACGTGGCGGGAACGGCCAACGAAAACTACGCCCGCGAGTTGCAGGAACTGTTTACCGCTGGACGCAACGGCGGCTATACCGAAGACGACGTCCGGGCAGCCGCCAAAGTGCTCACCGGCTGGACCGACGTTGGCTATCGCGATACGACCAACGCAGTAATCAGCACGGTATATCGGTCGGCCAAACACGATACGACAAACAAGACCTTTTCAGCGGCTTACGGCAAAACCGTTATTCAGGGTCGGACGGGCGACACCGGCGGTTTGGCCGAACTGAATGATCTGGTCGATATGCTGCTGGCTAACCCCGAAACACCCCGTTACATCTGCCGCAAACTCTACCGCTGGTTCATCAATTCCGATATTACCACCGACGTCGAAACCAACTTCATCCAGCCGCTGGCCGTGCTGTTTCAGAAGAATAAATTCGAGATCAAACCCGTTGTGTCGGCCATGCTGCAAAGCCAGCACTTTTTCGACGAGAAGCTGCGCGGAGCGGTTATCAAATCACCAACGGACCTCGTCATCGGCACGTTCCGATTCTGGGGTATGCAGGCCCCCGACCCGACGCAGAACCTGACGGGCTTTTATCAGGTCGGTGCTTACGTCTACGCCCGCATCAAAGAGCAGCAACAGGACATTCTCAACCCACCCACTGTCTTCGGCTGGACGCCTTACTATCAGACCGGATACTACCAGCAGTGGATCAATTCGACGACGCTGGGCCTGCGCGGTTTCTTCGCCGATGCCCTGACGACGAACGCGCTGAAGCTGAATAACAAACCCGCCATCGACGTACTGACTTACGCTAAGACACTGTCGGCACCGAGCGATCCGGCCAGGCTGGTCAGCGATCTGACCGCGCAGGTGATCGGCATTCCGGTCAACCAGACGCAAAGTGATTTTCTGACTGACACGGTGCTGCTCAACTCGATCCCCCGCTACGAATGGGCCGACGAGTGGCTTGCCTATACCGCCAGCCCCAACGACGCGGCCAAGAAACAGGCCGTCCAGCTAAAGTTGACCGCGCTTCTCCAGTACATCTTCCGCATGGCCGAGTATCAGGTAATATAAAGAGCGAAAGAGTGAATGAGTGAAAGAGCGATTCAGTCGCAGCAACCTTTCGCTCTTTCACCCTTTCGCTCATTCACTCTTTGACACATGAAACGTCGTAACTTTTTACAATACGCGGCTTCGTCGCTGGCATTGCCGATCCTGATTGATGGCTTTGGGGCGCGGGCTTATGCGCGGCCGTCATCGCTGGTGCAGTCGCTGGTGGATCTGGCGGCACAGAGCGACCGGGTGCTGGTTATCATTCAGTTGCAGGGTGGCAACGATGGGCTGAATACCGTGATTCCGCTCGATCAGATGGGCGTGTACACGTCGCCTACGTTCCGGCAAAACATTGCTATCCCCGCAGCGAAAGCCCTGAAACTGAAGAACTACGAAGGCACCGGACTGCACCCGTCCATGACGGGTATGCAGCAACTGTTCAACGACGGGCGAATGAGCATCATCCAGGGCGTGTCGTACCCGACGCCCAACTTTTCGCACTTCCGGGCCAGCGACATCTGGATGACCGCTGTCGATTCAAGCCAGACAGCCACGTCGGGCTGGGCAGGGCGCTACCTCGACAACCGGTTTCCCGGCTACCCGGCGGCTTACCCCACGACGGCCATGCCCGACCCACCGGCGATTCAGATCGGCTACATCACGTCGACATCATTGCTGGGACCAACCGACTCAATGGCGATTGTGTTGCAGGACCCGGACACGTTTGCCCGGCTCGTCGGCGACAAACCCAACGCACCCAGTACAGGGCTGACAGGCTACGTGAGCCAGCAGATCGACTTCATCAGGCAGCAGCAGGCCAGTTCGGTGAGCTACGCAGGACAGATCAAGACGGCGGCTGGTAAAGGAAAGAATATAGCGGCCTACCCTACCTCGAATGCGCTGGCCGATCAGTTGAAAATCATTGCCCGGCTGATTAGTGGGGGGATGCAGACGAAAGTGTACTACGTGACGATGGGCGGCTTCGACAACCACGCCAGTCAGGTTGTAGCGACCGATACGACGACGGGTACCCACGCGAACCTGCTCAAGAACCTGTCGGATGCCATTGCTGCCTTCCAGAACGACCTGACGCAGCTGAAAGTCGATGATCGGGTGGTGGGTATGACGTTTTCGGAGTTTGGCCGACGCGCGATTTCCAACGGCAGCTACGGCACCGACCACGGTACGTCGGCTCCGATGTTTGTGTTTGGGTCGGGCGTAAAGACAACGATGGTCGGCAAAAATTCGAACCTCAGCGATCTCGACAGCAGCAACAACCTGAAGATGCAGACTGACTTCCGGCAGGTGTACGCGGCTATCCTGAAAGACTGGTTTGGCACGAGTACCAGCGCCGAAACATCAACTATTTTCCGCGATTTCACGGCTGCCCCCATCTTCCAGAACCTCGTCACGGCTACGGAACCTGTTGCGTCGAACGCGGTGCGCCTGTATCCCAACCCGGCGTCGGGCGACGTGGTGCTTCAGGCCGACTCCTTACCGCAGGCCCTGTCGACGGTACAAATGACCGATATGCAGGGACGGCTGCTTATTCTGAGCGCGTCAGCGACACCGGGTGCGCTACGCTTCAATGTAGGCAATCTGCCGGAAGGTCAATACATCGTCCACGTCGGTACGCAGCAGGGTGTTGTCAATGAGCGGCTGGTAGTAGCGCGGTAAGTAGGTTGTGTAGCCTGGACCGGTCCGCCGGCGCGGGTCCACGTCCGGGTGGGCGCGAAGCGACCAACTACTCGTGGCGGCAGCTTTTTGGTCGCTCCGCGCCCACCCGGACGTGGACCCGCGCCGGCGGACCGGTCCAGGCTACTTACTACACATCTTACACACACGTAATCAGGGCAGTCCAGCCGGTCTGATGGCTGGCACCGAGGCCGCGCGATGTATCGCCGTCGAAGTGCTCGTAGTACAGAATCAGATCCTTGAAGTTCGGATCATCGGCATAAATCGTGTCTTTCCCGTTCAGCGGACGCAGGCCGTTTTCTCCTTTGCGGAAGATCGACCACATCCGCTCGGCCAGGTAACCCGCAGCAGCGGCCATGTCGCCTTTATTATCGCTCCCGAATGGCAGGGCGACTTCCACTTTCGGGCCGTAGTAATTACCAAACGTCTGCAACGCTTTGTAAATGAAGAAGTTCATTGGAAACCAGACGGGGCCGCGCCAGTTGGAATTTCCGCCGTACATATTCGAGTCCGACTCGCCCGGCGTGTAATGAATCTCGTGCATTTCTCCGCCAAGCTCCATCTCGTACGGTTCTTCGTACACCTTTGACAGCGATCGGATACCGCCCGGTGCCAGCAATTCATCTTCCGAAAACAGGAACGTATTCAGGCGTCGCAGCTGATCGGCATTCAGCAACGCAAACAGAATGTCGTCGCGCTCGGGGTTATCGTTGATGACACAGTAACATTGCTCGTCGTTGGCGGGATGGTTGGCGAACGCCGTCACTTTCTCATAAAAATCCGGCAGCGTTTTCGCCACTTCCCGATCCAGCGTCATCACCGCGAAAATATTTGCCAGCCCCACCATCGACCGCAGCGGAATGGGAATCTGCTCACCGTCGGGCATGTGCAGAATGTCATACGTGAAACCGTTGTCGCTTTCGGAATTGGCCTTATCGACCCACAGGTGGGCGACCCGCTCCAGGGCGCTGCTGATACGGAAATAATGGTCGAGGTAATAGCAGGCCAGCGGCTCGAACGTAGCGGCATCTTTTTGCGCCAGTTCAACGGCAATCCGCATCATATACAGCGTGTACGTCGCCATCCAGGCCGTCGCGTCGGCCTGATCGAGTTCGCCCCCACCCGGTATTTCCTCCTGCCGGTCGAACAGGCTAATGTTATCGAGACCCAGGAAACCACCTTTAAACAAGCCTTCGTTTTTACCACCAACCTGCGTTGTCCACCACTCGTAGTTGGGGCGTAGCCGCTCGAACATGGTCGACAGAAACGTATAATCTTTGTTGCCGGTCAGTTCCTGCTCCTGCACGTAAAACAGCCAGCTGATGGCCGCCCGGAGCGGGGGATTATTGGCCGAAAAATCCCATTCGTAAGCCGGTAGCCGCCCGTCTGACGCCTGATACTGCGGATCAGCGTGCAGGTATAGCTGCTGCTTGGCAAATTCCAGATCGATCGGTTCGACCGCAATGGCCTGAAACGCCTGATCCCACGCGGCAAACCACGGGTACTCCCACTTGTCGGGCATAATCATGATGTGCTCGGCGTTGAGGTGCTGCCAGTCGGCGTTGCGGCCCTGCCAGCGTTCGGGGGGCGGTGGTGGGGCACCGGGGTCACCTTCGAGCCACCGCCGGACGTTGTATTTATAGTATTGCTTCGACCACATCAGCCCAGCCCACGCCTGTCGCTTGATCTGGGCATCATCGGGCGTGTTCCCTTCCGTCAGGTGGTCGTAGAATTCGTCGGCCTCCTGCTTACGGGACTCGAAAATGGCGTCGAAGTCGGCACCTAGTGGGTCCGCTACATCCGCCTGACTGAGCCGCAACCGAATCTCGACCGACTGACCAGCGTCCAGATTCAGCGCGTAGACCGGAGCGCACTTGGTACCGGTGGGCTGCGTATCGAACGGGGCAAACTTCCCTGACGTAACGGCATCGTGGAAAGCATCTTTCACAAACGGCGAATCGTTCGTCTGCTTAAAGACACGCTCGCGGTTGGTTTCGTTTTCGGTCATCAACACCGCGTCTGGCGCCTGAAAGCTTAACACGTAATCGCCCAGTTTGTCGTGGTGCGCCCGTACCTGTTGCACCCCGTCGATGGTTGATTGCGTCCGTTCGATCCAGGGCTTTCCGTCTTCCTCCTGCCACGACCAGCGGTTTCTGAACCAGAGCGTCGGCAGCAGATGCAGCGGAGCCGCCTGATCGGCGCGGTTATGAATCGTCAGTCGAATCAGTATGTCGTCAAGGCCATTTTTGGCATACTCGACCGATACGTCGAAGTACCTGTTGTCGTTGAACAGGCCCGTATCGAGCAGTTCAAATTCCAGCTCGGTCAGGCTTCGTCCGTCGTTCTGTTTCCTAAGTTCATCGTACGGAAAAGCGCCCTGCGCGTACTTGTACAGCATCTTCATGTACGAGTGCGTCGGCGTGTTGTCGAGGTAGTAGTATAACTCCTTGACGTCTTCGCCGTGGTTGCCTTCCTCGTTGGACAGCCCGAACATCCGCTCTTTGAGAAAAGCGTCTTTGCCGTTCCAGAGGGCCAGCGCGAAGCACAGCGTCTGCTTATCGTCGGAAATACCGCCCAGACCGTCCTCCCCCCAGCGGTACGCCCGCATCCGGGCGTGCTTATGCGGGAACGCGTCCCAGGCTTCACCTTCAGCCGTGTAGTCTTCGCGGACGGTACCCCATTGCCGTTCGCTCAAGTACGGGCCCCACTTGTACCAGTGCTCCTCATTGCGCCACTGCTTTTGCAGTCGCTGCTGCTCAATCGTTTTATTCTCGCTCATAGGTTATTTGTTGGTATGTAATTTTCGGTGTGTGGGTAAGGTAGTTTGGCGCGTCCGTAGCCCAGATCGGCCACCGCGTGGGTCCCGGTCTGGTGGGCGCGTAGCGACCAACAAAGCTGCCGCTGTGAGTCATTGGCCTGACGGCCACCAGACCGGGACCGGGCCGCCGGTGCGGGTCTGGGCTACACAACACCAGCCACGTTACACAATTGTCTTACGCTAGTTTGGGCAATACGTCTTGGCCGAAGGCGTCGATGAACGCTTCCTGCTCGCGGTTGACGTTATGCAGCGACAGCTGATCGAAGCCCATTGCTTTGTATTCCAGCAACCAGTCGAGGTGCTGATTCAGGTCGGCCGAAATACGCACCTGCTCCTCAAACGCCTTTTCGTTGACCATCGACCCGGCATCGTCGAAGTGGCCGGGCATCCGCAGTTCGGTCATTACGCTGTTGGGGTACACATTGCCGCGCCACTGCTCCAGCGCCCCGGTTCGGGCTTTCTCTTTGTCGGGCGAATAGGACAGCTGCACCTTCAGAAACATGGGCTTACCGGAGCCGCCACCGGCCCGGAATGCGTCGATGACTTCCTGTAGCTCCCCGGCCGGGCGCGACGTCGTGATCAGGGCATCGGCCCAGCTGCCAACCCATTCAGCCGTTTTAGCCGTTACAGCCGCCCCCACGATCAGTGGCTTGATGGCCGGACGTGTGTAAAGCCGGGCTTCGTCGACCGTAACCAACCCTTTATGCGTGACGGTTTCGCCGTTCCACAGTGCCCGGATAATGTCGACGCTCTCTTTCAGCCGCGCGTTGCGATCAGCTTTCGACGGCCAGCGTTCGCCGTTGATGTGCTCGTTGAGGTACTGCCCCGTTCCGACGGCGATCCAGAACCGTTCGGGAAACATATCAGCCAGTGTAGCCGCTGCCTGCGCAATGATGGCGGGACTATAGCGCTGACCGGGTGCATTGACTACACCGAATGGCAGCGACGTTGCCTGCAGGGCCGCCCCCAGCCAACTCCAGGCAAAGCCGCTTTCGCCCTGATTATCGCTCCACGGGTGGAAATGGTCAGAACACGTCCCGGCGGTGAAACCCGCCTTTTCTGCGCGTTGAATGAGCGTTAGCAGATCGCTGGGCTTAAACTGCTCATGCGACGAATGGTACCCTATTTTCATCAGATTGCTTAATGCTATTTTAATCTAAAAGGGACTGACCAGCCAAATTGTTTGTCGGCTCACAGGTATTGTTTTCGATCACTGGTTTCCAGGTAATATGCGTTGTAGCATTGCTGGGGCCGGTAAGCGCGGATTAGCCGATGCGGTAGCGGTTGATCGAGTAATTCCCTGACTGTATCCGTAGTAGAAATTCCCTGTTTTATCGTTTAGTAATTAACCACATATGTTGTCGACAATCCCCGTTCGACTACGTATGACAAGTTCATTATCAGTCGGCCCGACAGCCTGTTTTGTCAACCTGTAAACACATAGTTTATGAAGAACTCGATGCTCCCTACCCGCACGTTGCTGGTGGCGGGCCTTCTATCAATGATCCTTGCCGGGCATGACACCCTGGCGCAGACAGCATCGAAACGAGCGACCGCATCCGTCCGGTCAACGCGCACGGATGCGCCGGTCGCGCTGAATCGCATACTGGTTTTCTCGAAAACAAAAGGCTTCCGTCACGCGTCGATTCCGGCGGGAAAGCGGGCACTGATGAAGTTGGGTCAGGAAAATGGCTTTGCCGTTGACACGACCGAAGACGCGGGCAAATTCAGCGAAGACAACCTGAAAAAATACGGCGCCGTCATCTGGCTCAGCACCACCGGCAACGTACTCGACGAGGCCCAGCAGGCGGCTTTCGAGCGGTACATTCAGGCAGGTGGCGGTTTTGTCGGTATCCACGCGGCCGCCGATACCGAATACGATTGGCCGTGGTACAACCAGCTGGTCGGTGCTTACTTCCTGAGCCACCCCAAGCAACAGAACGTCAACGTCATGGTCGTGGACAAAAACCACCCGTCGACCAAGATGCTGCCCGACGTCTGGAAACGCTTCGATGAACTCTACAACTACAAGAGCATTGTCCCGGAAATTAAGGTACTGGGCAAGCTGGACGAGAAAAGCTACGAAGGCGGACAGAACGGCGACAACCATCCGTTTATGTGGTACCGCGATTTCGACGGCGGCAAATCGTTCTACACCGGCGGAGGCCATACCGATGAGTCGTACGTCGAGCCGCTTTTTTTACAGCATCTGCTGGGCGGTATCAAGTCGGTGATGGCGAGCAACCTGAAATTTGGCCAGGCCAAAACGATGCCGTACCCCGAAGAAAATCGCTTCGATCAGCAGGTACTAACAGCTGGCCTGGATGAACCAACCGAACTGGCTGTTCTGGCCAATGGGAAAGTGCTGTTCGCCGAGCGGAAGGGTGATCTGAAACTCTACGACCCTAAAACGAAAGCGGTAAAGATAGCGGCTCGCATCCCAGTGTACACCAAGTTCGAGTATGGGCTGATGGGGCTCAACGTTGACCCCAATTTCAAGCAGAACAAATTCGTCTACCTGTACTACTCGCCGGTAATGCGGGCCGACGCCCCCGCCGATACGGCCCAGCATCTCTCGCGTTTCGTATACGACGACGTGAAAGACACGCTGTTGCTGAGCACCGAAAAGGTACTGTTGACGGTGCCGGTCAAGCGCACCGGTTGTTGCCATACGGGCGGCTCGATCGCCTGGGATCGCAAGGGAAACCTGTATTTGTCGACTGGTGATGATACCAACCCGTTTGAATCCGATGGCTTCGGTCCAATCGATGGTCGGCCGGGGCGGAAAGGCTGGGACGCCCGCTCCACATCGAGCAACACCAACGACTTACGGGGTAAAATTCTCCGTATCCACCCCGAAGCCAACGGCACATACACCACCCCCGACGACAACCTGTTTCCGAAAGGTACGGCGAACGCCCGGCCGGAGATTTACGTAATGGGCAACCGTAACCCGTACCGGATTTCGGTCGATCAGCGGACGGGGTTTCTGTACTGGGGCGAGGTAGGCCCTGACGCAGCCAATAACAAGGAAAAGCGGGGCCCACGTGGCCACGACGAAATGAATCAGGCGCGTAAAGCAGGCTACTACGGCTGGCCGCTGTTTGTCGCCGACAACCGGCCATACAACGCGTATAACTTTACCGACAGTACTTCCGGCGCCCTGTTCGACCCGATGAAACCGGTCAACGATTCGCCCCACAATACGGGTCTGCAAGCGTTGCCTCCGGCCCAGAAAGCGTTTATCTATTACCCCTACGCCGATTCGCCGGAGTTTGGCGACATCGTGGGTAAAGGCGGACGGAATGCAATGGGTGGCCCGGTGTATTATTATGACGACTACGCGGAATCGACGGTGAAGTTCCCCCGTTACTACGACGGTAAATTCTTCGCCTACGACTGGATGCGCGACTGGATTCATCCGGTAACGATGAAAGAAAACGGTGATTTTGTGAAGATGGAGTCGTTTATGCCCGGCACCAAGTTTTCGCACGTGATCGATATGCAGTTTGCGCCCGACGGATCGCTGTACACGCTTGAGTACGGGCAGCGGTGGTTTGCCGCCAACGACGACGCCCGCCTGTCGCGCATTACCTACAACGCCGGTAACCGTCGCCCGGTAGTCGTTGCCAGTGCTAACAAGTCAGCCGGCGCAGCGCCGATGACGGTGAAATTCAACGCAGCTAAATCGACCGACTATGACGGTGATGCACTCCGTTACGAGTGGTCGTTCGGATCAGGCATTCCGAAGCAGACGACCGCAACACCGACCGTCACGTTTGCCAAACCGGGCACATACAACGCCACCGTGCGCGTTACCGATGCGGCAGGCAACGTAGCCACGCAGACCATGCCGATTCGGGTGGGCAACGCGGAGCCCGTTGTCGACCTGGCCGTAGCCGGTAACAAAACGTTTTACTTCCCCAACCAGCCGGTTAAGTACGCCGTGAAGGTGTCGGACAAGGAAGACGGTACGCTGGCCAAAGGTATCAGCCCCGACGAGGTGACCATGACGATCAACTACCTCGAAGGCTTCGACAAAACGATGCTGGCACAGGGGCATCAGGCCAACACGGGTTACGCAACCGGTCGGCGGCTGATCGAACTGAGTGACTGCAAATCGTGCCATGCACTGAACCAGAAATCGATCGGTCCGGCTTATATCGACGTCGCGAAAAAGTACAAGGGTTCGTCGCAGGCCGAAGGCCGACTGGCGGCAAAGGTCATCAAGGGCGGGGCCGGTGTCTGGGGCGAACAGCCCATGAGCGCCCACCCGCAGCTCACCAATCAGGAAGCATCGGAAATGGTGCGTTACATCCTGTCGCTGGCGAATGACAAACCCGCTAACAGCCAGCCGCTGGCGGGCGATTACAAGCCCGTTTCGCAGGAGAAGCCCGGCTCATACGTGCTGACGGCTTCGTATACCGACCGGGGCAATGGTGCCATCGGGCCATTGACGCAGAGTCAGACGGTCGCCCTGCGGTCACCTGTCCTGAAAGCCACGACTGCGGATAAGAAACAGTCTATTTTCGAGTACGAGATACCCAAACTAGGTGCAGCAGCCATCGGTACGGCAACGGGCAGCTACCTGATGTTCGATAGCCTCGACATGACGGGTATCCGGGGCATGTCGGCAACCGCTTTTGCCTCCGACGACCGGGTGGCGGGTGGTAAGCTCGAAGCGCACCTGGATTCGCCCACCGGTCCACAGTTGGGCAGTGCCGATGTGAAGACAGGAACGAACGGTCCCGTAAACGTACCGTTCAACAGTCCGGTAACAGGAATGCACCGGCTCTATCTGGTGTTCGTCAATCCATCGGCCGGGCAGAAACCGTTGTTCGCCCTGACGACGGTACAGTTTCTGAACCAGTCGATGTAATTCGGTCGGTTCAGATTTGACCCCACCCCAACCCCTCCCCGTAAGGGAGGGGCATTTCCTCCAGATGTTAAGTCCCTACCTTACGGGGAGGGGTTGGGGTGGGGTTTACCTCTAAGCCAAACACAGAAGCAGCCCCGACATCGCTTGATGTCGGGGCTGCTTCTGTGTTAACGCTGTACGTCGTCAGACCGAAAATCTGACGCTTATTTCGACGCGACAATTTTCATGTCGATGGTGAAGTCATCGTAGATAGCTTTGTCACCGATGTTTTCGAAGAACGATTTCGACCCGTACCGGATATCGTATTTCGTCCGGTCGAGGGTTGCTTTACCGTCGGCTTCGATCATGTTACCGTTCATTTTCACCGTTGCGGGGAACGTTACGGCGTTGGTGATGCCCTTGATGGTCATGTTGCCGGTAATGTCGTACGCATTACCACCTTTTGGGGTCACTTTCGTTATTTTGAACGTCGACGTTGGGAATTTCGCCGTGTTGAAGAAATCTTCCGATTTGATGTGGCCGATAAACTTGGCGTTGTAACCAGCATCGGTCAGGTCGGTGCAGGTGATGCTGTTCATGTCGAAGGTAAACATACCGCCGGTCAGTTTGCCACCGTCGGTCATCAGCGTACCGTCGCTTACTTTCACATTACCCGAGTGTTCGCCGGTTACTTTCTTACCATTCCAGCCCATAACGCTCTTTTGCGAATCGACTTTGTAGTTGGTTGCTTTTTTAGCGGGAGCAACAAATGCCGATGCACCGGCGAGCAGAACGACAGCCGTCAGGCCAGTCAGGAATTGACGTGTTTTCATTGGTTCGAACAAAAAATAGATATGTATATGAATTGGTTGGTAATGCAGTTTATTCGGTACGCAGCCGGTCGAGCAGCTTACTCAGCAGAATAGCTTCTTCCTCGGTCAGTTTCTGCTCCTGACTCGCGTCCCACTTGATCTGGTATTCGTCGAGTCGTTTCAGCAATGCAAGCCCGTGGTTCGTGATGACGACGTCGACGGCCCGCCGGTCGCTGGGGCATTCGGTGCGAACGACCAGTTTTTTCAGCACCAGCTTATCGACCAGCCGTGAGGCATTCGACATCTTGTCGAGCATTCGCTCCGTGATGTCGGTCACTTTGGCCGGGTTGGGGTAATGACCGCGTAAAATGCGCAGTACGTTATACTGCTGGAGGGTCAGGCCAAACGGTTTCAGCAGCCGGGCCTGGCTGTCGCTTACCCAGTTGCTGGTGTACATCAGGTTAACCATCACTCGGTGATAGGGCGTCCGAAACGGTACGGTCTGCTTGATGTCCTCTTCTATCGTCATGCTACAAAGCTACTACATATGGATATAATGTACCAACAACATATACAGAAAAACGTTCATGCAGGGTTAACATCGTTTGTACCTCACTGCCAGTCAGTCCTTTGTACGGAATAAATTATTGGAACGGAATGATCTGTGGTGCCGACTGATCGAAGTCGCGGAAGCGCAGGGCCGGTATGCCTTCAAATGCCTGCCGGAACGGCGCGCCATTATTGGGGATATTGGGGAAATACGATAACCGAATCTGAAAGCTATTGAACGTCAGGTTTTCATTGCGCAGCCGAAAGCCGATTCCATAACCCTGATACAGGGTACTGCGCAGCAACGGTTCATCGGGGAAACTGGCCATGCCCAGGTTAGCAAACGTGATAAACGCAATCCGGAAACCAACGACGTTAAGTTTGGAAAACAGAATATTTTCGATGTTAAGCACCAGCCGCTGCGTACCGCGCAGTGCGTCGTTGGTGATGCCGATGCCATCCGTACCGATGCCGCTGCCCGAACTGCTCAGCGACAGGTATTCGTTGTTGAACCGGTGAATTCCAGTGGTGTAGCGGGCGTTGATAAACTGGCGCGTATTTCCCCAGCGGGTCGGTAATAGCGGGCTGAAATAATTGGATTCGAGCGAAAACACCCCCTGCTGAATAGTCGCGGCTCTGACATAACCACCGATACTGGCCAGCCCGTATAAGTACCCCAGATTCTTGACATATCCGCCCTGCGAGTAATTCATGCCAACGTACGTACGCCGACCCAGTTCGGCATTGTCAAATCCGTAGATAACCGATACAGTCCGGCCAACCGGAACGTCCTCTGTCCGGCCAAAGCCATAAATCAGTACGTCGCGCACGTATTTACGCCGGGAAAACCCGACGCTGAACAGCGTCGTCCGGCTATTCTGGTAGAGCTGATTGGAGTCGCTCGAAACCGGGGGTCGCCAGATGTACTGGTAGTTGGTGTTGCGCACGGCCAGGATCAGGCGGGCGCGGCCCCGGGCACTGGAATCGCCTTCGCGGAAAAACAAGCGAAACGACCGACCAAACCAGACATCGGAGAAGTTGTACCGCAACGGAATGTATTCCACGCTATCATCGCGCATCACAACCCGGCTGTTGATCTGGGTATGCGTCAACTCGATCGACCCGGCGTATTTGGTGTCGGGCGTCAGAAACGGGCGATAAAGCCGCAGCGCGCCCTGCTTCAGATCGCGCAGATAGAGAAATTCAGCCTGCGCGGTCAGAAACGTTTTACCGATAAACGGGATGGTATAGCGGCTCTGGTATTCGGCCTGCTGACGCGGATCGGTACCGGTGTAGGCAAACTGCGCAAACAACTGGTGGCCCAGCCCCCGCACGTTACGCTGGTCGAAGCCAACGCTGAACTGCGTCAGCGAGCCAGCCCCCCCGTTGGGCTCCAGCGACCAGACATCCTGTGTAATCACGTAGACATCGACGAACTGACGACTTCCCGTTCGCGGCACCACCAGAATCCGGGCATCGTGAAAGATCGAGGTCGTTCGCAACAGCCGTTCGTTGTCGCGCAGGGTAGTCGAGTTCAGCGCGTCGCCTTCCCGAAACAGCAGGTACCGCCGGATTACTTTCTCGCGTGTGTTGACATGCAGCCGGTTGGCCGTTCGCTCCAGCCAGTTGTTCGACTGACGCAGTGTATCATACACGGAATTGCCAAACACGCCCAGCCGCCGGATGTAAATATCACCAATCACGCGGCCTTCGAAATCCTTGAATGGGTTTACTTCGATCTTGCTGACTTCACCGGTACTCTGCTGGCTGTTGTATACGTCATGAAAAACGGCGTCGTACAGCTGGCGCGTCAGCCGGTGCTTATACATGCGCCGTTTCAGACCGGAGTAAAACACGCTGTCACGCTGTTTGAGCACGCTATCGGCAATAACCCGTGAATGTTTGGTCGACAGCGAATCCGTGCGCCGGTCGACACCAACAGGCGGCAGATTCGTTGTATCAGGCGTCACCTGTGCCCACGCCCCCGTTCCGACCAGGCACAGCAACAGTACCCCCACCAGCCAGTAGCGGAGCCGCGCAGACCCAGTCAGACACAGATTATTCATAACAACACAACAACGATGATTAGAGTCGAATTGTGGGAATCAGTTTAGTCCATATAACAAATGAATTTGCTTTCCGGTCAGCAATAACCTGCCGAGCAAACACTGAACCAGTACGTCAGGCTTAATTAACTCACCCGATATATACGAAGCAAAGCCACTGACTGGCTTTACCAGCACGCTCACATAGTCCGACAATAGTAGCAATGACAACGGATAGATCTTAGTGTTCGTAAACGAAAGTACGTAGACAATGCGGCATCACTGTGTGATGGGCCAGTGAATGCTCATTCAGCTGGCTGTGCCAGTTGGCTTGCTCCTTCACCAGCAGGTCCGATCGCTTTATAGGTAGTCATGGAAACGGTTAGGTTTGCAGTAAGATACACTGAAACTAAGGATAGTGTTCTATTTTTGTCGATTCTCCGCTTACACTAATGTACTCACTTCGTTACCCACTGATACTGGCGTCCGGCTCTCCGCGTCGGCGGCAGCTCATGACCGACGCAGGCTTTGATTTTACGATCGAAACCCGCCCTACCGACGAGGCTTTTCCGCCCGACATGCCCGCCGATGAGGTAGCCGAGTACCTGGCCCGCCAGAAAGCCGGGGAGTTTGTAGCAGACCTGGGCCAACAGCTGGTACTTTGCGCCGACACAGTGGTAATTCTGGACAATCAGATTTTAAACAAACCCGCCGACGAAGCGGACGCCCGACGGATGCTATCCGCCCTGGCTGGCCGTACACACCGCGTCCGGACGGGCGTTTGTCTGCTGGCCCCCGGCCCCGACGGTACACCCGTGATGCAATCGTTTACCGACGAAACCACCGTTACGTTCGCGCCCCTCACCGACGACGAAATCACGTACTACATCCGGACCTGTCGCCCCTTCGACAAAGCCGGGTCGTACGGCGCGCAGGACTTCGTCGGCCTGGTCGGTATTACCCGGCTGGATGGCTCCTTTTATACGGTTATGGGCCTGCCCACACACCGTGTGTATCCGTTGCTAAAAACATACGCAGTCAGTCGGTGAAAATCGTAGGTTTGCCGGATGATCGAGCGACCTATGCAAAAATTTCTCCGAATAGTTCTTTTCGCACTCGCTATTGCCAGTACGCAGGCGCAGGTCGTAACGACGCAACCAACTTTTCCCACGGCTGACGCCGAAGTAACGATCATCGTTGATCTGAAGCAGGCCAAAGACGGGCGGGCAAAGGGGCTACTCGGCAAAACGGACGACGTCTATCTGTGGTCGGGTGCAGGCTCGACCCAGCCCGGCAATGCGTTTGAGTTTCAGCCCGCCGGGCAAACCAGTTTCAACCAGCCTTTTGCGCCGGGCCGGATGACCTCGCTGGGCAACGACCGTTGGCAGATCAAACTGGTTCCCCGTACTTACTTCGGCGTGCCGGCCAGTACGCCCATCCGGCAGCTGGGGCTGCTGCTCAAAAACGGCAACGGGCAGGCGCAGACCGAAGACTTTAACATTTCGATCTATGACAACAAACTGAGTTTGCTCCGACTGGAACCAACGGCTTCATCATTTTTTGTCGACGTCAATCAGGTCGTGACGGTACGCTACAAAGCATCCCGCAAGGCCACACTCAGCCTGACCGTCGACGGACAGAAAACGCTGACGCTGACGAATACGGATTCACTACGTACCGTTTTATCGGCGGGTACGAATCCCGGTCAGCAGCGCACCGTCATAGCGCAGGCAATCGACCTGAATACCCCGACGGCCGAAACCGTTACCGATACATTTCGTTTTACGGTACGACCGCAGCCCACCGTTGCTGCCTTACCCGCTGGCTTGCAGGACGGTATCAACTATACCAGCGCCACCACAGCCACACTGGTACTGTACGCGCCGAAGAAAACGTTCGTGCATCTGCTGGGCGAGTTCAACGACTGGACGGTGCGCCCGGCCTACCTGATGAAGCGCACGCCCGACGGCACCCGCTACTGGCTTGAACTGACGGGGTTACCCGCTGGTCAGGAAATAGCGTTTGCTTATCTGGTCGATGGGTCCATCGCCACCGCCGACCCGTATGCCGACAAGATTCTCGACCGCAACAACGACAAATTCATCCCCGCCAACACCTATCCGGCACTGAAAGCTTTTCCCGAAAAAGCCCCGACCAACATCGTATCGGTTCTGCAAACCAATCAGACACCCTTTGTATTCAAAGCCACCAACTTCCAGCGTCCGGCCGTCAACAAACTGGCGATTTACGAATTGCTGGTTCGGGACTTTGTGCAGTCGCGCTCCTACCAGACGCTAACCGATAGCCTGGCTTATCTGAAACGGCTGGGCATTAATACGATCGAGTTAATGCCCATCACGGAGTTTACGGGCAATGATTCGTGGGGCTACAATCCGATTTTCTACCTAGCCCCCGACAAGGCGTACGGCACCAAAACGGCGCTGAAAAACTTTATCGACGCGGCCCATCAGCAGGGCATCGCTGTTATACTCGATGTCGTGTTCAATCAGGCCGATTACGAATTTCCGTATGTCAAACTGTATTGGGATGGTAGTCAGCCTTCCGCCGACAGCCCGTATTTTAACCAGCAGGCGACACACCCGTTCAGCGTCTTTTTCGATTTCAACCACGAAAGCCCCGATACCAAAGCCTTCGTCGACCGGGTGTGTGCCTACTGGTTACAGGAGTACAAAATCGACGGGTTCCGCTTCGACCTGTCGAAGGGATTCACGCAGACCAATACCGGTACTAACGTGGGGGCCTGGAGCGCCTACGACGCCAGCCGGGTTGCCCTTTTGAAACGCATCTACGACCAGATCCGCACCGTCGACAAGTCGGCCTATGTCATCTTGGAACACTTCGCGGATGTTTTCGAGGAGAAAGAACTGGCTGACTACGGGATGCTGCTGTGGGGAAACGCCAATTACGACGTTCGCAACGCGCTCCGTCCGGTGGGTGGCGATTTCTCGGGACTATCCTACCAGAAACACGAATTTAGTCAGCCAAATCTGATTGGTTATGCCGAAAGTCACGACGAAGAACGGCTGGTCTACGACATGAAACAGACGGGTCAAACAGCGGGTAGCTATTCGGTTCGCAATCAGGCTACCGCCCTCGACCGGGCCAAACTGGCGGCTGCATTCCTGCTACTGACGCCCGGCCCGAAAATGATCTGGCAGTTCGGCGAACTTGGCTATGACCTATCCATCAACACCTGCTCCGACGGTACCACGATCCGGGACGATTGCCGGACAGCCGCCAAACCCATACGGTGGGACTATTACCAGAATACCGATCGGCTGAAGCTTTTCAAAGTATACGCCGAACTGTTACGGCTCAAAGCAAACGTACCAGCCTTTACAACGACTGACTTTACAACCGATTTCGCCGGCACTGTCAAACGGCTGACGCTACGCAGTGCTACCGGTTCTGTTTTTCTGATTGGCAACTTCGATACCCGTCCGCAAAGCGTTTCGCTTGGCATACCCTCAGCAGGAACGTGGTATCATCATTTCAGCGGACAGCCCGTACAAATAGGTGATGTCAACCAGTCGGTGACGCTGGAACCGGGGGCGTTTCATCTGTACACCACCACGAAGCAAACGACACCAGAATCGGGACTATTACCCTTTGCCGTCGTACCATCGCTGGTAACCGCCCCCGATGAGCCCTTGACGGATACCGTCCTGCTTGCCCCAAACCCTGTCCACGATCAGGCAACTGTTTCCATCGACGGGCGTTATCGCGGCTCTGTCACGCTGACAGTAACTGATCTTACAGGACGGACAGTGAAACAGCTACAAACCACAAAAACGACCGACCGCCTGCAACAACCAATCAGCCTGCAAGCCACTCCCACCGGCACCTACTTTCTGACGGTCAAACAAGGCGAACAGCGTACACAGCTAACGGTATTGAAGCAGTAGCGTAACCCAGACGTCCACGTCTGGCAGCCGTAGGCTACCTGCATCAGGCGGGTACTTTTTAAAGTAGCTGTCGCGCCCATTAGAACTGGAGTGAAGTAGCCCGCGTAGTCGTGTAGCCTGGACCGGTCCGCCGGCGCGGGTCCACGTCCGGGTGCCCGTCAGGGCAATGAGTGTAAGCGGCAGCTTTGTTGGTCGCTATCGCGCCCACCCGGACGTGGACCCGCGCCGGCGGACCGGTCCAGGCTACTTCACTAGCAACCTACAGCCACAAAAAAAGGCGAATCGAGTGATTCGCCTTTTTTTGTGGCCTTTTGGCTTAGTATTCCCAAAGACCGTGCTCGGTTTCCATCAGCTCGTATTCCGTCTGATACGACTTCATCAGCCCTTCTTTATCGCCGTACATACCGACCAGATCCGTGTCGCCAGGGTTGGCCACTTTCGTAATCCGGCCGTAGAACAGACGGAGATCGAAAGCATCAGCCAGATTCTTGTGCTGTGCCTGATTCTGCGGGTTATACCAGATAAATTTCTTCGGGTCCGACCGGAACAGCTTGTCCAGATCTTTGTACTTAAACGTCGCCAATGGCGTTTCTACGCCCGCTACGTTCTTATCCGATGGCAGAAAAATCGTTACCGTCTGAATGTCGTAGTACAAACGTGACCGTTTGCGATCAAATATCCAGTCTTCCTTGATCTCCATGATGTTGAACTCCTTAGCGAAGTATTCATCACCCATGAAAACCGGAGCAGCCGCCACCGTGTCTTTCGGTGCTTCAATAACAGGGGCCGTTTTTGTCGTCTTGCCCTTTTTGCCTTTAGCGACCGTCGACTTTTTCTTTACGGGTGCGCCCCAGCCATCATCAGCCGGTTGCGCTTTTGCTGCAGCCGATGACTTGGGTGTTCCCCATCCATCGTTAGCTGGCTTGGCCGTGGTCTTATTATCTTTTTTCTTCGTATCGCCCCAGCCGTCCGAGTTACCGTTTGTGGTTTCGTTACCAAAACCAGCTGCGATCTCTTCAGCCGACAGTTGCGGTGCCGAGTTGGGCATAACCATCCGCTTCTGAAACTTATCCGCGGTCAGTTTGGTAGTCGCCGAGTCATTCTCGTACGCATCGATCAAACCGGCTTTCACCGCTTCAATGAGGTACTTCGAAATCTCGTTATTCTTGGAAAACATCGACTGATTCTGCTTCTCCTTGAGGTCGATCCGACGCCAGAGAGTTTTCTTCATCATGATGTCGTTATCGTTGACGGGCCGGACCGACATCGGGTTTGTCCCGGTGCTCGCCTTCTCCTGCGCCATCGCTACGCTCCCAGCGACCGCCAGCATGGCAGCGGTCATGGCCATCGTTTTCATTTGTTTCATTGTCGACCTGTTGTGTTGCGTCTGTTGCTCGCGGTTATAACGCCGAACCCCGTCCTTTAGTGTCTGTTAATACAGCGGTACGCTTTGTTGCGGATTACCAACCGATACGTCGCTGATATCGCCTTTGAAATTCCGGCGCTGCACCCCATCAACCTGAATAGACAACCGGTCACCTGGTTGAATATCAGCCGCCATAGCACCCAGCGAACCACCACCCGCACCAAGGTTTACCTGACCGACTTTACGCGTACCACGAGCCAGAATGACCGTGATGCCCGTTACACGGAAGTTTGCATCGTCTGGTGAATAGTTACGGAAGCTTTCGTCGGCAACGGCGTTTACTCGTACGCTACGCGCCTGTCCGGCTGGCACACCACGTGGGTCGCCAACTTTTGTTCCACCCACGTAGAATTCCAGCGTAGGTTTCGGCACCCGGTTTACGCGGAAACGCTCAGTACCCAGCAGGCTACCGCTGTTACTGATATTCAAGGCTACCTGCTGATTACTCGGTACGACGGTGATCTTGCCTTTTTCACCCGACTGAATTACCTGCGCACCGTCAGCTGAAAAGCTTGGATTCCAGAGGGCACCCAGCTGTGGGCTTTGAATGCTCAGCTTGTTGGCACAACCCAGATACAGCGGAGGCATAGTACCCGTTTCAACCTGATACGACGGTTTCGCTACAAAATATTCAGCGCTCAGCGGTACCGTTTTCAGGCCGTTAGCCGTCTGATACGAGATGGCACCCGTCAAGGTACGCCGTGCCAGACCGTTCTTGTCATAAGAACCACCCTGGGCGGTAAATTCGATGATACCCTGACCATCCTGCATCCGAACGGGGCCACCGTTCAGGCTCATCCGGGGTTGAATGCCCGACGACGATGCCGCCAGGAACATCTGTCCTTTGAACTTCGTACCAGCCACAACTACCTTCGACTCCATGCTCAGCATAGCCAGAATCTTGTCGAATTTCACGTCCTGCGCACCAACCTTGCTGGCCAGTACATCGAGCACTTCGCCTTCAATCCGGCGAACATCCGTTTGCCGCTGACTCAGTACAGCCAACGCTGCGGGTACGGGGGTCTGTGCGAAGTTAAGGTCACCAAAATCCTTCGTCCGCTGCTCCGGCGACCGGCTTGAAATTGGATCGTCTTTACCGTCCAGTGCCAGCGATGGATATTTGGCATTCGAGTATTTCGACAGTCCGGTTGTGTAATCGTCAAGCTGCTTTTTCAGCTTGTAGGCTTCACCGTTGTGATTGGGACCCACCATCATCTGCGCGACTTTCTCTTCTTCGCTCAGGTTACGGATGTTACCGGCCTCATCAGTACCGCCACCCGCTTCGGTAATGATACGCTGCTTCAGCGCATCGATCTGCCCGATCACGTCGGCTGTTTGCTTGCGTACTTCTTCGGCCTGCTTTACGATAGCCAGGTCGGTAGCGCGGTTACCCGATTTCTCAACCGTAGCACGAATATTATCAACTGTCGACTGATTGACTTTGCTGGCTGCTGATGTCGATTGCTCCAGACTATTGTTCAACAGTACGAATTTATCCAGAATGGCCGAGGTGACCTGTAGGGCCAACAGCGCGGTCAAGACCAGATACATCATCCCGATCATTTTCTGACGGGGTGTCTCTTTTGTGCCTGCCATGAATTGAGGTAGGTTATACTATTTTGAGTTGTGGGATTCTACAGTTGTATAGTTATAAAGTCGTAGAGTTGTAAAGTTGCCATCCGGCAGCGCCCAGAACGCGCCAGCAACTTTACAACTCTGTAACCCTACAACGTTTCAACTCACTTACACGGTCTGACTGCCGCGCATGGCGGTAAGCATGCTACCGTATACGTTGTTCAGCGAAGCCAGATTACCGGTCAGTTTCGCCATTTCGCCTTTAAACTGCTGCGCGTCACGGCTGGCATCCGCCATGTTTTCCATAGCCGATGTCATGCTACCATAGAAAGCGTTCATTGCTTTCAGGTGCTTGTTGGTGTCCTGAAGTTCCAGTTCGTAAACGGCGTTCAGCGCACCCATGTTCTTCGTAACCCGCTGAAACTGATCGCGGTAATCTTTCGCGTCAGTTGTTGCATCGGCCATCGAGTTCATCGCTGTGATCGCTGTGCCGTATGACTTGTTCATTTCACCAATCGACGACGAGGCTGATTTCACGTTCCGGGCGTAATCGTTGGTGGCCACGGTAGCATCGGTCAGGTCCGACAGTTTCGACACCGTATCGTTCAGGCTGCGGAAGCCCGTTCCAAGCCGCTCGAATACGTCGGGCGTCACTTTGGCCTGCGCCAGCATCTGATCCATATTGCCCGTCAGACCATTGGTTTGCGGAGCCGGTTTGCGGGCTTCGCCTTTATAATCATCAGCCAGTTCGGGGTACACACGCTCCCAGGCGTAGCCAGAACCATCAGTGGCCGGAAACAGGAAGCTTTGCATAGCGTACAGACCGAAAATAACCGCTTCGGTAATCAGACCAGCGGTCAGCAGCCAGCCCAGTGATGAGATGTGCTGAATTTTGGCCATTGCTCCCAGTACCACAACGGCGGCACCGGCGCTATAAATAGTTGGTACTAAACGATCCCAGAAAAAATTGGTGGACTTTGCAGATGCCATGGTAACGGTTTATTGAATTGTTTATCGTTTGTCTGATACTGAAACGCTGAACGACAGACGGTTCGTATGCTGTCTGCCGTTCAGCGCTATGTGTTTTTTTGCTTACGCTTTCGTCTGTTTGGTCGACGATTTTTTGCTGCTTTTGCTGCGGCTGCTGCCACCTACCCGGCCACCACGTGCCGAAGCCGTACGACCTTCGAGGTTGTCCATAACGCAACGGAAGCCGATGTATGACCGTTTCTGATCTTCGTATTCGTAGTAGCGCGTACCCGTTTCCAGGTAGTAGGCAATGTCTTTCCAGGAGCCGCCACGTACCACTTTGCGGGGTTCGTCGGCATTCTGATTGTCGGGGTTCATATCCCACACGATGGCGTTCGAGTTGTCGGCGTAAGCATCGCGGCACCATTCGGCTACGTTACCGGCCATATTGTAGAGACCGTAATCGTTCGGATTGTACGCGTTAGCCGGTGCTGTGTATGGGTACCCGTCGGCGTCGAAATTACCGCGTTGTGGTTTGAAGTTAGCCAGGTAGCAACCTTTGCCGTTGGCTACGTAGGGGTTACCCCATGGGTACTTGGCACCGTTCTTACCGCCCCGGGCAGCCCACTCCCACTCCGCTTCTGACGGCAGCCGATACCGGGGCGAACTGAACTGTCCTTCTTTCGTTTCGAAGTCGTTCAGCGAGCCGGTACGCCATTGACAGAAGTGCTGCGCTGCCTTCCAGCTCACTCCTACTACCGGATAGGTATCAAAGGCCGGATGCGCGAAATAGTATTCCAGCATCGGATCGCCGTTGTGGTAGGTAAAGTCGTTTTTCCAGACAGCTGTGTCCGGGTAAAACTTCGCCATGATTTCTTCCTCACCCAGCGTCGACACGGAGTCCGCCAGCAGGGCGTTTACATATTGCCGGTATTCGTGGTTCGAGATTTCGGCATCATCCATATAGAACGAGCTGATTGTCACCTGCCGGTTCATGTTGATCTGAGTAGCCGCTACGTCTTCGTCGGCCTGACCCATGATAAACGAACCCGACGGAACGAGCACCATGCCGTACGGTGTTTTCTGCCGGTAGCCTTTACGAGCCGTCGCGGTGATTTCGCCGTTGGTCATGCCAACTTCGCCCCCTTTGCCACCCTTGCCGCCAAACTTTGATTTGACGAAGCCGCAACTCTGCATGACCAGAATCACGGCCACTACCATTACCCCACGGGTCGCGTTGACTGTAAAGCTGTTGTACTTGTTCATTTATCGGTTATCCTTTATCTTCCTTGCTGTGCGAAACCAGACTAAAAACGAAAATCCGTTTGGTTATTGTATGCCAGTCTGCGAATGCTCAATAATTCTCAAAAAACCTGTTTGCAGACTTGTATACTACGCATTTCCCGCAAACATAATCCGTCATTCCTTAAAAATACGCTGATTCCGGCAATCTGACAAACAACAATATTGCCAAACTGCAGGGCGTATTGACCCCACTACGCCTACAATCCTGTTTTCTAGCGGATTAATACCGGAACCGGGGCGTCCGTACAATAGGCTTTTTGCGGGCGTCGGGTGCGGGCAGGGCATAACCCAGAATTATCTCGTGTGAGGTCAGACTGCGTGCCTGTGTGCTGACCAGTACAAGGTCCAGCGAATAGCCGACCCGCAGCGCATTCGCCCGTCCGAAGTTGATCCCCCCAGTTACAATAGCCGACTCCTGCAGTCTGTACCCAATGCCCGCCCAGAATCGATTGGCGTACGTACCGATCACATTGAGCGTTGCCTGAGAATCCTGAATACCGCCCAGCGTACTGTATTGCACCAGAATCGACGGCTGAATATCGATGTCGTAGCCGATACCCAGCCGGTACCCAGCCGTCAGGTACACGTTTGAATTGAGTGGTAGCGTTGACGTTGCTGAGCCAAGCGTGTATTCTGCCCGGTTCAGGTGGTTTACGCTTAGACCAACCCAGTAATCGACCGTGTTGTAGTATACGCCAGCGGCAAAATCGGGCCGGGCCTGGGTTACGCGACCGCTGGGGATGAGCGGATCAGGCACTTCAGGTCTGAACAGCCCATAGTCAAACCCTTTGTTAAACAGCCCGGCCTGCACACCAACGGCCAGCGTCCCGCTTTTCAGCGCAGTCCGGTACGCGTACGATAGCTGTACCGACTGATTGATGTTCGGACCGGCCTTATCGTTGAGCACGTACACACCAATTCCGCTCTTTATGGCGGCCAGCGGCATATTGAACGACAGCACCTGCGAGTTCTGCACGGCTTCGTCGTTGCTACCGATCGATTGATAACCAAGGTATTGTGTCCGTTGTGTCAGCTGAATACGGGACACCCCTTCCGAACCAGCCGCTGCCGGGTTGTAGTACATTGGGTTGTACATGTACATACTCAGCTGCGGCTCCTGCTGCGCCATCACCGGACCGGCAGCGACACCCACGAGTAAAACAATCAGGCGGTAAACAGTGCGACTCATAAACAATACAGACGAATCAGGTCAGGCGGGGCTGGCGAACAGCCAGACTCCCTTATAATCAGAATACTCAGTTCAGGCTTCAACTGTTGCCTGTCGAAGGCCATTGCAGTATACAAATAAACGCCCTTGACACCACTTTATTGAGCCAAAAACAACGGCAGACGCATAGAAAATGAGTAACTGAACCCATTTTCCATGCGTCTGCCGGACGAATGTATAGCAGGCGATTATTAACCGTTTACTTTTTTGATGTACAACTCCAGTGCCCCGGTCATCGAAGGCGCGTTAGGCAACGGGGCTTCGATGTCGAGATGCAGCCCGGCGTCGGTAATGGCTTTGGCTGTCGTGGGGCCGAAAGCGGCCATCCGTGTACCATTCTGCTCGAAATTCGGAAAGTTCGACAGCAGCGACCCAATGCCCGATGGGCTAAAAAAAGCGATGATGTCGAACGAGTGAATATCCAGATCGGTCAAGTCCGTGGCAACGGTTTCGTAGATCACCGCTTCGGTGAAATGCAGACCGCTGGTATCCATAAACTCCGGAATATCATTCCGCCGAACGTTGGAGCAGGGAAACAGAAACTTCTCGTTCTTGTGCTTTTTAATCAGGTCAAACAGTTCAGCGGCCGTCTTGGTACCGGTGAAAATCTTTCGTTTCCTGATAACGATGTATTTCTGAAGGTAATTGGCCGTTTGCTCCGAGATACAGAAGTACTTCATATCAGCCGGTACCTCAATCCGCCCTTCCTGGCACAGCCGGAAGAAGTGATCGATGGCGTTCCGGCTGGTGAAAATAATAGCCGTATGATCCAGGATGTTGACTTTCTGCTTGCGGAAATCCTTGAAAGAGATACCCTGAATCTGAATAAACGGCCGAAACTCGACCTGAATATTGTACTTGGCAGCTAGATCGTAGTAAGGGGATTTTTCGTCGACAGGTCGCGATTGAGATACTAACAGCCGGCTGACCTTCGTCGCCCGGTTCTGGGGTTGTTCGGTATGGGTCTCGTTCATTGAATCTGGTACGCTCGGTTTGTCAATGGGCTGTCTTCCAGGCCGTTGGGAAAGGTCCTGTACGACTGGCAGATCAGCGCGCTTACCGACACCAGTTTACCGGAGAATCAAGCGTAATCCGATGATAAGTGGTATCAGTTCGACGATACAAAGGTACGAAAATAAATACAGATTCTTGATAGGCTCACCAGCCCGTACTACTGCGTAGAGCAGGGCGACCCGCGCCGTATAGAATCCAATCAGGGGGAACAAAACGGCATTCTCCGACCAGTCGTTCAGGTCGATATTATAGGCGATAACCAGCATCACCAGCGCCAGGCCTGTAAAGAACAGCAGCGACGACTGGACAATTTTAAAAAAGTGTACGTTGGTTATGTCCTGCAGTTTGTAGAGTCCGCTGATAACGTCGACCAGCAGGTATTTGCCGATTATAGCCCCGAAGGCCAGCACCGTCAGCAGAACATATTCGCTGCCAACGCCCCCCCACTGTGTCAGCACAGGCAGTAACACCCGCCCCGAGAAAACGTCGACGTTATGGCTTTGAGCAAGTATCATCAGGTACGCGACCAGCAGACTCAACCCCAGCGTAAACAGCAGGTTGACGCTGCTCAGGGGTCGGCTGATGAGAAACGATTCTTCCTGCGCCCGCACCGACAGCAAATCGCGCAGACTGAAAAACCGGCTGAATGCCCGGTGATGAAACGAAAACAGGAAGGCGAAGAAGCCCAGCACGATCAGCAGCCCAATGTTGAGAAAGTTGCTGTAAACCGGAACAGGCCGGGGCCGGACGCTCAGGTTATCGTCGCGCAGTATGATTGTTTTCTGGACGGCCGAACGGGGGTAGGCAATATACAGTTGCTTACCGGCTATACCGGGTGACCCGTAGAGCGTCAGAAAGAGTTCGGGACGCCGGTAGACCCGAAACAGGCTATCGATGTCGAGGATCTGCCATGTACCCGCCCGCAGGTTCTTCCGCAACGCGGCATTGATAAACAGGTAACCGTCTTCCTGGGTGCTCAGCAGCAGTTTGTAATGCCGGTTGCTTTCCAGATCGACGTACGCGCTCAGGGCTGTCTGCGTCGCGTGGAGTTCGGGGATGTAAGGAACGTATGCCTGCGTGGCGGCATCGAACACCTGAAAATCGTCCTGAAACGAATGAACCGGATAGTACTGACCGGTGGGACCGATGCCTTCGTTTCGGGGCTGAGTAAAAGCTGAATGAGTGAATACAAAGAAGAGTGAAAGAGTGAAAGAGCGAAAGAGCGAAAGAGCGCGGGTAAGGCAGACTGGTTGAACCAGCATCTGTCCTGCCAACGCTCTTTCGCTCTTTCGCTCTTTCACTCTTTATACCTGCTCTTTATTTCCCCAATGCCTTCAGCATCGTATCGCCGATGAGGGCTGGTGATTCAACAACGTGGATACCGCACTCACGCATGATCGCCATCTTGGCAGCGGCCGTATCGTCTGCACCACCAACGATCGCACCAGCGTGGCCCATCCGACGCCCTTTGGGAGCCGTCTGACCAGCAATGAAACCAACGACGGGCTTGCGGTTACCATCAGCCTTGATCCAGTTAGCCGCTTCAGCTTCCATGCCACCACCGATTTCGCCGATCATTACGATCGCTTCAGTGTCGGGGTCGTTCATCAGCAGTTCAACAGCCTGCTTGGTCGTTGTGCCAATGATCGGGTCGCCACCAATACCGATAGCAGTGCTTTGGCCCAGACCGGCTTTGGTCAGCTGATCGACGGCTTCGTAGGTCAGCGTACCCGACTTCGACACGATACCAATCGTACCTTTCTTAAAGATAAAGCCGGGCATGATACCCACTTTACACTCTTCGGCGGTCATTACGCCGGGGCAGTTTGGCCCAATCAGCCGGACATCCTTGTTGATGTCAGACAGGTAGTGCTTCACGGCGACCATATCTTCGGTCGGAATACCTTCCGTAATGCAGATAATGACCTTGATGCCCGCATCAGCGGCTTCCATGATGGCGTCGGCGGCAAACGCGGGGGGGACGAAAATGATTGACGTATCGGCACCAGCCTCTTCAACGGCCTGACGGACCGTATTGAAAACAGGGCGGTCGAGGTGAGTCTGCCCACCTTTACCGGGGGTTACGCCACCAACCACGTTGGTACCGTATTCAATCATTTGCTGGGCGTGAAAGCTGCCTTCCGAACCAGTGAAACCCTGGACGATTACTTTGGAGTCTTTGTTAACTAAAACACTCATGACTGGTTATTAAATCGTTGGCGATGCAGTTAGGGCCGACGATCCGTTTTGTCAGAAAGCCCCGCAGCCGAACTAAACGTGGGGTCTGGCGCAGGCAAAAGACAGAACGGTCGTCTCCGAAAAAGTTGGGCAAAAGTAGCCGAATCTTGCTAAATTTCGTGATGATTTTTTCGCACATCCTCTCCGGCTCTATACTGGCTGGTACTGGCATCGGCGTGTTCTGGCGCTTTTTTCAGCAGGTACCACTTTTCAACCGGCTATTGTGGGGATTTTTCTTTCTGACCATTTCGCTGACCGCCCTTATCGGCGTTGTTCATTACACCGGTACTGAATCCCTCGAACCGCTACACCGCTCGATGCGCGTTCTGGCCGATAGCCTGGGGGTCGTGTGCGCCGTCGTGGCAACCTGGGGATTACTGAATCGGATCAGTTACAAACGAACCAGCTTTCTGCTAGCAGTGGTATCGGGGGTTATTTTATTCGTATTGCTGCTGCTGCCAGACGTGAGACTGTTCACACCCATCGTACCGTCGATGGGTATTCTGGTGCTGATGCTCATGGCCGTATATGCCCTGATGCAACGCAACAAGCGGGGCCTGTGGATTGTACTGGCAGCCATGATGATGGGGCTGGCAACCAAGGCCCCCGCCTTCGATACCGTAATGAACCCCGTCGACTTCGATCATTACGCCAATGCGCTGGCCCTCTGGTTCTTCGGCAAATCCGCACAGCCACGCTAGGTGTAGCTGTTTCCTCATTTACCCTCACCCCAACCCCTCGCCCGTTTTGGGCGAGGGGTTGGGGTGAGGGTAAATGAGGAAACAGCTACAAAACATATGAGCGAACAATAGGTTTTCTGACGATCAAGTTCCTAAACAACGTTATGAACCCGTCGCAAATCGCTCATGACCCGGCTCAGGCCGCTAAAGCTGCCAAACTACTGTACGTCAACGACGATAGTCCCGGCATCAGCCGAAAAAAGGCGGGCGATCACTTCACCTATACCAATGCAAAGGGCGAAGCCATCGATGACGATGATACGTTGAGCCGCATCCGCCACATGGCGCTGCCACCGGCCTGGGAGCGGGTCTGGATCAGCCCGAAACCAAACAGTCATTTACAGGCTACGGGGATCGACACGAAGAATCGGAAGCAATACCGCTACCACGCTGCCTGGAACGCTATTCGCAGCGAAACCAAATTTTTTCGCATGACGGCCTTCGGTGAAGCCCTGCCGACACTCCGGGCCCGGCTGGCAAAAGACCTGAAGCAGCGCGAACTGACCCGCGACAAAGTCGTTGCCATTGCGCTCAGCGTGATGGGACAAACGCTGATCCGGGTTGGGAATGCCGCGTACGAAAAAGAATACGGCTCGTATGGTCTGACGACCCTTAAGGACCGACACGTCAAAGCCGAGGGCAGTGAGGTTCGGTTCAGCTTCAAGGGGAAGAAAGGCATCTACCACGACATCACCCTACACGACGCCAAACTGTCGAAACTGGTAAAAGCCTGCCGCGATATCCCCGGCAAGGAACTGTTCCAGTATTTCGACGCCGAAGGCAACCGCCACCCCATCGACTCCGGCATGGTCAACGAGTACTTGCAGGAAACGATGGGCGACGAGTTTTCGGCCAAAGATTTCCGGACCTGGGCCGGCACGGTCAACGCGTTGCGGCTGTTGGTTGAGCTGGAACCCTGCGACAGTGAGAAGGAACTGAAGAAAAACGTCAACACGATACTCGACGAAGTATCGCACACGCTGGGTAATACGCGTACGGTTTGCCGCAAACATTACGTACACCCGCAGATTCTGGAAGCCTACGAATGCCGGGATCTGAATCCGTACATCAAAAACAAAGGTCGTTTCCGGCAGACGAGTCCTAACGGGCTGGACGGCGTGGAAAAACTACTGCTGAAATTTCTGAGCGATCAGGTGAAGCATACCGTCAAAAAAGCGGCAGCGACAAACGCTACGGCCTGACTAATGAACGGTCGGACACCACTCCGACCGCCCACACCGTCGACAGATGGGGGCCGTTACGGGCTGGTGAAAGGTTTCGACATGGCCGCAGGTGTAACAGGCATACGTACCCGGCTGGGTCAGGCTTGCCGTGTGTTCGTCCAGCTTTTTAGGCATGATCGACAGGCCTTCGCGTACCGCATCGGCCTCGAACTGAAAAATACTGATCTGGCCGTTTGGCTCCAGAATCGTCGTCTGCACCTGACCCAAGTGCCGGATACCCTGCACACGCAGATCGGCAAACAGTTCTTCACGGGTGAGGTCTTCGTGTTCGAGATTATCGATCAGTACGCGCCCTTCCTCCACAATGTAAACGGGGGTACCTTCCAGCACGTTACGCACTTTTTTGTACCGGTCGCTGATATACGTCGCCAGTTTGTAGCAGGTCATCATCACCACAAATACGACGACGGCACTGCTCAGCGGTACGTCGTCGTAGAACATCGGGTCGCCGGCCGCTGAGCCAAGCCCGATAACCAGCACCAGTTCGTAGATGGACAGTTGCCTTACCTCCCGCTTACCCGACACGGTCAGGGCGGTGAGCAGAATGATAAACATAAACACCGTCCGGAAAGCCACTTCGCCGAGAAACGTCCAGGGAAGTTCTTTGATCAGGATACGGTGCCAGTCGAAGACTTCAACGGGTGGTTGCTGCATGGGCTTAGTTCCGGTTTTCCGGCGCGTTATCCTTGCGCACTTTAATTTTCCGTTTCAGTGCCCATTCTTCAGCGCGGGCCGTCGCGATGGCAATGGCTTTACTATCATCGCTCCCCTCGGCGAGCAGCGCGTTGGCAATGTCGATGGCTTTGTTGCGTACCGGAGCCATGAAATTCTTCAGCGAATCGGGGTAATCCTTACGGGTGTAGGGCATGATCGTGTTGAGTTGGTTACCTACCATAACCGAACGCATCATGCGGTGTTTGCGAAAATTCCCCGGCAGCTATTGAACCAGTGTCTGGGTGATAGTACTGCTCAGCCGAAGCAACTCGATCTCGGCCGCTTTGGCGTTGTATTCGGCATCGATCAGCCGGGTTTGGGCGTCGATCTGCGTGCGCTGCACATCGCGAAATTCCACGAACGTCGAGTTACCGATCCGGTAGCGGTCGTAGGCGATATCAACGTTCTGACTGGCCAGCTGGTTGTTGAGCACTTCCAGATTCAGCAGCTTGAGGCTGTTGCGGTACAGCTGATAGGTTTGCGTCAACGCCGTTTGCAGCTGTAGTCGCTGGTTGTTTTCCTGATCACGGGCAATGATTGTATTCACCCTGGCATTCTGAATCTGCCGTTTCAGGTTGAATCCGTTGAAAATCGGGATAGTAGCCGTCAGCAAATACGTCAGCGCACTGGTGCGGCCGGTACGAATACCGAAGCCACCCTGGTTATCGACAAACTGGTAGTTGTACCCTGTCTGCGCCGTCACGGATGGTAATAGCTGCGCGTTGGCTAGCCGAATGTTAATGTCAGTGATGGTCCGGTTGAGCACGGCGGTCGCCAGCAGGGGATTGTTGCTCGCCAGCGATTCTTCTAGGGCGGGAAACTGTAAATTGGTGTTGACCAGAATCGTGTCGCGGACGGCGAATTCGGTCTGCGGGTCGCGCACAAGCAGCGAATTGAGCGTAACCTTGGCGTCGCGCAGAAACTGTTCCTGCTGGATCACGGCCGCGCTGTCCGTGTTATAGTCGACCTGGGCACTTAAGAAGTCAACTTTTGAGCGGGTGCCCACTTCGTAGGTGGCGCGGGCCAGATCGAGTCGTTCGCGCGACACGTCGAGTGCCTGACTAAACGCGATCAGCCGCTGTAATTGCCGGATCACGTCGTAGTAGGTCGTCGCGACGCTGGCGAGGGTGGCTTCGGCATTGGCGCGGGTCGTTACGCTGGCCAGTTTGAGCAGTTGCTGCAGCTGATTGTACGTGGCCGACCGGGCGTAGCCGTTGAACACCGTGTAGTTGAGATTAAGCCCGAGATTGCTGGTCCGGTTGAAGATGCCGTTGGCCTCCTGCGGGGGACGCAATCCATCGAGATACGTCTGATAAAAGCTCTGCAAGCCCCCGTTGGAGTTGAGGTTACCCGTCAGTGAAGGCAGATAACCCGCATTACCCCGCGTGAAATTGTTCCGGGCGATCTGCTCCTGCGCCTTGTTGATGCGAATCTGGTAATTGACATCAATCGCCTGACTGACAGCCTGTGCCAGCGTTATCGGGTCGCCGGTTTGCGGAATGGTCGCCACCGTAAAAGCCCGTTGCCGGGCGCGCTGAACGGCGTTATCAGTTTGTTGCGCAACGAGTGCAGTAGGGAGGAGCAGGAATAGAAAGCAACTGCCGAATTTCATTGACGGAGAGTTAAAGCGAGCGTTAACCTCAAAACTACGAGATTATCAGATTGCCGGGCGGTTTATCGCTTTCGCTTATCTTGCGTTTTTTACCGGTCAATACTGCATGAAACACGTCTTCGCTCGCTTTCTACCCCTCTGCGCCTGCTGGCTGATGGCCTGCTCCGGTCAGAAATCCGCCGATCTGCTCGTCACCAACGCCCGCATTTATACGGCAGACTCTGCTTTTTCGAGTGCCAGTGCGTTTGTTGTGAACGACGGTAAGTTTGTCGCGGTGGGCAACGCAGCCGACCTTCAGCGCCAGTACAAAGCCGATAGCACGGTCGATCTGGGTGGCGCACCGGTGTACCCCGGTTTCTACGATCCGCACAGCCATTTTCTGGGGTTGGGTCAGGTACTCGATCAGGCTGATCTGGTCGGTGCCGACTCGTACGATGACGTAATCAGCCGGCTGAAAACGTTTTACCAGCAACACCCGCAGGTGCTGTGGCTGACGGGCCGGGGTTGGGATCAGAACGACTGGCCCGACAAGCAGTTTCCGACCAAAGAAAAGCTGGATGCCGCTTTCCCGAACGTACCGATTGCGCTGATGCGGGTCGACGGCCACGCCCTGCTGGTTAACTCAAAAGCGCTGCGGCTGGCGCAGGTGACGGCCGGATCACGGCTGGCCGGTGGCGAAGTCATGCTCAAAAACGGGCAACCCACCGGCGTACTGGTCGACAACGCCATGCAGCTGATTCGGCGCGTACTCCCCCAGCCTACCCTGGCCGATAAAGCCCGGATGCTGAAAAACGCCGAGCGCGTCTGCGTATCGCTGGGCCTGACCACCATCTCCGACGCCGGGATCAGCCCCGCCGAAATCGATCTGATCGACAGTCTGCATAAATCCGGGAAGTTAAAAATCCGGGATTACGCCATGGTGAGTCTGGGTGAGCCGAACCTGAATCTATACCTGAAAAAAGGGCCGTTCCAGACCGACCGACTGACGGTGAAATCGTTTAAACTCTACGCTGACGGGGCGCTGGGATCGCGCGGAGCCTGCCTGCGCAAGCCGTATACCGACCGGCCCGAAACGGGTGGCTTTCTGTTGCTGGCTCCGGATGAGCTGGCGCGTGTGACGGGTCTGCTTCACCAATCTGGTTTTCAGGCCAATACCCACTGCATCGGTGATTCAGCCAACCACCTGATGCTCGATTTGTACGGTAAGCTGCTGAAAGGCAAAAACGACCGGCGCTGGCGCATCGAGCACGCGCAGGTCGTGTCGCCCGACGATATGGCAAAATTCGGGCAGTATTCGATTATTCCATCCGTTCAGCCGACCCACGCAACCTCCGATATGTACTGGGCTGCTGATCGACTGGGGCCGGTGCGGGTCAAAGGGGCCTATGCGTTCAACGAGTTGATGCGGCAAAATAAGCTGATCGCCTTCGGCAGTGATTTTCCCGTCGAAGCGCCGAATCCGCTGTTTGGTTTCCACGCGGCCGTGGCCCGGCAGGACGCGAAGAATTTCCCGGTGGGCGGGTATCAGATGGAAAACGCCGTCGATCGGAAGTCGGCCTTGCTGGCGATGACCCGCTGGGCGGCTTACGCTTGTTTTGAGGATCAGCTGCGCGGTAGCATTGCCCCCGGCAAGCAGGCCGATTTCGTTGTCCTAGACCGCGACATTATGACCGTACCGAATGCGCAACTGCGTGCTACAAAGGTCCGGCAGACATGGATCGGCGGGGAAGCGGTGTATAAATCCGGCAAATAACCGGTCAGTCCACCGGTACAACGCAACTGTGTTTACCGCTTGCGGATAATGTCCGGCTTTACCTGCTGATCGGTGGCGTCGATAACGTCGGCGATTCGCTTCTGCCGCGTTTCGGCGCGTTTAGCTGCGGAAACCCAAAGCAGGATGGCACGCTTATCCGACCGGCATAGCCCGTGGAAGTACGTGCTGGCGCGTGGATTTTTTTGCAGGGCTTCGTCCAGGTCAGCAGGCAGTATCAGGGCTTCGATAGCGTCGAGTAGTAGCCAGGAACCGTTCTCTTTCGCCCGTTCGATACAGGCTGTACCGGCGCTTGTCATCAGCCCAGCATTCATCAGCCGGTCGATCCGTTCCTTATTGACTTTCGACCAGCCGCTTTTTGGCTTTCGGGGACTGAAAAACTGCATGAACGTATCGGCATCGATCGGCCGGGATGTGCTGTCGATCCAGCCAAAGCAAAGGGCTTCTTCCACCGCTTCGTCGTACGTCAGCGTCGGCACCGCAGCTTTCTTTTTGGCGTAGATGAGCCAGACAGACCGTTGCGTATTGTGGTGTTCAGCCAGCCAGTCGCGCCACTGCTGGCGATTCGCCGGAAAAAACGTGTTGATTTTCTGTGTCATACCGCTTGTTGATCTGAAAAAACTATACATCGGCGGAGTGGTCCCCGCCGATGTACAGCGGCCTTACTTCATGGCAACCATAACCAGTACGGCCAGCGTAGTACCGATCAGGTGGTACGCGCTCGTAATAGAACTGTACAGAAACGGGCGGGGAATGTTGGGGTTGATGGCAATGTTCGTCGTGTTCGCAACCAGAAAACCGACGCCGACCAACAGCGCAAACACAAGCCCGTCGCCGTACGAATGAATGTCCAGCGCATACAGCAAAATGGCACTGGTTACAACGACAAACAGCACACACACGGCTGGCCCGACGATGTAAAGTGGCGACTGATTTTGTAGCGTTTCGCCGGCCTTACCCAGTGATACTTTGTACAGCTGCGGAAAGAGCCGCATGTACCACAGCGCACCCAGCATGAAATACACAACGAACGCGATCAGTACACTCAACCAGTTGATAGAACTCAGTACGGTAAACATAATTCAGGGGTTTGCGTGGTGAAACAGAGCCGTTTGTCTGTCGACAAGACAAAGGTCATCTCACACACTGACAGCCCTATGTCATACCCTGTCGGGCGATGCAAAAAAAGTGTGCGCCCGTTGCGCCAGATCGCACAGCTCCTGTCGCAGGGTGGCCGGTTCGAGGATTGTGACAGCCCCCGCGTAAGGCAACAGCCAGGCAGCGATGTACGACAGGGAACCCACGAAAAACGTCATTTCTACGCTTCCATCGGGCATCGGTTGCTCGTGCGCCCAGCCGTACTGCTGCTTGGCATCATAGAGCCGCTGGGCCGGTTCGGGCGGCACGGCCGATGGCTGAAACTGAACAACGACCTTCTCCCGACCTGCCCGGTTCGCCGTTTCTGCCCAGTAGTGCTGCAAGGTTTCGGGCCGGGCGGCAAAGACGTCGCCGGTAAGCGACAATTGCTGTATCCGATCAAGCCGGAAGTTGCGAAACGCCTGCCGCAACCGGCAGTACGCGACCACGTGCCACTGCTGACTCATATACAGCCCAATCGGCTCAATGTCGCGTACCGTCGTTTCGTCGGTATCGGCGGCACTGTAGCGTAACCGCACAACCTGCTGCTGCGTAATGGCGGTTACCAGTTGCTGGTACATATTCGGTCGGTCGGGCTGACCGGCAGTGCCAAGCACCTGAATATGAGGAGAAATAGTTTCCAGCTGATCCCGGTCGGCCCGGCGAAGGGCAGCGCGCAGCTTATCCATGGCGGTACCGGTTAGCTGGGCGGTGTGGATATCGGTCAGGCCAGCCGCCAGCTTTTCAGCGGTCAGCAGCGCAATGGCTTCCTCACCGGTAAACATAACCGGCGGCAGCCGGTAGCCATCGAGCAGCGTGTAGCCTTTTCCCTCGACAGTCACGACGGGAACACCCGCCTGTTCGAGCGTTCGGATGTCACGGTAAATGGTCCGGGTGCTGACCGAGAAGCGACGCGACAGTTCACCCGCCGTCAGCGTCCGCTTGGTTTGCAACAGCGTCAGCAGGGCCACCAGCCGGGCGAGCCGTTTCGTTTCGTCGTGATCAGTCATGGAATAACGTGAGCGCGGGTTGATGAGTCAGGCCAACCGGGCTAGTCGACAGATAGCACGCGGTACGGCTGTTTGTTGAACGAAAGCACATCCCCCGCTTTATGACCCGTCAGTGCGGTGGCAATGGGCGACGCCGGGGATACGGCAAAATAATCAGTACCGCCGACAGTCAGCTTCCCGGCGCTGATGCTGATAAAAAAACGCCCCCGATCCGTACCGACCAGACTACCCGGCTGAGCGGTTTCATACGCTTTATCGACGTTGATTCGGGCCAGTTCCTGTTGCAGCTTAAGCGCTTCAGCCAGCAGTTGAGCGTGCCGGTCGCGCTCGATCTGCGCCATGGCCCGGCCCGTTTCGTATTTATCCCCCGCGCTGCTTTTCGATTCCTCATTGGCCGATTCCTGCGCGGCTTTCATTGCCTGCCGCGCCGTGTCGATGCGCTGCTGCACGTAGGTCTGACAGGCTTGCAGCAGGGCGTGCCGGGTCGTTAATTCAGAGTTAGTCACAGGTTATTGGTTTTCGGCTGGTTCACAGCGTTATGTATTGGGCAGCCGGGTAAGATCACAGTTTATTAGTCCTCAGCAACTATTCTTCGTAGACAAATATACCGAATCAGGGTTCGGCTTACAGAAAGACACGATACCTTGCATTTCCATTGAACACGAACGCCTGATGAAACGATTCGAATACAAAACACTGGATGTGTCAGCTAACCGGGGCTTCTGGGGCGGAAAAGTCGACTTGCAGGAGCTAACCAGCAAACTGAACGAGTTGGGGCGGGAAGGCTGGGAATTAGCTTCGTCGGTCGACCTGAACTGGGGCAACGGTTCGTCGCGCAACGTCATTATCATGCTTAAACGCGAACTGCAATGACTATCGACGAAGCACAAAAAACCGTCGATAACTGGATCAACACAGTCGGTGTCCGGTATTTCAACGAACTGACCAACATGGCGATGCTGATCGAGGAAGTGGGTGAAGTAGCCCGGATCATCGCCCGTCGCTACGGTGAACAGTCGGAGAAAGAATCCGACAAAGCCAAGGACCTCGGCGACGAAATGGCCGACGTGCTGTGGGTACTGCTGTGCCTTGCCAACCAGACGGGCATCGACCTGACCGACGCTTTTCAGCGTAACCTGGACAAGAAAAACATCCGCGACGCTACCCGTCACCTCAATAATGAGAAGCTGAAGTGAAGTGTAACCCAGACGTCCACGCCTGGTGGGCGCGAAAGCGACCAGGAAGTTGCCGGCGCGGCTCCAGGTCCGGGTGCACGTCAGGGGAACTACTCATAGCGGCAGCTTTTTGGTCGCTTTCGCACCCACCCAGACGTAGACGTCTAGGCTACACGAAACGCGACAGCCCCGCTTCGACTCGTCGAAGCGGGGCTGTGATAGGCGAGTATTACCTGTTTATTTCTGGAACGAGCCAAAAATGTAATCCCAGAACGGCGACGATACGCCGTAGTTACTGTCGTGATTCTTGTAGTGGTGTACGCTGTGGTTGATCCAAAGCTGCTTGAAGAAATTCTTCGGCGGTGCGTAAGCGTGCACGATAAAGTGCGCCGACAGGTAGCCCGTGTAGCCTACCAGAAATCCGGGGAAGAAGGCGTAAGCGGCTTCACCCATCATCAAGAAAAACAACCCGAAGAAAAAGGCGGCAACAAAAATAGCCAGTGCCGGGGGCATAGCCAGCCGGGTTTTGTCTTTCGGGTACTCATGGTGTACGCCGTGAAACGTGTACTGAATCTTGGCGCGACGGGGAGTTGTCGGGGCCAGGTGGTACAGGTAGCGGTGCAGAATGTATTCAAACAGGGTAAACCCGAAAAGGCCCGACACAAACAGGAGTGTGATCTTGCCCGCGCTCATGGCCGTGTAGTTGAATGCGTACCAGCACAGAAAGGCCGATAATACCAGCCACATCGTAATCGGCACCATGATGTGCGTCCGCGAGAGGGCTTCCAGAATAGGATTGTCGAATAGCTTTTTGGTACCCGTGTTCTTGGGGCGGGTCTTACCATGACCAGCCAATGTCTCCAGATGTTCAGAGCGTGCTTCCATAATTCGCAACGGAAAAAATAATGGGGCAAAAATACGTGTTATCGGGTTTACCCCACCCAGTTAGTACATTAAGTTTACTAAAATTCGGTTTAAGCTTTATTCGGTTCGGCGTGGTTTGTCATCTTTTCTTCCATCATAACCATAGCGTTTCGGGGCAGTTTAGGCCGGATAATAAGCCGAAGCGAGTTGTTGTACGTCAGATAGTTAGTCATCCAGTTAAGGAAAATAAACAACCGGTTTTTCACGCCCACGATAGCCATCAGATGAACGAATAACCAAGTCAGCCAGGCAAAAAATCCCTGAAACTTGAAAAACGGCAGGTCGACTACCGCCAGCCCCCGGCCAATCGTGGCCATGCTACCCAGATCCTTGTACGTAAACTCGTCCGGCTCCTGCCCTTTCGCCCATCGGCGCAGGTTTCTGGCTAGCTGCCTACCCTGCTGAATGGCAGGCTGCGCAATCTGCGGATGACCGTTGGGCCATTTTTCCTCGGCCATCAGGGCTACGTCGCCAATGGCAAAGACATCGGGCACATCTTTCACCCGGCTATAGCGGTCGACCAGTACGCGACCGCCACGCCCGAGCACCTCGCTCGGCAAACCCGACAGTGGGCTTGCTTTTACGCCAGCTGCCCAGATCAGGTTGTTGGTGCGCAGCGTCGTTCCGTCGTTGATTGTTACAATGCGGCCGTCGAAATCCAGCACCCGTGTATTGAGCCGGACGTGTACGCCCAGTTCCTGCAAATACGTCAGCGCGTGCTGCTGCGATTCGACTGACATCGGCCCTAACAACTCGCCACCCGACTCGATCAGGTGAATGTCCATCATGCGAAAGTCGAGTTCTGGGTAATCGCGGGGCAGCACGGTTTTACGCATTTCGGCCAGCGTACCGCACAGTTCGACACCCGTTGGTCCACCGCCAACTACCACCACGTCCATAAAGCCTTCTTTCTCGTCCAGCGTCTCGACGCTCAGCGCATCTTCGAAGTTCTGCAGCATCCGGTTGCGCAGGGCGATAGCCTCCCCCACCGACTTCATCGGCATCGCATTGTTGATGATGTTCTGCTGGTTGAAGAAATTGGTGTCGGCCCCCGTCGCCATCACCAGATAATCGTACTCGACCGGTCCAAGATCGGTGTCGATGACTTTGTCGACGGGGCGGACGCCGGTAACGTTGGTAACCCGAATGTGGAAGTTTTTTCGGTCGCCGAATATGGCCCGCAGCGGGAAAAGAATCGAGTTGGCTTCCAGACCGGCCGTGGCCACCTGATAGTACAGCGGCTGAAACTCGTGAAAGTTATTTTTATTGATCAGCACCACCTGAAACTCCGGCATATCGACCAGCTTGCGGGCCAGTTTCAGTCCGCCGAAACCAGCGCCCACAATTACAACCCGTTTCAGGTCTGTCTTCGGTATGTTTGGATTCATTCGCTGCTTGTTTAACTATCGGTTACCAGTTCAACGGCTGTCAGTCAACCTTTTCGACCGTGACGGTCGAGCCGCTACTTTTCGTTCGCGTACGTTACCATCGTCAGTTCAGACTTTCGCCGTCGACTCCTGTAAAACCCGTTCGTAATACGCTTCGTACAGCGGCAAAATACGCGACAGTTCAAATTCCTGCGCCCGCGCCAGCGCAGCGGCCTTGAAGGTAGGCAAATTCGCATCGTCCAGCACGTACAGCGCGTTTTTGACCATGTCGTCTACGTCACCCACCGGACTCATAAAGCCCGTCACACCTTGCACGTTGAGTTCAGGCAACCCACCGGCATTCGATGAGATAACGGGCACTTCGCAGGCCATCGCTTCCAGCGCAGCCAGGCCAAAACTTTCGTTTTCCGACGGCATCAGAAACAAATCCGCCACCGACAGTACTTCCTCCACGGCATCGAGCTTACCCAGAAAACGCACCTGATCGTAAATACCCAGATCGCGGACCAGCCGCTCGATACGGGCCCGTTCGGGGCCGTCACCGACGAGCAATAGCTTGGCGGGCACCTGTTTCTGCACATGGTGGAAAACCATCACGGCATCGTCGATGCGTTTGACGCGCCGGAAGTTCGACGTATGCACGATCAGCTTCTCCCCATTGGGACAAATCGCCAGTTTGAAATGGTCTTTCTTTTGCCGCTTAAACCGCTCCAGATCCACAAAGTTGGGAATGACCTCGATCTCGCGATGAACGTTGAAATGCGCGTAAGTGTCCTGCCGCAGATTCTCCGATACCGACGTCACACCATCCGATTCGTTGATGCTGAACGTGACGACCGGCTCGTACGATGCGTCTTTACCGACCAGCGTAATATCGGTGCCGTGCAGCGTCGTGACGACCGGCACGATACGGCCCTGCGACCGCAGAATCATTTTGGCCATGTAAGCGGCCGATGCGTGGGGAATGGCGTAGTGAACGTGCAGCAGATCGACATCCTCGTTGAGCACGACATTAACCATCTCGCTGGTCAGCGCCGACTCATACGGGGCGTACTGAAACAGCGGGTAGGTCGGTATATTTACTTCATGGTAAAAGACGTTTTCGCTGAAAAAATCCAGGCGGGGCGGTTGCTGATAGGTGATAAAGTGAATCTGGTGACCGTTTTTGGCGAGCGCTTTTCCCAGCTCGGTAGCGACCACGCCACTGCCCCCGAAGGTCGGGTAGCACACAATACCTATTTTCATGACAAACGGGTAACTAAGTAAATAGCGACTGACCCTTTTGGTACCGGCGCTGATCGGTTGCTACGCTAACAACAAACGGCGGGCAAAAGAATCCCGAACAATCGCGGGCAATGCTGAAACAGCCGCGTTTGTCCACACAATAAAATGACGTTCAGGGAGCTGTCCCGTGCCCCGTTCTACACCGCTTTCTGGCGTCAATTCGTTAGTTTTGCCAAAACCCTGCTGGTTATAATGGTCGCGCGTCAGCCCATCTCGTTTCCTGCCTTCGTTGTCGGTTTTCTGCGGCTTGTCCGGGTGCAGAACCTGATGATCGTGGTCCTGACGCAGTTTCTGGCGCGCATTTTTCTGGTTGGTCCCCGGCTCGACTGGCGGCAGCTTCTCCTCGACCCGACGATCTGGCTGCTCTCCTCCTCAACGGTTTGCATTGCCGCTGCGGGCTACATCATCAATGACTATTTCGACGTCAAAATAGACCTAGTCAACAAGCCGGATCGCGTCGTAATCGGGCGGTATCTGCGTCGGCGGGTGGCTATGGGTACGCATCAGCTGCTCAACCTGATCGGCTGCCTGATCGGGCTGTATCTGAGCAAATGGGTCTTTCTGCTCGATGTGTTCTGCGTGGCGCTGCTGTGGCTGTACTCGGCAAAATTCAAACGGCAACCCCTCATCGGCAATGTGGCCGTGTCGCTGCTGACAGCCCTGTCGCTGATCGTGCTGGCGGTTTATTATCAGCAGAATGCGCGTATGCTGCTGATCTACGCGTTCTTTTCGTTTGGTATCTCGCTGATTCGGGAGATTATCAAAGACATGCAGGATATTCGGGGTGATGCGCGGTTCGGGTGCCGGACACTACCCATCGTGTGGGGCCTTCGCCGAACCAAATACTTATTGTACGTTCTGGTTGCTTCGCTGATTCTGACCATGTTTCTCATCACCGATTCACTGGCCAATCTGCACCTCAATCTGATTTTTCTGATTTTACTCGTTCCCATCGGCTGGCTTATTTACCAGCTCGTCCGGGCCGATACCCGCCGGGATTTCGGCTATCTGAGCAACCTCTGCAAGCTCATCATGCTTATGGGCGTCATCAGCATGGCCTGGACGTAACGCCCGTTTACTCAATGGGTTGTAAAGAGCCCGCCAGAATCCCATAGCTTTGGTAAGGTTATCAACTCACACCTTATCACTATGCAATTTCTCACCATCAGTTTGCTCGTCTTTTTTTCTTCGATTGTGTGCCGCGCCCAGTCGTGCATGGGGTTTACGTTTAAAACCGGCACATCGTACGAACTGGCTACCTTCAGCGGTAAAGACAAACCCACAGGTCGTATCAACTACCATGTCGACAACGTGAAGACGCAGGGTGGTAGTACGACCATGGATATTACCGCTACCTTCTCCGAGGAGTCTGGTAAGCAACGGCCACCCTATACGATTCACTATACCTGCACGGGCAATGAGTTGATCGCCGATATGTCGGGGATGATGCAGGGAATGCCGGGTCTGGGCTCGAAAGACATGGAAATGAAGCTGAAAGCCAACCGGCTGGCGTATCCCGGCAAGCTGAGCGTCGGCAGTAAACTCTCCGATGGGCAGATGGAAGCAGACATGCTCAGCGGTGGCAATTCGATGATGACGATGAATATGACCATGACCAACCGGCAGGTCAACAGTCAGGAATCCATTACGACCCCGGCCGGCACGTTCAACGCGTACAAGATTACAGCCGATATATCGCTCGACAATCGGGCGATGGGTATCCCCATCCGGTCGAGCCTGAAATCGGTTAGCTACCGGACCAATGAGCTGCTATTCGACGTAAAATCGGAGACGTACAACAAGAACGGCAAACTCATGGGGTACACCATGCTGAGCAAAATCAACTGATTGGGTCGGCGGTTCGGTGCAGTAATTTCGGACGCTTCGCAACTTTGTTGCAAAAAAGCGAGTTAACTTGCTACGACTTTGCCCAGCGCGTTGCTCGTTGGCTATTTAGCTTATGAAGTTCGATTTCCTGACCCGTAAAGCTGATTACGTAGGCATCACCGGCTCGGTGCTGTGCCTGATTCACTGCATCGCTACGCCCATGCTGCTGATGAGTTCACGGTTGCTGCAAACCAACGATCATCTGCGAATCGGTTACCTGACTCTGGACTATGTGTTTATTGCCGTCAACATAGCGGCCGTTTATTTCGCCACCCGCCATTACGCATCGATAGCCGTTCGCCGGTCACTCTGGGGCTTTCTGAGCCTGTTTACCGCATCGGTTCTGCTGGAAGACGTCAACGAAATTTTTGAATACGCCAGCTACGTGGCGTCGGCCGGGCTGATGCTGACGCACCTCGTCAATATTCGCCAGCATCGGTTGCAGCACGCGCACTGAATGTGGCCCAGACCGGCCACCGCGTGGTGGCCGTCAGGGCAACTACTCACGGCGGCAGCTTTTGGGTCGCTATCGCGCCCACCAGACGTGGACCCGCGCGGTGGCCGGTCTGGGCTACTCCATCTACAGCCGTTTGTTCAACACATCCGCTACGCTTGTCCACCGAAGATCCGGATAACGGCCATTGTCGAGCGGGTCGTTCAGCGTGCTGAACATACTTTGCATGTACTGCCCCTGCTGCCAGCGGGGGTATAGCTGGTTCTCACCGTCGGGGTTAGCCGCCCGTTCGTGCCGGTTGTAGGCAGCCAGATCGGCCAGGCTCCCCATGTTAGTCAGGGTAAATGTGTCGCCCGTTACCGCATTGGCGGCTTTTGCCAGTTCGGCAGGACTGATCTGAAAGCTGGCAATGCGCAAAAGGCGGGGCGTACTCACGTCGAGCGCAGCGTCGGCGGTAAACGCAGCCACATCGTCCATCGTCGTAAAGTCAGCTTTACGATGCTGATCGTCCCAGTAGCCCACCCGTTTTTTTGAAAAGTCCAGCAACGGCATGTCATGACTGAGCAGGTCAGCGAAGGCACCGTTCATAATCGACGTAGCCCTGATCGAGGTCGAATCGATGTACGCCATGAATTCCCGGCGCAGATCGAAATTACGGTTTTCACCGCCGGGCAATTGCGTGAAATCCGTCGCGAAGTCGGACGGAATGAATCGGGGCACACCCGCTTCGATAGCCGCATCGAGCAATCTCGACTGTATGCTGACAATCACATCGCGCAACCCCTGCAACGCCGATACGACACAGTCAACGTTTTTGCAGGCGACAATCAGCTGACCGGGATCGGTCATGTCGACGGTAACGATTTCAGCCCCTTTATCTGTCAGCTCGGTCAGCTTACGCTGGTCTGCACCCGACCGGACCAGCGCCCGGACGGTGGCTCCGCGCTCGATCAGGGCACTGACAATGCGATTTCCTAAATTTCCCGTGGCACCCGCTACCAGAATGGTCATACTATACTGCCGGTTATGTTTCTGGTGTAACCGCCCGTACCGGGTTTAGTTAGCGGCAAACGCCCGATTAGTGAGGAACGTGTTATCGGTCAGTGTTTTGAGAAACGCAATGACCTGCGCCTGTTGCGTAGCGGTAAGAGCAATGCCCAGCTTACCGTTCTGTTTCAGCAGCGGGTCGAGCGTGGGGCTATCTGTTACCCCCCCGTTGGCATAGTGTTTCAGCACCTGCTCCAGCGTCAGGAAACGACCATCGTGCATGTAGGGAAACGTGCGTTCGCTGTTGCGCAGACTGGGTACGCGAAACTTCAGCCGGTCGACCTCCTGCAACGTAATCGTGTACCGCCCCTGATCGTTGATCGAGCTGACGGGCAGGCCGTTGTTGCGGTAGCTACGGTCGGTAAACAGGTCTGTCGCATGGCAACCGGCGCAGTGCTGCTGGAATAGGTTCAGCCCCGCCAGTTCGTCGGCTGTCAGGTCGCCACCGGCTTCCTTCCGAACGTATTTGTCGTAGCGCGAATCGGCCGAAACCAGCGTCAGCACAAACTGCGAGATAGCCTTCAGGAAGCGAGCCGTCGTGACGGTGTCCGAACCGAAAGCGGCTTTAAACATGGGCGGGTATTTGGCACTCGTCCGTACCCGGTTCAGGGCATCGGGAAAGGGCAAATCCATTTCATCGTGCCGGGCAATGGGGGCCATCGGTAATTCATCCAGACTGGTGACGCTGCCATCCCAGAAAAACTCGCGATACCACGCCATATTCTGTAGACTCGGCACGTTGCGCGTCCCGATCCGATCTTTCACGCCGTGGCTCAGGGGATGGTCGGAGTGGGCGAACCCCGCAAACTGCTGGTGACAGAAGCCACAATTGACGGTGGTATCGCTCGACAGATGATTGTCGTAGAACAAGGCTTTGCCCAGAGCAATCCCCTCGGCTGTCAATGGATTACTGTTCAGGTCGTAGAGGGCAGTTGGAAAATTGGCCGGTTGCCGAAACGGGACGGGCGTTGTTTGGTAGGTGACGCCCGTGGTGGGCGGATTCGGCGATGGGTCGGGCGTGGGATCGCTGCCGGGTTTGGTCTGACAGGCAACCGCCAGCCCAAACAACGCCACACTGACCACCAAACCAATCTGCCGAAGGTGTTTCATTTTGTTAGGGGTTTAAGGTTTGTGGTTTAATGTTTAACGTTGCCAGAACCTTAGACATTAAACCACAAACCTTAAACCCGTTTACTTGCTGCCCGCCGTTACACGTTTGTAGCTGAACATACCGGCGTAGTTATCAGCGATACTTCCTGAAAGGGGGGTAAACATGACCGACGAATTTTGCGCGATGCTTAGCTTCGTCGACCCGTTGAAAATTTGAAGTGCATCGGTTTGAAAGTCGATGATCGGCGTCATGCTGCTACCGATCACCAGTTGATCCGACCCGAACGGCAGGGCCACCGTCCGCAGGTTGTTGATCGTTTTCTTGCCATCGTAACCGCCACCGAACCCACCAATGTGGTACTGAAACAAATGGTTCTGCGCGGCCGGTGCCACCGCCGACGTACCCTCCAGTTTCATAAATACGTAGCCCGAATTCCAGTCCCAGTACATCGGGTCGTGGTCGGTTGTGCCCGGATCGAGAACACCCGTGCGCAGGCTGATATCAGCCAGACTCCGCACACTGTCGACGCCGATCAGAAACCCGATACCCGTGTAGGTTCCGACCGGAATGCCCGTCAGCGTCAGTGTTTGCGAGGCCGGGCGTTCTTCCTCGATCAGGAAATAGTTTTTGTCCTGTGGTAGCGTGTAATCGGTTCCGTCGGACCGGCGCAACCGAATGTTGCTGACGAAGTAATTGAACTTGCTGACGTTGAACGACTCACCCGCTGTGTTCCTGTAGGTGCTGGTGTTAAGTACGAGGTTGTCCGGCCCAACAACGTTGTCAAAACGCAATTGCAGCGTACCCGTCTGCGTCGCGGCCACGTCGTTCTGATGACACGACAAAAAGCCCCAGACAAACAGGGTAGCTACCAGTAGCGGAATCAGCAGCGAACGAAGCATATCGGTTCGGTTTACGGTTTATGGTATCCAGTCTACGGTGCTCATCGTGTGGACATTGCTGTCCACCGAAACCTACAAACTGAATACCGGCTCTATCCCAGCCGATTCCGCATGTAAAGCAGCACCAGCGTAACGATGCCACCACTTACACCCATCAAAAACAGCCAGACTATAGCGTTGGCGGCATCGAAGGGTTTCTGAACGAATTCGTGAATCAGCCCGGCCAATGCACCCACAAACGCTGCGATCATGCCATAAAAAATGAACTGAATAATGGGCGGCACGCGACGACGCATAGAAGCAATGGCTTGGTAGTGTAACGACAGAACGGCGCGTTCTATTTCGTTAAAAATTGCTAAACAGATTAGCTGAAGGCTACGAATTCACGGTACCCTACTTTACATATTGGCTGGCATCGGCGATGCTTTTTTTCATGCGCCCCTGTACCGCGTCGATGCTCTTCTTCTGGCTGTTCAAATACTCCAGCGCCTTTGTCTGATCGAGTTTTCCAAGTGTATCGCCATTGTACTGGTTCATCCAGTCCATCATGGCATCATCGGCGGTCGTCAGACTATCGGTCAGCACTTTACCCGCTGCGTTTCCGGCCGCTTTCTGGTTGACCAGCTTTTTCAGCCGAACGATATCGCCCATCAGTTTCATGCTGCTGTCGTGCTGCGCCATAACCGTTTCTTCCAGTTGCTTCACCGGGTCGGCGGTAGTCACTTCACTGGTTTTCGCTTCTTCCTTTTTCGAACCGCAGGCCGCGCTGACAACGACCAGCAGGCACAGACTGAACAAGGCACTTCGTGTTGATTTCATTGGGTTTGTGGTTTTAGTAACGGTGTAAAAGTAGCCTGGACCGGTCCGCGCCACGGTGGCCGCCGGCGCGGACCGGTCCAGGCTATATAGTCAACAGGCTACACCCACCGCGCCAGGCTATATCGATTCAGGCTATGCAAAGATAGCCTGGCGGAGATTCCGGCTGAACAAACCAGCGACATTCGCGATATTTACGCAGGCAATCTGCTTCTCCAATGGCTCAAGAGCATTCCCACGACCATGCCGGTCATAGTCACGGCCCGGTCGTTCTGACGAGTATCAATCGCGCGTTGATTATCGGCGCAGTGCTCAACACGCTGTACGTCGTCGTCGAGTTCAGCATGGGCGTCTATTACAACTCCGTGGCACTCATGGCCGATGCGGGTCACAACCTGAGCGACGTGGCCGGGCTATTGCTGTCATTGCTGGCGTTTCGGCTGGCGAAAGTGCGCAACACGCCTACGTTTACGTACGGGTACCGCAAAAGCACCGTGCTGGCATCGCTGACCAACGCCGTGGTGCTGCTCGTTACGGTCGGAGCTATTTTGTGGGAAAGTGTGCAGCGATTTCGGCACCCGGAGCCGGTAGCGGGTGGGCCGGTGGCCTGGATTGCCGGTCTGGGTATTCTGGTCAATACGATTTCGGCCCTGTTGTTTTTCCAGGACAAAGATCACGATCTGAACGTGAAAGGAGCGTACCTGCACCTGGCAGCCGACGCGCTGGTGTCGCTGGGCGTGGTTATCGCGGGGGTTGTGATCAGCTATACCGGCTGGACCTGGCTCGATCCCATTATAGGGATTGTTGTGGGTATAGTCATTCTGGCCTCAACCTGGCAACTGCTGTCCGACAGTGTGCGACTCTCCCTCGACGGCGTACCGAGCAGCATCGACCTGACCGGCGTAGTAGCCGACATTAGGGCCGTACCGGGCGTAACCGACGTGCACCATGTCCATGTCTGGGCTATGAGCACAACCGAAAATGCCCTGACCGCGCACCTCGTTCTCGACCCCAGCCTCTCCCCTGCCGATGAACAAACGCTGAAAGCCGACGTCCGCCACCGGCTCGAACACCGTAACGTCGGCCACGCGACACTGGAAACCGAACCGGCCTCCGTCACCTGCGGCACAACTAACTGTGAGCCAGCTCCGGCTCATTCACACAAACATTGACTTTTCTGTCCGTGACCGCATCCCTGCTGTCACAGACAACGAACGGCCAGCCTTACCACGAACAAAACGTATATACATACAGTCATCATCCAGATCACCATGCTGCCGACGCCGTGCCGGGTAATGAATTAATCGCAGCTAACGGCATTACAGAGCCCGATTTTTAGGGTAAGGTGCAATTTTCGATAACAGATTACTGTTGGATTATAGCAACAGTAATCTGTTGCTGAACGACAACTGACTAATGGAAGCGACTACCCTTGTCCCCGCCGAAAAACAGCGTTACCAGAAACACCTGAACCTGCCCGAACTCGGCACCGCTGGCCAGCTTCGGCTGAAAAACGCCCGTGTGCTGGTTGTAGGGGCCGGTGGCCTGGGCTGTCCGGTACTGCTTTATCTGACGGCGGCTGGCGTCGGTACGATCGGCGTCATCGACCCCGATGTGGTGGATCTGAGCAATCTGCAACGGCAGGTACTCTACACGACCGATGAGGTGGGCAAGTCGAAAGTAAAAACGGCCGTTTCGCACCTGAACCGGCTTAACCCCGACCTGACATTCGATACCTACACGTCGGCGCTCGACACCGGCAATGCGCGGACGGTTATTCAGGAGTACGACATCGTGGTCGACTGTACCGACAATTTTAAGGTACGATATCTGGTCAACGACGTATGCGTATCGCTGGGCAAGCCGTTTGTGTACGGCGCCATTCATCGCTTCGAAGGGCAGGTGGCGGTGCTGAACGCGGATCTCGGCGACGGGCAGCGCGGACCGACCTACCGTTGTCTGTTTCCCGAATACCCCAACGACCTCGAAATTCCAAACTGCAATGACACCGGTGTATTAGGGGTGCTGCCGGGCGTCATCGGAACCTACCAGGCCAACGAAGTAATCAAACTGATTACGGGCATCGGTCAGCCGCTGACGCAGCAACTGCTGATGATCGATCTGCTGAGCATGGACCAGCAAAAGATTCGCACAAAGCGTCGGGCGGATGCCGAAGAACTGGCCCGTCAGGGGCTGGCCACCGGTAACCGGGCCCCCGCTACGACCGCCGGACCTCAGAAAATGTCGGTGCAGGAACTGGCCGACCGACTTGGTAAAGGCGACGATATTTTTCTGCTCGACGTCCGCGAACGGCCTGAGTACGATCTGTGCCACCTCGACGGAGCCACGCTGATTCCGGTGGGCATGATTCCCAACAACCGCAAACGCATTCCAACCGACCGGCCGGTCGTTGTGTACTGCCACCACGGGATGCGATCGAGCAATGTCGTGCAGTACCTGTACGCGCAGGAAGGCTTAACCAATCTGTATAACCTCGACGGTGGTATCAACGCCTGGGCGCGGGATATTGAACCCGAGATGGCCGTATATTAATCACGGGCATGAATTTGGCGGGTGGCGAAGGGAAGAGCAGTTTATACGCTCTTCCCTTCGCCACCCGCTCATTTGTAAATTCCCTGTACCTTTGCCGCGTCGCTGACGGGTCATTCAACGATTTCTTTTCTGAATTATGTTTCTTACGATGCTGAAGTCCAAGCTTCACCGGGTGCGTGTCACGCAGGCGGAGCTTAATTATGTCGGGAGTATTACCATTGACGAAGATCTCATGGATGCTGCCGGGCTGCTTGAAAACGAGCAGGTTCATATCGTCAACAATAACAATGGCGAACGGCTTATCACTTACGTCATCACGGGAGCGCGCGGTTCCGGCATCATCTGCCTCAACGGTGCGGCTGCCCGGCGGGCGCAGGTCGGTGACATCATCATCATCATTGCGTACACGATGCTGAGCGATGAGGAAGCCCGAACCCATAAGCCAACCGTTGTTTTCCCCGATGAAAACAATCGGCTGGTCAACGGCTGATAGCAACCGATTCGTTTCCACCCGTTCTTCCTCCAGTTTATGAATATCAAGAACATCATCAAGTACGTCCTGTCGCTGACGATTGCGGGTGGCCTGCTGTGGTTTACGTTTCAGCAAAGTCACATCGATGCGGCCGACCTGTGGGGTAAAATCAAATCGGCCGATTACCGCTGGGTACTGGTATCGGCTGTACTGACGATCGTGGCTCACTGGAGCCGGGCCGAACGCTGGCGTACACTGCTGGAACCGGTTGTGCCCAATGTGCCGTCGTCGCTCGATGCAACGGCTAGTGTGCTGACGGGCTACCTGGCGAATCTGGCCCTGCCCCGCGCCGGTGAAGTGGCCCGCTGTGGTACGCTCTATCGCCTGACCGGCCGGACGGGTACACCGGTGCCGGTAAACGTCAGCTTCGGAACGGTGGTAGCCGAGCGCCTGTTCGACCTGCTGATGCTGGTCATCCTGCTGGCGGCTACTTTTGTGCTTGAATTCGACCGGCTCAGCCAGTTTTTCACGGAATTTTTCGGCGGCAAATTACCGAAAGGCACGAGCGGTACCGGTGTGTTGCTGCTGGCGGGCGGTGCGGTGGCCGGGCTGGGCCTGCTGGGCTGGTTTCTGTTTACCCGCTACCGGACGGCGCTGGGCCAACATCCGCTCTATCAGAAAGTAACCGCTTTCCTGAACGGCCTGCTCGCCGGGCTGATGAGCGTGCGCAAGCTACGTCGGCCGGGGACATTTATTTTCCATACGCTGCTGATCTGGACGATGTACTACCTGATGTCGTACACCCTGTTTTTCGCCCTGCCAGCCACGGCTAATCTGGGTCCACTGGCGGGTCTGACGATCCTCGTCGTCGGTACGCTGGGCATGGCGGCACCGACCCCCGGCGGTATCGGTTCGTTTCACCTGCTGGTCGGACAGGTGGCGTTGCTGTACGGCCTGACCAGTCAGGACGGGCAGATTCTGGCGACGTTTATCCATGGCGTATCTACATTGATGATTATTCTGCTGGGTATAGCCAGTATCCTCTACGTGCTGACCCGCCAAAGCAACAGCATGGCCCGCACCGACGACGTGCTGACCGACCCCGGAGCCATCCGGTTTGAGAAATAGCCCTGTCATTGACTATTATGACTGAATCAAAGATCTTGACCCGCGAGCAGGCGATTGCGCAGGCTGATGCATGGCGTGCCGACGGGCAGGCCATTGTCTTTACCAACGGCTGCTTCGATATTGTTCACCTCGGCCACATCGACTACCTCGAGAAAGCCCGGAATCTGGGGCAGCGTATGATCCTGGGCCTGAACACCGACGCGTCGGTCAGCCGGATCAAAGGGCCACTGCGCCCGGTCGTAAATGAGTATGCCCGCGCCCGGTTGATGGCTGCGCTCGAATTTGTCGACGCCGTTACCTTATTCGATGAACCAACCCCACTTGATTTGATCGAAGCTGTCCGGCCCGATATTCTGGTCAAAGGCGACGACTATTCGGTCAGTACAATCGTTGGAGCCGACTTTGTACTGAAACATGGTGGCCGCGTTGAAACGGTTGCGCTGGTTCCGGGCTATTCGACCACCGCACTGATTGCCCGAATCAAAGAAAGTTTCTAGTACTGATTGCCAAACAGTTAGTGGCTCTGAGTGTTAGTTTTATACGGTTACGGCTACAACGAGCGTTTTTAATCTAGCTTTAGGCTCGACTAAGCGCACGATTTACTAGCTTTACTAATCCCGATGGCGGGGTGGCCCACAGGCTCGATCCGCAATCAGGTTATCAATAAACAACACGACTACTGATCTATGCTGCTGCTCATCAACATCCGTCTAGTTCAGCTCACGCTGCTCGCTCTGCTGCTGGCCATACCCATCTCCGGCCGGTCGTCGGTCGACCGCACTGGTGATCGAATTCTGGGACGCTGGCTCTTTCCGACGAAGGGTTCCAGCGTTGACGTGTTCCGGATCGGAGATCGCTATTTTGCCCGTGTTGCGGAAGTCGATCACGCTGGCCAGAAAAACTATGGGCTGGCGAAAGACAAGATTATCATTACCAACCTCGCTTTCGATGGGGAAAACTGGTCGAAGGGTGAGATGATTCATCCCAAAACCGGTACGCATCTGGACGTTGAGCTGACGATGGAAGACCCACAGGCGCTGACGGTGACCATCTATAAAGGCATCAAATTTCTCCACAAGCGATTCGTTATGACACGGGTTAGCTGATCGGCGTAGCCACATACAAGAGCCTGCCCTTCAGCGATGGAAGGCAGGCTTCTTTGTGCCTGATGATCGGTTGCCGTGGCGAATAAACGGTAAGTCAGCTGAGACACTTTTATGCATTCTGTTGTTTTATTAGAGAACATGACGTGGATTTGCACGTTGTATTAAAAACAGATTAAACACCCATGATTTCACCCTGGATTTTAATGATTCTTATCTTCGGTGTTAGCGCGTTCGTTAGCTGGCGTTTGAAGAGTAAGTTCAATGAGTATTCGCAGATCGGCTTGAGCAACGGCCTGAGCGGAGCGGAGATTGCCCAGCAGATGCTGAACGAAAATGGCATCTACGACGTGCGGGTCGTGTCGACGGAAGGTATGCTGACCGACAATTACAACCCGCAGGAAAAAACCGTCAACCTGAGCAATGATGTCTATTATGGACTTAGTGTGGCGGCTGCGGCCGTAGCGGCTCACGAATGCGGACACGCGGTGCAGCACCAGCAGGCGTATGCTCCGCTGAAACTACGCTCGGCCCTTGTACCGGCTCTGACAGTGTCGTCGCAGTATATGCAGTGGATTATTCTGGCGGGCATTTTCCTGCTGAACACAACGCCGATTCCGCTGATTATTGGTGTCAGCCTGTTTGCGCTGACAACACTGTTCAGCTTTGTTACGCTGCCCGTTGAGTTCGACGCCAGTCGTCGGGCACTGGCCTGGATTCAGAACCGCAAGGTGGTCAACGAGCGGGAATATGGCATGGCAAAAGACGCGCTCTGGTGGGCCGCGATGACCTATGTAGTAGCCGCGCTGGGCTCGCTTGCCACCCTGCTCTACTACGCCAGCCTGCTATCGGGTGGTCGTCGTAGTGACTAGTCGAATCTGTAACACAAAAAAACGCCACCGGCTGGAAAGTCGGTGGCGTTTTTAGTTTACGTCCTTGCTAGGCGACCAGCCAGACCCTGGCGTGTTGCAGCGCTACGTAACCCGACTCGACCATCTGTTTCGACGGGGCCGATCGGTCGACAAGCATACCGACAACCGCAACAGCGACGGCAATAACCAGCGCAGGCCAGAAACCGGCAATGGTAAAGCTATCCATAAAGTTGTCGATCAGCTTAAGCATAACCGCCGTTACAACCAGCCGAACGAGTCCGGTCAGCAGGAAGAACGTGACAAGATTGAGGGGCAAGCGAATGATCCAGCCAACAAAGAAATTCAGCACGGCCAGCAGGAAGGCGATCAGCAGGGCGGTGCCGAAGCTTTTAACGTCGATCTGCGGCATCAGGTAGGCCAGCCCGAAGATCACAGCAGCATCCAGCAATAAGTGGAGAATAAAATTCATAGTAACGGGGGATTGGTTTTGAACAACCGTTTCCTTAAACGGGTGGTTTAGCCACTAACTTACTCAAAATCGTTTTATGTATCGGCTTTTCGTTCTTCTCGTCACTACCTTACTGGCCTGCGGGCGCGGTTCGTCGCAGCAGCAGCCCACGACGGCACCGGTCGCAGCCGACAGCCTCTATCAGTATCAGGACGCCACCCGCGACGGAACGGGCAGAGTGTATAAAAAACGGGAGATTGCGCAGGTCATGGGGCACCTTGGGGCGTCTTGGCTCGACCGACCGGAGCGTGAGCAGGAAGAACGTACGGACCTGCTGCTGAAAGCACTGCAACTGAAACCAACCGATGTCGTTGCCGACATTGGTGCCGGAACCGGGTTTTTCACGTTCCTGATGGCGCCAAAGGTACCACAGGGCCGGGTACTGGCCGTCGATATACAGCCCGCGATGATCGAGTATCTCAACGAGGGCCGTACTAAGCGGAAGGCGACGAATGTACAGCCGATTCTGGGTACGGAGAGCAACCCCAAACTACCAGCCAATAGTATCGACCTGGCGATTATGATCGACGCGTATCACGAGTTTTCGTACCCCCGCGAAATGATGCAGCATCTTGTCGACGCGCTGAAGCCGGGCGGTCGAATTGTATTGGTGGAATACCGGGCCGAAGACCCCGCCGTACCGATCAAGCCGTTGCACAAACTGAGTATCACGCAGGCATCGACCGAACTGAAAGCCGTTGGCCTGCGGCTGCTAAAAACCGACGAGCGACTACCGCAGCAGCACATTCTATTCTTCGGGAAGTAGAGTAATGCAAAGCTGATTGCTAAGCACCAGAGTAAAACAATTCAACACAGAGTCACAGAGAGCGCCGAGATAAATCAGTGGTAATACACCAGTTATCAGCTAGTGGAAACTCTGAGATCTCCGTGACTCTGTGCTAAATCATCTTTGATTTATTGACATCATATTGATCTGCGTTCCACTGGTAACCTACGCAGAAACAGCTTCTGATTTCGCCAGTTTGCTGTGGCGGAAACCATAGGAGAAATAGATAACCAGGCCGATCACCAGCCAGATCACGAAAATCAGCCAGTTGCTCGCACCCAGTTCAGTCATCAGGTACAGGTTGGTCAGGATGCCGATAACGGGCAACAGCGAGAAATTACGCTGATAACCCAGCACCGCCAGCACGGCCCAGACGATCCAAAACACCCCCAGCAGGGGTTTGGCCTCCAGCGTGGCAAGCAGATGGTGGCTATTCAACAGTGATTCGGTCAGTACGATCAGCAGCACCAGCCCGATAATGTATTTGCCATTGACGTACGGTACTTTAAACTTCGACTGGCTCGACAGGCCCTTGGCGTCGAGAAACAGAATACCCGCGCAGACCAGGATAAAGGCGAAAAACGTACCCACACTGGTCAGGTCGACGAAGAATTTCAAATCCATGAACATCGACGGCACAGCCACCAGGATACCCGTGATAATCGTTGCGAACGACGGCGTTTTGAATTTAGGGTGAATCGTCGCGAAGCGTTTCCAGAGCAGGCCGTCGCGGCTCATGGTCATCCAGATACGCGGCTGCCCCAGTTGATACACCAGCAGCGCACTCGTGATGGCAACGACGGCACTAACCGAAATAACCCCCGCCACAAAATCGAGCTGTACCTTCTGAAATACATAGGCCAGCGGGTCGCTGACGCCCAGTTCTTTGTAGTTGACCATCCCCGTCAGCACGAGTGTAATCAGGACGTATAACACAGTGCAGATACCCAGACAATACAGCATGGCGCGGGGCAGATCGCGCTGGGGGTCCTTGCATTCTTCGGCCGTAGTCGAGATCGAGTCGAAGCCGATAAACGCGAAAAACACGGAAGCGACGCCACTTAGTACGCCCGAAATACCATTTGGTGCGAAGGGCGACCAGTTGGCGGGTTTGACGTAGAACGCGCCAACGGCAATCACCAGCCCGATGACTGCCAGTTTGAGAATCACCAGAATATTACTGGCCGTTCTGGACTCTTTGATGCCGGTATACACCAGCGCCGTAATCAGCACCGTCACGGCTCCGGCAGGCAGATTGGCGATAAATTTCAGTCCACCCAGCGATGGCGCAGCGGCATACGCATCGGCCAGCACACGCGTATTGTCGGGCAGAGTCGACAGCGCTTTCCCGGCCTGTGTGGTTTGCTGCACCAGCTCGTAGGCGCGGGAGGCCGACCCATAATCGATAGCCAGGTATTTGGGAAACAGAATGCCGAACCCCGCCAGCATCGACGTAAAGTATTCCGACCACGAAATAGCCACAACCATGTTGCTGACAGCATATTCGAGAATGAGCGCCCAGCCGATCACCCAGGCGAAAATTTCGCCAAACGCCACGTACGCATACGTATAGGCACTACCACTGACCGGCACCGTGCTGGCAAACTGCGCGTAGCTGAGCGCTGTAAACACGCAGGCGATGGCCGTAAACACGAACAGCAGCGACACCGCCGGACCGCCGTTGTAACTGGCCAGCCCGATTGTACTGAAGATACCGGCACCGATAATAGCCGCAATGCCGAACGAGGTCAGGTCGCGGACGCCGAGCGTCTTGACCATCGTACCCGCTCCACCTTTATCGGCGTCAGCCAGAATCTGAGAAACCGTTTTTTTCCTAAAAAGAGACATAGTGACGGGCGGCAAAAACCGGCTTATTTCGCGTTAAACCGCTAAAAATAGAGATACTTTCCGGTTTTTTGTGCGTTATTACGTTAAAAGCACACCGTATGTCGATCCGGGTTCTGGACCTGAGTAAAGTATATTCCCAGTCGGGAAGTCAGCCACAACGGGCCGTCGATGCCATTTCGTTTTCGGCGCAGCCCGGCGAAATCGTTGGCTTTCTGGGGCCTAACGGTGCGGGCAAATCCACGACGATGAAGATCGCTACCGGCTACCTCCCCCCCACCACCGGTACGGTCGAAGTCAACGGGTTCGACGTCCGGACACAGTCGATGGATGTACGCCGGAGTGTCGGCTATCTGCCGGAACACAACCCGCTTTACCTCGACCTGTACGTAAAGGAGTACCTGCGGTTTGCCGGTTCGCTACACGGTTTGTCGGGGGCCGACCTGACCCGGCGAATCAGTGACATCATCGAGCGCGTCGGGCTGGGACGCGAGCAGCACAAACGCATCGGTCAACTGTCGAAGGGCTACCGGCAACGGGTCGGGCTGGCGCAGGCGATGCTTCACAATCCGCCCGTACTTATCCTGGACGAACCCACAACCGGTCTTGACCCCAACCAGCTGACCGAAATCAGGCAGGTAATCCGCGATGCCGGACGCGATAAAACGGTGCTGTTCTCTACGCACATCATGCAGGAAGTCGAAGCGTTGTGCGACCGGGTGGTTATCATCAACCGGGGGCAGATCGTGGCTGACAGCCCGCTGAGTCAATTGCGGGCGTCGGCTGGGGGTAGCACGGCCGATTCGATTTTCGTCGTCGCTGAGTTTGAGCAAGCCCTACCCGACGCTGCCATACTAACGTTACCAGGCGTGACGGCGGTCGAATCGCTAGGCAACGGGCAGTACCGCCTGACGGCGGTGGTGGGTACCGATCTACGGTCGGCGGTGTTTCGGCTGGCGGCTGACCAACACCTGACGCTGATCGGACTCCGGCAACAGGAAAACTCACTGGAGGGCATCTTCAAATCACTGACGCAGTAAGTAGGTAGCCTGCGTGCTGTATGTAGCCTGGACGTCTACGTCCGGGTGGGCGCGATAGCGACCAAAATAGCTCCCGCCTTGCGTAGTTGCCCTGACGGGCACCCGGACCTGGAGCCGCGCCGGCGGGCCGGTCCAGGCTACACACAGAAAAGCCCGAAACCTCACTGAAGTTTCGGGCTTTTCAACCGTAAACGGGAAACCGTATGCCGAGAACGCTTACTTCACCGTCGCCATAAGCGGATACTGGTCGAAGATCGAGCGGACGATCCCTTTGAAGTAGTTGTTCTTAAAATTCTGGTTGCGCATCATCTTCGACGCGTATCCTTTCCAGATAACCTGGTATGATTCAGCATCGATCAGCGAAATCATCAGTGTACCTTCATCAAGGTTGTAATCGATGCGCTTATACGTCGCATCGTCGTCTTCCCGCACGACCCAGTCTTTGATGACGGGTTGCTGATACCCCCGGAACCGCAGGTCGGACCGGAAAATATTGTATGAGATCAGCAGGTTGGGGCTACGGTTGCTGACGCGGTAACCCCGTGCTTCCATCTGGTGGCGAATCGCATCCTGAATATCGGAGCAGAGCAGGGTCGAGTCGACAAACTCACATTCCAGGAAGTTAAACGATTCGTAGTTTTTGAAGTGCCCCTCATAACTGTAATCGTGTTCGACAAACAACCGGCTGGGCGAACAACTCGCCATTGTCAATACGGCCAGGGTAAAGAGGACTCCAATGCAGGTCTTCATACTAAGTGCTGTAAAAGTTTCAATCAATTTTTACTTGGATTACGCATACTAAAAACTACTCCTGACTTAATTCAAATTTACCTGTAATTGTTTGGCAAACAACTGAATGCCTTCCTTTTTCTACTATACGTTTACCATCGTGCGGCAAAGTCTCCCGTTGTTTCGAGCAAACGGTCCTGAACCGTTTCTCTACACGTCTTCTGCCCCGTTGTAAAACGCCAGTGCCCGGCGCATCTCAGCAGCCGTAACCGGCACATCATACGCGCAGTGGCCGGGGCCGTCGGGCAGCGCCATCCGCACCTGACTACCCCGGTTTTTCTTGTCCTGCAGCGTCAGGCTCAGGATGGGCTCAACGTCGGCGGGCGACATCTGTACCCGCCCATATACGGCGAACAGATACTCTTCGATTTGCTGTAACAACGATTCATCAATCAACTGCTTTTTCCAGGCGATGTATGCTTCCGCGATCATACCCACGGCAATGGCTTCGCCGTGCAGCAGCCGCTGACTGGTTTTGCCCGCTTTGGTCAGGAAATACGTCTCGACAGCGTGCCCCAACGTATGACCGAAGTTGAGCGTCTTCCGTACGCTTTTTTCGCGTGGGTCTTCCGCTACGATTCTTTCTTTTATGGCTACTGAATGCTCAATAAGCATCGGCCAGTTCTGCTCGTCGAGATCGCGCACCCGGATGGTGTTCCACATGGCGGCATCGGCAATCAGGCAGTGCTTGATGATTTCGGCGAAACCCGACCGGAGTTCCCGTTCGGGCAGGGTGTTCAGGAAGGCCGGATCGATCAGTACCGCGTCGGGTAGCTGGAAAACGCCGATGTGATTTTTGAGGCCGTGAAAGTCGATACCGAGCTTCCCTCCCACACTGGCGTCGACCTGCGACAACAGTGTAGTAGGCAGTTGAGCAAAGGCTATACCACGCTTATAGGTAGCCGCGCAAAAGCCGCCCATATCACCGATCACCCCCCCACCCAGATTAAGTACCAGCGCATGGCGGTCGGCATTGGCACGGGTCAGCGCATCCCAGATCTGCTGGCAGGTGACCAGATTTTTTTGCTCCTCACCGGCCTTGATCCGAATCATGGTATGCTTCGGCAGGAGCGGCTTCAGCAGTGGATAACAATGCCTGGAGGTACTATTATCGGCAATGACGAAAATGGCTGAGTACTCAGCTGACGTCAGCAAGGCAGGCAGGCTCTCCTGCAATGGGGCAATGGATACGTAAGACATAGCGTAAAAATAAGTCGGTAATCCAGCGATCAATAGGGTGGTCGGTTAATTAATACTTGCCCGCTCACTCAATCTATCTCTTACCCGGCTATGGGTCAATGAATGTCGATTATGGCTTGGAATTTGCACGCTCGTATTTACCAGTAACCAGTACAAAGTAACTCTTACGTTAATAGCTGCCTGCATATCGACTTGAGCCAGGCAGTTACAGGTAAACCCACTTTCGTAACGACCGTAACGTGAATACACTCTACAAGGACAGACCTGTTTCATATGATTCACTGCAAAACAGAACCTGGCTTCGTCGGCTGTCGGGCCCGGCTGGCACGCTTCTTTTTTTGCTGATAAGCCTGCTTATAACAACACAGTCCTTCGCACAGAATGAGCTGGAATTATCATCGGGCAGTTTTACCACAAACCCAAACGGCCCGAATCCAAACACAACGGTTACGGCGGCAACCACCATAACGCAGGCCCTAACACTGCTTCAGAATACGACTGGTACAACATTCAAGCCGTATACAACGCCCATAACGGTTTCAGTCTCGCTCTCTGACCAGGTTTATCTGGCCATCGTGGGGGGGGGAGGTACGACCACATCGACGGGTGCAGGATTAAGCTTCGGCACTTCTCAGGGTGCGTCGTCAAAGGCGGTAGTCCCCACAACGGTCTATAATTTAATGTCGGCCGTCGGGGGTGGTACTAATGCACAATTTACGTCGAACCCCAATGGACTGGCTGGAACGGGTATTGATGTAGCCACTAACTACGCCTTTAGCCTATTTACAGCCGCTGAAGCGCTGCCGGCTACCAGCCTCTCAGCACGGAACGATTTCGGCACGATGACTGTCACGTTCAGTCAGCCAGTTACCAACCCGGTACTGGACTTTGTCGGTCTTGGTGGCATGTATGGAACCGAAGGATTTTCTACCGAATTTACCCTGACATCCGTGGGTGGTCCGGCCAGCGTTGCAATAAGCAAATTGTCCGGCTCTAACGAACTTGTTGTTTCCGGCAACCAGATTAATAACCAGGGATCCGGGGGAACACTAGCCGCAACGTGTGGCACGGGGGGAGCCTGCGGTAGTGTGCTGGTCACAGGTACGAACATTACTTCGCTTACATTTAGAGTGTATCTGCGCGGGGATGGTAAAGGAACCGCCTACACAGGTACAGGTGTATACACTGGCGACCGCTGGCTGTTGGGCGTGTCGCTTCAGTCGCCGTTTTCATTATCGGGCACGGTCTTCGATGACGCAGACGGCTTGACGAACAATACCATCGATGGAACGCCCATCAATACAACGGCTGGTTCTACTCCCAGCACGCCCCTGTATGCTTACCTAACCGATGCCAGCAGTGCCACGGCAACGATCCTGGCCAGCGCACTTGTCAGCAGTTCGGGGACGTACAGCTTCAGTGCAGCCAACGCCAATCCCCGAGTTATCCTCAGCACTACGCCACCGGGCAGCCTGACGCTGGCTCCGGCAGCTTCCTTACCAACAAACTGGACCACCATTGCTGAAGGTACCGCTGCAGGGGGCGATGGTACGCCCGACGGAACAACGTCGCTAACACTGACCACGGCCAGCCCAACGGCCAGTAATGTCAATTTTGCCATTGATCAACGCCCCAGCGGTACTAACTACACCGCAGCCAATCAGATCAATCCGGGTGGTACAACTACAGTAAACGTACCGACAGCGGCTTTTACAGGAACCGATCCTGAAGATGGCACATACGCACCGGGTTTGACTGGACGCCGGGTGGGTTTAGGTCCGGCGACCAATGGTACACTGTACTACAATGGCACAGCCGTTACCAGCAGTACAGTCATCAGTGGATTTAACCCATCGCTGGTTACACTGGACCCGGCCGACGGGGTTGTTACGGCGACGTTTCCATACACAGTGTATGACAACGCGCTGGTTCCGAGTGCAACATCGAACACGATTAGTATGCCATTTTCTATTGGCATTTCAGGCACGATCTTCGATGATGCCAATGGGCTGACTGACAACCTCATTAATGGTACAGCTACCAACGCCGGCGGTTTGTTTGCGATTCTGACCAATGCCGCGTCAACCTCAGTACTGGCCAACGCCGTCGTGAGTAGCAGTGGTACATATAGCTTCACGGGACTCAATGCAGGTACCTACTCCGTTCGTTTAAGCACGACTTCAGCAGTTGTAGGATCTATCCCACCCGCTGTTAGTCTACCCGCCAACTGGACAGCTACCGGTGAGGGCACGGCAGCGGCTGGTGACGGCACGCCCAACGGGATCACCTCGGTGACGCTGACCACCGCCAGCGTCACCAATGCTAACTTCGGCCTCGACCAGTTGCCCACGCCGACCAGCCTGACCATCAGCGGACAACCTAACCCCGGTGGTACGGTAGGGGTGAGCATCCCCCCCGCCAGCTTCACCGGCACCGACCCCGACGGCACCGTGGCCAGCATCCGCTACACCGCCTTCCCAACCAATACCTCTTCTCTGACCATCGGCACTACCGCTTATACCTCGGCCAACTTCCCGGCGGGGGGCGTCACGGCGGTGACAGGCACAGCAGTGCTCATTGATCCGATTGATGGAGCCGTCACGGCTAATATTCCCTTCCGGGTTATCGACAATGCCAGACAGGAGAGTACTACCACCGCAACTGTGGGTGTACCCTTCCTGACAGTTACTGATTTCTGTAACTCGCAGATTCTTTTCTTCAACGAAGACTTTGGCGCGGGTGTCAGCTTTGGCCCACCCCTCTCCACTACCACCGTACCCGGTTATACCTACCAAAACACCGATCCAGTTGATGACGGCTACTACGCTACCGTTAATAATCCAGATCAGGCCGACGACTTTGCCACCAGAGATATATGGCTACATGGCCCCGATCACACGGGTAATCCGAACGGGAGAATGCTGCTTATTAACGGATTCAATCCCGGACAGCTCTGTTACGTCCAGAACGTCAATGGTCTGATTCCCAGCCGGTATTACTCACTTCGAATGTACCTGACTAACATTTTCAGTGAGGCCGTCCTGGGAACAGGAGAGAACAGACCGAACATCATCCTGCGTGTTCGGGATAACAACAACAATATTCTGGCATCAGCCTCAACGGGTGATGTTCAACCAACGACCTCGCTGATCTGGCTACCTTACTCGCTGAGTTTTACAGCCTCGACCACATCGATTAAGTTTGAACTTGTGAGTAATGCAGCGGCCGGGTTTGGCAACGACTTTGCCCTTGATGACATCCAGTTCTTCGAAGTGATTCAGCCTGTGCTGAGCACCACCGCCGTCACCTCAGCCTGCCCCGCCACCAGCGCCAGCCTTGCCGGCGTAACGGCTACCAACCAGCCCACATCCACCACGTTGACCTGGCATTCGAGTGCGACAGCGACGGCCGGTAACCGCATTAGCAATGTAACAGCACTGACATCGGGGACGTACTACGCGGCCTTCTTCGACGGCACCTGCTTCACCAAAACTTCGCCCTTCGTGGTGCTGATCGTGCCCTGCGCCAACCCCGATGCAGGCCTTACCCTCAGCGCGGGTACCAGCGGTACCGTCGTCGCCAACGTAGCGGCTAACGATTTTGTCAACGGACAGCCCGCCACCCTGGGCACCAATGGCAACGCGACGGTGGCCCAAGTGGGCACTTATCCCGCCGGTGTGACGCTTAACACCGCCACTGGTTCACTCTCGGTAGCGGCTGGTACCGCCCCCGGATCCTACACGATCACCTACCAGCTCTGCGACAAACTCAGCCCGGTCAACTGTACCACAGCGGTGGCAACCTTTACGGTTACACCAACGCTTTCAGGTACGGTCTTCAGCGATCCTAACGGACTTACCGATAACGCTATCAACGGCACAGGTACCAACGCAGGGGGGCTCTTCGCCATCCTGACCGATGCCGCCAGCGGTACGGTCGTCGCCAACGCAGTCGTGGCCAGCACGGGAGCCTATAGCTTTACGGGCATTACCCCCCGGACGTATCAGGTGCGACTGAGCACGACCTCGGCTACGGTGGGTAACCCGGCACCTGCTGTTTCGCTGCCAGCCGGTTACACTGCTACCGGCGAAGGTACGGCGGCTGCTGGTGACGGAACCGTCGATGGTATCACGCAGGTCACGCTGACAGCCACGACCAGCGTCACGGGCGTCAACTTCGGCCTTGACCAACTGCCTGTTGCTACATCCAGCACCCTGACGGCCCAGGCTAACCCCGGTGGTACGGTAGGGGTGAGCATCCCCCCCGCCAGCTTCACCGGCACCGACCCTGACGGCACCGTGGCCAGCATCCGATTCACCGCTTTCCCCACCAATGTCAACTCGCTCACCATTGGCACTACGGTGTATACCTCGGCCAACTTCCCGGCGGGCGGTGTTACCGTTGCCACCGGAACAGCTGTCGCCATCGACCCCGTCGATGGTGCCGTGACGGCAGCGATCCCCTTCCGGGTCATCGACAACGCCGGTCAGGAAAGCACCACCGGATCAGTCAGCGTGCCCTTCACCACGCTCACCCTGTCGGGTACGGTCTTCGACGATGGTAACGGGCTGACCGACAACACCATCAACGGCACCGGCACCAACGCCGGAGGGTTGTTTGCCATCCTGACCGACGCGGCCAGCGGGACGGTCATCGCCAGCACCAGCGTAGCCAGCACGGGGGCCTACAGCTTCTCGGCCCTCAACGGGGGCGGCTACAGCGTGCGGCTCAGCACTACCTCGGCCACCGTGGGCTCCACCGCCCCCACCCCATCGGCACCCGCCAACTGGGTGTTTACTGGAGAGGGCACCGCCCCCGCTGGTGACGGCACGCCCAACGGGGTCACCTCAGTGACGTTGACAACGACCAGTGTCACAAACGCTAATTTCGGCATTGAGCAACTGCCTACCCCGACCTCCGCGACACTGGTCTCCCAGGCTAACCCCGGCGGCATCACCGGGGTCAGCATTCCCCCTGCCAGCTTTACGGGCACCGACCCCGATGGTACCGTGACCAGCATCCACTACACCGCTTTCCCCACCAATACCACCTCCCTCACCATCGGCACCACTATCTATGTGGCCAGTCTGGGCGTGGGACTGCCCGTGGGAGCCATCGTCTTCCCCGCCGGGGGCGTCACCGCCACCACGGGAACCGCCGTCGCTATCGATCCTGTTGACGGCAATGTGACGGCGGTGCTCCCCTTCCGGGTCATCGACAATGCTGGTCAGGAGAGTACTACCACGGGTAATCTCAGTGTCCCCTTCACCGGGCTAATCGTGTCGGGTACGGTCTTCGATGATGGCAACGGACTGACCGACAACACCATCAACGGTACGGGCACCAATGCGGGCGGGCTGTTTGTCAACCTGGTCGATGCGACGGGCAACGTAGCGGCCACTCAGGCCCTGCCCACCACGGGCGTCTACAGCTTCAGCAATGTGGCCACGGGCGTTTACAGCGTGCGGCTCAGCACGACAACCGTAGCGGTTGGCAGTGCGGCCCCGGCCGTCAGCGTGCCCACGGGCTGGACATTTACCGGTGAAGGCACGGCAGCCGCTGGCGACGGAACGCCCAACGGCAGCACCCAGGTCACCCTGACCACCGCCAGCGTCAGCGGAGTCAACTTCGCCCTCGACCAGTTGCCCACACCCACCTCTTCGACGCTGACCGCCCAGGCCAACCCCGGTGGTACGGTAGGGGTGAGCATCGCCCCCGCCAGCTTTACC
>Ga0160428_1000185_pt1 | contig 77894 bp, 47 predicted proteins | sample SolpanmetagenomM_FD_108198 | JGI IMG/M metagenome (GOLD analysis project Ga0160428, IMG submission 108198) | Solar panel surface microbial communities from Lawrence Berkeley National Laboratory, California, USA - M | ecosystem: Engineered > Built environment > Solar panel > Unclassified ... | reverse complement strand
CTTGTACTCGGCGGTCATGTTGGCCTCGGCCTTTTCCTGGCTCATGTTGTAGGTCGTATCCAGCGTCGTTTCGTAGCGCAGGCAGCCTCCCACCTCCACTTTCGTGATGACGTGGGTGCCGTACTTGTTGAAGACGTTGAAGAACTGCTGCTGATTGGCGGGCGTAAAGGTGCGCGGCAGGGCGGCCAGGTCGGCCTGAAATAGGGCATCGAGGCTTTGGCCCTGCAAGGAGTTGAGGGTCAGGGTCCAGTTCGTCACGAATTGCTGCACCAGGCCGTAGATTGACAGCTTTTCCCCCTTATTCAGGCTGGAGTACGAGGCGTCAAAATCGCCCTTAAAGCCCCAGCCCTTGCCCTCCACGCCCGCTTCCCCGGCCATGTATTCGCTGTACTTGTGGCGCGAGCTGAAGGTATGGTGCTTCATCTCGGCCGACGCCGTGGATAGGAAGCTCACGTTGGTCGGCACCGAGTACGGCACGTCAAACGGCTGCACCGGCGTCGGGCCGGGGTCGCCCAGCTTCACGATGCGCCCCTTCACATCGGTGGGCGAGCTGGCCCATACCAGGTTTACGCTCAGGCCTAGCATGTGGGCCCCCGCAATCTCGGTGAGGTCGTTGGCCCCGCGCAGGCCCTCGTTGCCGTGCTGGCTTTCCTCGGCCCAGGCCAGCGCCTTCCCAAAGGCCACCCACGTCAGCGACTCCATATAAGCCAGCGTGGGCGTAATGCGCAGGCGCTCCAGCACCGTGGCGGTCGTGTCGCGGGCCTCCGGCCCCGCCAAAAATGCCTGAATGCCCTGCCACTCGCCGCCCGCCGGCAGCGGCCCCTCGGCGGGCGCGCCCGCCCAGTGGCTGGCCACGTAATAGTGCAGCTCCTGGCCCAGGCCATCGGCGGCGCTGTGCACCAGGTGCAGCCCCCCCGGCTTCAGGGTCAGGCGGCCGGCGCTCTGCTGGCCCACGGCCCGGCTCAGGGCCTGCCAGTCGCTCTCCCCCTCGTGCTTTACGCCCCCAAAAAACTGCGGCATCCCCGCATAGTTGGCCGCCCGGGCGCTGGCCACGGGAAAATAAAGTTGCCCCAGCTCCGCCGTGGGAGTGTCGTCGAAGGGCCGGTACAGCAAGGCATACGCACGGTGCGCCATAGTGGTAAAGGGAAGAAAAACCGCCCCACCGTGTTGTGGGCCGGTAATCTGCCCACAAAGCACGGGGCTGCCACCGTGCCCCCAACCAGGTAAAAATACCCGTTTTTTAAAGCGCGTACTTCTACCTGGCCGCCGCCGCCGGGGCCGCCCGCCGGGGCCGCCCGCCGGCCGCCCGCGCCGCCCCAGCGGCACCCAGCATCCGGCAGGGGCGCCCATTAGCCCGCTGGCCGCGCCCAGACCGCCGCCTTTCCTCCCCAAAACCTGCCCGAAACCGTCCCAAATGCTACCTCCCGTAACCCAAATGAGTTATGAGTTAAAATACTGATTATCAACAAGTATAAGTAGTAAAGAGGAAAATTTCCCTCTTTAGCTGAAAAATAGAACTTTCCTAAGAAGTAGGGGTAACTAAAGCCGCACAGGCTACTGCTTCTCATCTCAGCTACTGCTTTGCTAGTAGTTACTTACCGACTTGAATGAGTGGCATAAAAAAGTATTAGCCACAAGCTAAAATTATACTTTTTTATGCTTGCAGTCTTTTCCAGGGCGATAGACCAAAAGTAGTCGGGTAGCAGGGCGCGAAATTTAATAGCCTACTAATCAGAAAATTAGTTTATTTTATTTTTTACAACTCATTTTTAAATCTTATTTAGTATTTCAAAGCTTCTATTACTACCCGTTATGACCTTGCCCGTTGCCCTCCCCTGGTCGTCTTTACCTGCGCACTACTCGGCCCCTGCCTGGCAGGCCCTGGCCCAGCTGGCGCGCACTGCCTACGCCCATTCTAGGCAACTACGCCGCGCAGTACCGTGGGCCCCGACCGCCTGCGCGAGCGCCTGGCCACGAGCCTCGTCAACGACATCTACCTCATCCTGAAGGTGGAGAGCGAGGCCCCGGCCTACGCACTGTAACTACCTGTTTGTCAAGTTTTTATTCTCACTCGCAGCGGGTATCCAGCCCGGGCGAATGAGTTAGGATTCACTACTAGCTGTTTTTCTTACTTCCTGACTCAACTCCCCGGGCCGGGTGCTGCCCCTACCCAGCCGCTGCCTACCCTTCCGCTACCCATGAGCTTTCTCCCCCCTACCGACCTCCGCCAGAGCCTCCTGCAAAAAGTGCGCAGCGGCGGCCAAAACGGGCTAACCACCGCCCAGGACCTGCGCGATTTTTTGGGTGAACTGCTCGATGAGCTGACCGCCGCCGAGGCCGCCGCCAGCGCCAGCGCCGCCACCAAGGCCGACCTGGGCCCCGATGGCCTGGTGCTGCCCGCCCAGCTCCCCCCCGCCCCCGACCCCGCCGCCCTCGTGCACCTGGCCGGCGCCGAAACCATCACCGGCCCCAAAACCTTCGCCGGCGATGTCTTTATCGGCAATGGCCAGGACGGCAGCGGGCTCAAAATCCGCAAGCCCAGCGGCGAGGGCTACCAGCGCCTGCTCGACGTGACCAACGTGGACCGCCCCAACTCCATCAACTTCGGGGCCGTGGGCGAGGGCGGCGACCTGCGCTACCACGGCACCAGCCACCGCTGGCTGGCCAATGGCGGCGGCCCGGCCCGCATGCTGCTCGACGAGCAATCCAACCTGGCCGTGGCCGGCCAAGTGCAGGCCGCCGCCTTCGTGGGCGATGGCGCGCAGCTCACCAACCTGCCGGCCAGCCAGACCTTTAGCGGCAGCACGCTCCAGCTCGGTGGCCACGAGGCCCTGCGCTACGATGCCGCCACCAACGCCTTGGTGCAGGGCGGCGGCCCCGACAACCTCGACGCCGTTGCCTACGCCAACAACTTTATGTGGACGGGCAACGGCACCGGCCAGCGCATGCTGCTCGACACGGGCTCCAACCTGCTGCTCAAGGGCCAGGTGCGGGCCGCCGCCTTCGTCGGCGATGGGGCGCAGCTCACCGGCCTGCCCGCCGCCGAGCGCCCCGCCAACCGGGGCGTGGCCAACGGCTACGCGCCTCTCGATGCCACCGCCAAGGTGCCCGCCGCCAACCTGCCGCCCTACCCCGTGGGCGTGAGCCTGGACCAGGTCAACATCCTAGCTGGGCGCTTCATCGTGAGCAGCGGCGGCGCGGTGCGCACCTACACCGACCTGAAAGCCACCACCTTCAACGCCGGCGACACGGTGAGCCTGCCCTACAACGGCTACATTGTCTCGTATAATCAGTACGTTACGTTCACAAACGTTAAGATAATTGGGAATAACTGCACGCTGGGCATCGACAACGGCATCGGCTGGGTGTTTACCAACTGCCAGGTGCGCAATCTCAACCTGGCCGGCACCCAGGGCCGCCCCAACGGCGACCTCAACGATGAGGTTGTCAGCCTCATCAACTCGACGCTGACCGACTGCACCGTCTCCAACGTGGCCCTCTACAACGTGCCGGGCTACACCAACGGCTACCCGGCCCAGCCCGTGCCCAGCACCTGCGTGTTCGACAACGTGACGGCCAGTAACGGTACTTACCTCTGCGGTATTACGCTCAAGGGCTACGGCATCAGCACGTTCCCGACCAGCCTGCGCAACGGCGCCACCATCCAGGACTACCGGCCCCGCCCCACCTCCCTCAACCAGCTCCTGCTCAGCGCCCAGATGCCGGGCACCGCCAACACGGCGCTCCAGCTGCCCCACGGCCTGACGGCCGGCAACATCGTCAGCCTCACCGCCCTGGCCTACGGCGGTACGACCGGGCTGTATGTGCCCCCCGGCTTCACCCTCCAGCCCAACCTCGAATACTACTGCCACCTCAACGGGGCCAACGTGCTGGTGACCACCACCGCCAACTCCACTGCCCTCTACAATGGCTTTATCCAGCTCTGCGTCACCTTCAAATAGGGCTGATTAATAACCACTTGAGTGCCCCGCTTGCGTGCCGGCCTCTGGGCCGGCCGCCTAGCTACGGGCCATCGTTTCGCTGCTCAACTATGGGTGTTGTTAAACACGCCTGACAGCCGCTACCGGGCCATGCTTAGCTACGAATTTAATGTATATTATTATATATACTTTACATTAAAGACCTTGTATTCCTTCTGTACCTGCGCTGGCAAGCCTACTTGCATCGGGAAAAAGTATCCGGTAACGTATACTAGTAAGGACCCCGCTAGCAATGGCAGTGAGGCCAAGCACCCGCTACCTGCGCAGCCCGGTTCCCGGCAGCGACCGCGCAAGTAACTTTCTGCCAAAGTCAATAGCGCTTCTTCTTTCTAGCCCCCGCCCACCCCGGCGGGGGCTTTTTGCGGCCCCGTGCGGCGAATACGCCCTATATTCGCCGCATAGTTGCGGAGAATAGCCATGTACATCCACGAGCAGCCCACCTGGCCCCACTTTACCTGGCAGCCCGCCGCCCTGGAGGCCCAGCTCGGGGCCGTGCGCCATCAGCAGGGGCGGGTGCTGGGTTATATGCAGGCGCTGGGCCTGGGGGCGCGGGCCACGGCCACGCTCGATACCCTCACCCTGGATGCGCTGAAAAGCAGCGAGATAGAGGGCGAGGTACTGCCCCCCGAGCAGGTGCGCTCGTCCTTGGCCCGGCGCCTGGGGCTGCCCGCGGGCGGCCTGGCCCCCGCCGAGCGCCGCGTAGAGGGCGTGGTGGAAATGCTGCTCGACGCCACCCAGGGCTACGCCCAGCCCCTTACCGAAGAGCGGCTGTGGGGCTGGCAGGCGGCCCTGTTCCCCACCGGGCGCAGCGGCTTGCAGCGCATTGCGGTGGGGCAGTGGCGCACGGGGGCGCGCGGGCCCATGCAGGTGGTGTCGGGGCCGCCGGGCCGCGAGCGGGTGCACTTCGAGGCGCCCGCGGCCAGCCAGGTGCCGGCCCAGATGGCCGCCTTCCTGGCCTGGGCCAACGCCCCCGACGCGGGCCTCGACCCGGTGCTGCGGGCCGGGGTGGCCCACCTCTGGTTCGTCACCATTCACCCCTTCGAGGACGGCAACGGCCGGGTGGCCCGCGCCCTCACCGACCTGCTGCTGGCCCGCGCCGATGCCACGGCCCAACGCTTCTACAGCCTCTCGGCCCAGCTGCGGCTGGAGCGCCCCGCCTACTACGCCCAGCTCGAAGCCGCCCAGCAGGGCCCGCTCGACATTACCGAGTGGCTGGGCTGGTTTCTGGGCTGCCTGGGGCGGGCGCTGGCTGCCACCGAGCACACCCTGGCCCAGGTGCTGGCCAAGGCCGATTTCTGGGCCCAGCACGCGGCGTTTCCGTTCAATGCGCGCCAGCAGCGCCTGCTCAACCAGCTGCTCGACGGCTTCGTGGGCAAGCTCACGTCGTCGAAGTGGGCGGCCATCGCCAAGTGCTCGGCCGATACGGCCCTGCGCGACATCCAGGCCCTGCTGGCGGCGGGCATCCTGGTGCGCGAGGCGGGCGGTGGGCGCAGCACCGGCTACCGGCTGCCGGCGGCACCTGCCGGCCAGTAATCTCCCCCACCTCCGAAAGGCCCTTTTTCGCCAGAAAAGGGTCTTTTTAGGTAAATTTTACTTTTAGTACTTGTAGTAATTTTACTACATGTAGCACTTGCATAAAAAGTACTACCAGCCTTACTTGCCGGGCGCCTCGCCCAGCTGCGCCAGCAGCCCGGCAATGCGGGCTTCGATTTCGGCCAGCACGGCGGGGCGCGTGGCGTCGGTGTAGAGCGGGGCCGTTTGGGCGAAGCGCAGGCTGGTGCGGGCGTCGGCCAACTCGGCCAGCAGTGGGCGGCGGGCGGCGGCCGCGCTGGCGGCGCGCCGGGGCGCCTTGGCCGCGGGCGGGCGGCTTTTTTGGTAGGCGGGTAGCAGGTAGGCGGTGCTCAGGGCCTTAAACACGGCGCCAGCCACGTTTTTGACTTTGCCGGCGGCGGCCTGCGCCGGCACCGTGGCCAGCACGTAGCGCACGTAGCCCAGGTCGTAGTCGCCGGCCGCCAGGCGCGCCGCGATGGCCGGCAGGCTGCCCGCCGACACCCCGGCCGCGCGCACGGCCACCTCCCACTCGGGCGGCGGCGGGGGCGGCAGCGCGGCCGGCCCCTCGGCGGGCACCGCCCCAAAGGCAAAGCGCAGCTCCGTCACCTCGCGCCCCTGCTTGAGGGCCTCGTAGGTGAAGGGCAGGTCGGTTTCGGCCAGCTCCAGGCGGGCCCGCTCCAGCACCCGCGCCCGAAAGTTGTTGAACCGGTCGTACTCCTGCTCCAGCCCCAGAATGGCCTTGAGCGTGGCCAGCGGCACCAGCCGGCTCGTCTTGCCCTGCATGGCGTACTCGCGCAGCAGCCAGTAGATGCGGTACGAGCTGGCGCTCTTCAGCTTGAGCAGCTCCGTAATCTGCGCCTGGGTAAAATTGCGCCGCAAATCGAGCAGGTAGTCGCGCAGCAAGTCGTTGAACTGCACCTCGATAAGCCCTTCCCCGTCGCGGTATTCGGCATAGGCCAGCAGCGGAATGACAATAAAGCTGGGCTTCTTGAGCGGCCAGCCGTCGGGCCCCACCTTTTCGATGAGCAGCGTGCGGCTGGCAAAGTCCTTGAGCATCCGCCGAACCAAGTCGTAGGTGCTGTGGCTGGCCGACTGCCCCAGCAGCTCGCGCACGCTCACCTGGCAGCGCCCGAAGGCCACGTCATCGCGCTGCACCCGCCCCAGCATGGCCAAAAACAGCCGCGACTCGGTGGTATTCAGGTCGAAGCGCGCGTTCACCAGCGCGTTGTGCTGCACCACCAGCGGCGGGGCCGCCGGCTCCGGCGCGGCCGGCAAGTCGGGAGTAGGAGTATCAGCAGCCATGCGCACGGGCAGCCCCACCGGGGCCTGCCCAAAGATACGCGCCCCCACCGTATCGACTACACCCGCCGCCCGCCGTAGTCGCGTGCCCCGCCCGGCCCGGTATCGCCTCAAAAGTTATCCACAGGTAGTCGCCAAATGCCAAAAACCGGATTCCTATCGACTCAAAAGTTATCCACAAGTAGTCGCTCAGTGCGGCGCAATCGCCTTTCGCCATCGACTACCTGTGGATAACTTTTGAGTCGATAAAACGCCTCTCACCCCTTTTTTGTAGTCGCATCACCCCTTTTTTGTAGTCGCATTTTCAGCTTTCGGCCCTTTTTTGTAGTCGCATCACCCCTTTTTTGTAGTCGCATTATTTTTGGGGGCCTTGACAATCAAGTAGTTAGGGAGCCCTCTTTTAATACTTAATAGTAGTTAAAATTTTAAAAAGCTAGTAGTGTTTTTTTTTGAGAAAGGAAAATCCGACCGCGCCGCCTCGCCAAAAACCAGCCGGCACCAGGTAGCCAAGTAGTTGGCACCTGGGGGGCGGCCACCCCTTTTTTGTAGTCGCATACCCCAAAAAGGCCGTTTGCACGCTGCAAACGGCCTTTTTAGGCATTTTTCGCTCCCCCATGCGACTACAAAAAGAGGGTGATGCGACTACAAAAAGAGGGCGCGCGACGGCTGGCCTAGCCCAAAAGTGCCCGCCTGGCCGGCTCAGGCCATATTGTGCTGGCCCGGCGCGCCCGCCCGGCTGCCCGAACCCACCCAAAAGGACCCAGGCAGCACCCGGACCAGTGCCCCAAGCCCATGCCTGGGCCTAAGCCCGCAAATAAGCCCGCTGGCGCTCGCTAAGCCGCCGAATGGGGCCACGTTACCAGTCAGGAGCCGCGAGGCGCGTAGCGGGGCTGCCAGGGGCCCGCTACGCGCCTCGCCGGGCGGCTCAGCCGGCGCAGGTGGGCCCACCCGCCACCCCGCTCCCCGCCGGCGGCCCCACCCGCAAAGCCCCGCCCCAGTGGCCAGGGCCCCGGCGCCCGGCCGGGCGCCACCGGGGACCACCCCAACCCGCCTGAGCGGTGGGATTTCCCCGAGCAAGCGCCCGGTTTTAAGCCGTGTCACCTCAGGCCATCCGGCTCGAAACCGGCGCCGGAATGCAGCGGCTTCGCGCCGGCCCCGCTTGCCTCAAGCCTGCGCCCAACGCGCTACCCACCACGGGACAGGCCCAAAAAAAACAACGCCGTTACGCCTCCTTTACTACGCATTTGGTTTACTTCAGTGTCTAAGTATTTAAGGGCTGTAATCAGGCAAAAAAATAGCCGTAGCTTCCCGCGCTCTTTCGCCTTTAGCCCTTCGCGCGTGCCCCTGTTTTTGCTGTCTTTTTTGCGTACTCACTGGCGCCTGCTGGCCCTGGCCCTCGGCCTGGCGCTGGCCGCCAGCGCCGGGGCTGCCCTGTGGCAGGCGCGCCAGCAGGCCCGCCTGGCGCGCCGCACCCAGGCTACGCTGGCCGCCCAGGCCCGGCACGAGGCCGCCGCCCAGGCCCGGCAGCAGCGCGCCGACAGTGCCGCCGCCTACGAGGCCGGCCGCCTCGCCGAGCTGCGCCGCCAGGCCACCCTCCTCACCCACGATGATGAAGCCCTTACCCGCCGCCGCCCTGCTGCTCTGCGCCTGCCTGCCCGCCCGCCCCGCGAGTAGCCAGGCCCTGCCCGCCGCCCCGCGCCCGCCCGTGGTGCGCCTCGACAGTGGCCTCACGCTGCGCCGCTCCCTCATCGGCCTCGACCCCGCCTACTACCAGCGCCTGCGCGCGGCCTACGCCGCCGATACCGCCCTGCTGGCCGTGCGCGCCGCCCGCCTGCTGGCCCTCGGCCGCCAGGCCGCCCTGGCCGATACTGCCCTTACCCACCGCACCCAGGAGCTGCGCGCCAGCCGCACCGCGCTGGCCACCAGCCAGGCCGATTTCGCCCGCCTCCAGGCCCAGACCGAAGCCGCGCTGGCCCGCCCCGCCCCCCGCCCCGCCCTGCTCGCTGCCCACACCTATTTCGGCGCGGCGCTAGGTGCCGCCGCCGGCCTCGTGCTGGGCCTGCTGCTGCACCCGTAAGAATTATGAATTATGAATTATGAATTATGAATTATGAATTATGAATTATGAATTATGAATTATGAATTATGAATTATGAATTATGAATTGCATAATTAAAATTCAACTTTTAACACTTCTTATATACAGTATGTGTATGCGCTTTTTTCTGGGTTTTTGCTTGGTAGTGACCCTGATAGCTACCCTGGGGTGGCTGGCCGGCGTGGCCGGCCGGGCGCTGGTGTGGCCCATGCTGCTGTTTGGTGGGCTGGCCTTCCTGGGTTGGGCCGGCGGCGCGGCGCGCCGCCCCCGCACCCTCAACGACCGCGTGCGCCCCCGCTCCAATTCCTAGCCCAGCTCCCCCGCACCCCCACAAAAACTTTCATCCAAGCCCCCCAGCATCGCGGGCAAAAATTAATAATTCATAATTCATAATTCATAATTCATAATTCATAATTCATAATTCATAATTCATAATTCATAATTCATAATTCATAATTCATAATTCATAATTCATAATTCATAATTCATAATTTATAATTCATAATTCATAATTAATAATGAGTCCCCGTACTGGATTGCTCACCGCTCTCAATGCCGCTGTGCGCTCGGGCACGCCCGCCGCACCCGGCGCCACCACGGCGCTGGAGGTGCGCGGCTTCCTCACCCAGCTCCTCGACGAGCTGCTGGCCCGCGACCCCACCCCCGATGCCCTGGCGGCCCTGGCCGGCACCGCCGGCGCGCCCAGCGCCACCAATGCCTTCGTCACCGACGCCGACCCGCGCCTCGCCCCCGCCGCCCTCACCCCCGATGCCGTGGAGCAGCTCGTGGCCCCCGTCGGCCAGGATTTTTTCTACTACGTGCTCGCCGACCGCTACGAGCTGGCCGAGGCCACCGGCGTGCGCAACGTGGCCGCCTTCGCCTACCAGCTCGTGCAGGGCCCTAACGCCTGGCCCGTGCGCCCCACCCCGGAGGCCCTCGCCGAAGACCTGGCCCAGCTCACCCTGGCCGACGTGCGCGGCGGCTACACCCTGGGCGTGCAGGTGCAGCGCCTCGAGGCCCAGCAGCCCGCCTTTGCCCGCCTGCGCCTGCGCGCCGTGCCCGAGCCGGTGATGGACGCTGCGCTGTAGTCTTTTTTCAAGTTAAACACCTGTCAGAATGCGTTTTGTAACTACCTGCGCCGTGCCCTTCGCCCCCGTCACGGCCGGCCCCGCCGACCTCGACTGGACGCCCGCCATGAGCCTCGACTGCACCCTGGGCCGGGTGCGCATCCCCGACATGGGCCTCTGGATGCCCGCCACCGACTACACCATCGAGTGCTGGAACTACTCCTTTGGCGGCGGCAATGACATCGCCTTCTGCATGGAAGCCGACATTCCGCAGAGCCGCGTATTGGCCCACTTGCCCTGGACCAGCGACAACTTACTCTACTTCGACAGCGGCGACATCACGGGGGTCGGGCCCGGGCGGATGCACCAGCCCGTGCCCCCCGGCTTTATTGGCGCCTGGCACCACATGGCCTTCCAGGTCGATAGCCAGGCCCCGGCCATGCGCATCTTCATCGACGGCCACCTCTTCGCCGAGCAGCAGCTGCACGACGTCTTCCGGCCCCGGCCCACCGACTTCCTCATCGGCCACACTCACCTAGGCCGCCTCGGCGAGTTTCGCCTCTGGAACCGCGTGCGCACCGCCGCCCAAATCCGCGAGTTCATGCCCCGCGCCCTCACCACCCCCCGCCCCGGCCTCATCGGCTGCTGGCGCCTCGACGACTCCCTGCAAGACGGCGCCCCCATCCAGGATTACAGCGGCTACCACCGCCCCGGTATCCTGAACCGACGCTAAAGTAAACCAATAAAGTTGTCTATGTTTAAAAATTAAATTTTTTATCATTAAGACACTAAAATCACTCGTACATTCGCGGTAGTGCTGGCCCGCCTCGCTACCCCGTTGGGGTAGGCATCAGGCCATTTCTGCCCGCATAACAGCCCTTTTATGCCGCTGGGCAGGCGGTGTAGCTGCCTGAAAATATTCCGCTAGCATAAAGAGCCCCGGCGCTACGTCAGGGAGAGCAGCAAAGACACTTTCTATAAAAAATAAAGGCCCTTTATCATGGCTTGGAAACCAATTGCTGACCGCATCAAAGACCTGCCACTAGTACTGGCCGGCCCCATCCTGCGCCGAGTAGAAAAGGACAACGTGTCGGTGTGGCTAGCCCTGAAAGCTCCCTGCCTAGCCCACGACCAAAAGCAACTTAGCCTAGAAGTATACACTAATGGAACCGGTACTGCCAAAGGCTCTTTGGTGATGAGTGGCTGCCGCGATACAGTATCGCTAGGCGAACACCTGCACATTGTAGTGCTCACGGCAAAAACGACCAGCAACTTTCTAACACCGGGGATTACATACAGCTACAACGTGACTGGCAATGGGGTAGATTTCACGAGCAATCCTGACCTGTGTTACTCGGGCTTTACACTGCCCACCTTTTCACTGCCTCCCGCTGACCTTAACGACCTGCGTATCATTCATGGTTCGTGTCGCAAACTGCCCGCTCAGGGTACTGATGCTATGGCCGATATAAATGGCATGCTGGCAAAGGCGGCTCAAACGCCTGCTACGCTGCCCACTACCCGGCCCCACCAACTGTTCCTAACGGGCGACCAGATTTATGCCGATGATGTTGACCCCCTGCAACTATTCCTAATTCGCGACTTGTGCGAGGGCGCCAATGCATTTCCGGCGCCTCACTCTACGGGTAAGGGCTTGCTCAACTGGACGGAAGAACTAAGGGGCGGCAGCCGCTATGGAGCAAAGGGCAACCCTTACATCGCCTACGGCAGCTCGCTTACTGATGACATTGAAAAAAAAGGGCTACTGGAAGTAGGGCGGCGAAGCGAATTGCTACGTGCGGAATCAGGCCTGCAATTTCCAGGTGAATGGGAAGTTCCTGAAAACCATTTGATAAAGCTTGGTGAATACTATGGTATGTACCTGCTCATGTGGTCGCCGATTTTGTGGCCAACTTTTACGCAAAATGTTGATGAGTATCCTGGATACAGGAATGTGTTTTCAGATAAGTATTTTCCAAGCGATGATATAGTACACCCAACTGGCAGTTCAGCCGAGGTTATAGCAGAAAATTCGGCGGAAAGTGGAGGCGACAAAAGCAATTATGCCTCTTTCGAGCGGTCTGTCATCCGGGCCAAGCTCTACCAGGATGAGTTGCTGGCCATCCGCAGGGGCCTCGCCAATGTGCCGACGTACATGATTTGCGACGACCACGAAATTACCGACGACTGGTTTCTGGATATTAACTGGTGCGAAAAAGTACTCAGCCGGGTACTAGGCAACCGCATTGTGCAAAATGGCCTTACAGCCTACACCTTATTTCAAGGCTGGGGCAACAACCCGATTCAGTTCGAGCAGCCTATGGGCCAGCGGCTGCTCGACATTATGCCCACTTGGGATGTTGGCTATGATGCCTATGCCTCACCCTTGGCGCTGAGTAATACCAAGGACTGCTGGGAGACAATGGGCGTGATTATAGGCATGCCTGCTCTCTACGCTACCCTAAATGAGCGCCGGCTGATGCCCCAGCACCCGAACCGCCTAAAGCATCATTACCACATTGCGTGGGACAAACACGAGGTAGTGGTAATGGATACGCGCACCGCCCGCGACTTTCCTGGTGAAACACCGAGTGAATACGCCGCCCTCATCAGCCGGGAAAGTCTGGTAGAGCAACTGCAAGGGATGACCCGCGCCACCAGCACAATCGAGGTCACCTTTCTTGTGATTGCCACGCCCATCTCGGGCATCCCCAATATAGAAGAGTCTTTAGCCGGAAAGGCTCGGTTGGTCGGAACGGGTAAAATTGCTTGGGAGAGATTTACCGAGGATTTTCCTGACCCTCTTGCCATACCTATTATAGCATCATTTGTAGATGATAATGAGCGAAATTACTTTACAGATGCTGAAGTATATTCCAACCAGCCGAAGGGCTTGCAGGATTTGTACGGCAGTATTGCCCAAGCGGTAGCCGCGCGCCAACAGTACAACACATCGGCTGCGCCGGGCCGCATAGTGGTGCTATCGGGTGATGTCCACTATGGCTTCACCAATCGAGTGGAGTATTGGGCTACCCGCTTCGCTACGATGGCTGAAACAGATAGTAGCCCGGGCGCTACCCACTTCGTGCTAGCTCAATTGTGCGCAAGCGCGCTTAAAAATGAAAAAGATAAGTATATACCAATAATAGATACAGGAGTAGGTACTTTTGGACGTAGTAGCTTGGATGAAATCGGCTATTTTAAAGATGAAATATTGTATCCAAAAGTTTATTTAGGTTGGATACCGCCAGTGGATGGCACGAAGCTAGTGGCAACCACAAATGACACCAGTAGCGCATCACTCAATACATCAAAAGAGTTTTATGTGGCATGGTACTCCCCCACCACTACGAGCAAAGACATTGCCCTAGCACTCAAAAACGTCAGATATAAACTGAATTTGGTTTATAACCCCGACTGGACCTACCGAATCACTTATGTGAAGTCGCTGATGCCCCCCCCCCCCATTGGAGCTGTCCTCACCATAACGCCTCCTTCCGGTACGCAGCCGCGGGCCCATGCCCTCAGAAGTTACCTCGACGCTACGGCAAATAATAAGCGCTATCTATTGGAGGATTCGGCAGGGAGTGAAGCCGTGGGCAAGAACAACCTAGGCGAAGTCACCTTCAGGTGGGGTAATACGGAGGAAACCAAGCTAGTGCAGCATAACCTCTGGTGGAGTAAAGCTGACCCAGCAAGTGGCGTTGACCTGCCCCGTGAGCCCCACTCCAAGTTTGCGGTGGTGCTGGGCAAAGACGAAGCTACGTACCCCAAGCCTACCTACCCCTACCTCACCTAAGTCTTCGCTGTGATGCGCACCCCCCTGATGACGGCGGCCTTTCTGGAAATCCAGATTGCGCTAACACCCCTTTTTGATGCCTTCGGCAGTGAGCAACGGCAAGCTCATTTGCTGAGCATGGTGGGCTACGGCCCCAACGCGGTAGACACCACCGCCCTGCGGAGTATGGTAATGGACTTGCAAACCGGCTATGCCGACCTGCAAGCGCTACTGGCTACTCCTGCCACTACCCTGGCCGGCTTGCAAACGCAATTCAGTAAAGTAAAAGACTTGCTGCATGTTATCGCTAGCTTGAAGGACTTATTGGCTTCTGGTGCAGGGGGCACGGCTCCCGCAACCTTGGTGGAAGACCTCACAGTGGCCTTGTTTGGCAACTACCTGCAAGCTGCCCACCCTACCCTCTACGCAATTTTGGTACTGCTGGAGATAGTAGAAGACCCCTATGACCACGACCCCGAGCCGGCTATTCAGGCCAATGGCCAGGTGGTACGCGCCAGCTACTACGCCTACCACCTGCACTTCGACCGCCTAGCGGCGCTCTTTAGCAACCCGGCCGGCTACGTAAAGGACCACTACTACCCCGCTGGGCTGCCCGACCGCGCCACGGCCAACGCCGTGGCCGACAAGCTGTTCCCGCGCCTGGGTCGGCTGCTGCTCTCCCTGGGAGTGCACGCCAGCTACGGCATGAGCGCCAACGAAACGTTGAGCTACGGCGCGGTGTCGGACGAGTTGCAGCGGCACATGCTCACGGTGGTGCTGGTAAAGGGCCGGGTGGCCGCCTTCGGCTTTACCCTGGCGCTGTCCTCGGCCCAGGATGGCGACCTGGGCCTGGTTATCTCGCCCTTTGGCGAGGCTACATTCCACCAAGACCTGGGCGACTGGCTAGTCGACCTCGTGCTCACGGCCGGCATCAATGGCCTGGCCATCGGGCCGCAGGGCGTGCTGCTGGATGGCGGCGGCCAGTTCGGCGCCACGGCCAGCATCAAAACTCAGCCTGACGCCTCAGGCAACGCCTTCCTGTTTGGGGCACCGCAGGGTACGTACCTGGCCATTGGCGAAGTGGCTTTTAAGGCCAACCTGCAAGCCAGTGCCAGCGGGGCCGACTACGGCGTGCTGGCGCAGGCCAGCAAGGCCAAGTTTGTGCTGCGGCCTGAGGAGGCCGGTGGCTTCCTGGGCTCCATTATCCCGGCGGCCGGGGTATCGGGCGCGTTTGACCTGGGCCTGGGCTGGTCGAAATCCAAAGGGTTTTACTTGCTGGGCAGCACTACGCTCAAAGCCCACTACACCATCACCAACAGCGTGGCCGACCGCCTGCTGACCATTCGGGGCGTGGATGTGGGCCTCACGGCCTCGTCCTCGCCCGCGCCCGCCAAGCTGCAACTCAGCGCCACGGCTTCGGGCCGCGTCACGCTGGGGCCGGTGTCGGCCGAGCTGACCGATATCGGGGCTACGGTGGATATTACCTTCCCCGGCTCGGGCGGCAACCTGGGCGTGGCCCAGGCCGACGTGCAGTTCAAGTACCCCGCCGGCGTGGGCATCGAGGTCAAGTCGGACTTGGTCAATGGCGGGGGCTACCTCTTCTTCGACGCGCCCAACCACAAGTACGCCGGGGTGGCCAACCTCAAGATTAAGGCCGGCCCGAAGGAAATCAACGTCAATGCCATCGGCTTGCTGCAAACGCAGGTGCCGGGCCACCCCGATGCCTACTCGCTGCTCTTGCTGCTGACGGCCACCTTCGGCCCCATCGAGCTGGGGCTGGGCTTTAAGCTGAGCGGGCTGGGCGGGCTGGTGGGCGTGAACCGCGCCGCCAATACCGACTACCTGCGCACGCTGGTGCGCACCCAGAAGCTCGACACGCTGCTCTTCCCGGCCGACGTGATGACCGACCCGGCCGGCGCGGTGGCCCTCGCGGACAGCGCCTTCCCCGCCAAGGTGGGGCGCCACACCATCGGCCTGATGGCCCAGCTGGGCTGGGGGGTGTCGGGCAGCCTCATCAGCCTCGACGTGGCCCTGCTGGTCGAGTTTCCGGCGCCGCTCACCATCATCATGCTGGGCGTGCTGCACGCCTCGCTGCCGAGCAAGGCCAACGAGCTGCTCAAGCTACGGGCCGACTTCCTGGGCTACGTCGATTTTGGGGCGAAGAAAGCCTCGTTCGACGCCTCGCTGTCGGCCTCCAAGCTGCTGGTTTACACGCTGTCGGGCGACATGGCGTTTCGCCTCTTCCAGGGCGACAACCCGGTGTTCGTCATCACGGCGGGCGGCTTTCACCCTAGCTTCCAGCCGCCGGCGGGCGCCGCTCTCACGGGCCTCAAGCGCATTACGCTGGCCCTGGCGCCCAGCAACGACCTGCGCGTGACGCTGGACAGCTACTACGCCGTGACGGCCAACACGGTGCAGTTTGGCTCGCACCTCGACCTCTACTACCGCCTGTGCCGGGGGCTGCACGTGGAGGGGCACTTCGGCTTCGACGTGCTCTTCCAGTTCAACCCCTTCCACCTCACGGCCCACGTGGAGGCCGGGGTGGCCATCAAAAATGGCAATTCGGAGCTGCTCAGCCTGCACCTCTCGCTCGACGTCACCGGCCCGCGCCCCTGGCACATCTGGGGCGAGGCCAGCTTCCGCATCTGGTTTGTCAAAATCAGCGTGAGCGTCAACGCCACCATCAACAACAACGACGGCACCTCGGAGCCTGCCCTCACCACCCCCGACGTGCACGATATGCTCGTCAAGGCCCTGGCCGCCCCCACGAGCTGGGAGGTGGAAGCCCCCAAGGCGGCCGCCCAGCCCGGCGGCGTGGTGCTGCGCCCGGTGGCCGCCACCGCCGGCCAGCCCTTCCTCGACCCGCGCGGCGCGCTGGTGCTGCGCCAGCACGTGGCCCCCTTCGGGCTGCTGCTCAACAAGTACGGCAGCGGCACGGCGGCGCCCATCAACGGGCGCTACTTCACCCTCACCGAAATCACGCTGGGCGACGCCACCGCCAACCCCTCCTCGGCCCACACCTACAAGCTCAGCGACACCGACGCGCCGCTGGAGGCCGTGCGCGAGTTCTTCGCCCCCGACCAGTTTACGGCCCTCACCGATGCGCAGCGCCTCTCGCTGCCCTCGTTTCAGCTGCTGCCCAGCGGCCTGCGCCTCAAAAGCCTGGCCGGCCTCACCAGCACCACCCAGGTTACGCGCCGCGTGGTGGCCTACGAGCAAAAGCTGCTCGACGGCACCAGCGGCGGCCAGCACCTAAAAGTGGGGGCCGACCAGTTTCGGCAGCTGGCCAAGGGCGGTGCCCTGGGCCAGGCCGTGGCGGCCGCCCAGCCCTCGGCCCGCGCCCCGCAGCCCGTGGGCTGGCACGAAGACAGCTACGCCGTGGCCAACGCCGCCGACCTCACGGCCTACGCCGGCCACGCCGCCTTCCCCACCCAGGCCGAGGCCGAGCAGTACCGCCAGGCCCTGGTGGCCGCCCGGCCCAGCCTGGCCCCCGAGGTGCTCGTGGTGCCCAGCTATGAGCTGGCCGGATAATCGTCTTTTAAAGAAAACCATCTTACAGCTGCTCAGACAGCTTCCGTTATGTACTATACGCCCAACGTACCGTTGCTTCTTGGGGAAGGTTATTTTGACCCCTACCTGGGGACCAACCAAAACTACTATGCCAAATTGTGGTACAATCGCAATGCGGACGACTCTACCCAAAATGTATACGTACAGCGTATTGGGGGTACAAGTTCTGTATACAGCTATAATGGGAATTTTGCAGATGGCGATGTGGACCGGTACGTGGATAGTGCTGGCTGCAACGTTTTCTACGACTTAATATTCGGCCGGTCGATACGGCCGCAGTGCCAGCGCACCTGCCCCCCGCCCCCGGCAAACCCTGGGCCGTCTTCCTACAGCCTGGGAGTGGCCACGGCCTTCGGCTCCTCGACCCCGGGCGAGCTAACGGTTATCACCTACACGACCGGCAGCTACACGGCGGTAAATCCCGTCAGCTATCAAATAGGCTATTCGGCCCGCAACCCGAATACCTATCCGGGTGAGACCGTTATTTATAAAGTCTGGACTCCGGTAACGACCTGGGTAGCCAGCAACCCTACCTGGTTTACCATCCCGGGGTTGCAGGCCGGCTTTTACAGCGTGCAAATTCGGGACAATGCCTCGACTCCGCAGGTAAGCAATATCTTTCATGCAGAGCTGACTACCAGTGCGCCCACTACGGCCCCCTGCAACCTGGTGCTGGATAACCTGGCCTCAACCCCGCCCAAGGCGGGCTCCCTGGGGGGCGGCACCTTAACGGGGCACTTGAGCGGCACCCAGGACAAGCCCGTAACCATCCAGCTGCTGCAAGATGGGGAACTGCTGTACAGCCTGTACCTGCGCGACTCGGAAGTAAAGGATAAAAACTACAACTTCACCCTGCCGGGGGTGCAGTCGGGGGTGTATAACTTGGTGGCAGGCCTCAACGCCCAGCTCTCGGGTACCGATGGCATCTTAAATGCGTCGCGGTGCGACTGTTTCTTTCCGCAAGGGGGCACCGTGAAGCAGGTGGAAGTGCTGCCCCCCGACCTCGAAATCGGCGACCAGCTCGTGTTTCTGCCCTGGGTGCAGCCCACGCTCACGAGCGTGGCCACCGGCACCGAGGTCAAGCTGGGGGCTACCCTCGCGGTAGACCCCGCCGTGGCGGCCGTAAGGAACGGGAACGTACTCGTGACCCCGGCCCTGGCGGCCACCGGCTACACCAAAAATGAAACCGTGGCGGCCACTACGGCCCGCATCTACGGGCCGGGCGAGGTGATGGGCCTGCACCAGCGGGCCATCCTGGGCACCACGCCGGTGCCCGATGCCACGGGCTTTTCGCCGTTGCAGCTGGCGGCCATTGAGTTTCAGGATGAGGACCTGCCCTGGCGCTACAGCACCCGCAAGCGGGCCGCGTTCAGCTCGGATTTTAATGGCCCCGGCGACTTGAAGAACAAGCCCGAGGCGCCGCTGCCCTGGCTGTTTTTGCTGGTGCTCAAGAGCACCGAGTTTACCGCCCTGCCCCTGACCGGGCCGCTGCCCCGCGTGGCGGTGGGCCCCACCGCGCCGCTGCCCTCCACGGCGGACCCCGGCGCCTGGGTAGCTCAGCAAGAGTTGTGGGCCCACGTGCAGGTAATGGCCCCGCTGGGTGACCCCCAAGCGGACCCGCCTACCCCGCCCAGTGCCACGGACCTGGACACGTTTCTCAATAAAACGCTGCCCGCCCGCCCCGACCTGGCCTACTCGCGCCTGCTGAGCCCGCGCCGCCTGGAGGCCAATACAGCCTACACCGCCTTTGTGCTGCCGGCCCTGGAGGCCGGCCGCCGCGCCGGCCTGGGCCTGCCCCCGGATGCCACCGACACGCTGTTTCAGCACTCGGCCATTCCGAGTGGGGCGCGCAGTGGGGCGCTCGAGTTTCCGGTGTATTTTCAGTGGAGCTTCAGCACGGGCTCGGAAGAAGACTTTGAGAGCCTGGTGGCCCAGCTGGGCTCGGCCCAGGCCAGCACCACGGCGGCCACCGCGCCCAGCCTGGCCGTGCCCACGGCGGCGGGCACCTTCACGCTGCCCATGCCGGCGCTGCTCGTCGATGCCGAGGCCCCCGCGCCGACGCCGGCCGACACCGATAAGGCGGTGCTGCCCCCGGCCATTTACCTCTACAACCAGCTTCAGCCGGGCCTGGCGCTGAACTACGCGGCCGGCAGCCGGCCCGTGGTGACGCCCCCCGTCTACGGCCGCGCCTACCTCAACCAGCTGGTGTTCAGTGCCCCCACGCCCGCCGCGCCCATTGGCAGCAGCTGGGCCCACCGCGTAAACCTCGATGCCCGCTACCGCACCCTGGCCGCCCTGGGCGCCCAGGTGGTGCGCACCAACCAAGAGGAGTACGTGCGCCGCGCCTGGGACCAGGTGCAGGACATTCTGCTGGCCAATGAGAAGCTGCGCGGGGCCCAGTACGGCCTGCGCACTACCGCCGGCCTGCGCGACCAGCACCTGCCGCTGGCTACCATCACTACTACCACTACCACGACCACCACCGGCGCCACCGGCGGCCACCTGGCCACCAGCTTCACCAGCTCCGAGGCGTCGTTTGCCCGCGTCCAGGCTTCGGAAGCAGCCGTGGCCGAGGGCAGCGCCGACGCCCCGGCCGGCGCGAGCCTGGCCACCCTGGCCGGCGACCCGCCGCAGGTGAGCACCAGCACCGCCACCAGCGTGGGCATGGCCGACTACGGCCTGCACCTCACCGGCCTGGCCCTGGGCCGGGTGCGCCTGCCCGCCGCCGATGCCCAGGCCCCCGCCCTCACGGCGCGCGAGGCCATCCGGCGCAGCAGCACGCCGCTGGCGGCGTTCAGCCCCACGTTTCGGCGCATCACCAAGCCGTTTGGCAACTACGTGGTGGGCCAGGCCGGCCGGCCGCTGCGCCCCACCCAGCCCGAGGCGGCGGCCCCCGCCGCCCCCACCCTGCGCGAGCCCGGCACCAGCCTGCGCCAGCGCGATGTGCTGCTCACCAGCCTGGCCCAGGGCCGCCTGGCCGCCACGCCGCCCCTGCCCGAGCAGGCCCGCACCCTCCAGTTTGCCGACGACCGGGTGGACAAGCTGCTGCTGGATTTCAACCACGACAAGGACGCGGCTAAAATCAGCATCAGCCAGCTGGACGGCACCGAGCACGACGTGGCTCGCGCCCGCCTGCAAGCAGCCTTTGGCAGCTTTGTGGTGCAGCCCTCGGCTACTACCAGCACCGTTGAGCGCCGCGTGGGCTTTCGCAAGCCGCAGTACAAGCGCCCGGCGCTGGCCCTGCCCGAACTGCTGGCCGGCGTGGTGACGGGTACCGCGCCCGGTCCCATTTTCACGAAGAAAATCGAGCACGTGGCCCCCACCGTGAGCCTGCCCCCGGTAAAGCCCGTGGTGCCCGGCGACTTTGAGGCCCCCGACTTCAACGCCAGCCACTTTTACGTGGGCGACGACGTGGAGGAGCCCTCGCACACCATCGCGCCCGACTGGCTGGCTGCCGATTTCAGCGCCGCCGACTTCCGCACCGTGGCCGAGGTGGTGTATGATGACGTGCCGGCGCCCGTGCTCGACGGCCCCGTTTTGGACGGCCCCGTGGTCGTGAGCCCCATTTTTGAGGGCGAAGCCGCGCTGCTGCGCACCACCGCCAGCGCCAGCTTTGCTACCGCCAGCCTGACGGGCGCGGCCACGGGCAGCACCACCACCAGCCAGAGCAGCACGGCCGCCAGCGCCGCGCCGCCCGCCACCGATGGCACGCTGCCCGCCATCAAGCAGGCCAAGGTATTCCCCGTGTTTAAGGACCCCATGGGCGAGCCGCTGCGCCTGCTGCACCCCGACCTGTTTGTGCCCGGCCTGGGCGATTTTCCGGCCAGCGGCGTGGCCGTGCTCGCCGTAGACCAGGCGTTTATCGAAGCCTACATGGTGGGCCTCAACCACGCCCTGGGCTCGGAGCTGAGCTGGCGCGGCTTCCCGGTGGATTTGCGCGGCACGTTCTTCCAGCAGTTCTGGGACGTGAGCGAGCACCTCAACACCACGCTCAAGCCCGACGAAACGGCCACCGCCAGCCAGGAGGCCGAGCTGGTCGATATCACCCCCATCGACCAATGGGGTATTAACCCGCTGGGCACCAACGCCCCCCCGACCGCCCCGACCGCCCTGCTGCGCCTGGCCGTGCGCTCGGAGCTGCTGCGCCGCTACCCCAACCTGGTGCTGGCCTTGCAGCTCACGAGCGCCGCCGACCCCACCGACCCCAAAACCCTGCTGCACCCGCGCCAGCGCCTGGCCGTGGGCCAGGATATGGCCATCGTGACCTTCGCGGTGGACAGCCTGGCCACCGCCAAGGCCAGCTACTCGCTGCTGCTCATGGAGCGCCCCGGCCAGCCCAAGTTTGGCTTCGACGAGCTGGCCCCCGTGGCCGTGCCCGCCCCGGCTACGGCGCCGCCCACTACCGACAACCCCTTGAGCTGGAATGACTTGTCGGTGCCCTACCTGCGCGATGCGCTGGGCTTCGATGCCGGCGAAAACCTGGAATTCTACGCCAATAAGCCCGCCGCCACCACCAGCCCCAAGCCCCGCGCCACGGCCGAGCCCGCCGGCGTGGCCTACCTCACCGACGGCGCCCGCGTGGCCTACGCCCTGTTTCAGGAGCCCATTCTGGCGAGCCTGCCGCTGGCCGACATCTTCGCCTAGCCCGCCGGTGGGCGGTGCCGCGCCCGCCCGGCCGGGGCGGCGCGTGCGCCGTGCCCAGCCACATAGTAGCTATTTTTTCCTTTAGGATACAGTTCCCTTGTTCCTCCGCTGCTTCTATCTGAAGGCGGTTATTTAGTACCCCCCTATGGCCACCCCGCTGCCCCCGCTGACTGCCTCCCTCGACGCCCAACTGCCCGTGCTGCTGCTGCCGGTGAGCGTGCAGGTGAAGTTTGTGCGCACCCCCGCCAATGCCGCCACCGGCGCGGCCGAAAAGTTTGAGCTGCTCGTGCGCTGCTACCCCGACCAGCTCAGCATCAGCACCCACCAGGTGGCCCTCACGGCCCCCGAGCGGGCCGCCGGCCTCGACTACTGGGGCTACGCCCAGCCCCATGACCTGGGCCGCTGGCGCGCCCTGGTGGCCCGCTTTGGGGTGCCGCGCGCCAGCTGGATTTTGCGCCAGACGTCGCCCCTGGGCCAGCAGCTGGGCCTAGCCCCGGCCCAGGCGGTGGTAGATAGCAACTGGACCGAGCCGGCCCAGGCCCTGGGCCTGCCCGACTACTTTTCGGTGCTGCTCTACACCGCCGCCGATGCCACCAAGGCCGACGAAGTAGCGGCCCTTAAGGCCACCGCCGCCGGCCAGCTGCTCTTCGGCTCGCCTACCTCGGCGGCCTACGCGGCCAGCCGCGTGCCGCAGCCCACCACCGAGTTTCTGGTGCTGCGCCACACGGCTACCGGCAAGGCCATCGGCAGCCAGTCGCTGAGCGTGAGCCTGCACCCCGACCCCAATGCCGCCACCGCCACCGGCGTGCTGGGCGTGGACGAGCACAACAAGTGGACCGTGGACTTTGCCGAGGCCGAGCGCGTGGGCATGGCCATGCGCATCGCCTTCGATTCGGAGGCCGAGTACCTGGCCGGCTTTGCCCGCCTCGTGGTGGTGGGCGTGCGCCAAACGACCCCCGACAGCCAGCCCGCCTTCGAGCGCCTGCTCAGCGACCACTACTACACCGATGGCTTGCAGCTGGTGGCCCAGGGCACACCCACCAACAACACCGATGCCGTGGCCGCCGGCTACAGCTCGCGCGAGCGCGCCGATGCCGACGCCGCCTTTGGCCTGCTCACGCAGTCGGCCACCTTCGACGCGGCCACGCCCTGGGCCACCCGCCCCGACGGCCAGCACCTGGCCGCCACCCTGGGCCTGAGCAGCGCCCTGGCCCCGGCCAGCGGCGCGCCCGCCGCCCTGCCCACCGTGCCCGCCCTGGCCGGCGCCGATGGCCAGGACCTGACGGAGGCCAAGCTCCTGAACCGCGCCCTGTGGCCGGCCACCTACGGCTATTTTCTGGAAGAGATGCTGGCCCCGCTGCTCTCGGCCGATGCCCTGGACTGGACGCGCCGCCTGGTCGAAGACTACGTGCTGGCCCGGGGCGCCGCCCCCACCCTGCGCGTGGGCGCCCAGCCCTACGGCCTGCTGGCCACCACCCAGTTTTCGGCCTGGCAGGTCGATGACCAGCAGGCCGGCCACGCCTACGCCACCACCTTGCAGCAGGTGCTGCGCCAGCTCGACGCCGCCTGGACCGAGCGCCTCAACCCCCAGAAAGACCTGTACCCGGCCAGCGTGGCGGCGGGCGCGGCCAAGGCCGGCTTTGTGCCGCCGCCCGCCGCCTCCGACAACCTGCTCACCACGCTGGCCCTCGACGCCACCTCGACCGAATATTACCAGCGCTACCTCATTGGGCCGCTGCTGGCCGAGGCCCTCGGCAACTACGCCAAGCAAACGCCCGATGCCGACAACAAGCTCAGCAGCATCTGGGCCGATGCGGCCAGCGGCATCGGCGTGTATGACCCCGCGCAAAGCCCTGTTTACAAGGATTTTGCTGATTTGCTCGACCCCGCCGGTACGCTGCTGCCGCGCCCGCTGGCCGCGCCGCCCATTTTCGGGCAGGCCTTCCAGAGCGCCTTCACCAAGCTCGCCGATGCCTTTGCCGACGAGCCCGGCGCACGCCGCCAGGAGGGCGTGCTGCTCGACGACCAGCCCCTGTCGGAAACCGACCCGCTGGCCCCGTTTGGCGGCCTAAAGGGGGCTAGCGTGGACTTTACGCCCCCGGTTAACTACGTCGATTGGCTGGCCACTGCCTCGTTTGACGAGGTGCGGCTCGAAGACTTCACGCGCATCGTGGACGGTGCCAACAGTGGTAATTTTCACGCTCCTAAGTCGCTGCTCTACAGCCTGCTGCGCCAGGCCGTGCTGCTGCGCTACTGGGCGGCTGCCAAAAAATTCTTCGCCACCAACACCACGGCCGCTGGCACCAAGCCCGGCGCCGCGCAGCAGCTCGAAAGCGAGACGTTTAACATCCTGACTACCGGCGACAAGCCCCGCTGGAACTGGCTCTACGAGCAGGTGAACAAGCCGGGCGGCGGCACGCAGGCCCTGCACGACTACCTGCGCGCCCACGACGCCAAGCTGACCGACTACCTGAGCGCCGTGGGCCGCCTGGCCACCCTGCCCACCGCCCGCCTCGAGCGCCTGCTGGCCGAGCACCTCGACCTGGGCAGCTACCGCCTCGATGCCTGGCGCCTGGCCCCCGTGACCGAGCGCCTGCACCAGCTGCGCGATGCCAGCGCCACGGCCCAGGGCAGCCACTTCGGGGCCTTTGGCTGGCTCGAAGACGGCCGCCCCACCGACCACTCGACCGTGGGCGCCGACGGCGTGCACGCCGACCCCGACAACCTGGGCTACCTGCACGCCCCGAGCCTGACGCACGGCACGGCCGCCGCCATCCTGCGCCAGGGCTACAAGTCGCGCCAGCACACGGCCGACCCCCTCGACCCCGCCGCCGACCGCATGGCCGTCGATGTGTCGTCGCGCCGGGTGCGCGCCGCCCTGGAGCTGCTCGAAGGCCTGCGCGGCGGGCAGTCGCTGGGCGCCCTGCTGGGCCAGCGCTTCGAGCGCGCCCTGGCCCAGCAGCCGGGCACGGCCAACGGCCGGCCTTACGCCTACTACATCAGCCAGTTCCGCCAGGCGTTTCCGCTGGCCGAGGAGCACGCCCTCACCGCCGACCAGTTTGCCAGCGCCACCACGGCCCCGCCCGTGGGCACGGCCGTGGAGCAGGCCCAGCGCCAGGTAACGGACGGCGCGGCCCTGCTGCGCACCGCCGCCCAGCGCAAAACCTACCCCTACGGCGTGAGCCTGGCCCCGGCCGCCACCTCCGATTTTGGCCTCTTCATCACTGCCCAGCTGGCCCAGCTCACCGATGAGCTGGACGCCCTCGGCGACCTGGCCGTGAGCGAAGGCATTTACCAGGCCGCGCGTGGCAACGCCGACCGTGCCGGCGCCGTGCTCGAAAGCGTGGCCCAGGGCCAGTTTCCGGTGCAGCCCGACATCGTGCACCCCAATGCCCGCGGCTTTGCCCTCACCCAGCGCGTGCTGGTGCAGCTGCCCACCGCCGCCCTCACCGGCTGGCCCCTCGACCGCACACCCCGCGCCCTGGCCGCCCCGCGCCTCAATGCCTGGCTGGGCCAGTTTTTGCCGGACCCCCAGGGCCTAAGCTTTGCGCTGGGCTACCGCGCGGCCAACGGCGACTGGCTCACCCAGGACGCGGCCACGCTGTTCCAGGCCGGCCTGCAACCTATTGATTTGCTGTACTTGCTGGATGAGAATGCCCTGCAAGCCGACTCGGCCCTCGACCGCCTGCTGGGCTACGCCTACGGCCAGCTGCCGCGCGTGCTGCCCAGCAACAGCAGCAGCGTGCCGGCCGATGCCCGCCTCACCCTCGACTACGCCGGCGGCACGGCCCCGGCCGCCCTGGCCCGCCTGCTGCCCCTGCTGGCCCGCCTGCGCCAGCTGCTGAGCGGCGCCCGCCCCGCCCTGGCCCCCGACCTGCAAGCCCCCGGCCGCGTGGCCGATGCCAACGAAGACACCGGCGCCCAGCTCACCGACCTCAGCCAGCGCCTGCGGGCGGGCCAGGCTACCCTCGCGGGGCTGGCTACCGCCACCACCACCGCCGCCGCCGACTTCTACACGGCTGCCCTCCACGGCGTGGCCGAGGCCCTGCCCGGCCTGGCCCCCGGCGCCCCCGCCGAGGCCCTGGCCGCCGCCGGCAACCGCCTGCGCCTGGCCCTGCAAGCGCGCCTGGCCGGGCAGCCCGCCGCCACCACCGCCGCCGCCACCGTGGCCGCCGAGCTGGACCGCGCCCAGGCAGTGTTTGGCCCCGCCTTCCGGCCCGATGTCGAGTTTACCCTCGGCAACGCCGGCGCCGGCGCCACCGACCCGGCCAACGTGGCCCAGGCCGCCTACGCCGCCGCCACCGACCCCGCCGCCGTGGCCCTGCTGCTGCGCTACCACGACCAGCCTGCCGAGGCCCGCACGCCCTCGCTGGCCATGCAGGAGTGGCTGCACGGCCTGGCCGCCGTGCGCGAGCCCCTCAACCACCTCGATAAGGTATTGCTAATCAATAGCGTGCTGGACCCCGCCGCCGAGCTGGCGCCGCTGCCCCTGCTGCCCGCCCAGCTCGTAAGCCAGCCCGGCGTGGCCCCCGATAACAAGGGCGACTACTGGCTGGGCCTGCCCTGGGATACCAAGCAGACCGACGACCAGGGCAATCCCAAGCCGCCCTACGCCCCGCCCGCCGATGCCCTCTCGCTGGTGCAGTGGCTGCCTGCCAACTATAAGGCCACCGACGCGCAGTGCGCCCTCTGGCTCGATGAGTGGGCCGAAACCCTGCCCCAGCCCCAGCAGCCCACCGCCCTCACCTTTCACTTCGACCAGCCCAACTCGGAGGCCCCGCAAACCATGCTGCTCGTGGTGCCGCCCACCCCGGCCCGCCTGCTCGCCGGCGCCGTCTGGACCATCGACACCCTGGCCGGGGCCCTCAACGAAACCCTCGACCTGGCCAAGAAGCGCACCGTGGAGCCCGATGGCCTGGCCTTTACGCCGCTGGCTACCGTGCTGCCCGCCGTGGTGGCGCCCGTGGCCCAGCAGGCCGTTACGCTCACCCTCGACCTGGGCCGCCTCAACGGCTCGGCCCGCTTCGACGAGGTGGCGCTGCAACCCGAATAGTCTTTATCTCAAATGGTTAGGTTCATTTTAAAGTATTGCCTAAAAAGAACGCCGGGCCCCCAGGGCGGCCCCGCGCCGGGCCCCCGCGCCAGCGGGAAAAGGGAACTACCTGCGGGGGCCCGGCTACCGGCGGCCCGCCCGGCCCGGCTTCTTTTTTTAGGTCTTAACGCATTAGCTGCCAAAGCCCGAGCGGCTTGGCAGTCCTTCTTCACGCCCCAGTATTCTTGCTTACGCTTATGCAAACGCCCAGCCAGGTGCAGGCCCTGCTCGCCGCCAACCGCCTCGAAGCCCGCCCCCGCAGCCCCGAGTTCAACCGCGCGCTGCGGGCCGAAGTGCGCGACGCTACGTGGCTGCTCGCCCGCCAGTGGCAAATGCGCGAGTTTCGGGCCGAAGACCGGGGCACTCCCGCCGCCGCCGCCGTGCGCCTCCGCCAGCAGCCGCTGAGCTGCCTGGCCACGCCCGGCCTGCCCGCCGGCCGCCCCTACCACCCGCAGCACCAGCCCCTGGAGGCCGCCGTGGAGGCCCAGCCCCGCGCCGTGGGCCTGGGCCTGCGCCTCCAGATGGGCCAGTACTGGCGCCGCCTGCTGCGCACCGCCCTGGCCGCCCTGCCCGCCACCACCGATGCCTCGGAGCTGAATACCCGCGCCGCCGCCCTGGCCGTGTGGGCCACCGCCTACCCGCTGGCCGCCGCCGCCGAGGAGGTCACGGCCGCCCAGCAGGCCACCGCCCCCGAGGCCCTGGCCCTGGTGCAGCTGGCTGGCGCCCAGGCTATTGATGGCTACGCCCTCTACCAGGACTTGCTGGCGCCCTACCGCGCCACGCTCACCGCCGAGCTGGCCGATAGCGAGCTGCTGGCCGAGGCCCTGCGCAGCCGCCACCCGGTGCAGGACCTGCTGGCCGCCGGCTTCCCCGCCACGCCCTTTGCCACCCACGCCCCCGGCCTCGACCTGGAAGCCGGCCTGGCCACGGCCGGCGGCCGGGCCCGCCTCGTGGCCCTGGCCCCTGGCCTCGATGTGCTGGCCCGGCAGTTTGTCGCCGCCTTTCACCGCCTCTACTTTTTGGGCGATGACAACGCCAGCTGGAGCACCGAGGGCATGGCCTACAGCTTTGCCCTGGGCGCGGGCCCCGATGGCCTGGCCACCCCCCACTACCCCGGCGGGGCCGCCCTGCCCTGGTATGCCGTGGACCGCGCCGCCGCCGCGCCCGCCGCCACGGTGGCCGCCACCACCACCACCGAAACCCGCACGCTGCTGCCCACCGAGGTGCTGTTTCCGGGGGCGCCGGCCGCCCGCTGGTGGGAGTTTGAAGACCGCCGCGTGGACTTTGGCCAGGTCACGGGCCACGCCGCCGACTGGGGCCGGATGCTCTTGCAGGAGTTCATGTTCCTGTATCAAAACGACTGGCACACCGTGCCCTATGCCGTGGCGCCCGGCACCGTGTGCCAGGTCGAGAACCTGGAAGTCACCGACGTATTTGGCCAAACCTACCGCGTGCAGCCCGCCGGCGCCGGCCAGCGGCCCGAAGACCCCGCCAGCGCCACGCCCGTGCTCATCGACAACGATGCCAGCCGCTGGCGCCTCTTTGCCCAAACCGACCCCGCCGCCGCCCCCGGCGCCCCGGCCCTGGCGCCCGTGCTCTACGTGCCGGCCGCCGCGCTCAGCCCGCAGGCCGGCCGCCCCAGCGAGCAGGTGAGCTTCCGGCGCGAAGAAGCCACCAACCTGGTGTGGGCCGTCGAAACCATCGTGCCCGACGGCTTTGCCGGCGGCCTCGATGGCACCGCCGCCGCCGCCCAAACCGCCGAAACCCTGCGCCGCCAGGCCCCGGCCCTGCCCGCCACCACCCCGGCCGCCGCTGCCGACGCGCCCACCTACCGCTACACCCTGGCCAGCGCCGTGCCCGAAAACTGGCTGCCCTTTGTGCCCGTGCGGGCCGCCGATGGCCGCCAGGCCCTTGAGCAGGGCCTGCTGCCCCGCCAGGTGCCGGGCCGCACCTTCCTGCCCACCGAGGCGGCCTACTACGTGCAGCCCCGCACGCCCCTGCTCCAGTTGCACGGCCCCACCGCCCCTTACCGCCTGCACGAGCACGAGGTGCCCGCCGCCGGCCTGCGCGTGGAGGGCCGCAGCTACCGCGCCCGCTGGCACGATGGCCGCGTGGTGAACTGGTTTGGCCGCCAGCGCGGGCCCGCCCAGCCGGGCGGCAGCTCGGGCCTGGCCTTCGACCTGCTCACGCCGGGCGGCCAGTAAGCTCCGCTATTTTTTTGCCGGTTTATATTCCTTGAACGTTTTATAACAGCCCCCCTGCCTTGGCTTATAGCCGGGCGGGTGGGCCTTGGCGGCCCCGCCGGGCGCTACTCCCGCTTTTTGCTATGAATAAAACCCAACTCGTTGCCGCCCTCTACGAGGCCGTGCACCCCAACGGCGAAAACGGCCACGGCAAAACCACCGCCTTCGGCCTGCGCGATTTTTTGAGCACTATCATCGACGAGCTGGTGGCCCGCCCGGTGAGCGGCGCGGGCACGGGCTTCACGGGCTCCACCGGCGCCACGGGCGCCGGCGGCCCGGCCGTGCTGGCCTCGCCGCACCTGCTCACCTACCGCCTCACCGTGAGCGATGCCGGTGAGCTGGGCACGGTGGCCGCCACCGACCTGCCTTTGCAAGACCCGCTCGACGTGCTGACCTCGCCCGGCGGCCTCACCTACCGCCTCACCGTGGCCGACGATGGCGGCCTGCGCACGGTGCCCACCACCGGCCTCGCCGACCCCGACGCGGTGGCCTTCGCCGCCGCCGCCGGCCTGGCCAACGCGGCCCACCAGGAAGCCGTCAATCAGCTCGTGAAGGCGCTCAAAATCAGCGGGGTGTGGCCCAAGCTGCACGCCCTCTATCCGATGGTGGGTGGCACGGCCCAGGCCCACGCCCTCAACCTGAAAGACCCGCGCGACGACGACGCGGCCTACCGCCTCACCTTCGTGGGCAGCCCGCGCCACTCGGCCCTGGGCGTGGCCTGGGACGGCGCCACCCAGTATGCCGATACGCACTTTGTGGCCCAGGGGCGGCTGGCGCTCAACTCCTGCCACCTGGCCTACTACGCCACCACCACGTCGCCCCTCAACCCGTCGCACGTCGAGATTGGCGCCGTCGAGGGCAACCGCTCGCTGAGCCTGGTTTGTTCCTTCGACGGGGGCGTGTGCCAGTGGGAAAGCCCCGGTAACTACGCCCGCGCGGCGGTGGCTACCGTGCTGGGCTTCTCGCTGGGTAGCCAGACGGACGGCCACACCACGGCCGTGTACCACGACGGCCCGGCCCTGCCCCTGAGCTACCAGGGCCTGAACCCCAACACGCCCTACCCTACCTCGCCCCTGCTGCTGGCTCACCGCCAGGACGGTTTTTTCTCGGACCGCGCCTGCGGGCTGGCATCTGTGGGCGAGGGCCTGCTGCCGGCCGAGGCGGCCGCCTACGCCGAGGCCGTGCGCACCTTTCAGCAGGCGCTGGGCCGCGACGTGGCCCTGGAGCCCGAAGCCCTGGCCTTTGTGCAGGCCGCTGGCCTCACCGAGGCCAGCCACCTGGCCGCCGTGGCCACGCTGGTGCGCAGCCTTAAGGCCAGCGGCGTGTGGGCCCGCCTGCGGGCCGCGTACCCGATGGTGGGCGGCACCGAGCAGGCCCACCGCCTCAACCTGATAGACCCGCGCGACGCCGACACGGCCTTCCGCCTCACCTTTTACAACAACCCCGCCCACACCGCCCGGGGCGTGGACTGGGCCGCCGGCTCCAATGCCTACGCCGATACCCACCTGGTGCCCCGCGAGCACCTCGACCCTACCGACCACCACCTGGCCTACTACGCCGTGACCGACAGCAGCACGGGCACGCAGATTGAAATCGGCAGCACCGAAAATGGCTCGCTGAGTATGCTCGTGCGCTACTCCAATCGCCAGAGCGTCAATCAGTTTGAGAGCTGTGGTACCTATCAGTACAGCCCACCGCTGGCCCACGGCCTGGGCTTCACGCTCAACGTGCGCGAGCACCTGGACACGGTGGCTCTCTACCGCGATGGCCAGCCCCTGCCCCTGCGCGGCGACACCAACGGCAATACCAACCAGCCCACCGTGCCGCTCTGGCTGGGCGGCCGCCAGGACGGCCAGTTCTCCTTGAAAACCTGCGGCTTTGCCGCCATCGGCCGGGGCCTCACGCCGGCGCAGGCCACCGCCTACTCGGCGGCCGTGCGCGCCTTCCAGCAGGCGCTGGGCCGCGACGTGGCCCTGCGCCCCGAGCTGCTGCTGGCCTAGCCCGCGCCCGGCTCTTTTCCTTCTCCTTTTTGCCAGGTAGTGCTGGCCAGTAGCTCGTTATGAATAGCTTGCCCGACCTCAACGCCCTCTACGCCGCCATCGACCAGGCGGTGCACGCGCCCACGCCCGGCCAGCCGGGCAAGGTGACGGCCCCCGCCCTCAACGCCGTGCTGCGCCTGCTGGCCGAGACGCTGGCGGCCGGCGGCCCCGTGCTCACCGCCCCCGATGGCACGGCCTTCCGCCTGCGCATCACCAGCACGGGCCAGCTGCTGGCCGGCCCCCTCGCCGACGATAGCCTCGATGCCCACGCCGCCGCCTTTTGCGCGGCCGCCGGCCTCACCGACTATACCCAGCAGCAGGCCCTCAGCACCCTGGCCCAAACCCTGAAGGCGGCCGGCCTCTGGGACCGCCTGCACGCCCTCTACCCGATGGTGGGCGGCACGGCCCGCGCCCACGCCCTCAACCTGAAAAACCCCGCCGACGCCGACGAGGCCTTCCGCCTCACCTTCTACGGCACGCCGCTGCACACGGGCCTGGGCGTGGTCTGGAACGGCCAGGACCAGTGGGCCGCTACCCACTACCTGCCCCAGCAGCACCTCACCCTCGACTCGACCCACCTGGCCTACTACGTGACCGTGGACGACACCTCCAGCGTGCAGGTGGAGATGGGCTGCGAGGCCGATAACCACTACTTCAGCCTGCTGGCCCACTACCAGGCCAGCACCTACTTCGAAAACAGCGTGGGCGGCCAGGTCACGGCGCCCGTGGCCTCGGGCCTGGGCTTTGCGCTGGGCACCCGCGAGCGGGCCGACCTGCTGGCCGTGTACCGCGACGGCGAGCAGCTGGCCACCGCCAGCACCCCCAACGCCGGCTTTCCGGGCCCGCCCGTGACGCTGGGCTGCCGCTCGCAAAACTACTTCTCGCGCAAAACCTGCGGCTTTGCCTCCGTGGGCGGCGGCTTTACGGCGGCCGAGGTGGCGGCCTACTCGGCGGCCGTGCGCGCCTTCCAGCAGGCGCTGGGCCGGGCGGTGCCGGGCTAGCGCGCGGACATACTTTTAAAAAAAAGCACATTTATATGTCTACTAACGAACTCGCCCCGCTGCTCGCCACCATCGACGCCACCGTGCGCCCCGCCGGCGGCGAGCCCCTGCTGCGGGCCGCCGACCTCAACGGCCTGCTGCGCACGCTGGCCACCACCCTGGCCGCGGCCGCGCCGCCCGCCGAGGCCCTGCCCCGGCCGGTGCGGGTGCTGGGGGCCTTCGGGCCGGGCCAGCCCATCACCTTCGAGCAGGCCACCGACTACGAAGATGCCGAGGGCCTGCCCCTCACCGAGGGCTTCGATGCCCAGCAGTCGCTCGGCGCGTTCAGCTACGACAAGGCCGTGCGCGGCACCACCGTGCGGGTCAATTACTTTGCCGGCGCGGCCTTTAGCCTGCCGCCGGGCTTCAACCTGCTCAGCGGCCCGCTGCCCACCGACAATGCCCGCTACATCCTGTACCTGCGCTACGTGCGCCCCGGCGTGGTCGATGTGACGGTGGGCCCCGGCGAGGCCGGCACCTACCTGGGCCGCTTCTGGGCGTCGCCCGGCGTGGCCGACATGGGCGTGGGCATGTACATGGGTACCGATACCCGGGTGCTGGCCCGCACCAGCGAGGGCGGGCAGGTGCGCAGCGGGGCGTTTAACGGCTACGGGCCTGTGGTGCACTTTGCCAGTACCGAGGGCCAGCGCTACGTTGATGTGCTGGCGTATGCGGGCAGCCGCACGCTGCCGGCCATTGTCTGCGGCAGCGTGGCGGGCATCGGGCCGGTGTATGGCGAGCTGAACCTGGACACGCTGCCCGCGCTCACCGGGTTTTGCAACTTGCAGTTTTCCAGGGGCTACACGCGCATTATCGCCCACAAGCCCGGCCTCGACCTGCTGGTGGCCTTCCGCTACGAGGGCACGCCCCTTGACCTGAGCGCCTGCGTGGTGCGAAATCTCACCTCGAACAGCTCGTACTGCACTAGCCTGGTGATGCCCCCGCCCAACGACGTGCTCACCAGCCTTAACCTGGGCGAGCACCGCATTTTTGGGCAGGAGCTGATTTTTCCGGCCCTGTCCCGCCTGCGCGACCTCACCCTCGACACCGGCCAGCACGGCGTGGGCCGCCTCGACGTGGTCGATATCTCGGCCCTGCCCGCCCTGGCTACCCTCACCACCAGCCAGGCGTCGCTGCGCACGCTCATCATCGGCCACAATGCCCTGGCCGAGCTGGCGTCCCTCAACCTCTACATGGGCCGCCTCACCGGCCGGGCCGAGGCCTTTGGCGGCGGCAGCCTGGATGCGGTGTGCCAGGTGCTGGCCCGCGCCCCGCAGCTAGCCTACCTCAACGTGGGCTTCAACGGCCTCAGCGAGGCCGAGCTGGACCAGGTGGTGGAGGCCGCCCGCACGGCCGCCTCCACCACCGCCGGCCGCCAGCTTGTGCTGGCCGACTACCCTGCCGGCGTGCCGGTAGCCTACAACCTGCCCGGCTACCCCAACCCCTATAATAACGACCCCTACTTCGGCTTCACCTACAATGCGCCCGTGGTGAGCGCCGCCACCCGCGCCGCCATCGGCCAGCTGCGGGCCGCCGGCTGGCAGGTGAGCTACAACGAGGCCGTGCCCCTGCTGGCCACCGTGGACGAGGCCGGCCGCCTGCACGCCACCTACTACGGCCCCGCCCCCGTGGACGTGTGGGCCGTGGGCCAGGTGCTGGCTCTAGGCAGCCCCGACGAGGGCCGCCTGCCCAGCGGCCCCTACACCGTGGTGGCCGGCAGCGGCCCGGCCTGGGAGCTGGCCCCCGCCGCCACCCCCGCCCCCGCCCTGGCGCCCACCAGCTACGCCCTGTGGGTGGCCGCCACGCCGCCCGCCCTCGCCTAGGCGGCCCATGAGCTGGGCGCCCCGCCGCGCGCCCCAAAGGGCCGCCCCCCAAGCGGTTGCTTGTTTTAAGAAATAATTATTGAAGTAATTAAAAATAGTTGCCCGCCAGCGCTACTACTTATTTTCTTATTGGGCGGCTGGCCCGGCCGGCCGCTCTTCTCCCTTTCTGCCCCATGTCAAGCTTCAACCCCGACCAGATTCTGGCCAATATCGACGCGGCGGTGCCGCCCCAGGGCGGGCCGCCCAAGGTGCAGGGCCCCGCCCTCAACGGCGTGCTCCACGACCTGTATGGCCTGGCCACGGCCCCGCCCACCACCTACGAGGAGGTCATCCACTTCCCGGCCCAGGCCCTGTTTCAAGACACCATTTTTGAAGCCAGCTACCTGCTGAGCGCCGTGGCCTCGGCCGGCATTGCCTCGCTGGAGGTGGCCATCGGCGAGGCCGCTACGCCTACCTGGCTGCCCGTGGCCACGGGGGGCGCGCTGATTACGCCGCTGGCCTTGCCGGTGGGGCCGCTCACCTACCGCGTCACGTTTGCCCAGGGGGCTACCTACGGCGCCATCAAGCAAACCATTCAAATTCAATAAGTAATGGCTGATAATTTTCGTCTTCACTACACCGACCCCAACCGGCGCGTGTACGTGAGCAAGGCCGGCTCGCCCGCCGGCGATGGCAGCCCCGAGCGCCCTTTAGACACCCTGCCCCCGGGCAACAACAATATGCAGTGCGTGGTGGGCACGGGCGTGTACAGCCTGCCCAGCGAGTTTGGGGGGGGCACGCCCGGCTACCGGGACGTGGAGCTGTTTGCCGATGGCACGGTGCTGCTCCAGGGCAATGGCCAGGCGCGCTACCAGACCCTGGGCTTTAGCGGCACCTACCTCACGGGCTTTCGCATCGAGCAGGTGGCGGGCCTCGAATTCAAGGCCTATTACTACGGCAACCCGTGCGGCTACAAGCAGTGCGAGTTTCGGGTGCTGCCGGCCTTTGCCGACAGCCCCAACTCGGGCATGACCGGCTACTGCACCTTCGAGGACTGCGTGTTTGTGAACCTGCACTTCAGCAACGACCAGACGCCGGGCCTGGGCGCCGGGCAGGGCGGCAACGCGCAGGATGCCCATTTCAAGCGGTGCCTGTTTTTCAACTGCACCTTTACCAGCCCCGTGGCCAGCGTCGAGCACTGCTACCTCGACGCCACCAGCGCCGTGTGGGCCGCCGCGGCCACCGCCAACAACGTGGACCCCGGCGCCGACCCCGCCCTGGGCCACGGCCTGCAAGTGGGCAGCGCCGGCTGGGCCCGCCTCGTGCCCGGCAACCAGTGCGCCGACCCCCGGTTTCACCCCCAGGCCCTGGCCCTGGGCGATTATAGCGTGCAGGCCGGCTCGCCGCACCTGGCCGCCGGCATTGGGCCGGCGCAGTACCGGCAGGGCACGGCCTTTTTGGTGAGCGCGCCGGCCCCGGCCGGCGCGGTGGTGAGCGCCGCCAACACCACCTTCGGGGCCGATGTGCCCGCCGATGACCCGGCCGCCCCGGCTTCGGTGGCCCTGCTCAGCAGCACCCACCCGGTGCTGGCCACCAGCCAGGGGGCGCTCGTCATCAGCCCCGATGCCAGCACCGACGGCACGGCCGTGCTGCGCACCGGCGCCGTGCCCCACGGCACCGACGTGGCCCTGGAGCTGACCTACATGCAGGCCCTGGGGGGCTATAATTTTAACACGAGCTACCCCGACAGCGAGGCCCAGCGCCAGCTCGACGCCCCCAGCTTGTTCAACAACAACGTGTTTGTGGCCGGCACCTACGGCCCCGGCGAAGCCGGCCGCAACCCGGCGCGCCTCACCTACGGCCTGCGCTGGAGCAGCAAGCTCGACCCCGACCCCACCAACGACGCCGACTGGCAGCCCACCAACGGCCAGTTTGTGAGGTGCGAGTGGAACACCCAGCCCTTGTATAACCTGGCCGTGGCCCCGGCCACCGCCGTGGTGGGCAACGGCGAGCCCGCCTTCGACCCCGCCCAGGCGCGGGCCGTGGTCTGCCTCTGGTATCAGCTCGAGCTGGGCTTGTCCAACGCGTATTACCACTAGCTCATGGCCGCTTCCTTCTCTACCGCCGCGCCGGGCCTGGCGGGCTGGGCCGCCCAGGCCCGGCCCACCACGGCCGCTGCGCCGGGCCTGGCGGGCTGGGCCGCGCAGGCCCGGCCCACCACGGCCACCGCGCCCGGCCTGCGCGGCTGGGTGGCCGGCCGGCGCCCCAACCTGCGCCTCACCGTGCTGCCGCCCCCCACCCAGTCCCCGGCCGATACCCTCGTGCCCCTCGACCTGGTGCTCACCTACCAGCCCGCCGATACCGGCGCCGCCCCCGTGCGCCGCGTGCTGCCCGCCTACGTGGCCCCCGGCCCCTACGTGCTGAGCGTGCCCCCCGATGTGCTGCTCACCCTCAGCGGTAGCAGCGTGCGCTACCTGCCCCTGACCCAGACCCTCACCGTGGGGCCCGGCCAGGTAGCCGAGCTAACGCTGCAACTGGCCTTTGAGCCCAGCGCCCTGCCCCAGGCCAGCAAGGTGCGCCGCCGCCGGCCCCTGGGCCCCGGCGCCAGCCCCGCCCCGGTAGCGGGCTAGGCCAGCGCCGGGGCGGGGCCGGCTACAGCAATAAAATTTATATAAATACAGCATAAAAGCCAGCATACTTATGAGCCATAACTTCCGCAGTGCCGGCAGCTACTACGTCAGCAAGGCCGGGCGCGCCGACGGCCCCGCCACCCCCGACGACCCTCGCCCGGCCCTCACGGGCCAGGAAGAGGGCCAGGACATCGTGCTGGGCACGGGCGTGTACCAGTGGCCCACCAGCTTCAACTACAACCGCTTGGGCTACGGCAACGGCAGCCTGCGCGCCGATGGCCGGGTGGTGGTGCTGGGCGATGGCCACAGCCGCTACCAGGGCCTGGCCGGCGGCGGCGTGCGCCTCACCGGGCTGCGCTTCGAGCAGTTTGCCGGCTTCCAGTTTCGCGATGGGCCGTGGTGCAGCCAGTGCGAGTTTGAGGTGCTGCCCGCCTTTGCCGGCAGCCCCAACTCGGGCATCACCAGCGCCGTGTTTGAGGACTGCGTGTTTCGCAACGTGCACTTCAGCAACGACCAGACGGCGGGCCTGACCTACGGCCAGGGCGGCAACCTGGGCGATGCCACCTTCACGCGGTGCCTGTTTTTCAACTGCACCTTCACCAGCCCGGCCCGCTACCTCACCCAGTGCTATTTTGACCCCACCACCCGCGGCTGGGGCGGCACGCCGGGCACCACCTTCAGCTACCCGAGCGGGGCCACCGGCAACAACGTGGACCCCGCCGCCGACCCGGCCCAGGGCTACGGCCTGCGCCTCGATGCCCAGCCGGCCGGCCTGGCCTCGCCCCAGGGCCTGAGCGTGCCGCCGCTGTTCAACGCGCTGGGCTACAACGACTTTAGCGTGCAGCCGGGCTCGCCGCACCTGGCCGCTGGCATTGGGCCGCGCCAGTACCGGCAGGCCGCCACCTACCTGCTGCACGGCCCCGCCGCCGGCCAGCCCGTGGGCGCGGACAACGCCGATTTTCGGCGCCTGGCCGATGGCCAGGCGGTGGCCCTGCTGCCGGCGGCCCCGGCCTTTACCACGGCGGGCGGGGCGCTCGTCCTCGACCTGGGCAGCGCGGCGGGGGCCACCGGCACGGGCCGGCTGCGCACGGGCGCCATTGCGCACGCCGCGGGCTTGCCCCGCGAAATCAGCTATATCCAAACCCTGAGCGGGTCGAATTTCAATACCTCGTACCCCAGCGATACCACGGCCCCCGAGGTGACCCAGCCCGAGGTGTTCAACAACAACGTGCCCGATGCCAGCGGCTTCGAGCCCGGTGCGGCCGGCCGCAACCCCAACCGCCTCAGCTACCGCCTGCGCTGGAGCACCCTGCCCACCGCCCCCGACCCCACCGCCGATGCCGGCTGGGCGCTGGGCGGCGCCTGGGTCGAGTGCGAGTGGAATGCCCGCCCGCTCTACAACCCGCAAAACAACGTGGGCAACGGCTGCCCCGACTTCGACCCCGCCACGGCGCGCCCCGTCATCTGCACCTGGTATCAGCTCGAAGTAGTGCTCACCAACGCCTACTACCACTAAGCGATGGCCGCCTCTTCCACTCCCGCCGGCTGGCCCGGCTGGTCGGCCCAAAGCGTGCCCGTGCTGGCGGCCCCCGCCGGCTGGCCCGGCTGGTCGGCCCAGGGCGTGCCCGCGCTGGCGGCCCCGGCCGGCTGGCCGGGCTGGTCGGCGCAAGGCGTGCCCACGCTGGCGGCCCCGGCCGGCTGGCCGGGCTGGTCGGCGCAGGGCGTGCCCACGCTGGCGGCCCCGGCCGGCTGGCCGGGCTGGGCCGCCGGGCAGCCCCTCAACCTGCGCCTGACGGTGCGGCTGCCCGCCACCCAGGCCCCGGCCGATACCTACGTGCCCCTCACCCTGGCCCTCACCTACGCGCCCCTTGACGCCACCCTGGGCCCGCCCGAGCACCTGGCGCTGCCCTATGCCGCCGGCGGCCAGTACGGGCTCAGCGCCCCGCCCGGGGTGCAGCTCACGCTGGCCGTGGAGAGCGCGCGCTACGAGGCGGCCAGCCAGGTAGCCACCCTGGCGGCGGGCCAGCTCACGGAGCTGGTGGTGCAGCTGGCTTTTCGGGCCGGGGCCCGGCCCCAGGCCACCAAGGTGCGCCGCCGGCCGGCCGGGCCGCCGGCGGGCGCTGCCACCCTTTATCTGTAACAATCTTAAAAACAACCCTTCATGAATACTCCCGCTATTAATCAGCTGACGCTCGACATCGACCACGTGGTGCGGCAGCGGGGGGGCGAGCCGCTCCTCACGGCCCGCGACCTCAACGCGCTGCTCCACCAGATGGTGGATGCGCTGGCCCCGGCCCCGGGCCTCGACCTGTACGGGGTGTCGGCGGCGCTGCGCACCGAAGTGGTGCAGGGCAGCTACAACGCCTCGGGCGAGCTGCTGAGCGCGCTTTCGGCCGCCGGCGCGGCCGAAAGCGCGGCCGGCCAGTGCTTTAGCTTTGGGCCGGCCCTGTACACGTACCTGCCCGGCGATGCCGGCACCCTGGTGTGGGTGCGCGCCTGGAAGGGCGGCACCTCGGCCGGCGGCCCCACGCCCGGCCTCGAAGTGCTGGCCGTGGGGCCGGCCGGCGGCTACGTGGGCGGGAGCGGCTTTAACACCGTGCCGCTGGGCGCCGCCCGCGTGGACCTGCGCCCCGCCGGCACGGCCGGCGGCTGGGACCAGGCCGGCAGCAGCTACGTGGCCCCGGTAAGCGGCCTCTACGAGCTGGGGGCGCGGGTGCGCATCACCGACGCCGATGGGCCGGTGGGCGCCAACTACGCCGTGGGCGCCGGCCCCGCCAACACCGATGGCGAGTGGATGCTGTGGAGCACGATTTTTAGCGTGAACACGCCCTACAACCGCAAGGGCAACCAGACCACGCGCGTGCTGCACCTCGACGCCGGTCAGGCCGTGCGCCTCTACGTGTACCTCGATAGCTTTGGCGCCACCCTGGGCGGCGAGCTGACCGTGAAGCTCTTGCGCCGCGACTAGTGCCCCGGCGGGGCCGCGCGGCCCCGCCCTTTCCTTCTTCCTCCTTCCCTACCCGGCCGGTGCCGCCGGGCGCCCCGCGCCCCGCCGCCCGCCCTTCGCTCGCCATGAAAAATATTCAGGTTCAAGATACCTACGCGCTCGACCCGCTGGCCCTGGAGGCCCCGGTGGGCGCGGCCCAGCCTCTCTACGGCACCACGGGCACCGCCACCGATGGCCCCATGACCCAGCAGGCCACCACCCAGGCCCTGCTCGATACCCTGGGCCAGGCCCTGGCTGCGGCCAGCTACGCCACCCTGCCCCTGGCCGAGGCCCAGCTGCTGGGCCGGGGCGCCGCCGGCCCGCTGCACCCGGGGGCATTCTACCGCATTCAGGGCCGGCCCGATACGGGGCTGGGCCACCTGGGCGACGTGCTAGTGCAGGCGCTGGATGAGCACAGCTTTAACCCCACGGCGGTGCTGCTGGGCCACCGCCCCGACTACGACCGCGTGTCGGTGTGGAGCCCCGACTACCCGGGGCCCGTGTCGCCGCCCGTGGTGCACCAGGGCACCGGCGCCACCTACACCAGCACCACCCAGCCCTACGAGGCGCTGGCCCCCGACGACAGCGGCGTGCTCGATACGCTGACCGGCGACGACGTGGGCCACCTGCTCACGCTGCCCTTCGCGTTTACCTTCGGGGGCGTCGAGTACACGCAGGTGACGGTGGACACCAACGGCCGCCTCTCGTTTGGCAATACGGGCAGCGACCTGGGCAACGTGCTTAGCGACAACGACTATGTGCGGCCGCAGGCCGTGCTCTGCGGCGGCGACCTCTACGTGACGGACGGCGTGGGCCTGGTGCGCACCTTTTGCGTGGGCACGGCCCCCAACCGCCAGCTGGTGGTGGACTACAGCCAGGTGAGCAGCTACCGCCAGCGCTCCGACACCGCCAACTACTTCAACGGCCAGCTGGTGCTGGAAGAAACCACCAACAACGTGCGCCTGGGCCAGGCCAGCGCCCTGCCCGACTACACCTTTGCCCAGGGCCTGCAATACCCCGGCCAGGTGTACGAAACCCATCCGTACGGCAGCGCGCCGCTGCTGGGCACCACCACCATCTACGCGCCCGCGCCGGCGGGCTCGCCCCCGGCCCCGCCGGCGCCGCCCGTGTTCAGCCCCGCCGACTATGCCTGCCTCTGGAATGGCCAGACCTGGTGGCTGACCGGCCTCTACGCCGCCTACGAGCCCGGCACCACCGCCGACTGGTCGGTGGCCACCGGCCCCGGCGCCGACCAGTACGGCAACACCGTGCCCCTGGCCAACGGCGTGACTTACGACGTGGCCACCAACACGCTGAGCAAGCGCTGGGACGCCGCCGGCAACGAGGTGGACGAGCGCCAGGGCCAGGCCCTGGATGCGTTTCCGTGGGACCGCCCCGGCTTTGCCCTGAACCGGCTGCGCGGCACCCGCTTCGAGCCCTACACCCTGCACAACGCGCGCGGCTCGTCGCTCTACAACAACGAGCTGGTGAACTGCCAGTTTACGACCTGCGTGCTGCAAAATGCCACGCTGAGCACCAACACGATTACCAACGCGCAGGTGTTCAACTGGGCGCCCCAGGTGTTTGCCCAGAACACGATTTTTGGGAATTTCAACGCCTACAATTACAATCTCCAGAACGCGTTTTTGGTGAATGGCTACGCGGTGCAAGACCCCAGCTACCAGCTGAACCAGCAGCTGGCCAATGTGCAGGCCAACCTGCAAGCCAGCCTGCTGGACAACATGTTCCGCACCTATTACCAGGGGCAGGTGAGCTACCAGAACCTGGATTTGCTCCAGCCCTACACCTCCGACTACACCCCCCACGACCTGATAGTGGTGCGCGGCGTGACGACCGCCCCGCTCTGCCTGCGCAACCAGGACTACCACGTGCGGGGCGAGAGCGCCGTGTTTGGCAGCGGCTTCTTCGGGGCCGGCACCAATGCGCGCCGGCTCACCGTGGACGGCGTCACGTTTACCAACGTGCTGCACGTGCACGAGTCGTACAGCGGCGACGGCAGCGGCCGGGGCCACGACATCCACGTGCTCAACAGCACCATCTACTCCATCGGCATGTTTCAGGGGGGCAGCAGCGGCTACCTCGACCGCCACACCTTCACCAACTGCCACATTGGGCTGGTGCACCGCGAGGCGGCCTACAACGGCAGCTTTGGCCACAAGGTGTGCCTCGACCGCTGCACCGTGGGCCGGGGCGTGCTGCCGGGCGCCATCCAGGGGGCCTATTTCCATAACCCGCTCAGCGCGCTCTTCGACACCTACGACGGCTCGACGTGCAGCCTGCTGGTGAGCAACTCGGTGCTCTACCTGGCCGATGGCATGAGCCTGGAGCCGGCCGGCCGCCACAGCGTGGCCCCCTACCTGGTGTTTGAGAACTGCTCGGTCATCTACTCCGACGGGGCCACCAAAAACCTGAGCACCTCGGCCCCCACCTACCTGCTCGATACCACCCGCCACGCCGCCGACGTGGCCGCCCTGCTCGACGACAGCCACTGGAACACCGCCGGCTTTGGCGAGTACACCGGCCCCGCCTTCGCGTGGCTGTTTCCGGCCTACTACGAGGCGCCCGCCTCGGCCAGCGGCCGGGGCTACCGCTACGTGCTCGACGGCCAGGGCCGCGCCAGCCGCTACGCTTCGTCTTAATTCTTGTTTTTCAACTACTTACTCCCTGTTTTTCTCATGGCCATCCAGCAGCCCCAGCGCACGCCCATCATCCTGCCCGTGTGCGATTTAAAATTTGGCGACACCTTCTTCAAGCAGAAGGCGCACTTCCAGCAGCTCACCCACACCGAGAGCCCGGCCGGCGTGTGCGAGGCCACCATCACGGTGGCCGTGCAGCGCTACGCCGCCGACAAGGCCGCCCCCGACGGCTTCGGGGCCCCAATCCCCGACCTGCCGGCCCGCATCTTCACGCTGCAAGCCAAAAACGACACCCTCGTGGACCTGGCCACCGGCAAAGTGCTGGCCAGCAGCACCGACCCCGGCCAGAACCCCTACGACTGGGACAACAAGTTTACGTCGCCCACCATGCTCCAGGGCGATTATTTCGCTCTCCTGCGCGACACGCAGGCGGTGAACATCGGCGAGCTCATCCGCCAGTACATCCGGCAGGCCGATGAGCTGGGCCGCTTTCAATAAGCAGCCCGCCCCGGCTGGTTGCCGCCTGGCCGCTGGGCCCGGCGGCAGCCAGCCTTTTTTTGTGTAATAAACTAAAAATCAAGCAAATATGCTTCCTAATAAAACGCCCGTTACCTACTGGCAGCAGCTCTTCGGGCAGCGCCTCAACCTCATTCCGCTGGCCCTGGCCCTGCTGTGCGTGGGCCTGGGCCTGGCCGCCCCCTACGCCGACCTGGGCCTCGGCGATGGCCGCCTGCTGCTCGGCATGGGCGCCCTGGTGCTGGCCGTGTTCTTCCTGGTGCCCCTCTTCAGCGCCGAGCTGCGCGCCCGGCGCCGCACCCGCTAGGCCCGTTTTGTTCACCCGCTACCCCCTGCCCGCCCATGTTTGCCCCCGACCTCGATAGCCTGCGCGCCGAAATAACCCAGGCCGTGCCCCCGCAGGGGGGCGCGCCCAAGGTGCAGGGCCCGCGCCTGCACCAAGTGCTTCAGCACCTGGTAGATGCCCTATCCGCCGCCCCCGCCGCCGGCGCCTGGCGCACCTCCCTGCTCTTTGCCAACGGCGACGACCTGGTGGGGCCCGATTTCTGGCCCGGCGCGGGCCGGCTCACCGGCGCGGCCCTGAGCCCGGGCGCGGCGGGCCTGCTGGTGTCCGTGGACGACGGGGCCAGCTACCAGGCCCTGCCCGTGGCGGCCGGCGGCACCTGGCAGGGCGGGCTGGCCCTGCCGGCCGGGGCCAGCGTGTGGTACCAGGTAGTGTTTGCGGCGGGCGCGACCAGCGCCGGCGTGCTGCTCACGGTGCAAGACCTGGCGGTTAGTTAATTTTTTAGCAAGCAGTAGTATGGCTCATTCCTTTCGCGCCCACCTGCGCCCCGAGCTGCAAGCCCAGGGCCGGCCGTTTTTCTTCGTGAGCAAGGCCGGGGCCGCCGGCCAGCCCGGCACCCCCGATGCCCCGCTGGCCCACCCCGACCAGGCCGCCGTGCGGGCCAGCCCCTACGCCGGGAGCGCGGGCCAGGGCACGGCCCCCGGCGCCAACGCCGACGCGGGCGCCATCCTCATCGTGGGCAGCGGCGACTACCAGGGCCAGGGGCAAGCCAGCGCCAACCTGCTCGTGGCCGATGGCCCCGTGGAATGGCGCGTGAACGGCGACCTGCTGCTGGGTACCAAGTGGGACAGCGCCCCCCACGCTACCCAGGTGCAGGGCTTCGCCTTTCGGGGGGTGCGCCGCTGGCGGCCCAACTACTCGGGCGGCGGCACCAGCTGCGTGCAGCCGGCTTATTACCAGGCGTGTACGCTTGATTTTGGGGATAATGCCGGCCTGCCCAACGTATTTTTTTACGGCGAGGCGTGCTACCTGGGCACGCCGTACTTTTTGGCCGACTGCGTGGTGCGCGGCCTTTACGGCCCGGCGGGCTCGTTTGAGCGCACCCTGCTGCTGGGCAGCCAGGCCCTCGACTGCTGGCAGCTGCTGGGCTGCTACGTCGATGCCGCCAGCCGCGTGGAGCTGCGCAGCCCCCCCGCCGCGCAGCCCGATGGCCAGCTGGCCAACTGCAACATCCAGGGCCTGCTGCGGGTGAAGGGCGATGCCTTCGGCTACGTATCGCTGGCCGAGTTCAAGCAGAATTACCAGCTGGACCGCCCCGACCTGTTCAGCGCCGACCCGCAGTTTGGCAGCGTCCCGGCCGATGATTTTTCGCTGCGCGCCGCCTCGCCCCACCTGCCCGCCGGCATTGGGCCCCGCCACCTGGGCCCCGCCACCGGCCTGCTGCTGGACGGCCCCCTGGGCCCCGTGGCGGCCGGCACCCACGCCCTGGTGGAGGCCGCCACCGGCACCCGCCTGCCCCTGCTCGAAGCCCACAACCTGGTGTGCACCGAGGTCGATGGCCAGCGCCGCCTGGAGGTGCAGCAGGCCGTGGGCGGCCCCCTCACGGGCTGGTACAAGACGGGCCTGCACGTGCTCAGCGACCGCAGCCAGGAAGTCCGGCGCATTGATTTTCTGGGCGGCCTGCGCTTCGACTCCGACCTGCCCACCGCCGAAAGCCTCTTCGACCCCAACGCCCCCGAGCCCGGCAACACCAGCGTGCCCAGCGCCGCGAGCTGGGCGGCCGGCGCGGCCGGCCGCAACCCCCACCGCCTCACCTTCGAGCTGCGCTGGGGCACCAAGCCCACCCCCGACCCCAGCGCCGCCACCGCCGCCGATTTTGTGACCGGCAGCCAGTACGTGGCCTTCGAGTGGGGCTCCGACCTGCGCTACAACCCCGCCACCCTGGCCGGCACCGGCGACCCCGCCTTCGACCCCGCCGCCCCCGGCCCCGATGCCCCCCGCTACCCCCAGGCCCGCTACGTGCAGTACTGGGTCACGCTTCGCAACGATTATTACAGCCACTAAGTACGTATGCCACAGCCTTCTGACCAGCCGGGCCTGGCCACCTCCCCCGACCTGCCCCGCGCCGTGCCCGCGGGCCAGCTGGGCCTGGCCACCCACACCTACCTGCCCAGCGCCGTGCCGGCCGGCCAGCGCGGCCTGGCCGTGCAGCTGGCCAGCAACGTGCTGCTGCGCGTGCTCGACCAGGCCGGCCGGCCCGTGGCCGGCGGCCTGGCCCTCACGCTCAGCTACCCCGGCCCCACCGGCGAGCCCCTCACCGAAACCCTGGCCTACGCCGCCACCCCGCCCGTGCGCCGCAGCCTGCCGCCGGGCGCCACCCTGGCCGTGGCGGCCAGCGGCGCGGCCTTTGCGCCGGCCAGCGCCCACTACCTGGTGCCCGCCACCGGGCCGCTCGTGGCCACGCTCGTGGTGGAGCGCCGGCTGCGCGCCAACCGCCTGCTGCGCTGGCGCGGCTAAGGGCGCGGCGGCTGGCCAGGTCAGTTTCTTTTTTTTTTGCAAAAAATAATATAATTAGTAATTAACATGTCTCTCCTCACCGTAGCCCAGCTACCCGCCGCCATCGATGCCGTAGTGCGCCCGGCGGGCGGCGAGCCCCTGCTCCGCGCGGCTGACCTCAACGGCCTGCTGCGCACCCTGGCCGATGCGCTGGCCCCCGCGCCCGTGCCCGAGGCCCTGCGCGCGGCCCTGATGCAGGCCCCCTACGACGGCCTGGGCCAGCTGGCCCAGGGCCTGCCCCCCGAGGTGCAGGCCCTGGCCCGGGGCGGCATGGGCTTTGTGGCGGCGCCCTACCTCTACCTGTGCCCGGCCGCCGAGCCCCTGGCCTGGGTGCGCCTGGGCCTGGCCGCCAGCGCCAGCCTGGCTCAGCTCGAAGCCGACCGCACTACCCGGCGCCTGGGCCCGCGCCAGGCCGCCGACTACACCCTGCAAGCCCGCGACCTGGGCACGGTGCTGCCCTTTACCCAAACGGCGCGCTGCCTGCTGGCCCCCCAGGCCGAGGTGCCGCTGCCCCTGGGCGCCACCGCCGAGCTGCTGGCCGATGGCCCGGTCCTGCTCACCGTGGCGGCCCAGCCGGGCAGCGGGGTGCGCATCATCGGGCCGCCCTGCACCAGCGGGGCCGATGGCCAGTGCCTGCGCCTGTTGCAGCGCGCCCCCGATGAGTGGGTGGTGACGGGCGGCGGGCCCCCGCCCGCGGTGCCCGGCCCCGTGGGCGCCCTCACCCTCACGCCCGGCGACACCACCCTCGCCCTGGCCTGGCCCGCGCCCGACACGGGCGGCGCGCCCCTGCTCGGCTACGTGGTGCAGCTGCGCGATACCAGCCAGAACGGCAACCTCTTTGAGCCGCTGGCCACGACCGACGGCGCCACGCGCACCTACGTCCTGGCGGGCCTGCTCAACCAGGCGGCCTACGAGGTGCGCGTGGCCGCCACCAACGCCGTGGGCCAGGGGCCGTGGTCGGCGGTGGGCACCGGCACGCCGCAGTTTGTGCCCGGCCCCGCCACCCTCGATTTTCGCAGCCCGCTGCTAAGCTACCACATTGATTATTCACTTGATAGCCACTTTAGTAGCTGGAATTTCTGGCCCGAGCGCGCCTTCCTGGCCTCCGACCAGCACGGCTGGCTGACCTTCGCCTACTCCGGCCAGCGCCTGCGCCTCGACCTGCCCACCGCCGGGCAGGGCTGCGCCCTCATCGAGCTAGTGGCCGATGGCCAGGTGGTCGCCAGCGCCTCCGAAATCGGCTACGAAGGCGGCCTGCTGGCCCTGGTGGTCGAGCTGCCCGCCCGCCCCGCCGGCACCCCCGCCCAGCTGCTGCTGCGGCGCGCCGCCGGCCTGGGCTACATCGGCTACTTCGGCGTGGGCTACTTCACCGCCCTCGACGGCGGCAGCTTTGAGCAGGCAAACGCGGAATAATTAAAAGTTTATTTTATAAAATACTCATTTAAAGCTGTACAGCTGCCCAACAGGGCCGCACACAAAACCAAGGAGGAGGAAGTAGTAAGCTGCCCATCAGTTGCTTACTGCTTCCTCCTCCTTGGTTTTTAGGTGGCCTGCCGCTGCCCGTACCTGGCTACCCCATGCCTCAGTTTCCCTGGCTACTCGTTTTTCTCAGTGCCTACACCCTGCTCAGCGCGGGGCAGCAGGGCGTGCTTACCTGGCTGCTGCGGGCCTACGTGCCCCCCACCCGGCAGGCCCTCGTGAATGGGGCGCTGCACCTGGGCGGGGGCCTGCTCTACGGCCTGCTGGTGGCGGGCGCGGCCGCCCTGAGCCCGGCCGGGGGCCTGGGCTGGGTGGGCTGGGCGGGCCTGGCCGCCACCCTGGTGCGCGCCCTGCTCTTCGACCCCGCCCTCAACCTCAGCCGGGCGGCCCTCGACCGGCGGGCCGGCCAGCCCGCCACGCCCCTGTGGGCGGTGGGCACCACCGCCGCCACCGACCGCGCCCTGCGCGCCCTGGCCCCGCGCCTGCGCCTGGCCCCCGAGCGCCTGCGCCAGCTGCTGTGGCTGGCGGGCGCGGCCGGCGCGCTGGCCTGGCTTTACTTCGGCGGCCGGGTCAATTGACTTTGGCAACCTCAGGCAATGTGGAGCCAGATGGCCTCGCCCCGGTCGAGGGCTGCCTCCAGCTTGAGCAGCAGCGTGTGGTAGGCGCGCCACGAGTTGAAGATGCGCTCGCGGTTGGGGGCCACAGCGGTGCCCGTGAGCAGGCAGCCCGCCGTGTCGGCCGCCGTGTTGCCCGAATGGATGCGAATACCCTGAAAGTTAGGTACATTCAATAGCTCCGGCATCAGCTCGTGAAAGCGGGTGGAGTAAGTGAGGGCCACCTCGTAGCGGCCCGCCGGAATGGCCGTTTGGGCCCACACCTTGCGCAGGCCCGGCGGGCGCACCACGTCTTCGAGGGTGTAGCATTCGAAGCGGCCCTCCACGGCCAGCCGGCCCAGCGTGGTGGTGGCCGTGTGCGAAAAGCGGCTTACTTCAATGTTCATAAGGAAATGTTTTAGAAATTTACGTATACATACTTGCGTAAAAACACTTAACACCTCGGCGGCTGGCACGACTGGCAGCAAGCTTTACTTTGGGAGCCGGGAATGCTTGAAAAGTATTTTTCAAAGAGGGAGGAGCCTGGGAAAAGTACTAAAAGAGAAGAGGCAGGGAGAAGAGGGGCGCCTGGTGCCAGTCGTGCCAGGCGGGCGGCTAGGCGGCCGGCGCGTCGAAGCGCACGTCGATGTCGCGCTGGCCGGGCAAGAAGCCAGCCGTTTGGCGCTGTTCCTGCAGCACGTAGCCCTGGTAATAGGCCAGGTCCTTGAGCCAGCCGTTGAAGCGCCGCTGGCTGCACAGGCGCTCATCAAAGCCGTGGGTGTCGCGGAAGAGCTGCCAGAGGGCGCGCTTGCCGTACCACTCGCCCAGCACGATTTCCTGGCCCGCGAACTCGGCAAACTCGTCGCAGGTTTTTTGCATCAGCTTGCGCTGGTTGAGGTTGATGGGGGCCGGGCGGCGCACGCCCTGGGCCAGGTAGCGCTGGGCGCAGCGCAGCAGCAGGTTGTCGAAGAGCAGCCACTCGTCCGCGTCCCAGTCGTCGAACAGCTCGTGGCCAAACTCATCGCGCGGGGTGTGGCGCGGCGAGTAGTAGGAGGCCACCTCCAGCTCGATTTTGCGGCCCTCGTGGCTGGGGCCTTCGCCCACCAGGGTATCGTTGGTGTTGATGAGGAGCTTCGGAGACTCATAAAAATCGAGGTACTGCTGCATACCACCCTTGGTTTCTATCTCCATGCCGGTGGTGATGATGCTGAAGAGCTTTTCGAAGGGCAGGCGGCGGGTGTCGAGGTCGTCGAGCACCACCAGGTCGGTATCGTGGCGCACCCGCTGCCAGGCAAACTGGCGGTTGATGTCGAAATTCTTGCCGTCGAGCTTCACCACCTGCCGCAATTTTTCCAGGGCCTGCACCAGCAGCCCTTTACCGGTGCGCCCGGCCGAGCCGCCCCGGGCAATGGCCTCGTCGCAGAGCACCACGGCGTAGCAGGCGGTGCGGGCGCGGTGGCGGTGCAGCAGGTAGCCCAGGGCCGAGGTGAGGGCATCGAGGCGGGCGGGGTCGGCGGCGGTGAGGTGGCCCAGGTAGCGGCCAAACTCGCCCCAGGGCTCCACGGGGCCGGGGGCGCGCAGCAGGTTGTAGCCCGTAAAGTCGCGGGGCAGGCGCTGGCCCGCCCAGATGTAGCCGGGCAGCTCGCGGTAGGGCCGGGGGGTGAGGGCCTGGGCCGTGACCTCGACCCAGGCATTTTGGAAGAAAAAGTAAGCCGCCAGCTTGGTATCGCGCACAAAGTGGTCGCCCACGGGCGGCAAAAACTCCAGGGTGCCTTCCTCAAATAATTGCCGGTGCTCGCGCTGAATCCTATCCTCCAGCGTGCGCCGAAACACGCCGTCGAACTCAAACGGCAGCTCGCCCACGTAGGCCAGCACGTGCTGCTTGAGCTCGGTGCGCGTCACCTCGCGCACCACATTGTCCTGGATGTGCACCGGCAGGTAGCGCGTGCCCTGCCGGTGCAGGGCAAAGCCCTCGGCGGCCAGCCAGGCCAGGTACTTGGCCCGGTTGAGCACCAGCAGGGGCGGGCCGCTGGCCTCGCCGCCGCGGCCCTCGCGGGGCAGCACATCCCAGAAGGTGTTGAGGGTCAGCTCTTCCTCGGCATACACGGCCCGCACGGCGGGGCCCAGGGCGGCGGCGGGCAGCGCGCCCGGGGTGCTGGCCAGGCGGGCCAGCACGGCTTCGGCGGGCTGCCCGGCCCGGCGCTGGGTGCGCACCGCGTACTGGAGGTGGTCGGGGAGCAGGGGGCGGCGCTGGCCGGCGCGCAGGCCCGCCGTGATGGTGAGGTGGGCGGCGCCCAGGTCGGCGGGGCGGCGCTGGGCAATGGCCTGGCCCAGGGCCTCGGCGGCGTCGGCCTCGGCCAGCAGGCCGCTGGCCACGTAGCCCCCGCAGAGGTAGGCCATCTTATTGAGGGTGTGGTGCTTCTGGCCATCGGGGGCGTCCAGCACGCGGCGCACGGCCCGGCGCAGGGCGGCCGGCCCATAGCCGGGGTCGGGGGCGTGCGGGCCGGGCCCCGGGGGCCCGGGCAGCCCCCCGGCGCTGCCCGCCGGGCTGGCCGCCCCGGCGGGGCCGGGCGGGGCGGCCAGCTCCGGGGGCAGCGGCAGCGGGGTGGCGGCGGGCTGGTGGTAGAGCCAGGGGTCGGCGCTCACGAAGCGCGGCCGGCTCACATCGGGCAGCGAATCGACGACGAGCCCGAAGCGCTGCTCATAATAGGCCCGCGCCGCCTGGTAGCTGGCCCGGTGGCGGCTGGGCTCGGCCCGCACAATGATGCACAGGCCCTGGCCGCCCACGCTCGTAAAGCAGGCCCAGGTGTGGGGGTCGGCCTCGAGGGCGGCGCGGGTGGCCGGCCAGTCGAGGCCGGCATTGGGGTCGGCATCCACGTCGAGGGCCAGCAGGCCGCTGTGCTGGCGCAGGCCGGCCTCGCTGCGGGGGGCAAACGTGCCGCTGACCGTGAAGTAGGGCACCCGCAGCTTGGCGGCGCGCTGGGCCGCCTTGGTGGGGGCCGTGCGCACGGCCGTGGCCGCCGCCTGCCAGGTGCCCGCCCGGATGTCGGCGAGCACCTGGGTTAGCTCCAGCTCCGTCCCCGTCGTAGCCTTAATAGTTGAATAGAAGGAAACCAGCATTGCATAGGCCCCGCCGGGGCCAAGGATAGGGTGTACGCGACCCGCGCGCTGCGGCTGCCGCACGCGCCGCCCACCCGGGCCGCCGGGGGCAGCCCGGCCGGGGCCGGCGCGAAGCAGGATAAGGATAGCTACGCGCCTGCTAGCCAGGCTGCTGCGGTACCAAATCGAGCAGGTCGCGGGCGGCCTCGAAGGCCCCCGAATCGTGGGCCATGCGCAGGGCCTCCACCACGGCGGGGTGGCCGGGGCGCTGCTTGCGCAGGGCCTTGCTCACGGCTTGCTTGCCGAGGCCCAGCTTGTTGGCGATAAGTTGGATAGAACCGTGAGGGAGTAGCTCCGCAATGGACTTAGGCATGGGGGAATTGGTAAAATACTGGTAAAACGATTGACCTAACGGCAGGGGTATGGTTTACTTTCCGCTACCTTTGACGATATTTGATTGACTTGTCAAATGTAGTCAAACACTTTCTGTAAAGTCAAATGAATATGTCAAATTTTTGACTTAATCAAACACTTTCTTTCTCAAAGTCAACCATGTCTCCGATAAGTACCACTGCTAGCTTACTGAAGAGACTGCGGGTGCAAGCCAATCTGACCCAATTGCAGCTAGGCGAGCGCATCGGCGTGACCAAGGCGTCGATTTCGGCGTATGAGAAAGGCAAGGCTTACCCTTCGAGCCCCGTTCTGGCCAAGTTGGCCCACGAATTCAGCCAGTCAATTGACGACCTGCGGGGGGGCGCCGGCCCGGCCCGCCCCCCGGAGGCCGCCCCGCCCCCGCCACCCGCCCCGCCGCCCCTGCCCGAGCTGCCATACCTGCCTGCGGGCGCCCGCACGGCCTTTTTGCAGGCCGTGGGCACCGGCAGCGTGGCCACGGCCTACGCCCAGCTGGCCACGCTGCCGGTGCCCGACGTGCCGGCCACCCCCGAATTTGCGGGCGCCCTGGTGGCCGAGGTCGATGACTGCGCCCTGGCGCCGGTCCTGGGGCCCCGCGCCCGGGTGCTGGCCACGCCGGTGCCCGCCCCCGAGTGGCCGTTTTTGCCGCCCGGCCTCTACTGCCTGGCTTACCGCACGAGCTTTGCCATCAGGCGCTTGCGCGATAACACGCTGCTGCAACAGGGCTTGCTGCTGCTGCACGCCGATTACCCGGCCGGGGGCGGCGCCTTCCCGGTGCGGGCCGAGGACCTGCACGCCGTGTGGCAGGTGCGCTGGGCCACGTTTGTGCCCCTGAGCTGAGCGCCCCCCGCGCCTGGTTGACCCGGTTTGACTTTTGGGGCGGGCCGCGGCCCCAAACCGCCCCGGCCGTTTGACTTAGGGCAGCCCGCGGCGGCTACCGGCGGCCCCGGTCATTTGACTTAGGGCGGCCCGCGACGGCCACCGGCCGCCCGCCGCCCCGCGCCAAAAGGCGTAGAAATACGCGTAGCCCCGCCGGTGGCCCGTCCCGTCCTTTGTGGCCCGCCCAGCCCCCTTTTTTCGCCATGCTCACCGCCGTTGCCGACCTCTCGCATCCCAACGCCCCGGTTGATTTTGCGCAGGCGGCCCGCAGCGGGCTGCCCGGCGTGGGGCACAAGGCCATTGCGGGCCAGGGCCTCCCCGGCCCGGCCTACGCCGCGCGCCGGCCGCTGGCCCAGGCGGCGGGCCTGCCGTGGGGCGCCTACCACGTTGGGCGCGCGGGCGATGGCGCGGCCCCGGCCCGGGCGTGCTGCGGCTGCTCGACCCGGAGGCGCCCCCCGCCGGCCCCGGCGCCCGCAGCCTGTTCAACGGCGCGCCGCCACTCCTCGAATGTGTCGAAATTTTACCCCACTAGCGGCTGACTAAGAAGAGTTTGTGCCGGCTTGTGCCGGGCGCGGGCACCCCGGCCAATGGCCCGCCGCCCTTCGCCAGGCCGCTACCCGGCGAAGGGCAGCGCGGCCACCCGCGCCAGCCACGACGCCAGGAATACCCGCTGGCTGGCATCGGGCCGCACGCGCAGGCGGGCCAGCAGGCCCAGCACGGGGCTACCGGCCGGGGGCACGCTTTGGGCGGCGCGGTAGCGGTAAAATACCTGCCGCAGGGCCACCAGGGCATTGTAGAGCAGGCGGGGCGGGCAGTCGTTGGCAGCCTGGAGGGTGGCCGGGCCCAGGGCGCCGTCTTCGGCCAGGGCGGTGTAGCCGAGCTGGCGCAGGGCGTATTGCAGCATGCGGCCCGGGCGGGCGGGGCCGGCGTTCACGCCGTGGTCGGCGAGCTGCTCGGCCACCGACTGGTTATCGAGGGCATCGAGGCGCAGTACATCCCAAAACTCGGTTTTATAAAATACTTTCACCCAATACGTTAGGCTGGCATCGGCGCCCAGCTCCCGGTTGAGGGCCGGGTAGCCGGCGGGGGGCACCGGGCTGCGCAGGCCCAGGCGGCGCTTGGCCGCGTCGATGAGGGGCCAGCCGGGCCACTGCGGGTGGTAGGCGCGGGCCACGCCGCGCCAGGTTTCCTGGCCGGCATCGCCGGGGGTGTGGCAGTAGCCGCCCTCGTTGGCGAGCAGGCGGGGCAGGAAGTGGGCAAAATCGGCCATGGGCTTAGGCGGGCAGGGGCGCCGGGGCGGCCGGCGCGGGTTCGTGGATGGTGGTATTGACCTGCACCTCGGTGGGGGCGGCCGGGGCGGCGGCGCCCTCGGCGGGCACGGGCAGGCCGGTGGCCGTGGCCTGGGCCACGTCGGCATCGGCCTTTATCTGGGTGTGGGTCACGTAGGCATCGATGCCCAGGCCGGCGGCCAAAAACAGCAGGCTGGGCGAAAACACGTACTCGGGCGGCCACACGTGCCACACCCAGCCCACCGGGTAGGTGGCCACCACCACCGTGGCCACGGCCGCAATGGTGAGCAGCTTGCCATCGGGGGCGCCGCGCACATCGGTAAAGGAGGAGCCAATAAAGCGTAGGATTTGCTTGATTTTCATACTATTGTGAAGGGTAAATTGCTGAGGAGTAAAGCGGAGGTAGTAGCTTGTGGGGATGCGTTTTAGGGGGTGAGCCAGGCCCGGCCCCCGGCCCTACAGGCCGGGCGTGAAGTAGGCGTAGTTGAGCAGGTCTTCGAGCACCACGAAGCTGTGTTCCTCGTTGGGAGCCAGCTCGATAACGTCGCCGGTGGCCACGCGCCGGGGCTCGGGGCCCCAGCCGGTTTTCCAGTACAGCATGGCCCCCGACAGCACGTGCAGGCGAATTTGCTGGGGCAGGGCCATGCGCTGCTGCTGCGCACCCACGCGCCCGTGCACGAGCAGGGCCGAGTGGCCGGTGGGCGCCAGCAGGTTGGCCACCAGCATTTCATCCACGCCGCGCAGGGGGTGAAAAAACAGGTCGGGCGGCAGCCACTGCGGCACGGGCTCGTCGGCCACGGTCATGCTGAGCAGGCTGGGTTGCTGCAACTGCTCCAGCAGCTCGGTTTTGGCGGCGTAGGCGGCCGGCATGGTGGTTAACACGTTCATTAAGAAGTAAGTAGCAGGAAGGAAGGAAAGGGGGCAGCCCGGCGCCGGCGCCGCTGGCTACTACAGGGTAAAATTATCCAGAATTTTATAAATTTACGTATTCAAAAACTACTAGGCGCCCGCCCCTACAGCGGCAGCGAGGGGTGGGGCAGCGGCGGCACGGGCGGCGGCTTGGCCGTGCCGCCGCTGCGGGGGCGGGTGGCCAGGGCGCCCTCGATGCCTTGCAGCTGGAGCTGCACGCCGTGCATGATGGAGCTGAGCTGGGTGAGGGCGGTGCGCACGCCGCCGATAACCTCGACGCTTTTGACTTCCTGCTGGCGCAGTTCGCGGTTGATGAGGTCGAGGCGGTCGAGGGCCTCGCGCTCCTGCTCGCGGCTTTGGCGCAGCATGTCGGCGGCGTGGCCATTGTCGAGGGCCTGCTGGCGGGCCCACTCCACGCGGGCGGCGGCCACGGCCTGGGTGCTGGCCTCGTGGCGCTCGCGCAGGGCCTTTTCGGCCTTGAGGTAAAAGGCAAAGCACACCAGCACCAGCAGCAGCACCAGGGCCCAGAGCACCGCAAACAGCGGCCCCTGCTGGCTCATGTGGGCCGTGGCGGCGGCGGCGGCTTCGGTGGTAAGCTTGGTGGCCTCGCTGAGTTGGAGCAGGGGCAGCTGAAACAGGAATGGGGGAAAAAGCACGGGCGAAAAGGCCAAAAGGGCCGCAGGTCTCCCGTCAAAATTGGCGCCGGGGGCTGGGCGCCCGGCCGGGCGCCCAGCGCATTCACTGCGCCGAACCGTTAAGCTGGCGGCGCGGGCTGGCGGGGCTGGTGCGCGGGGGGCAGCGGCCGGCGCGTTGGGAGCGGGCCCGCCCCGCGCGGGCCGGCCGGGTGGGCGGCTAGGCGCCCCGGTGCCCCGCCCGGCCCTGTTGCGGCGCCGGCGGCCTGGGCGGCCTACCCGGCCGCGGCGCATAGCCCCCGCTTGCCGGCGGCCGGCGGTGGGCGGGGCGGCGGCAGGCTTTTTAGCAGATAAAAATTGATTTTAGCGAGATAAAGCCTTATAGGCCACGCCAGGCAGCCCCCGCCGTAAGCGAGGCAGTAGGTTTGCTATAGACTGTTTTCTCACTTGAAAAAAACTATGCAACCTATTCTTGCGGGCCGCTGGGCCTGGCTGGTGCTGCTGGGCAGCCTGCTTTGGGCCCCGGAGCTGCGCGCCCAAGTAGTAGCCCCCGCCGGGGCGCCCTTGCGCGAAGTCACGCGCCTGGCGCGGGTGCCCGAGCCGCCGGGCGGCCTCATCCCCTACCGGGCGGGTAAGCTGTGGGGCTACGCCGACACGACGGGGCGGGTCGTGATTCGGCCTAGTTTCGAGTGGTCGGATGTTGCGAGCACCCTCTTTTTTACGGAGCAGGTCGCCCGCTTCAACAAGTCCGACTTGCCGGCCGGGTTCCAGCAGCCCGATAACGGGGAAGACGTGCAGTTTCTGCTCAATGCCCGGGGCGAGGTGCTGCGTGTGCGGCCCTTCGAGGCGGCCGTGCGGCAGCCCGATGGCAGCCTGGCGTGCGTGCCCCGCTGGCTGGCCCACGGCCAGCTCGAGCTAGCCCAGGCCGAGACTCCGTACGGCGCGCGGGGCAGCCTGGGCTTCAGCGCCAGCGTGTGGCGCCGCGTGGCCCCCGCCCAGGACGTGCCGGCCCACCGCCCCGAGCCGGGCTACAGCCGCTGGTGGCGCCCGGTGGGGGCCGGCCGTGCCACCCACGACACCCAGCCCACGGACCCGCACTTGCGCAGCCGGTTTAACCGGCCCAATGACAAGGATGCCACCCTGGCCCTGACGGACCTGGCGGGGCAGCACCTCACGGGCCACGTGTTCTGGGATGTCGAGCCCTTCAGCGAGGGGCTGGCCGTGGCCGTACCAGCCATACCGGCGCCCCCCCCGGGGCTGGAGCCCGCGTGGCGCAAGCGTTTTTATAACTTTTACCCCCTCACGCATCACGGGTACATCGACACGACCGGCCGGTTCGTCATCCCGCCCGGTTACGAAACGGCGTCGGCCTTTCGGGGTGGGGTGGCCGTGGTGGGCGCGCTCGACTCGCTGGAGGACGAGCAGCTGGGCATCATCGACCGGCAGGGGCGTTTCGTACTGCCGCCGCAGCCTCTGCGCCTGACCTGGCCCGATGCGCAGGGCTTCGTGCGGCGCCAGGTGCTCACGCCCACGGGCCGCGCCCTGGAATACCTACCCCCGCCCGGCCAGCCGGGCTTTGCGGGCCGCCTCTTCGAGGGCGCCGGCCCCTTCCGCCAGGGGCGGGCCTGGGCCCGGGTGGGTACGCGCGTGGGCCTGCTCGACGCGGCTGGCCGCTGGGTGACGCCGCGCGCCTACCAGCAGCTGCAAGCCCCGCGGCGGCTGCTTAGCCGCCCCGGCGATGCCCTGGCCGAGACGGAAGACGAGGGTGGGGTAGATAATGCCTTTATTGCCAGCGACTTTCTCGAGCTTAATGGTAAAGTCTTGCAGGTGCGGGTCCGCCACCTGAAAACCCAGTTTCCGCCCACCGTGGACGAAAGCGGCAGCGCGTGGGCCACCTTTCCGCTGGCCGACACGGCCTGCCTGGTGGCCCGGCGCGGGGGCAAATATGGGGTGGTGGCCCGCCACTCAGGCCGCGAAGTGGTGCGCGCCCGCTACGACTCGGTGCTCTTCAACCCCTACCGGGGCGTGGTATGCCTGCAACAGGCCGGCCGCCCCTACCTGGTCTCCACCACCACCGGGCGGCGGCTGGCGGCGGGCCGCTACGCCGGCGTCGATTTTCTGACCCCCCGCGGCCGGCTGCACTACCTCACCCGCGCCGCACCCGCCGCCTGGGCCCTGGTCGACACGCTGGGTCACCGGCGCACGGCGTGGATACCGGGCACGGGCTTTCCTACCCCCCAGGGCTGGCTGCTCAGCCACGAGCCCCGGGGCTGGACCCTGCGCGACTCCACCGGCCGGCTCGGCTACGCCTCGGCCACACCCATCCGCCAGCCCGACTTGTCGGCTCTTTGGGAGCAGCTTACCAAGTGGAGCGAGCTGCCCGTGCCGGGCGGACAACACAACCTGGATGGGGGAATAGCCTATTGGCTGCTGCCGCTATCCGCGCCCGCTGGGCCGGGCGCCTACCTCGTCACCGACTCGCTGGACCTGCACTTTCTCGACGCCCGCCTGCACGAGCTGGGCCGGGTGCCCCGCGCCGGGGCCGAGGTGTTTGCCGGGGGCTGGGGCCGGCTGCCGGGTAGCCCGGTGGCCCTCTTCACCGATACCGGCCAGGTGCTGCTCCCGCCCCCCGGCCTCGCGTGGTGGGTAGAGGCGGGCCGGCGCGACACCTACGACTACGCCCGTGCCTGGCGCGAGCATGGCGTGCTGCCCACTACCAAGGGCTACCTCACCAGAAAAAATCGAAAATTATGGAATTAGTAAAGAGCTTGTCAGAAACTGAAACGTACATTTGACCTATTCATAACTATTTGATGGATAGAATTTTAGTGTAATTATTGGTTGCTTTTAGGTGACAATAGCTGCCGTTCAGATAGTCAATGCGTGCACTTTCTTCCCCCTTCAGAACAAGCCTTATGCTTAGTATTCTCTTTAGTGCCACCTATGCCGTCATCAACCAGGTGCTGGATATGGAAGGTATTTACGTTGAGCGGGCAGCGCCAGTACTCCTACCCGGGGGTACCCAGGCCATTATAGAAATAATTGCGGATGCCTCTATGATTCCCGCGCTCAGAAGCCTAGGAGGGGTAAACGTGGTGGAAAACGAAGCCGACTACGCGCTCAAGTACGATAATCCTACGCCAGTTGTCCTAAGCGAAAGCTTCGGATTGACTGCCGTTTAGCCGCCCTCGCGCAGTATGAACGATACGATTACCATCACCGACATCTACTCGTACCCGATGTCGCAGGAACTCTACGACGCCTTCAAGGTAGAGAACCTCTTGGCCGCCGTAAACAGGGCGCAAAATATTGCCGGGTCTGAGGCGACGAATAAACAAGTGCGCGACTGCCTCGCAACCGTGCTCCAGACCATCGATTTTGGGCCCGTAACCCACCTGAAGCACGACTGGCTCAATGGGCAGCCCGAGCCAGCTGCGGCCTACCCTACCGCCACTACCACCACGCCCCTGCTGGGCTACCGCATTGGGCTGGGCACCACGCCCGGCGCCTTGCCCCGGGCCGTGCTGACGGCGGGCATGCACGCGCAGGAAGTAGCCCCTTCGCTCGCTTTGGTGCGTTATTTCCGGCAGTTGCTCGTGAATTACGCGCGGGGTAAAGTCTTCCCTGATAAGGCCTTTCCGGACAAGTCCATTGTTGCCATCGACCACCCGGGCTTCAACTATCAAAGCGGCGATTACCTGCTTTATGATGCGGCCGAAAACGTGGTTGAGCTTACCACCGAAGCGGAGAAAAAGATTTATCGGGATGATGTATCTTTATCTCCCGATAAGGATACTTACATAAAAATTGATGCCTGCACGATTACGGACGGCGCCCAAATCCGGGAGATTTTAGAAAAGCTAGAAATAATCTTGCTCCCGGTAATCAATCCGGCGGGGCGAGATTTTGTGTTGACGAAAGGCGTCGACGAGGGCCCGCAAAGCAAGGAAGCGCGCCAGAAATGGCGCAAAAACCGGGCTCCCCTCCAGGCCGTCGCCAGCCCGAATAACAAGTTTGGTACCGGCGCCGTGGATGACACGCCGAACTCCTTCAGTAAAGGGCTAAAAATGCGGCCGATTGGCGTCGATATCAACCGCAACGCGGATATCGCCTGGGACCCGGACACCTACTACAAGAAAGCCTCCGGGCAATCGGACACTAACACGCACAATGCGTACAACTTTATCAACTACGCGGGTGGGCGGGTAAACTCGGAGCGGGAAACGTGCGCGGTAGTCACCGCGCTCACGAGCCTGACCCCCGCGCAAATGGTCATCCGCACGGCGGCCGCCCAGCCGGTAGGGGCCGCGCCGCCGCTGGTGCAGCTCACCACGCCGCCGCCGGCGGCGGAAGCCTACCTGGGGCCCCTCTTTTATTTAGATATTCACGCCCACTTTGGCGACATTTGTTTGCCCTGGGGCATAGAGTGCAATGGCAACGTGCGGGAGCAAAACTTCCTCAACAAGGACTACAATGGCTTGCGCGATGGGGTAGATGACCAGGTGGAGGATAACCTGAAAAACATCATCCTGAGCAGCACTACTAAGGACACCTACTACGAGTATTTTCCCCAGGTGGTGAAGTATGGCCCCAAGGGCGTCGAATGCAAGCTGTTTCAGGTGCACCTGGAGACGTTCAGCCATACCATGCAAACCTATATTCAGGACCGCGTGGCCGGCAAGTCCTCCCTGGTGGTTCCCCCAGGGACCCCCGCCCCCAAAAAGCCGCTGGAGTCTCCTTTGAGCAGGATGAACGTGCGCAGTAATTACCGGCCCGTGCCCGCTGCCTCGCTCTACGTGGCAACGGGCGTGCTCAACGACTACGCGTTTAGCTTGAATATCAGGGACATTGAGAACCTGCCCCTCGCCGGAACCAACACCTTTACTCCCGGAAAAGTGGAGAAAAACCTGGTTCGCACGGGGCCGGTAATTTCGCTGACGCTCGAAATAGGCCGGCTGCAAGACGGGGGCTTTGTGCCGGTAGACGACCAGCAGCCGCACAACCCGCAGTTCTATACCATTAAAGGTAATAAGGCGCAGTACTACACGCAGGGCCAGTACAAGAAAGTGGAGCGCGAGACCTTCGCGGCCATTCATAAATTCTTGCTGACCAGCATTACCTGCGCGGCCGACTTTATCGCCAAGCCCTAACGGGACCGGGCCCTACGCGCGCTTTTTTACCCAGCCTAGTCTTATGGATGCAGTATCTCTTATCGTACGGGAAGCCGGCCTGATTGGGCGGCGGGCCAAGAAATTGCTCGACGGGGGCAACGTGCTCTACCTCTTTCAGCAGTTGGGCCTGCAACTCGATGCGGCCACCTACGGCGGCAGCAACTACGCCAGCCTGCGCACCAACCTGGCGGGGGCCATTGCCAGCGTGCAAGTGCTCATCCAGGATGCCCAAGCCGTGCAGGACCTGGTGAGCGGGGCCACGGCGCCCGACCCCGAGCAGCTGCTGGCCCTGGCCAGTAGCCTCTACCAAGCCATTGCGGACTTGTTTGCGCAGCTGACGGCCATCAAAACGGCCCTGGCGGCGGTGCAGGCGGCCGCTACCGGCCCTAGCCAGCAGGAGCTGACGGACTTTGCCCAGCAGTTTCTGGACTTGATAACCCCGTTTCTGCTCATCAGCCACCTGGAGAGCTTTCACCGCAGCCTGCTGGCCGTCCTGGTGCTGCTGGGCATCGTCAGCGACCGCACCGTGCAGCCCCTGGCGGCTACTACCCTGCCCAGCCCTAGCAAAACGCTGAGCCTGCACAATCTGTCGGCCCTGCTGCGCAATCCCTACGCGCACCTCAAGGCCTTTTATGGCTGGGACACGCCCAATTTTGCGGCGCGCAGCTTCCTGCTCAACCTGCGGGGGGTGCTCGATGCGCTGGGCTTAGCCGTGTATTTCGAGCCTCATCCGTACAACCTCGCTGCGGTGCCCGTGCTGCACCTCAACTCGTTCCTGGCCCTCAGCCCGGCCGCTGACAGCACCTACGCCTTCGACGTGGTGCTCACGGCGCCGGCCCTGAATAAAACCCTGCTGCTGCCCATCAGCCTGGCGGGCTGGGAGTTTGAGGTGAGCGCCAATTGTAACCTGGAGGCCGGCTCGGCCTTTAAAATCAACTGGGACGGCACCATCCAGGCCAACCTGGCCAACCTCACGGCCGAGGTGGGCCTGAGCGTGACCGCCCGCCTGCCCAAGCGCGCCGCCGGCCCCGACTACACCCTGCTCACTACGCCCTTCGGCACGGGCCTCACGGCCAGCGCCGTGGAGCTGAAAGCGACCTTCACTACGCCCGCGGCCACGGCGGTGGGCACGCTTTCGGGGGAGGGCGAAATGGCGTTTTCGCTGGCCTTTACGGGGCTGGGCCTCAACGTGGCCCCTGGTAACACCGATTCGTTTATCGGCCAGCTGCTCGGGGGCGAGCGCCAAAAGGTGAAAAGCGACGTGGCCCTCGACTGGACCAAGGCCGGCGGGCTGGCCGTGCGCGGCGGCAAGGGCCTGCTGCCCAAAAAGAAAGTAAACCTGAAGCTGGGGCCGCTGCAAGTGCTGGACCTGGCCCTGGGCCTCGACCCCCAAAACGACGCCACCCGCGTGGTGGGTACCTTCGGGGCCACGGCCCAGGTGGGGCCGGTGCGCGCCACGGCCGAGGAAATGGGCTTTGCCGCCACCCTCAGCTATGCGCCCGGCAACCTGGGGCCGTTTGGCCTGGGCCTGGCCTTCCAGGGGCCGAGCGGGGTGGGCATTGCCGTCGAGTCGGACCTGCTCAAGGGGGGCGGCTACCTCTTCCTCGACCCCGCCCACCACAAATACGCCGGGGCGGCCACGCTCAAGCTCGCGCTGGGCAAGCAGGACATCAACCTCAACGCCCTGGGCCTGCTCCAGACCGAGCTGCCCGGCCGCCCCGATGCCTACTCGCTGCTGCTGCTCATCACGGCTACCTTCACGCCTATCGAGCTGGGGCTGGGCTTTACCCTTAATGGCCTGGGCGGCCTGCTGGGCCTCCACCGCGCCGCCGACACGGCCTACCTGCGCGGGCTGGTGCGCCAGGGCCAGCTCGATAAGCTGCTCTTCCCGGCCAATGTGATGGCCAACCCGGCCGATGCGCTGGCTACCGTGGACGCGGCCTTTCCGGCCACCGAGGGGCGCTACCTCATCGGCCTCATGGGCGAGCTGGGCTGGGGCGTGCCCACCACCCTCATTGCCCTCGACGTGGCCTTGCTCGTGGAGCTGCCCGCGCCGGTGCGCCTGCTCATCCTGGGCGTGCTGCACGCCTCGCTGCCCAGCAAAACCAACGAGCTGCTCAAGCTGCGGGCCGACTTCCTGGGCTCCATCGACTTTGGGGCGAAGAAGGTGGCCTTCGATGCCTCGCTCAGCGAGTCTAAGCTGCTGGTGTACACCCTCACCGGCGACATGGCGTTTCGCCTCTACCAGGGGGATAATCCGGTGTTTCTGCTCTCGGCGGGGGGCTTCCACCCGCAGTTTCAGCCGCCGGCCGGCGCCGACCTGCCCCCGCTGCGCCGCCTCACGCTGGCCCTGGCCCAGGGCAACGACCTGCGCCTTACGCTGGCCAGCTACTTTGCCGTGACCAGCAACACGGTGCAGTTTGGCGCCCACCTCGACCTCTACCTCAACCTGCGCCTGGGCCTGCACGTCGAGGGCCACCTGGGCCTCGATACGCTCTTCCAGTTCAACCCCTTCCACCTGCTGGCCCACCTCGATGCGGGCGTGGCCATCAAGCGCGGCGATTCGGAATTGCTGGGCCTGAACCTGTCGCTGGCCGTGAGCGGCCCCGGCCCGTGGCACGTGTGGGGCGAGGCCAGCTTCAAAATCTGGTTTGTCAAAATCAGCGTCGATGTCAACTACTCGACCCACGAGGGCACTACCAACCCCACCCTGCCCGCCCCCGACGTGCGCACGCCCCTGGTGGCCGCCCTCCACAGCGCGGCGGCCTGGGCCGTGGTGGCGCCCGCCGCCGCCGTGCCCGGGGGGGTGGTGCTGCGCCCGCCCAACGTGGCCGCCGGCCAGCTCTTCCTGGACCCGCGCGGCACGCTGGTGCTGAGCCAGCGCGTGGCCCCGCTGGGCCTCACGCTGGGCCGCTACGGCACCGGCACCGCCGCCCCCACCGGCGGCAACCGCTTCGAGCTGCGCTCTATCACGGTAAAAAGCAGCCCCACGGCCACCCCGCACGTGTACGCGGCGACCGATGCGGCGCACGTGGAGGTGGTGCGCGATTTCTTCGCCCCCGACCAGTTCCTGGCCCTCAGCATCGACGAGCGCCTCAGCCTGCCCTCGTTTCAGCTGCAACCCAACGGCTTGCGCCTCAAGGGCCTGAGCCACCTCACGGCCGGCAGCCAGCCCAAGGCCACCCGCCGCATTGTGCAGTACGAGCGCCGGCTGCGGGCGGGCGCGGGCGGCAGCGGCGCGCTTGCCACGCTGCCCGGCGCCCGGCCCGGCGCCCCGGCTTTTGGCAAGCTGGCCCGGGGCGGGGCCCTGGGCCAGGCCGTGCAGGCCGCCCAGCCTTCGGCCCGCGCCGCCCAGCCCGTGGGCTGGGCCGAAACCACCTACGCCGTGGTGCAGGCCGCCGACCTCACCGTGTACCAGCAGCAGGATAAAATCGGCAGCCAGGCCGAGGCCGAGCAGTACCGCCAGGCCCAGCCCACCGCTGCCGACCTGCTCGTGGTGCCTACCTACCAGCTGGCGCTAGCCTAGCCGGGGCCCTGGCCGCCGCCTGCTGCCCACCTGAAACGGGCGACTTTGGGTTCTTTTTAATAGTATTAATTACCTATTTGGGTAACTATCATGGCTAATTTGCTGCTTTTTATTCTCTGCAAGGATACTTCACCTAACAGGGGCAATCCGAACTATCAGTACGTTCTGTACTCGTTTGATACAGATGCGGCGGCGGCGGCCTTCGCCCAGGGGCAGCCTTACACCAAGCTTGATGCATCGGCTCCTAGCCCGTATACGCCCATGGGCAGCGGCTCGCTGCTGCCCAATGGCCAAGACACTATCTACTTGGTTTCGCAGTCCAGCACGGCCTTCGACACGGGCGTTTGCGTAGGCGACAGCAACAACTCGGAGCATAAATGGCGCTTTTTAATTAGACCAGGCTACGCGGATGCGGATGAAAGCAATTTTACTAATTATCTAAGCATTGAAGAATATGAAGTACCTTTTTCTGCCAGGTGCGGCGGCACGCCCAACCCGCTGGAGGAAAAGCGGATAGTACCCACCCCGGCCACCCTCAGCAACGCGAAGGGTAGTGCGCACGTGGAGCTGCAAACCAAGAATGGCACGCCCTTTACGGCGACGGCGACGGGCGTGCTGACCCAGGGCCCCACCACGGTGGTGCCCCAGGTGGCGTTTACGGGGGCCCCGGCGGGCAGCGCCGTGGTGACGGCCGACATTCCGGACCTCTTGCCGGGCACCTATGTGCTCACGGTGTCGGCCACCGATAATCAGCCCCCCAGCCACTACGACATCATCATCGGGCAGCCGACGGTGGCGGCCTGCGACCTGCTGCTAACAAAGCTGGCCGTGACCCTGCCCGACACCAACCCCACGGCCCCCCAGCTGGGCACGGCCACGGGCCAGCTGCGGGTGCAGGCCACGGGCCCGCTGATAGCGGCGGCCAACCCGAATGCCAGCGTGATTATTACGCTGACGCAGGGGGCTGACCAGGGCGACTACAACCACCCCCAGACGGTGCGCCTCGGGGAAACGGCTACCTTCGCGGGGCTGGAGGCGGGCATATACCTGCTCTCGGCCGTGTGCGGCACGTGCCACTACCCCCAGCCGGTGGGCACGAACCCGGTGGTGCCGCTGCAAATCGAAATCCCCGAGCCACCCCTCGAAATCGGCGACCAGCTCACGTTTCTGCCCTGGGTGCAGTCGGAGCTGGCGGCGGCCGCCGCGCCGGGCACCAGCGGCCGGCCCGAGCTGCTGCTCAGCGCCCAGCTGCGCACCACCGACACCACCCAGAAGCCCGCCACCACCCTCGACGCCGACGTGGCCCCCCCCACCCCCGCCCAGATTTACGGCCCCGGCGACGTGCTGGGCGTGAACCTGCGCGCCATCCTGGGCACCACGCCGGTGCCGGGCGCCACGGGCTTTTCGGCCTTGCAGCTGGCGGCCATCGAGTTTCAGGAAGAAGACCTGCCCTGGCGCTACAGCACCCGCAAAACGGCCGCCGGCCTGCCCGCGCCCTGGTGCTTTTTGCTGGTGCTCGCCGAGGCCGAATACACGCGCCTGCCCCTGAGCGGGCTGCCCCTGCCCAGCGTGCAGGTGCTGAACCCGGCCGCCTACCCCAGCCCCGCCATCGAGCAGCAGGCCCAGTGGGCCCACGTGCAGCTCAATACGCCGCTGGGCCCGCCGCCGGCCAAGGGGGCTACCACCGCCGAGGCCCCCACCGAAACCGACATCAACACCTTTCTGACCACCACGCTGCCCGCCCACCCGGCCCTGGCCTATGCGCGGGTGGTGAGCCCCCGCCGCCTGGTGGCCGACACGGCCTACCGCGCCTTTTTGCTGCCCGCTACCGAGGCGGGCCGCCTGGCCGGCCTGGGCCTGCCCTACGCGCCGGCCGATGCCGAAGCCGCTTCCTTCCCCGGCAAAACGGTGGCGCCCGATACCTTCCCCATTTACTTCGAATGGGCGTTTGCGACCGGGGCCGCCGATGATTTTGAGAGCCTGGCCACGCAGCTGCACCGCGCCAACGACAGCACCGCCGCCCTGGCGCCCACCCTGGGCCTCACCGTGGGCGGCCAGCCGGTGGCCCTGCCCATGCCGGCGCTGCTGCGCGACGCCACCGGCCAAAACCCCGACGCGACGCCCGTGCCCGCCGGCGTGGCCCACTACCTGTGGGAGCAGCTGGCCCCGGCCTTTACGGCGGGCCTGCCCACGGCGGTGCGCCCCCTCGTGACGCCCCCGCTCTACGGCCGCGCCTACCTGGTGGCGACCAAGCTCGACGAGCCGGGCGCTACCATCGCCCCGAGCTGGAAGCACACCGTGAACCTCGACCCGCGCTACCGCGCCCTGGCCGCCGCCGGCGCCCAGGTAGTGCGCGATAAGGAGGAGGAATACGTGCGCCGCGCCTGGGACCAGGTGCAGGACATTTTGCTGGCCAATGACAAGCTGCGCGGGGCCCAGTACGGCCTGCGCACCACCGCCGGCCTGCGCGACCAGCACCTGCCGCTGCTCACCGTCACTACTACCACCACCACGACTACTACCAGCGGCACCAGCGCCACGGGCGGCGGCACGGCCAGCCTCACCAGCCGCCTGGCCAGCTTTAGCAGCGCGGCCCCCGCCGCCACCGACGAGGCGGCCTTTACTGACGGGGCAGCCTCTACCGACGAGGCGGCCTTTACCGACGAGGCGGCCTTTACCGACGAGGCGGCCTTTACCGACGAGGCGGCCTTTACCGCTGACGGGGCCGCCCCCGACCAGCCGGTGGCCACCCCCGACGCCGGCACCCTGGACGAAGCCGGCCCCCTCAGCTCGGCGGCGCCCAGCGTGCGCACCAGCACCACCCTGGCCGACTACGGCCTGCACCTGGCCGCCCTGAGCCTGCCCCGCATCCGGGTGCAGCCGGCTGGCGGCAGCACCGCCCCGCGCCCCACGCTGCGCGAAACCATTCGGCAGAGCAGCACGCCGCTGGCGGCCTTCAGCCCCGTGTTTCGGCGCCTCACCAAGCCGTTTGGGCCCTACCAGGTGGCCCAGGCCGGGCGCCCGCTGCGCGCCACCCAAGCGCCGCCGCCCCTCGACCCGGACCACCCGGCCGCGCTCACCACGCCGGGCACCAGCCTGCGCCAGCGCGATGGCCTGTTTCGCTGGCTCACGGCGGGCACCCTCACCGCCGCCCCGGCCCGCGCCGAGCAGGTGCGCGCCAACCAGTTTGCCGATGATGTGGTGGACCGCCTGCTGCTGCACAACGCGACGGGCCTGGCGCCCCGCGCCCTGGCCGGCAACAAGGTGGCCCTCAGCAACTTTGACGCTGCTTACTGCAGCCTGCGCACCGCCGGCCCCGACCCCGCCGCCGCGCCGGCCAACTACGTTTCCATTCCGGCCGACCGCGCCGTGCTGGGCTTCCGCAAGATGCAGCGGGTGCGCCCCGCCCTCGACCTGGAGGCGCTCAAGGCCGACGTAATTCGGGGCACCCAGCCGGGGCCCGTGTTTACGGCGCGGGTGCAGCACGTGGCGCCCGCCGCGCCCCTGCCCGCCGCGCCCAGCCCCGGCGACTTTGAGGCGCCCGATTTCAACGCTACCCACTTCTACGTGGGCGATTTTGACGAGCCGGCCCCCGCCGTGCCCGCCGACTGGCTGAACACCGATTTCAGCGCCCTCGACTTCAATACCGGCCCCTACGTGGCCTACAGCGAAGACCCCGGCCCCACCTCGCCCGTGCGCGCTGGCCTGGCGGCCCCCGCGCTTGCCCGCTTTGCCCTGGCGGCCGAGCCGGCGGCCCTGGCCAGCCTCACCGGGGGGGCTGAGCTGAGCCTGACGACCACCACCACGACCACCACCCTCACCGGGCCCGTCATCCACACCGATGCCGAGCTGCCGGTCATCCAGCAGGCCAAGGTATTTCCGGTGTTTAAGGAGGCGATGGGCGAGGCCCTGTGCCAGCGCCACCCCGAGCTGTTCGTGCCCGGCCTGGCCGGCTTCCCGAGCGGGGGCCTGGCGGTGCTGGCCGTCAACCAGGCGTTTATCGAAGCCTACATGGTGGGCCTCAACCACGCCCTGGGCTCGGAGCTGCGCTGGCGGGGCTTCCCGGTGGAGCCGCGCGCCACGTTCTTCCAGCAGTTTTGGAACGTGGCCGAGCACCTCAACAGCAAGCTCGACCCGCTGACGGCCGCCGCCGACCACATGCTCGAAACCCAGCTGCTCGACATCAAGCCCCTCGACCAGTGGATAGGCACCGCGCTGGGCGCCAATGCCCCCGACCCCGACGCCAGCTTTGAGGCCGCGCCGCTGCGCCTGGCCCTGCGCTCGGAGCTGCTGCGCCGCTACCCCGACCTCGTTATCGGCCTGCAACCCAGCGTGCTGGATACGACCTCGGGCCTGCCCGTGCCCGACCCCGATACCGACCGCCTGCTGGTGCCGCGCCAGCGCCTGGCCGTGGGCCAGGATGTGGTGGTGGTCACCTTCGACCTGCTGGAGGCCAAGGCCGTGGCCCCCGCCGCCGCCACGGGCCCCGGCGCCGGCACCGGCGCCTACTACCTCGTGCTGATGGAGCGCCCCGGCCAGCCCACGTTTGGCCTCGATGCCGACACCGGCACCCAGGCGGCCCCGCGGGGCTGGGACGAGCTGGCGTGGGACTACCTGGGTACCCAGCCCGGCGCCAACATCACCTTCGATTTCAGCGCCGGCAGCACCGCCCCCGGCAGCAAGCTGCCCCACGCCACGGCCGAGCCCAAGGAAACGGCCTACCTCACCGACAGTGCCGTGGTGGCCTACGCCCTCTTCCAGGAGCCCATCCTGCTGGCCGTGCCCCTGGCCGACCTGCTGGGCTAGGCCCCGGGCCTACTACCACCGCCGCCTCGCTCCGCCATCATTTACTGACCAGCCCGCGCTTTCCCCCATGTCCGTTACCCTCGATGCCACGCAGTTTGGCACCCTCGACGCCCACTACCCCGTGCTGCTGCTACCCGTGAGCGTGCAGGTGAAGTACGTGGCCACGCCCACGCTCGCCACCCCCTACGAGCTGCGCGTGCGCATTTACCCCGACCAGCTGGGCATCAGCACCCACGAGGCGCCCCTCACGGCGGCGGAGGTGGCGGCCGGCCAGGCCTACTGGCAGCAGGCGCCCCTGGCCACGCCCGGCCAGCTCCACAGCCTCGACTACTGGCGCCCGCTGGTGGCCCGCTACGGGGCGCCCCGCGCCCAGTGGCTGCTGCGCCAGACTACCCCCACCAACCTGAGCGCCGTGCGGGGGGGCGCCGCGCCCGCCTTTGCCCCGGCCGGCGCCCTGGCCACCGAGCGCTGGACGCAGGCGGCCCAGGCCCGGGCCCTGCCCGAGTGCTTTTCGGTGCTGCTCTACACCCAGGCCACTGGCCCCGCCGACCTGCCCGCCAGCCTCGTGGGGGACCAGCTGTTTCCGGGGGGCACCGCCCCGGCCTATGCCCCGGCCCTGGTGCCCGAGCCCACGACCGAGTTTCTGAACCTGTATAAAGTGGTGACGGGCAGCACCGTGACCAAAGATGCGCTGGCCGTGGGCCTGGCCCCGCCCACCGACGACCCCGCTGCCCCGCAGCCTGCCCCCGAGCCCACGGCCCTGCCCATCGGCGGCATCGACGCCGACAACCGCTGGACGGTCGATTTTGAGCGCGCCGTGGCCGTGGGCATGGCCCTGCGCGTGCCCCTCACCCAGGCCGAGTACGCGGGGGGCTTTGCGCGCCTGGTGGTGCTGGGCGTGCGCGCCGCCACGGCCCAGGCCGGCCAGCAGGCCGTGCACGACCTGCTGAGCGAGCACTACTACACCACGGGCCTGGGCCTGGTGCCCCAGGGCACGCCCACCAACAATACCGAGGCCGGGGCCGCCGGCTTCAGCTCGCGCGAGCGCGCCGATGCCGACGCCTCGTTTGCCCTGCTCACCCAGCCCGAGCCGGCCACCCTCCAGCCCTGGGCCACCCGCCCCGACGGCCAGCACCTGGCCACCGCCCTGGGCCTGGCCGATGCCCTGCCCCCGCTGGCCGGCGCCCCCGGCCAGGATGCCCAGCTGGCCCAGGTAGTCAACCGGGCGCTGTGGCCGGCCACCTACGGCTACTTTCTGGAAGAAATGCTGCACGGCCTGCTCACGCCCGAGGCCCTGACCTGGACGCGCGCCTTCTTCGAAAACTACGTGCTGGCCCGCGGCGCCGTGCCCGCCCTGCGCGTGGGCGCCCAGCCCTACGGCGTGCTGCCCACCACCCGCTTTTCGGCCTGGGAAGTGCCCGATGCGGCCAACAACCCCTACCCCGAGCACCTGCGCCAAACCCTGGCCCAGCTCGACGTGACCTGGACCGAGCGCCTCAACCCCCAGCCCCACCTCTACGGCGCTACCCTGACCGGGGCGGTGGCCGCCACCGCCCAGGCCACCACCCTGGGCGTGGCCCCGCCCGCCCCCGACAACCTGCTCACGGCCCTGGCCCTCGACGCCACCTCCACCGAATACTACCAGCGCTACCTCATTGGGCCGGCCCTGGCCGATGCCCTCAACCAGGCCGCCGGCCAGGCCGGGCCCAGCGACCAGGCCATGTGGGCCGATACGGGCCGCCGCTTCACGGCCTTCGACGCCACGGCCAACCCCTTTTACCAGGAGTTTCGCCAGCGCCTCGACCCCAGCGGCACCCTGCTGCCCGCCGAGGCGCTGCCCATCTTCGGGCGCGTGTTTCAGAGCACGTACACCAAGCTCGCCGATGCCTTTGCCGACGAGCCCGCCGCCACCCGCCACGAGGGCTTGCTGCTCGACGGCCAGCCCTTGTCCGAAACCCAGTGCCTGGCCCCGTTTGGGGGCGTGGGCGCCAGCGGCCCCAACTTTGCGCAGTGGCTGGCCACGGCCTCGTTTGAGGACATCCGGGTCGAAGACTTTACTCTGGTAGCCGGCCCCGATTTTGTAGCCCCCACCTCCCTGCTCTACCGCCTGCTGCGCCAGGCCGTGCTGCGCGAGTACTGGGCCGCCGCCCGCGCCTACCGCGCCAGCGCCGCCAACGGCACGGCCACCACCCCCGCGCTGCCCGCCGTGCCCGCCGGCCAGGCCCTCGACCAGGAGCTGTTCAACATCGACGCCACCGACCAGGCCCGCTGGAGCTGGCTCTACGACCAGGTGACGCCCGCCGCCACCGGCCAGGCCGTGCCGCTGCACCACTACTTACAGACCCAGGTGCTGGGCGGCTACCTGGCCGCCGTGGGCCAGCTCGGCAGCGTGCCCACGGCCCAGCTCGAGCGCCTGCTGGCCGAGCACCTCGACCTGGGCAGCTACCGCCTCGATGCCTGGCGCCTGGCCCAGGTGGCCGAGCGCCTCGACGGCCTGCGCGCCACCCAGCCCACGGGCAGCCACCTGGGGGCCTTTGGCTGGCTCGAACGCCTGCACCCCGCCGATGCCTCGACCCCCGACGCGGCCACCGGCCTGCGCCACGACCCCGACAACCTGGGCTACCTGCACGCCCCGAGCCTGACGCACGGCACGGCCGCCGCCATCCTGCGCCAGGGCTACAAGTCGCGCCAGCACACGGCCGATAGCACCGACCCCGCTGCCGACCGCATGGCCGTCGATGTGTCGTCGCGCCGGGTGCGCGCCGCCCTGGCCCTGCTCGACGGCCTGCGCGCCGGCCACTCGCTGGGCACCCTGCTGGGCCAAAGCCTGGAGCGCGCCTTGCAGCAGTACCCCACCCCCACCGGGGGCACGCCTTTTGCCCGCTACATCGAAAAATTTCGCCAGCGCTACCCCCTGGCCGCTGAGCACGCCCTGGCGCCCGGCCCCTACCAGCCGGTGCCCACCGGCCTGGCGCCCGAGCAGGCCGCCCGCCAGGTGCTCGACGGGGCCGCCCTGCTGCGCGGGGCCGGCGCGGGCTACCCCTTTGGCGTGGCGGGCCTGCCCACCACGGCCACCAACCCCGCGTTTGTGGCCTTTGCCACGGCGCAGGTGGCCCAGCTCGTGGACGACCTCGACGCCCTCGGCGACCTGGCCGTGAGCGAGGGCATTTACCAGGCCGCGCGCGGCAATGCCGACCGCGCCGGGGCCGTGCTCGAAAGCGTGGCCAAGGGCCAGTACCCCACCAACCCCGACGTGGTGCACCCTGCCCAGCGCAGCTTTACCCTCACCCAGCGCGTGCTGGTGCACCTGCCCACCGATACCCTGGCCCTGGCCTGGCCCGCTGCCCATACCCCCCGCCAGCAGGCCGCCCCGCGCCTCAATGCCTGGCTCACGCAGTTCTTCCCCGACCCCACCACGCTGAGCTTCGGCTTTGATTACCAAGATAGTAAGGCCACCACGCCGCCCTACTCGCTGCTGCTCGCCGACGTGGGCCTGCACGCCATCGACCTGCTGTACCTGCTCGAAGAAAGCGCCCTGCAAGCCGGCTCGGCCTTCGACCGCCAGCTGGTGCTGGCCGCCGAAGGCCAGGTGCCCGCCGGCGCCCCGCTCGTGGTGCGCTACCTCGACGATGCCACCGGCACGTATGGCGCCCCGGCTGCCCTGCGCCGCCTGCTGCCGCTGCTGGCCCGCCTGCGCCAGCTGGTGGGCGGCGCCCGCCCCGCCCGCCCCCACGACCTGCAAGCCCCCGCCCTGCGCACCGCCGACCCCTACCAGGGCGCCGCGCTGCCCACCTTCGGCAGCGCCAAAACGGCCCTGCAAGGGCTGGTAGCCGCCCTGGCCCCCGGCCAGCCGGCCGCCACCCAGCGCACCGCCCTGGGCCTGGCCGGCCGCCTGGGCCTGGCCGAGGCCACCGCCGCCCTGGCCGAAGCCGCCCCCGCCGCCGGCGCGGCCACCGTGCGCGCCGCCGCCCAGGCCCGCCTCGATGCCGCCGAGGCCGTGCGCACGGCCTACGTGGCCGCCCACCCCACCGCCTCCCTCGACGGCGATGCCGTGCTGGAGGTGGGCGCCGCCTACTTTGGCGCCGGCTTCCGGCCCGATGTGGAGTTTACCCTCGGCGGCGACATCCTGGCGGCCTACGCCGCCGCCGCCGACCCCGCCGCCGCCGCCCTGCTGCTGCGCCACTACCTGGGCCACCCCGACCCCACCCAGGACCAGCCGCTGGCCCTGCAAGAGTGGCTGCACGGCCTGGCCACCGTGCGCGAGCCCCTCAACCAGCTCGATAAGGTCTTCCTCATCAATGGCTTGCTGAACCCCGAGGGCCAGTATGCCTCGCCGGCCCACCCGCAGGGCGCCGCCCTGCTGCCCTTGCAGCCGGCCCAGTACGCGGCCAGCGCCAGCGCCGCCGACTACTGGCTCGGCCTGCCCTGGCCGGAGGGCTACGTGCCCCCCGCCGATGCCCTGTCGCTGGTGCAGTGGCTGCCCGCCGGCTACGACCCCGCCCAGCCCCAGGCGGCCCTCTGGCTCGATGAGTGGGTCGAAACCCTGCCGCTGGCCAGCCAGGCCACGGCCCTCACCTTTCACTACGACCAGCCCAACTCGGAGGCCCCGCAAACCATGCTGCTCGTGGTGCCGCCCCGCGCCGACCGCAGCCAGCCCTGGCGGGCCGATGACCTGCTCGGGGCCGTGAACGAGACCCTCGACCTGGCCAAGAAGCGCACCGTGGAGCCCGATGGCCTGGCCCGCACCCACCTGGCTACCGTGCTGCCCGCCGTGGTGGCGCCCGTGGCCCAGCAGGCCGTCACCTTCACCCTCGACCTGGGCAGCATCAACCAGACGGCCCGCTTTGGCGAGGCGCCCCTGATGGCCCCCAGCTAAGGGCGCCGAAAAATGCGCTGCGTAGTAGTTGTTTGTTCGTTGTCTAGTAAGCTTTTATGTCCTATTCTTTCGTTAAGCCCACCCAGGGCGCCGCCGCCGTGCAGGCCCTGCTGGCCGCCAATCGCCTCGAAGCCCGCCCCCGCAGCACCGAGTTTAACCGCGCCCTGCGCGCCGAGGTGCGCGATGCTACCTGGCTGCTGGCCCGCCAGTGGCAGCTGCACGAGTTTCGGGCCGAAGACCGGGGCACCCCCGCCTACGCCGAGGTGCAGGCCAACTCCTTGCCCCTGCACCAGCTCACGGTGCCCGGCCAGCTGGCCCGCCCCTATGCCCCCGCCACCCAGCCCCTGGAGGCCGCCGTGGAGGCCCAGCCCCGCCCCGTGGGCCTGGGCCTGCGCCTCCAGATGGGCGAGTACTGGCTGCGCCAAGTGCGCCAGGAGCCCTCCTGGACCGCCGCGCTGGCCGCCGCGACCGTGCCCTCCGACCGCGCCGCCGCCCAGGGCCTCTTTGCCGCCCTGTGCCCGCTGGTCCGCCCCGCTGCGACCGACCTGGTGGCCCGCGCCCAGCTCGCCAGCACCCCCGAGGTGCAGGCCCTGCTGGCCGTGGCCGGCCCGGCGGCCTTCGATGGCTACGCCTTTTACCAGCTGCTGCTGGCGCCCTTCCGCGCCCAGCTCGGCACGGCCCTGGCCGATAGCGCGGCCCTGGCCGGGGCGCTGGCCGGCCTGCCGCTGTTCACCAGCTTTACCCAGCGCCCGGCCTTCGCCAACCCCAGCAGCGTGGTGGTAGCTACCGCCAAGCAGGTGCTGAGTGGCGTTGACCTCGGCGCCCTCGATGCGCTGGCCCGCCAGTACGTGCTGGCCCTGCACCGCCTCTACCTGCTGGGGACCGATGCGCCGGGCGCCTGGGCCTCGGCCGATATGGCCTACGACTTTACCGTGGGCACCAGCGGCGCCGATAAGGCCGTGGGCCTGGGCACCGCCCACTACCCCGGCGGCGGCGCCCTGCCCTGGTACGCCGTCGATGCCGTGGCCGCCCCCTCCGGCACCGATGCCGTGGCCGCCCCCCCGGTGCGCCGCGTGCTGCCCACCGAGGTGCAGTTTCCGGGCGCGCCGGCCGCCCGCTGGTGGGAGTTTGAAGACCGCCGCGTGGACTTTGGCCAGCTCACCGGCGACCCCGCCGACTGGGGCCGGATGCTCTTGCAGGAGTTCATGTTTCTGTATCAAAACGACTGGTTTTCGGTGCCTTATACCCTGGCGGCGGGCTGCGTGGCGGCGGTGCAGAGCGTGCACGTCACCGACGTCTTTGGCCTCACCTACGCCCTGGAGCCCGCCGGCGCGGGCACCCGCACCGAGCCCGGCACCAGCACCCGCATCGACAACGATGAGAACCGCTGGCGCCTTTTTGCCCAGCACGATGCCACCCACACCGGCCCCGCCCCGGCTCCGCAGCTCTACCTGCCCGCCGCCGCGCTGGCCCCGCTCGTGGGCCGCCCCGTGGAGCAGGTCAGCTTCCGGCGCGAAGAAGCCACCAACCTGGTGTGGGCCGTCGAGAGCATCGTGCCCGACGGCTTTGCCGGCGGCCTCGATGGCAGCGCCGCCGCCACCCAGCTCACCCAGGCCCTGCGCCGCCTGGCCCCCGCGGCGGCGGCCGCCGCCCCCACCGGCACCGCCCCGGACTTTGCCTACGAGCTAGCCAGCACCGTGCCCGAAAACTGGGTGCCCTTTGTGCCCGTGACCGCCGCCGACCGCACCACCACCCTGGTGCAGGGCGCCCTGCCCCGGCAGGTGCCCAACTTGCCGGCCCTGCCCGCCGTGACGCCCCGCACCAGCCTGCTCCAGCTGCACCCCGCCGAGCCCTACGTGCTGCACGAGCACGAGCTGCCCCCGGCCGGCGTGCGCGTGGAGGGCCTCAGCTACCGCACCCGCTGGCTGGGGGGGCGCACCGTGAGCTGGTTTGGCCGCCAGCGGGGGCCGGCGCTGGCCGGCGGCAGCTCGGGCCTGGCCTTCGACCTACTGGTGCCGCAGGCCCAGTAGGGCCGCCCGGCCGCGCTGGGCCGGGGCCGAATAAAAGTTTTCAAAAAAGAACGTCCTGCTTAGCTGGCATCTGCCGGTCGAAGCAGGGCGTTCTTTTTGGTTTTCCTGCGCCCCCAGGGCGGGGGCCGCCCCCGTCTTGGGGGCTTACCGAGGCGGCCGCCACGGCGGCCCTGGCGCCGCAGCGCGGGCCGGCGGGGCGGCGCCAGGGCCGTGTGAGCGCAGTTTAAACGCTACACGCCCTTTCCGCAGTCCCCCCTCCGGCGCGGCGCGGGGCCGGGGGCACCCGCGCCTAGCTTACAAGCCGGCCGGCCGGCGCAGGAGGGGCGTGGCCGGCCGGCGGCCGGGTAGTAAGCCGCCCGCTCGCGGCGCCGGCTCATGGGGCGGGGGGCGCGGGCGGCAGCGGGCGCAGCGTGTAGTAACCGGGGTGGCCGGCCACCTCGGCCCCCAGCACAAACGCCCGTGCCGCCCGCGCCCCGGCGCTGCCCTGGGCCCCGCCCTTGGTGCCCTTGCGGGCCACCAGCGCGGGCTGCACAAAGTGCTCGGGCCCCAGGCAGTGCCCGCTGCGAAAGCGCGCCGCCTCGCCGGGCCGCGCCGAGAGCCGGCGCCCGGCCGTGGGGCGGGTATCGAGGTGCCAGGTGCCGCCCCGGCGCAGGGGCGGCACCACTTCCACGGGCGCGCCGTGGCGCAGGTGCGCCACGCTGGCGCACAGGGCTTTAGAAAGCGTCACGCGGTTGGGGGCGCGCACGGTGAGGGTGGGTAAAAGGGCTGGCATAAACACGGGCGGGGCGCCCCGCCCGCCCCAGAGCGGCAGCGGAAAGCCATAATTATAAGTATACTTAGAGAATAAATACTAATGCTACCCAGCGCCGCCCCGCCTTGCTGCAAAATAAGCTAGTATACCAACTACTAAGTATAACGCCCCCGGCCCCGTCCCGCCCCGCCGGACCTAGCTGGCTGCCCGCCAGTTAGTTGGGGCGGCCGCGCCGGGCTAGGGCAGCGGCGTCTGGCTGTCGGGGTGGGTGGCAAAATAAGCCGCCAGGGCTGCCTCCAGAATATCGACCTTGGCCGTGCGGCTCCAGTACGAGAGTTGGTCGAGGGCCAGCTGGTGCTCGGGCGTGAGGCGCGAGCTAAAGGGCACGTAGGCTTTTTTGGGGGCGCGGCCGGCCGGCTCGGCCTCGGCCTCGGTGGCCAGCGCGGCGGGCTGGCTGGCGCGGGCGCTGGGCCCCTGGGCCTTGGTGCCCGGCCGCCGCAACAGCGACACGGCATCCTGCGGGGCTTTGAAAGAGTTGCTCATAAGCTATTGACTGTTAATTGGTTTTGCAACTTAGAAATGCTGCCTTCGTTGTCCTTACTTGCACTACCGGTAGTAAAAGTACTACAAGCTTGTCAAGTAGTAAAAGTACTACAAGCAGTACTTGTAGCAGCACCCCGTGCGGGCGCAAGGCGGTGGCGTAGGCCGGCTGCCAGGGGCAGGGCCAGCAGGGCTAGTCCTGCTGGTACTAAAAGCAGTAAAATCTTTACTTTTGGTACTGTTAATAAAAGCAAGCATTTTACTAACAGTACCAAAAGTAGGGCGCCCGGCTTGCGGGGCCCGCTAGCCCAGGCGGGCCAGCACCTCGGTGGTGAGGGCGGCGTAGTCGAGGGCGGCGTTGGAGTCGGGGCGGTGGTCGAAGATGGTTTTCAGGTGCACCTGCGACTGCACCAGCGCCACGTCGCGCCGGATGCTGGGCAGCAGCACGTCGGCCCCGTACTCTTCGCCCACGGCCTGCGTCACGGCGGCGTGCATGGCATTGCGCTGGCGCGGGTTGTAGCGGGTGAAGAAGACGCCCAAAAACCGCAGGCCGGGGTTGAGGCGGCGCTCAATCTGCTCGGCCAGCTCCGTGACGAGGCGCAGGCCGTCGAAGGCAAATTTTTCGGGCTCGGTGGGCACCAGGTAGGCATCGGCGGCCACCAGGGCCATGTAGGTAAAGGTCTGGAGCGAGGGCGGGCAGTCGAGCACCACGTAGTCGTAGCGGCTGGCCACCGGGGCCAGGGCCGTGGCCAGCCGCCGGTAGTAGTCCTTCTGCTTGTAGATGATGGGCTCGTAGGTGGCCAGCCGAAAGTCGGCGGGCACCAGGTCCAGGCCCGATTCGGTGGTGAGGATGACGTCGGCCAGGGTGGTGGCGCCCACCAGGGCGTCGCCCACGTGGGCGGCCAGCTCCAACTCGCCGCCCAGGTTAGTGGTGAGGTTGGCCTGCATGTCGAGGTCAACCATGAGCACGCGGGCGCCGCGCGCGTGCAGGGCGGCGCCCAGGCTCACGGCGCTCGTGGTTTTGCCCACGCCGCCCTTGTTGTTGGCCACG
>Ga0160428_1000184_pt1 | contig 77909 bp, 85 predicted proteins | sample SolpanmetagenomM_FD_108198 | JGI IMG/M metagenome (GOLD analysis project Ga0160428, IMG submission 108198) | Solar panel surface microbial communities from Lawrence Berkeley National Laboratory, California, USA - M | ecosystem: Engineered > Built environment > Solar panel > Unclassified ... | reverse complement strand
TAAGCTGTTGCCGGTACCAGCAGCAGGTGTAGCGGGAGTTGCTCCACTAGCCTGTGCACCTTGCTGTTCACCTTGCGCATTTGTCTGTTGTCCATCTTTTTCAGCTGAAGGTAGGCCTTCTGCGTTGAGACCACCTGGGAATGACAAAGATGCGGGCGAGGTAAACTGCTTGGCCTGCTGTGCAGTGGCAGGGTGAGAGTGAAGAGTATCCATTGTGAGTTTGAGGAAGTTGTGTGTTGATATTACCTTCTTCTTGAAGACGGCGTGATGAGTCGTATCTGTAAGCAGTCAGCACTTGGTTCAAGAATGATGCCACTATTGATAAGTGACGATACGAGCGGTTTGTATGAATTGTGAAACAAGATTGAGATGAAGCGGAAGTGATGTCCGTGCTTGTATTTGTATTTGGAGTCTATTCTACCTTTTATGACTTTTCTTTTTTTCTGGGAGATAACAAACAAATGTCTCCCCTACAGACGACGCGAAGGACGAAGATGAAGAATGATGATGAAGCTCGACTTGAAGTGAATCAAGAACAGAGCGCGAGAGTGAAGCGACAGGAATGTCTTAAAACGAGACCAGCAAGTCTTTCGACGGCGCGACTTTTCGATGACGGTGAGGTTATCGGTCGTTCGCGGGAGGATGAGGGAGCAACAGGAACGACTTTAAAGAAGCTCGACTGATTGCAGATACACACCAGTGACTGTATTCTTGAGTGTCGCGAAAGGCTCAAGAGGTCAAGTCGGTGGTGGAAATTGGCGAATGGAAAAGGGGTTCGCTCACGCAAAAGTGGCAAAAAGTAGGAAGGTTGAGGTGGGAAGTGAGACGCTCCTTATATACCACGCAAAGCCGTTACAGGGTCCTGCCACCCAGACAACAAAAACTTTTAGCGCTTCGGTTGAAGTGATTTCCTCACTTCCGATTGGCTGGCTCTGGTCGGCTTGATTCTATAGAGTTCCACAAGACATCGTTTGACTCTTTCCTCCTTTTTCTCCTGTTGATTGTCTTAGTCGTAGAGTTTGATGGTGGTTGCCGTCATCGTCGCTGCTGGATCTAACAAAGACTCTCATCATCGCTGTTAGATCTGACATCGGCTCGCTTGAGATCACACATGACCTTCTGCGCGATCATATGCTCTGAGAGCGTATCTGCACGTGATCCGATGACTCACTGCAGGCCACAGGCGCTAAAGATCGAAATGTCTTGAGGCATGCTGTGCCATTCTGGCAAGGCCTTGAGCAGCTGAAATACATCTGCTGAATTCGCATCGTTCACGTTCCTGCTTGGCCAAAGCCGGGAAATGCTTCTATGCCCCCAATGCTTGTGACGAAATCGCCAAAGTCAATACCTTGTGCCTGGAAGATGTCCTGTGCCTTGGCCAAGACTTCGTTGCGCCTTTGTCCACTGAGGCCTCCTGGTTGAGTGCTTTCATATTGGATAATCTCAATCCAGCGGAAGAACAGGTTCTCCTTGCCCAACACTGTCAAGCGATTCTGTAATAAATTAGTATCACAATAGCTAACACCTTATACACTTCATTTGTGGCTTACCTTGAAATTGATAAGCTTGTCGCGGTCGTTGGACTCAGCAGCTTGTTCCTCTTCATAAACTACCCAGGTCAGCCATCCAAGTTTGTCGTCATGCGCTAGTACTGTGGCTTCGAAATCTTGCTCGTTCAAATCCTTCCTCTTGCACAGCTCGGCCGCATTAATCATGCTTGCAAAGTCCAGATCCCAGTCCTTACCCATCATCGAGTATCCCGTCTTCTCGCTCAACATTCTCCTCTCCACTGCTGGCAACACTCTAGTCTTGAAAAATGGACTTTCTGCACCCTTCTTGCCACCACCCAACAACTCCTCAGCACCCCATTTCCGCGACTCACGCACGACGATTTCCACATCCTGGAAGCGAACTCTTCGTCTCCATTTCACAGGATTAGCCGGCTGCTCCAAGAAAAAGCTGATCGGCCATGGCATGATAATTCGTATCAGCACGAAATCAATGCCAAACATGAATGCACGTCGTAACGTTAGCCATGCTTTTTCAGCAAAAGGTGCGCCTTTAGCGATCGTCGCAGGGTCGGCACGAATGAAAATAGTTGCCAGCTGGAGGTATGTTGGAATGATGCTGTACCACCTCCATAGCAGTATTATGACAATGATAATGTTGAGAAATACAGGAACAGCAAAGATTTGTCTCTTAAAGTCCCAAGGTAATTTATCGAGATGCACAATGTATATTTTAGCTGGATTCAAAGTGTCGAGAAAAGGGTTGAGCCGCTCAGCAGCCCTCGTGAATGGTGCTGGTACTTCGTTTGTGTTGCTGATGACAGTTTCGCGATCACGCCGGGCTGAGCGTGGCATATTTCACATCGGGTGTGACACAAGTAGTTGTTGGTCACAGATTTGTAGCAAAGAAAGGGAAGACGCACAGACGCCACGGTCCTCTGGTACGCTAGCCAGGACAGGACGATGACGATCGTAGACGATCATTGCGGGGAGGATCTGAGTCCTTAACCCCTCATCCACAATTCTCTATCTAGGTGTCTACCACTGGAGATGTTGTGGTCATTGGTATTCCAGCTCGTAGCACGGCCTGAACAATGGCTCCCGAAAGAATACCACCCATTATTATCCCTCCCTCAGACCCACCAGCCGACATCGCCAAATCAGCAGCCTTTATTTTCATCCATGGCCTGGGCGACGAAGCAGAGGGCATAGAGAGCATAGCCCGACAATTCCAATCTGCTGGTAAACTCCCACATATGTCCTGGGTCCTCCCAAATGCCCTGCACAACCACGACCTAGCTTCAACGGCATGGTATTTGCCAACACGCCTCTCCCCATTCCCATCTCAACGACCAGAACTTGACGATGACGAAGATCGAGAAGGCATGATGGCTAGCGTGGCTTATATCACGACGCTGATAGATGACCTGATTGCAAAAGGCATACCGGAACAGAGGATTGTTGTGGGAGGCTTCAGTCAAGGGCATGCTATGGCTCTATTGACTGGTTTGACGTCCAAGAAGTACGCTGGTAGGCTTGGAGGACTGGCTGGCCTGTCAGGATATCTTCCCCTCATAGAGCAGATACCGCAGCTGAGGGAAGACGCGGCTTTGGCAAAAGAAGTGAACGATGGAGTAGAGGTGTTTTTAGCAAGAGGCACGAAGGACATGCTGGTCCCCAAGCGATATCATCGAATGTGCTATGATGGACTGTATGGACTTGGTGTCAAGGGAGAGAAAGTAGAAATACACGAATATGAAGGTATGGGACATCAACTGGGCGGAGCTGAGCTCAGAGACTTGTGCGCATGGTTGGAAAGGGTACTGCCTAGCATCGAGTAAGATCGTGAGACATACTACAATATAATACAATGTAATGCGGGACGCTTGCTTGGATCCTGCCGTCAAGCACAATGCGGCATGACTGTTCTGATGACATTAAGCAATCCTCCCCTTTGATCTGGTGAAAAGACGCATGAGGACGACCATCCGACTAGTCTCTTGGCACTACATCGTGCTTACGAGATGCGTCACACTTCCAACATCTCAAGCTGTCATTAACCATCGTGCAAAGTGCATAAATCAAGTGGTATCAATTCCAACCCTTTCCAATGTGATACCATCTTGACAATGACACAATTCGAGATCAAGTTTTACTACGACACTATTTGTCCTTGGGTAAGCCTCTCACCTTCCTCTGCCTTCATCTCTCATAAATATCAAGTGCTACATCGGCCTCCATTCTCTCGACCGCGCGATTGCTCTCTACCAAAAAACCTATCCTGGCGGTTCTTCTGACAACTTCACGTTCACCTGAGCTCCTTTCTACCTTGATATCAATGCCTCTACAACATCCATTTCCCAAGAGGAACGTATCGTCTAGAAGAATAGTGAAGTCATTGGACGAGGAGCACAGACTCGACTCAAGCGACTAGGTCAGGTGTATGGTATCAATTTCACGTTTCAAGGTATGGTGGGCAATAGTCGATTGTCTCATCAATTGATCAGATATGCTGGCACCAAAGGAGCAAATGTGCAAAGACAGGTTGTAGAATTGGTCTTTGAGAAACACTTTGAGGACACTGGGGATATCACGAGCTTGGACTTCTTATTGGGCGTTGGCAGTGATGCTGGTTTAGACGAGGCCGAAGTCAGGCGATATCTTGACTTAGGAACTGGCGCAGAGGAGGTAGATGAAGCTGCAATAGGTGCACGAGCAGACGGTATAGCACACGTTCCGACTATCGAGATCAACGGAGTACGCATAGAGGGTGCTGATGAGGCTGGAGAATTTTATACAGCTCTAGTCAGTATAAAAGAAGGTCCGTGATATCAATTCAAGCTCCAGTCTTCTATTGGATTTGCCTAGGTGATGACCTAGAACGAACTGCGAGAATGAGAGAGTGGAGGAGGGGGCACACACAAGACTAGCTGCTGTATATGTCCTCCCTGCTTTATGGCGTGTTTCAACAAAGAACTGAGGGACGAGCGGAGCATAAGACAGCCTTATGATGGAGCACGACCAACGCATGTTTGAACGCGCTATCAATTTGCCGAATTGCGAACCAAACACTGTCATAGCACTAAGGAGGCAAACCTTGCCCTCTCTTATGCCTCTGGTGAGAGCGACTACCCCGCACACTTGCAAAGTAGTAGTGATAGCAAAGTAGTTTCGTCCCATCAGGCAAACAGAAGAAGGGCTTAATAATGATCAACATTCTTTGCGAGACGCATAGCGACAGAAATTGATGTAAAAGTTGTTTATCGGTGTGAGCCTCCACGCGTCACGGAAAAAGGGGATCTCTGGTGCGGATGCACAACCTGAACCTAAGCACTTCCAGAGCTCAACTCACCTCCTGCATTTCGACTCCATTTCGACGTTGCACCACATCGTTCCTTGTTTTGCATTGATTTACCCTTGTGTTGCTATTGTCTTGCGATACTGCTGAGGAAAGAGGTTGAACATCCCTCACGAAGACTGGCAACAGTTCCATCCGTCCATCGCCTCACCGCTCTGTCACCGAGTCCGTCACATCTCGGTCAAGACGCCAAGCACATCACCTTTCTCTCTATACACATCTTCTGATCTTGAGGAAGCAGCCGCTAATGGGCTACTGAACACCAATCTTCGTTCGTCGGGCAAGATAGAAGTATCGAGCTGGCCTCGGTAGGTTGACTCTTAGAGATCTCATAGGGATGAAGACTGATTCATTCCTGCTATAGGCTGATACCCTTCTCACCTTTGGCCACAAATTTCCAGGACCTTTCACACAAGCAAGATCAATCCTATGGCACAAGTCCTGCCACCATTCGCCACCCAGACAGATCCCGTCGCTCTTCTGCAAACCGGATCGTCTGATTATCTCAATAACACAATGTCCGCATCTAGTCAGAGGCAATCACGCATACTAGAGATGCCTAGAAGCCATTTCAACACGCACGGTGCTCCTGGATATAGAGGAACCGCTCAGGCACCCGTATCTACATATGCCTTCAAAACTACACCACAACTGCGGAATGACACCAGATCTGTTTCAACTCCAGTCACCTCCGGGACTCAGACTCCTCCAATAGATCCACGAGCAGCGGCTGCACGACAACGATATCCTGCAAACCCTTCAGTGTCAACCACGTCATCAACTTCATCTGATCCATCCAGCATTAGTCAACACCATTTGTTCAACAAAGACGATGCACTTCTTTTCACCAACTTCAGTGTGCCACCGTTCAGTCCCGACGCAGATGGGACTGCCGATGTAAAGATTGCAGGCATCGATGCGTTTGCACAACATAATCAATCACCCATGAAGCCTTCGCCAGATCGATATCGTCGACCAATGAACCGGACGCAGCAGTCAGAAGATAGTATCAGGACTGTTGCCGCAGCCGCGGCAGCGCATGTCTATAGCAAACCACAAACAGCATCAATTGATGACAGTCGGCAAGCAAGTGCTGGACAAACAGACAAAGAAGCTAGCATCGGCAAACAATCTCCCACAAATGAACTACCTAAGAGGTATAGAAGACGCAACGATCGCAGCAATGAAGTAACCCCGTCCCCACCCAACTCAATCTCAGTCGCACCTGCCATGGCTGGTTCAAACCCAACCTCATTTCCGGTAAGTCTACCTTCGCTGAACCTTTATACTTGAACATGTTTTGACTTTCTTGGAACGATTTGGACTAATGATATGGTATAATCAGCATACGCAAGATGTACGATCAGCATCACCTACTGGCTATCGTCCATCATCTTCAGGAAGCACGAACACCGCGCGACCTACACAGTCACCTGATGCAGCACGTCGGATGAACAATCCCTCACCACTTTCCAGGCCCACGACAGCGCAAAATGAGAACCGACCGTTCTCATCCGCGAGTTCTACCATCTCCCACAGTCCGGCCGCAGCAGCAATGGCAGCTATCAACGAGAAAGAGACTGGTGGCAAGTCGATGAAGTCGCGTTTGCGTAGAGCATTCTCATTTGGTAGTGCTGCAGAACTCAACCGCGCCAATACAACAACACAAGAATCCGCGGCGGAACGTGCAAGAGCGCGAAGACAGCAGTTCATTAGTGAGCTCGATGACGAACAAGCTGCCATTGCTCAGAAGCAAGAAAAGTCTGGGCTCGGCAGAGGAATCTACGGAAATCGAAGCAAGATGTTCACTGGCTCGACTGACAATCTGTCAATCTCATCCACAGCATCTTCCGCGTCTATAATGTTACGAAAGATGGGCAATAATGTAAAGAAGTCGGGAAGATCTCTCAAAGGCCTGTTCAGACCGAAGTCAGTCGTTGGTGTTCCTTCGATTGATGCGCCGATGCAGGCCAGTGTAGGCCCGGTGAGCATGGTCAACGTTGAGGCAGAAAGAGAGCAAGTCAATGTCAACGTTAACCCTCGTGATCAACCAGGGGGCGGCACCGGTTATCCCAAGTTGGAACGCAATTCGATAGACGCTTCTTCAAGAGTTGGAACACCACTTGCGAGGGTTGACACTCAGAACTCAGTTAGTGGCACACCACTGGACGGTCGCTCGACTCTGGAGGAGATGGGACAATACAGATCAGCAAGCGCACCTCCACTGAAAAAGGGCATTCTCAAAAGTAAGTAACTCACGGCGAAGAGTAATTGACATTGAGACTAATGTGAGTAGGGTCCTACACTGCTTCATCGACTGGATCTACAGCCTTCATCACGGGTGATACTGAAATCGGACAAACACCACTTGCCTTTGCTCCTCCTAGCTTACAGCGTTCCTCTTCTCCAGCACCCAGCAATAGCAGTTCGTCACGTCGTGGATTTCGCCGAACGGACTCATCCCCCAACGACGTCGACGATTACTTTAGAGGTGTACCACAGTTCAGCGAGACAAGATCCTACCGCAGTCTGCCAGGCACTCCTCGGGAAACATTGAGGAGAAACATCAGCTTTAGTCCTCGCATTCAATTTCACGATGTCTGGAGTGCGACAGAGTATGATCGTAGAGGAGATGTCGCGACCTGCAACAGATTGACTCCGTTACTGGCTCAGCAGATCAAGGAGGAACTCAACACCTTTAAGATGGTACGTGCTGATGATTACCCAACATGTCTACATCGTTGCTAATAGTTTGGTTTGCAGGAGATGGAAGTTCACGAACTTTCCAAAGTGCACACGCACTTTTTCTAATGTCATAAACCTGCATGATATGGATGTATGGCGTAGTTGGCCATTGAACATGGTAATGAGAAGCATTTGAAAGGGGAAAGGAGATGTTATGACATAGCTTTTGAGCTCGGATTTCTCTTTTTGAACATCGGAAGAACAATTGGATGTGGGAAAACGGGCTTTCGGGTTGTGGCAGAAGAAAGCACGACTGCAAGCGACTCAGCTTAGCATAATTAGTTCATTTAATCGTGTTTCAAGTCACAATATGGCGCTTTGCTTATCTCGGGATATTACCCCTGTTTCAGCTTTAAACGTTTGACCTGAAACTCGCATCTTACACGTATCTACAGATACAAACAAGCCCCCACTAAATTCGACTCTCGATTGCGCCTCTCGTTTCGAATATTGTGCGCCTACCAAAGACTCTAGCTACTTGAGTCACTTGCTGGACACACTTCTCAGGGGCTTCGATTAACGCGACAACGCAGCCGCGTCACACAACTGTCAGATCATCCACTTCCTCGAGACACTCCATATCTTGCACAACCATGGCATACCATCTCCTCTACAGCCTCTACCTACGCTTCACCTCCCTCCCCGAATACAGTATCCTCCTCTTAGGCCTCGACGGCGCAGGCAAAACAACCCTCCACAACCAAATAAAAGCCCTCTACACCTCTGACCCCGACTCTGCTCCTTCCAACCCCGGGCGCACAGTTCCCACAGTAGGCCAGAATGTGTCCGTCGTCACGCTGAAAGACATGTATCTAAGAGTATGGGATGTGGGTGGCCAGCATAGTTTGAGGAAGCTTTGGCAGAGTTATTATCAGAGCTGTCATGCGATTGTGTTTGTGATTGATAGCACAGATATTGGTGATGCTGATATTACGCGATTGCCGCCTGCTGCGAGTGAAAGTGGCGAGGGCGATACGGGCGGTGGTGGTGGTGGTGGTGGTGCAGTAGGATCCCCAACGACGAAACCGAAAGTGCAGAGGTCGTTTTCAACTGTCATGTCGGCACTGCAGGACGAAGACGCGGATGGGAGACTGAATGAGTGTAGGCTGGTGTTGGAAGACGTGTTGGCGCACTCAGAGGCGGAGGGCGTGCCGTTGTTGGTGTTGGCGAATAAGCAGGATCGAGAGGATTGTGTGGAGGTAGTCAGGATTAAAGAGGGGTTTGTGAGGAAGGTGATGGAGGGCGAAAGAGGTGGGAGTGTGAGGGATAGTAGAGTGTTACCGATTGCGGCGTTGACGGGGACGGGAGTGAAGGAGGCAGTGGATTGGTTGTGTTCGAGGGTCAAGTGGAATAAAGAGGCGAGGCCGCCTGTTATGCGGTGAGGTGTTGAAGTCCTTCAGGGATTTCATGCAATCTCATATTCTGGTTCGAATACATAATATGACAACAAAAACGAATCAAGCATCTGGGAGACCTGCGCCTTCCTGTTTTGGTGCAGGCCTTCCATATGATTTCTCGCGACAGACAAAGGGACGGATCTCAGAGGGGTTTGGTTACTCATCTTGTACACCTCACATCCCGTCTAGGGTGTTTGGCGAATTGCAGCAGCAGTAAAGCAGCTGGTACCAGTCAATGTCCCTCTGCCTCTGTCTAGGGAAGCCAGAAGGAACACGGCACCTCGAACGAGACGCGTTTCACTTCGGTTTCAGATCGAATCCGGCTTGAGCACGTTCATCAAGATTTGGTCAGGGTCCACGTCACGCTTTATCCATTTGATTCACTTCTCAATTTCACACAAATACACTACCACGCACGGATGCACACGGACACACACAAACACGCACGAAAACACAGACACAACATGCCACCTTTCGAGCAATGTGTAGATCTTATTCCCACATCAGAGTATGGTAGCACGCCCCAAAAGACAGAATTCTCCAGTTATCTGCGCAATGCTACAAACAGGTGAGTAGCTCAGCCCTGCATGTATTCCCACATCTACAGACTAGCCAACGCGCCAACAGACATTGATCTGACACTACATACAGGTTCTTTACAAATACGGTCTTGACTTGCCTTAAGGGTCCGGACTACTCAACTTTGCCTGCAGAGATTCTCCAGATCATTGCTCGTGATGTGGCAGCGTTACATTGCCACGAGAATACCAATCTGAAGATATCGCCAGACCTTTTCAAGATGCGGCTTATTTGTCAATCTTTCTCAGATGCAGCGACTGCAACATGGATTGCCCTCACGCGTCAGGAACGATTTGCTGATTATCGAATCCTCCATTTCCCACCCAGGTCTGGATCACTTGAGTCTGTGAAGAAATCCTTTGCGAGATCGGATCAAACAATCTCGAGTCTAGTCACGTCTCTGACATATCACATCACTAGTGCACCATCAGCTACGATCGATGAGGACGCCCTAGGCGAGTACTATTGTGAGGAGGCTCCTGGCGGATGTGAATGTGAGGAGGTATGCCTGCTTTGTGATACGGGTGAGCTTGTTCATCACAATGCAGAGGTATTCGAGAACCAAAACCACCTGCAAACTAGGTTCGCAAAGCATATGGCAGGTCCTCATGGCCGACGTTTACTATCGGACATTCTGTCTGCACTGCCAAATCTTCGGAAGATTCGTGTTGAGGTTCAGGACTTCTGGGACATGTTTTGTTGTTACACTTCGCTACCAGCTGAAGATGGGGGTACCGCGAGCGTGGTATACAGGAAAGCTTTGCCTGTATTCTTCGAGTGCTTCCCTAGAAGTCCATCGTCCATCCTAGAGCTCGAGGGCTTTGGCTCTGCTGTATGGCAAGACTTCGTCCCGACGAAGTTCTTTACATGCCCGGAATATGGAACTTTCCTAACCAATATTACTGATCTGGATATGGTCATCTCGCATCGTGATAACCTGTACTGGATGGAAGATGACGATGGTGACGAAGAAGTCCGAACTCGCTCTCTCGAACGGGCTGATCGCTTGAATCTGGTACTTTTCAGTGCAAAGAACCTCAAATCATTTCGGCTCACTTGTAGACTGGACTGCCCTTTCGTTGTATCCAAAAAAGGCGGTGTCAAATGGCTTTTCGATGTCCTGCGGGGTCTGCACTTCTCCAAGTTGGAGCACTTTTCGCTGAAAAACTTCCTTGTAAACCGCGCTATACTCCATCCGTTTCTGAGCCAACATGCAGCCACTCTGAATACACTCGCTATCGAAGAGGTGGCGATGAAAGAGGCCAGCTGGCTCACCCTACTACAAACTCTTCGCCCTCAATTGTCATTGACCGCTGCATCGATTGTCATTGAGCGCTTTACCGAGCCACAAGAGTTAGTCAATATCATCAAAGAATGCGAAGATGGTACTGGACCTTCGAATGACAAGAAATTTGTTGACGTCGGAACATACTGGATGCGATCTCGTCGATGACGGCTTCACTGGTGGCCCGAAGAAGGAAGAATGCGGATGATGTTTTCACCAGATTTGCTTCGATCGAAACGGAAGACAAGGGCCGCCGATATATATCTGGCACGAGACAGGAGCCGCCAGATTTTCCTAATTTATGATGAATAACGCTCTATCCTGCTTGCTATCAGAACAGGAAAAGCATCTCGTCCCATATGCTAAACCGCAACAGGATCTGTAGATAGAGAAGTCAACAGCAGGTTCAATGCAAAGCATCTTTACAACGATCCCTTCATTTTCTCCTCGCTCCAAAAGCCACAAAGACGAAACTCTGCACTTGATCATCAAAAGTACACAAATAAAACCACTGACCGTTGTAAGGGAGGAACAAGCTTTGCGGAGGCGGGAACGCTCCATCCGGAAGGCGCAGCTTCGCACGTGCCTCCAACTCTATGACGCTGCCGTGCGGTAGAGACATAACATTGCCACAATCTCGTTGTTTCGGCACTATCTTGCTTTGATATATACAGCCATACACATCCCCATACACACCCCCCGTCGACAACCAAATCAACTACACACCACAAAAGCAATCATCTGAAAAGCGACTGCCTACCTAGATCCCACATCTTCCCCATATCACACCACACAACCACACAACCACACAACCACACAACCACACAACCACACAACCACACAACCACACAATCACACAACCACACAACCACTACACCACTACCCGCAAAAATGGCCTGTCTCCTCATAGCAGGCGGTCTCTACCTAACTGACCGCTACCAAACCCGCCGCGACAAGAAGAAGCAGGCTCAAGCTCTCCTCATTACCTCTCCTTCTTCCTCCAGCAACAACAACGAGAAATCAAATCTCCTCCAAACACAACAAACAACACAAACACAATACGGCACGCAGCAACGACGCAGTATCATTGATGAGAAGAATGATGTTTTGGTGCAGGAGAGGATGACGGGACAGGGACATCCTGCGTTGAGGACGAGGAGGAGTTTTGATAGTGCTGCTGAGACGGAGGTTGGTGAGGAGAGTGACGATGAGAAGGAGGTAGAGAAGAGGAAGGAGAAGAAGGTTTTGAGGTAGTAGGGAAATTAGCGAAGCTACCGCTACTGCGTTGTGGCTGAAGAATGTTGGTGAGGGGGACGCTGCGTTCATTCCAAGTTTTATGATGTTACCACGACTAGTTTTATGTTCTTCCAATTGTATTAAATATTGTTATTCCATGACCTTACAAATACCGAATTTACTTACGCCCTAGCGATTCCCAATGCCAATGCAAACATCAATTAAACCGTCTCAGTCATAAAATCATCATCTTTTCCTTCTCACGCCAATCTCTCACCCGTCACCTATCATCGATCAACCTCCTCCATAGGCGCCTCCTCCTCATCCCTAGCCCTTCTCAACCTCTTCCTCTCCCTGGCCTCTCGCTTCTTCCCCCTCCTAATCTGCTCCTCCTTCAACCTCTCCTTCTCCGCCGCCAACTGCTGACAAAACTTGCTATTCGCTCGAATCTGCTCACCAAACCTAATGAAGGCAAACGGCACTAATCCCAAGATGATACTAACGAACCCAAGTAAGCTACACGCCCAGGGGACGCCTAGTCTGTCGAACATTGGTGCTGCGGCGAATGGTAGGACGGCGCCGAAGAGGGAACGGGAGCAGGAAGATGCTGCGAGTGCGGAGGCGGCGAAGACTGGTATGATGGTTAGCAATGGCTTCGGGTTTAGAATGTATGGAAGGCTGGTGTGGGCAAACCTTGATAAGCGTCGACGACATAGTTTGTAAGCGACATGAAAAGTAGAGTGAAGCCGAATCCGAAAGGGATACCGCCGAGTGTGGGGACCTAGAGATATACGTGTTAGAGATCCGAACGAAGAGGCAGACTGGAGCTAATAGTTGGAAAACTTACGATCCAGTGAGAACTCTTGCTACCCCAGCCGATCCAGAACATACCAATAGAGAGCAAGGGCGCAGCAAGACAAGCGAGAGGAAGACGACGATACTCTTCCTTGGCAGTCCACCATGCTCCTCTTGCTACAGCATCGTAGTAGTATTTGTCGAACCATAGCCACATAACAAGAGTTAGGATAGCACCAATGCCGACTGCAACGTATTAGTGCTTGTTGAAGGACAAATGAGTGAGAGACGTACTTGAATTAAACGCCAGTCCTTCTTCGCCCATCGTGAATCCGTATATGTCAACATATATGATTGGAAATGCCTGAAAGAACATGTAATAGATGGCATACACGAAAGCGAGACTAGGAACGTCAGTATGCGTTCATCATCAACTGAACACGAATGAACTCACTAGAAACACGAAAATAGAACAATCCATTCAGTAAACAGCATCCGCATTGGCCTTGCAAGCACAACTACGACAAGCTCCTTGATACCAGTCTTCTCAAGTTCGATGGGTGCCATGACATTAGACCCAGGAGTTGCCTTCCGAACTTTCTTCGCACGACGAAGGAGAATTGTTGGAGCATATGTTTCGGGTAAGAAAACCAATGGTATCCAGCTTGCCCCAGAGAACATGAGCTGGAACCAGGTCGGCCATCTCCATCCATACGTTCCTAGATACCCCGTCGCAGTTGGCGCAAGGATTGCACCATATCCTGTGGCAGTCATAAAAACAGCCATAGCTCTTCCTCTAGGAATGGGTTCATCATATAGATCCGCAAATATTCCTCCCGTCACAGAAATAGCGGACGATCCAAACACGCCCATGATGAGACGAAATAGGACGAAGCTCACAAAATTTGGCGAGAAATTGATGGCTATATTGAAGATTGTAAATCCAGCAGATGATCCCCACATTACAAGTTGCCTTCCATAGCGTTCTGACAGAGGCCCGAATACCAGAGGCCCGACAACATAACCGAAAAGCCAGAGGGATATTGGCAACACAAGTGCTGCTCCAGAGACATTAAAGTGCTCGCCGATAACATCACCGTAGCCTGATGGCAGACTAGAACCAAGTACAGAGTTGAGCGTAGTCAAGATACCAACGAAGACAACAAAGGCTCGATATCTATGACTCCAGTTATGAGGATTGCCAGTATCTTCGTGCTGGAATGTTACAAGATTCTTTGTTTCCGCAAGCTCCAAGGATGTGAATGAGTGTGTATCATTGTCTTCATATTCCAAGTCGACTTGCATACGCACATCGTGCCCCTGAGATAGTGTTCGTGCGAGGGAGAGGGTAGGGGAGGATGGTTCGTCTACTATACAAAGACTCAGTCAGTATATAAACGATTGAACTACGTGAACTTTACATACCTGCAGATAGTGGTGATGCCACGTCCTGGGTCGTGTGACCCTTCTCGTTAATGTCTTGCATGGTGATTGTGATTTACGGATGGATCATAACGAGTGTGTTTGGTCGTACAAGGAGCATAAGAGATTTGGCTTCAGGTTCAGATTGAGTCCCGATGAGAGAGGGGCTCGGATTGGCTCTAATACCGAATGTAGTCAAGTACCTTTGCCGGCTGCCGAAACCGAAAAGCGGCATGGATTCCGCGAGAGGATTGGTTGGCTCTTAGAGAGGTGAATCAAGCAAGAAGTAGTATGGAAGGTGTCGATAGGTGTCGCAGGGTATAGATATAGGACGAGATGTTGGCTCGGATGTTGTCGTGAGAAATTGACGACGGTGTTTGATGCTCCAGCGTCAATTCCAAGGCAGCCCCATTGCGCAAGTCGCCTTGAGCCAGCTTTCTCATACCGATGGCATTGTGTCTGTTGTATGCTTGCTGCCTGCATCAGAAGCAGCTTCTGTGCCTGCTGATTGCCATGCGTTTGTCTTTGTAAGACTCTTGTTATGTCTCAAGGTTGATACTGCGACCGAATCGTGCATAAAGAGCGACCTTTAGCTGTTCCATTTCTTCTCTGACTTGACTTAAGCTCTCTTCAAGCTTGGCCACCTCTTCGTCAATCTTTTCTGTTGACGAAGAGAGTAATTCTTGAACTTCTGAGACTGGAAGTGAGACGAACGCGTCACCAATCTTGTAACTGTGTGCAGCCTTTAGCTCATTGGTAGAGAATCAAACGATCTGACATGTCCTTACGGTACTTTTTCTTCCTCATCTGCAAGTTCAAGCTCATTGGAAACTTCTTCCAGGTCTTCCTTATCTTTCTGAGTATGAAGTAAGCCTTCTTTCTGTGTCTTGTTTTCAGGCAGCCAATTTCACACACCTGTTTCGTCTTCAAGTCTTCCTCCAGGACTGTTTCACGACGATGAAGTCGACTGAATCTAAGATACTGTTAGACAAAGGTGCTGGTTGGTAGACACTACTGTGCCACATACTTGTTGATTTTGTCCTGATCCTCACGTCTTACTTCGACTTCATCACCACCTGTCGCAGCCTCGTCTTCCTTTGAGAGCTGAATGTGCGTCAGCAGGAGAGCACAGATTGAGACAGAGGAAAGATACCATGCGATGCGACATGACTGCTGCCATTGTTGTGATGGAGAAGATTTGGGATGATGTTGTTGGGCTCTTGTCGACTGGCACTGGATTCTGAAACTTGGAAAGTCTAGGCCCTTTAGCGGCAGATCTGCCGCTAAAGTCGACCTGAAACGCGGGGTCGTTGGTCTAGCCGCAGCAATACTCGACCTGCAGTCTTGTTTCCAAAGCTGTGCGAAGTATCGAAGGGCTACTATGTCGCGGCCTATAGTCTGATGATAGATTCAGAGACGAGCAGTACACCACAAAAGCAGCAAAATCGAGCAGGACAGCGGCTAAACAGTACTTTGTACCTCCGTCTCAAAGCTCCAAACGCCTCGCTTCCTTGTATCTCTCACACAGCAAAGGCGCCAAAGCTGATATCAATGAATCTCGGTTGATTTCGCTCCCACCACACAGCAGTAGAGCCACCCTTGTCACGATGCCTCGTCTATCGCTGGAGCGGTCAAGAGACAGCACCTTCCCCCGCCTGTCGCTTGAACGAAGCAGAGAGAACACCATGGAGAACAATGCCCCTGCAGTATCTGCACCAGCACCGCTAGTATCGTCCCTGTCACCCACTGGTACAGCTGGTGGCCAGCCAGCTTCAATCGAAGCATCAGTCAAGGTCTTCAGAGTATACGAAGCCTTGAGGAGTAGTAATCCAGCACTAGTCACCAACATTATCAGAGATACGACTTCTGAAGGACAATCACCTTTACAAGGAACAACTATCCTACACATTGCAATCCAATGCGCCGACGATGCGGTCGTAGGGCAGGTCTTGGCAACTTCACGCTACCCAAATGCTAGAGAATCAAAGGACGGCAATACTGCTTTACACCTTGCTGCGGCGATGAACCGCCCAACGATTGTGCAACACCTCCTCCTTCAGGACGGCATCGATGACAGCATAACAAATTATCATGGAAAGACAGCTCTGGACATGGCAAAGTCTCCTGAGGTTTATGAACAGCTTCAGCTAGCAAGATCGTTGTACACGGATGCTCAGATAAAGAAGTGTCGAAGGCTTATTACTGCCAAGGACTATTCGGCTTTAGAAGACATGCTGGTGGACGACCATTTCAAGAGCGCTGTAGACATCAATGGTCCCGAAATTGCGAGTGATTCTAGTGTGGTAGCTGCCGGAGGAACACTTCTGCACCAGGCGGCTATTCAGAGAGATACCAAGTTGGTGGAGATGTTGTTGTTGAACGGCGCAGATCCATTCAAGAGAGACCGCAAAGGTACAGTGCTGTCACTGCTCAAACGTGCTTCGCACAAGCCTAACAAGTATTGTAGGCAAATTACCTCAGGATGTGACAGAAGATAAGACTACTCGAGCTCTTCTGAAGAAGTCGCCTGCCGCTGCAGCTGCCCAGAGAGGAATACAAGAGAAGACTATTCTAGGTGGTGGTAGTGCAGGATTGACAAGACCGCAGACTGGAGAGAACGCTCTTGGTGGAAAAGAAGGTCGAGAAATGAAGGGTTATCTAAAGAAGTGGGTCAATTATACCACGGGATACAAGCTTAGGTGGTTTGTCCTGGAAGATGGTGTATTGAGCTATTACAAGCATCAAGGTGTGTTACACAGATAGTGCTCGTACCAGTATACTGACAAGTGCTTCAGACGACGCTGGCTCTGCCTGTAGAGGAGCGGTCAACATGAAGATCGCACAACTACATATGGATGGTGGTGACAACTCACGCTTCGAAATTATTGGTAAGTCCTCGGTAAAATATCATCTCAAGGCCAATCATGAAGTCGAAGCAAAAAGGTGGTTCTGGGCATTGACGAATGCTATCCAATATGCCAAGGACGAAGCAAAAGCCCTATCCAAAATGCAGACTCAGCAGGCAGATCAATTCAAACAAGTTCAGAGCGGTCAAGGACGAAGATCAATGTCACCAGTAAAGGCGGACAGATCTCAAATATCTGCTATGGCTACTGGGAGTGCACGACCTTCCATGGACATCCCAGATCGGAGTGTTTCTGCCGACGATTTCCACCATTCCGGTGGCACCACGGCGGTGGGTGGTGACCTTGACGAAGACGACAATGGTTACGACGACGATGCTAGCAGTATCGAGGCTGTACCTGTGACAAAGGACGCTTTCATGATTGCTGCTCATTCGGCGCGACTTCAACTAGACCTCCTAACGCAGATCTCAACTGCGTTACAATCGGAAAAGCAAAGAAACCCGTCCATGCCAATCTCGGAGCCTACCGTCTCTCAAGCTTTTTCTTCATATGAATCAGCAGTGACAAACCTGCGAAGCCTGATTGGAGATCTTGGTAGAATAGCAAAAGATCGTGAATCCTACTGGCAGTACAGACTCGAGCAAGAGGTTTCTATGCGCAGACTATGGGAAGACAACATGATGAAAGTGGCACAAGATCAAGAACAGCTCGAGAATCAATTCGCCGAGTCAGAAGAGAAGAGAAAGCGTACCAAGAGAGCCTTAAGAGATGCTTTGGAAAGTCAGACAGGTGCTGAGCCTGACGAAGCTGTATTGTCACCTTCAGTAGAACCATCGGCTCCTCCTTTCTTGGTGCCTAAGCAAAGAACTGTCTCCGGCAGACGAAAGTCTACTTTCCAAGAAATGCACGATATTGCAGGCTTGGAATCAGAAGATGAGTCTGACGAGGAATTCTTTGATGCTGTCACTGCTGGGGAAGTAGAAGTAGCAGAGGAGATGCCATCTCAAAACATACTACCCCCACCAACTGTGGCAGTAGCTCCAGCTCCTGAACCAGTCGCACCAACCGCACATCAAGCACCCGAGACCTCCAGAGCGCCGCAAGAAGTTGCAAAAGCAAAAGTATCCGACGTCGACGGTCTCAAGGCAGCTTTCGTTGGCTACGAAGACCCTCCTCGGAAGAAGCTAAAGATGGATGTGGATGACAGACCCCAGATTTCACTCTGGGGTATACTCAAGAGCATGATTGGAAAAGATATGTCGAAGATGACTTTACCCGTAACATTCAACGAACCTACCTCTCTTCTGCAAAGAGTGGCAGAAGATATGGAGTATACTGACCTTCTTGAGACTGCCGCAAGCCGGGCAGAATCCACGGAACGTATGGTATACGTTGCTGCTTTTGCAATGGGGTATTGTGCCTCAATGATCGGTCGTGTAGCTAAACCCTTCAACCCACTTCTTGGGGAAACATACGAGTACGCTCGTCCTGACAAGGGTTTCCGCTTCCTCATCGAGCAAGTCAGCCATCATCCTCCCATCGGCGCTGCTTGGTCAGGTGCCAAATCTTGGGATTACTGGGTATGTCCTTCCCCCTAACATCTCTTGCAATCGCTCAACTAACATTCTTTTCCCTTCAGGGTGAGTCTGCAGTAAAGTCCAAATTCTACGGCAAATCCTTCGAAATCAATCCCCTAGGAACCTGGTTCCTCCGTCTTCGCCCAACCACTGGCGCTCCCCCGGAACTCTACACCTGGAAAAAAGTCACCTCCTCCGTCGTCGGCATCATAACAGGTAACCCGACAATCGACAACTACGGGCCTATGGAAGTCAAGAACCACACCACAGGCGACGTCTGCCTCCTCGATTTCAAACAACGCGGCTGGAAAGCTTCCTCTGCATACGGTGTCAGCGGTAAAGTGCTGTCAGGTGCCGACAACGGCAAGCCGCGCTGGAGCGTCGGCGGTAAATGGAACGAACGCATCTATGCGCGACTCACACCAGGATATGTGGATGAGCTCGAAGCATCCGGTAAGCAAGGCAAAGATGCGAATCCAAACAAGGCCTTCTTGGTGTGGGAATGCCACCCTCGTCCGACTACTGGCATTCCGTTCAATCTGACACCGTTTGGGGTTACGTTGAATGCGTTGACGCCGAGCTTGCAGCGGGTGCTGCCGCCCACGGATACGAGATTGAGACCCGATCAGAGGTGCATGGAGGAGGGGATGTATGATCAGGCGGCTGTGGAGAAGGATCGGTTGGAGGAGAAGCAGAGATCGAAGAGGAGGGAGAGGGAGAGGGAGGGTGTGGTTATAGGACCGAGGTGGTTTGAGAAGAGTGTTGACAAGGTTACGGGCGAGGAGATGTGGAGGATTAAGAGATCTGGTGGTAGGGAGGATGGAGAGGTTGAGTATTGGGCGAGGAGGGAGAAGGGAGATTGGAGGGATTGTGAGGATATCTTTTGAGTGATGCTGTTTGAGCTGGGCTTGGATGGGGTCGACACTGAGGAGCCTGAAGTAACGCCGTTAATGACTTTGCCAGAGTGATAGTGATGGGTGAGATCCCGATGGCGCTCGTTGTGAGGTCTGTTTCGTTCCTTCTCCATTTGCAGCGCTTGAACAGCAGCTCCATCACTCTCGTTTAACCGTTCTTAAAGTCCTTGAATTACAAGGTAGGTTTTGCTTTTGCTCAAGGTTTAGTCTGAGGTCCTTGTTGCTTGAGAAGTGTCTAACTTGATGATTGAGGCTGTCTCATTCTTTGCCAACAGGATGAACGGTGTCAACACGCCTTGTTTGCGTCTCAAAAAGCACATTATCTCTTCCTTCATCTTGCAGCTTTCAATGTAGAACGACAGAAAGAAGCACGTTGCAAAGCACCAATCGAAAAAATATCTGCCACACATTCATTACAAGCACTTAGTCAATTCTCGTCCTCATTCAGCAAAACATTCAGTGACCTGTCCATTCTCGCTAATACCCAATGTCCCTTTGAAAGCCCAAATCCCAAAGCGCCATTGTTTTGTTATACAAGTTCCCAAGGGTCATCACTCATCATATCCTGCCATCAATGCTCTCTACAGTCAGACTACTCAGTCGCACTCCTTCCACCCATCCTCTCAATGTTACTCATCATCCGACTCTTGTTCGACCCAGCAGCAGCATACGCTGACCTTGGCGCAGGTGCTCCAAATCTTCCAATCCTACTTTCACCTTTTGCAGCTGATAGCGCAGGTACAGGTGGAGGTGGTCTCGAGATGCTTTTCCTGAAGTCTTCGATCCCACTGATAACACTTGATGCTCTTGCTGGTGTTTGCCCTGTTGCCGCTGCTGCAGTCAGATCTGCTTGTAATGCTAGCATTTCGTCGACGGCTCCAACAAGCTCGCCTTTCTCGAAACGTTCACGCTCGAGCTCGTGAAGAAGTTCTGATTGTGATTGTGAGAGTGTCTCGATTTGGTGGAGGAGATTTGCGATTTGTGCTTTTTGTTCAGACATTTCGGCGGAATTGTTCGTAGTGGTCGCTGACGATGATGTTGGGTCATTAGTCTTCGCTTGAAGTTCTTCATTCTGCTTTGTAAGTGTGTCGAGTCTTTGTTGTAGCTCTACAGTCTTCTTTTCGCTGCGAGCTTCATATGTTTTCTTCAATGTGGCTACCTTTGTCTCGTGCTTCTTCTTGTACACGGCATGCAATTCACGAGCAAGTCCCTCCATCCTCTCGTCAAGCTGTAGACTGACACGCTGGCTCACAAGACTCTCAATCGCTTCATCGCCAGCGCTTGATCCAGTCTCTGATGCACTCGAGCGGTTTGCCAATTTCGCCGCGAGCTCGAGTGATTTCGTCTCGGTAGCGTCTTTTGCGGTTGTGGCATGCTTGAGCTTGTCGTTGCCATCCTCAAGCTTTTGCAGCAGTTCCTCTCTTTCCTTCTCCAGGTCTTGGAATGCCTCTTTCAGACTCTTCATCACACTCTCTACCTCTCTGCCTTTCTTCTCCCACTCCTGCTTTTCTTGCTCTGCATGCTCTCTTGCGTTCTTCTCGTCACGAACTGTCTCCAAGGCTTCCCCTACACGTCTCTCCGCATCACCTACCGCCTTCTTCAAGCTCTCCACTTCTGCTTCTCGTCCACTGAGCGACGCTTTCAGTGATGAGATCTCGGACAAATATGATGACTTTAACGATTCGAGCTCACGAGCAGTGATAGTCGGTAAAGAGCGTGGTGTAGGTTGAGGTGGAAGGTCGAAGTCTAGGAGATCTATCACCGAAGCTCGCTTTGCTGGTGTTACTGGTCTTGCTTTTCCAGGAGATCGTTGGTTGTTGATATATGAGAGAAGATTCAGGGCTGTGTTAGACTTGGTCGGTGAAGGACGTGCTGACACTGGGCCACCTTCAAACTGTTGAGTGAAGTCTAGAAGTAGGCTTGTGGTATCGTTGTCAGAGGGGTTCGAGGGTTGTCTTTTCGCTGCGGAGAACTGTGCTGGGTTACTACTTTGTCTTCGATTGGTAGCAGGCGTGCGAGAAGATGGTCCTCGTGGTGTCTGCTAGTACTCATTAGCGCTCTTTCTTGTTATACTATTTCTTGCTGTCTTACAATTTCTCCCAAGACATTGTTGATCGTCCTGTTTCCGAGATTCGCAAACATGGTCATATCCGCATTTGGCACAGCGGAGAATGTGCTGAAGCAGGTATCCTCGCTCACTACCGTAGGCGCATCGCACATGCTCAAATCGTCATTGAAGTCATCTCCATCGATCATCCTCTGAACTGGAGCAGGTCCAACTTCCGACATGTCCAGCTCGAAGCCCGTCATGGTATCTTCCGAGGCCCGTCTCGATGGTACTTCAGGAATCTTGAATCCTTCATTCTCAGTTGTGTTTTGTTGTGCATTTTCGGAATCTATCTCGAGGTCGTCACAGTGAACGTCGAAACCTTTGATCGGTGACTTGCGACTCTGCTTGGCGGTGTGATATCTAGAAGGTGTCATATCTGCGGCATCTGAAACGTGCTGGTCTTGGTCTGCTGGAACATCTGGTTGGAAAGGCGAGCTCGGCGGAGCATCGAGAGTATCGTGAGGGAAGGACGGAGTGTTCTTGAGACGGTCACTGAAGCTCGCGGTGACTGGGGTTCGATTGAGCATAGCAGCTGACGCTGGCGATAGCGGGGACAGTAGTCCAGTCATGACGTGCGCTTTGTGATCTGTATAGCTTTTCCTGTGTGGTTTGGTAGTTGAAGATTGTAGTCGAGAAGAGGTGTAAACAAGTATGTAAACAATGTGGGGTTGAGGTCTTGGCGTCCGAACATACGAGCATATCAAGCAGTCTATAAGAGCCTTGTACAGTCCTACCCAGTAGCTTCAGCTATTGCTATAAACACTTCCTGTCGACACCCTCGTCCACGCTTAGAGAGAGTTGCTTGAGATATCATGGTTCCATATTGTAGTCAATTCTCAATGATAAACAGAGCACATACAAGTATGCAAGAGTGGATCCGCTATGCTTCTAGGTGGACAATCATCACCTCAGCGAGGTGTCTCCTGTTTGGCATCTCCCAGTATAGCTGCCTGTGAGATTGTCTACGCGCATAGACATGTCTTAAGCATGGTGAGACCGGACCTTGATCATCGATTTTTAGAGAGGTAATCAGCAAAGCCAATGACGTTGTCGGATAGACGGCTCATTGACATTTTGGTGCTATAAGACTACCTTGCCTTGTATCAATATCCAACCATTTATCTCCAAAATGCCTTCTCAATCGTCACATCTCGTCGAGCCAAAGCCTGCCCCGGCTCTGAATGTGCCCAGTGGTGATACTGTAACTGTCAGGATTATTGATAGGTATGATGCTGCTTCTCATGATAATCTGTTGCAAAACAATATCAAGATGTGAATTATATAAGTCACATGACCGACAAGACGACTATAACCTGTCTGTATGAAAATGTCTAACGAGTCCTGTCAGCACTTCCCGAATCAAATTCGCCACAAAACTCGTCGTAGATCCCGAAATAAAAGGTCATGATGAAGTAGATTGTCCCGCATTCTCCTTCCTAATCACAAACCACACCAGCAACCGACACATCCTCTTCGATCTCGGTGTCCGCAAAAACTGGCAGGAAGACTTTCCTGCATCACTTCTTGAAAAGATAAAAACAGCACCTTTCCACGTTACAGTGGAGAAGGATGTCGCTGAAATCCTAGAGAATGACTCTGACGTTGGTATCAAGCCGAAAGACATTGATACTGTCATCTGGAGTCACCACCACTGGGATCACACTGGCAATCTATCTACTTTCCCAACTTCAACTACTTTAGCAGTAGGTCCGGGTCTGCCAGCCGAAAATATGCCAGGCCACCCGACGAAGCCAGATGCACCATTTCCAGAATCCGATGTCAAAGGGCGGAAAGTGCATGAGTTCGACTTTACGTCACAGGGCAAAGGTTTAAAGCTTGGTCCCTTCAACGCCATCGACTTCTTCGGGGACGGCTCCTTCTACCTTCTCGATTCACCTGGCCACACGATTGGCCATATCTGCGGCCTAGCAAGGACAAGCACATCACCAGACACCTTCGTCTTCATGGGCGGAGACGCTAGTCACCATCCCGGCGAGTTCCGAGCATCAGAATACGCACCATTACCAGCTGAGATCAACCCATCACCCTTATCACACATGCACGGAGGCTGTCCTGGCGGCATGCTACAGGATATCCAGCGGAACAAGCGAGCGGATGAAGCATTTTATCTGCCGAGCAAGGGGTTTAATGTTGATGAAGAGGCGGCGTTGAAGACGGTTAGTGGGTTGCAGGTGTTTGATGGACATGACAATGTATTGATCGTGGTGGCGCACGATAGTTCGCTGTTGGGAAGTTTGCAGCTGTTTCCGGAGGAGATGAATGATTGGTATGAGAAGGGGATTGGCAAGAAGTCGCACTGGAAGTTTTTACAGGACTTCAAGGATGCGGTGAAGCAGTAGGATGCAGTGAAGCAGTAGAGGAAAGGAAGTCATTGTTTACAACGTCTGACTACCATAAGTGGTGAGAATCTTTCTCCTTTAAACAAGCTCCATGCAGAGTTGACTGCATAGTGATGTCCCAAGAAGGTCCGGCGCAAAAGATATCTACCCACAAGACCAACCCCCAACATGATGTGCAGCTTCTCGTGAGCGGTGACGCTTACTTGGAAGAAGCTGTGGTGAAGCTCTGTACGTCCACACATGTTTCGTTACTGAATGTTGGTACCAGACATAAATGAAGCACAAAGAACGTGAGACGTGCACCTCAAGAATGTTGAAGTGTTGACAAATCCGTTTTGCGAGATTCATTGCGTGAACACACCATTGCTCCTACGCACTCTCACCTTCCGGCCCACTCAACGCCCTCACACAAACAATAGCCGCACCCGCGGCCAGACCACCCATCACAACCATCTGCAACCCACTCCTCACACACTTCGCGACCCTCTTCTCCTCCCCATCACCCACCAAACTCTGCTTAACCCATCCAAAAACGAACAATGCCACCACCATCAACGCCACACTAGCGCGAAACGCTGCTCCAACTTGCGCTACGAACAAGTATGGTACTAACGGCACGAATCCACCACAGAAATAGCCGAGCGCGATCGTCAGAGCTGACATGTATGCTGCTGACGGTGCGGGTGGTGTTGGAGGAAGATTGTGGTGGAAGGTCATGAGGAAAGTGGTTGTGAGGTCGGCGTTTGAGGCGAGGTGTTCGAGGAGTTGGCTGAGAAGGGCGGACGGTAAATGGAGTGTGGATAGTGTAGAGATGAGGAGGGAGTATGTTTCGTGCGGCGAGGAGAGGACCGTAGAACGTGTAGACGAGAGTGTTGAGGCATAGGCTTCACTATCCGAACTGTTAGAATATGGTGATCTTGATAGATAGTTTTGTACATACGCTTCGCTTTGCGCTCCCAAATAGCCACCCAATCCCATTGATATCGTACCTGCTATCAATTCCGCTAATCCTCCATATACAACGACTCTTGATGACCCCAGCGCTGACAGACCTGCCGTCAAAGCAAAAGGCACCGTCAGACCATCTGATAGGCCAATCGTAGCATCAGATATCAGTCGATTTGTGAATGTGCTATTGGTGCTTTGTGATATTTCCGACGTTTGTGATCCCGAATCGCTGAAGCCGTGGTGGAAGCCTTTTTCTGGGTCTGAGGAGGTTCGGGAGAGGTCAGTGGAGATGGAGGATGATGAAGAGTGTGATGCTGAAGGTCTTCGAGCAAAGTCCGAGGGTGTGTTTCGTATCTGGCTGTAGCTCGTAGTGCGAGAGGCTTCCATGCGAGGGAAAACGACGCTTTTGAGGAAGAGGAGGGCCATTGTTGTTTATTGGGTGGTGATATGATGATCTAAGTCTTCAAGATTGTTGAAGTCGGCTCGAGAATGGTGTGCACGAGGTGAAAGCTCTTCTCTCATAGACAGCAAACCAGAATGCAGACTTCACAGCAAGAAACACAACACCAAAGCACAAATTTGTTTCTCACATTTTGATCTACACGAGCAACGACGGGGTATATGACCAGAAACAAGCTAAGGCGTCACTGTACAGTAGTGGGCGACTTCTCAACTCAAACGAGCCAGTCACAGCGAATGGATATGCAATCTTCAGGCACGGGGTCTTCTAGAAGAAAGACGAGACGTTATCTGAAGCCTTTTAGCGTGAAACGTGCTCGTTCTTGGCTTAATGAGGAAGGTGTCGTTGGAAGCTTTGTCTTCGCTGCGAGTCAGCTTTGGGAAGTGCGGAGAACTAGAATCTAAGCCGAGAGGTCACTCTTTGGAAAGAGATTCAAAATGATGAGGTGTTGCTAGAGGTGGTAACTTAGTAGGAGACTATACTTGTAGCTCAGTCGCGAGAAACATTATAACTCTTTGTCTGCTCTTTACGATCAAGGTGGTTGAGAAGTGGTGGAGAGTTTCATGAAACACGTGCTGTGGGCACGTGCGCTGACTGGACAAAACTCACTCGCTACGGAAAAGGATCTTCTGAGCTCACAAACAGAACAATTTAGGCCGCATTTTCCTAGAGTACCGTTTGCATTCGTGGGCGGGTTCCATGACGACGCTGGATTTGGTGGCTGTTAATTATGCCTCGACCTCGATAGGCTAGCTAGCTACAAGCTTTTTTCATGATCGAAATGTGACTTCTTGTGATTATTTGCTCCAACAGACCACTTGCGCAGAAACAGACGCCCTTGTGACCTGACCTGACCTGAGTTGGATTGGACTCGGTGATATTCTAGATATCGCCTGTCTTTCAGCTTGGTAAAGCTTAAATTTCAAGGGAAGAGAAGTGCCGTTTGGTGAAATTGTGAAACCGACTGCAATATTGGATACGACTTACGTTACTACAATCTACAGACCCTTAATGGCGGACCAGGAGCGCTTATTGCACGTAGATGAGGAGGGGCAATATAAAGACCATAGCTCTGAAGACGATTGGGTAGACAATGAAGTGCCAGGACCAGATGGCAAAAGCAGCTTTGGGTGGAAGACAACACTCTCCGTCATATTAATTGCAACGATATGCATGGTCTCGCTTGGCTACATCATGTCGGACTGGGCCTTCTATATGCCAAGAAGCGAGACACATCAGGAGGCTCCCTCGATGAACATGGACATGGGCATGAGTATGGATGCGAATGTCAATGATGTGGCACCAGTTGTGTCTTCAGCAGAATTACCAATATCACTCCCAATACCTACTACAGAGAAGGTATCAATTTCAACGCCAACACCGACGCCTACACCACAACTACCCGTTCCGAACGACCAGGACAAGTACATTCTCCCGAACAATTGGGATTATCAAGCTCCACCACAACGCCGAGAATACTTCTGGACTGTAGCAGACAAGGAGTACAATCCAGATGGCGTCTATCGACCGATGATTCTGATCAATGAGGAGTACCCTGGACCAATGATTGAAGTCAACGAAGGTGATACAATTGTTGTTCATGTTGACAATCAAGGCACAAATGCTACTGCTATTCATTGGCATGGGATGTACCAAAACGGCACTAACCATATGGACGGCACTGTTGGAATCACGCAATGTGCAATAGCGCCTGGAAGCAAATTTACATATGAGTTCAAGGTGGATGGTCAAAGCGGCACATACTGGTATCACGGGCATCAAGGGGTACAGTCTGCGGATGGGCTTTATGGGCCTTTGATCATTCACTCCAAAGACGAAAGACAACTACAGCAGCTTGAATACCATACCGACAGAGTCGTCATGCTGACTGACCACTACTGGGATTTATCAAGTGAGCTACTCTTGGAATACATGAAGTCTGACGCAGAGAATGCCGAGCCTGTTCCCATGAGTGCTTTGATCAACGGACGAGGCATGAGAGATTGTAGCAATGTGGGAGGACGCAAATGTGATACCTCCACTTCGAATGTGGGTGTGCTACCATTCACGTTCGAACCTGGCAAGAATCATCGACTGCGTATCATCAACACAGGCGCTTTTGCCGAGTTTCAGCTTTCAATAGACGAGCATGAGTGGGCCATCACTGAAGTCGATGGTGTGGATGTGGCTCCTATCTGGTTTCACCGCATGCTTATTAACCCAGCACAGCGATACAGTATCATCTTGACCAATAACCATGCACCGGGAGAAGCGTTCTGGTTTAGAGCGAAGATGATCGGTGACTGTTTTGCAGAGCCAAACCCGTACTTAGAGACCGAAACTTGGGCACCTATTCGCTGGCAAAGTATGGGAGGAGGGGAGAACACCGCTATACCAATGTCGAACGATTTCCCCGAAGCAATCACTCAAATATGCAAAGATTTGGACACGACACAGCTGAAGCCAGTTATTTCCATGGTTGCACCGGAGCCGACAGTTTCATTGTATTTCCGTGTCAACTTCGAGATCGGAGGTTGGCAATTAAGCCGTGGCAAGTTCAACCAGAGCTCTTTCCAAGCCGATGTTCAGCACCCAACTTTATTCAGGACTATCGACGGCTACAATGATAAGAATGAGGCGTTTATTGGCCATTCATCGCTCGAGTCGCCTAAACCAGCTTTCATCAATTCTGACGCTTTCGATATGGAGCGTGAGATGGTGCTGCAAACTGAAGGTATTCAGGTTATTGACATTATGCTACAAAACTTTGACGACGGCAACCACCCTCTACATCTCCATGGTTACAAATTCTTCGTCATGGCTCAAGGCCACGGCTATCCTCCTGAGAACATTACAGATAGTCTCGACGTGACGAATCCACTACGTCGAGATACTGCGAGTGTGGAAGCATTTGGCTGGACGCTTATTCGTTTTGTTGCCGATAATCCAGGTGTTTGGGGTGAGTGATCATCACTTCTCCACTCTCTCTTTATTTTGATGCTAATGAGTACACAGCATTTCACTGCCACATCAGCTGGCACACTGAAGCAGGCCTCATGATGCAACTCCTGACGCGGGTGGATGAATTGAGTAACATGCAGATTCCGGAAACGAATAGGGCTCTATGCAATGCCCCATTAGAGGAGCTGATGAAGGGCATGTCGCCTGATGATGATTACTTTGCTGGGACGTTGGAAGATAGAGCATTAAAGACTTCACCAAGGAAGTTCTTTTCTGCCGGGATGATGGGATGAGTATGATAATATATACTTCGTATTTGGATACTCTGTATATCTCTTTGACCCTTGGCAAGCCTATTTGCATGCAACTCTGAAGCCGATCGAGTTGATACCTTGAAGAATGTTCATAGCTAAGTACTGTACAGACGAGCAACTGGGCGTCCAGAACGCCTCTTTCGCATCACGGATACCAGTAGAAAGCGACTACCGAAAGCCCATAAATTGCACTCACAAAATCAAAACCGAAAACTGTGAAAAATATCTTGCTAGCACGCGTGTCACCCACAAAACGAGTTATGCTATGGGTATTGACACGCTGCCGATATCGTAGGACATGAGTCCGTCTTGAAGCAGACTACCACTGCTCCTGCTATAGTTGCATGTACCAGCGTAGAGGCATGTGGATGTGGTTGCTGTCGTCGCGCACACGCCGAAACCGGGAGAGCCTTGGACGTCCTATTATGATCGGGTAGAATGCAATTGAGAGTGATGATAATGCTTGACCTACTCTAGGTGGGCAAGCGCACTGGGCTACAGCAGTAAGCTGGGTAGTCGCAGTAGCAACGACGATTACTGCTGTAGCTGTACTTGCTACCTAGCTTGCAATCGTGGTAGTGGTGGAGGTTGAGTATTGACACGCTCCCGATGTCGTAGGACAGAAGCTCGCGTCGTGGTCTGAAACCAGACCACCACTGCTAATGCTATAGGTGCAATAGAAATCGTAAGGCGACTCTCCGGAGAACGCTGGGTAACTGCATGAGTATGTGGTTGCTGTTGTCTCGAATACACCGCCGGTTTGAAAGCCAGCATCGTCCTTTCATAATCATTAGAATGAGCGTAAAGTAATGAATAATGCTTGACCTACTTGAGCTGGGCAAGCGCATTGAGGCACAGCAACAGGCTGGGCAGTCGCAGTGGCAACGACATCCACTGTAGATGTACTCGTAACGGAGCTTGTGATCGTAGTGGTGGTAGAGGTTGTCGTGAAAACAGACACCGTAATGTCTACTTCTTCTGTCGTGGAGGAGGTGGCGATCACTCCAATGGTAGTCGCGGATATGTATGTTGTTGTTTGTGTGACTAGTATAATGGTTGTTGGTGTGACTGTTCTCGTCTGGGTTATTGTCGAGTTTGCAGTGGGAGTTGCTGCAGTGATCGTCTGTACACCAACTCCGAAGCATGAGCATAACGAAGCGTAGCGTGGTGCGCAGGCTGCAGCATACTTTGGCACTGAAGACGACGATGACGATGTTACAGCACGCTTTGCGGCGGCGACAGTGGTTATTCCCGTTGTCACGGTCTTTAGTACGACGGTGGCAGCGTAGGATACAGTAGGGATAACGCTCGTGAAGGTAATGTCGGTCTCAGAAATCGAAGTCGAGAAAATTGTTTGCACTGTATGCGATGTGCTGATAGATGTCAGACTTGTCGTGATTGGCACTATACTAGTCACGAAACTGGAGACTGGACTAGCAGTGACCGTTGCGATTTGCGCTGATGTCAATGTCCTTGTAGAAGCGGGTTAGCTGAGCATGGCAACTTCTTGGATTTCGTCACCTACACTGTTACTGGTGTGACAGTAGTCCGCAGATATGACGAACAATCTTGTCCGACGGGCGCCCCAAGTAGTGCTGCAGCATCTAATATCAGAAGACAAGCGTTCGGTGCGCAGGTTGCCACGGGTGCATTGGTGGATACCAAGCATGAGCAAGCGGATGAAAGTCGAGAGGTAGCAGTACTGAAGAGAGATAGGCCGGTCGGGAGGGAGGTGCTTGTCGTCTTAGTTTTCGGGGCAATGTAGGTACGGCAGAAAGATGATGCTGCGGAGCTAACAAGAGCTCCCTCAAGCACTTGATACCAGACATCTGCTGTGCATGATGCTATAGGTGTGGCAGCGGGAGCGGCTTGGGAACCTGCAATAAAAGCGAGGAAGACTGGAAGGAGAATTTGAAGCATGATGTGACTAGCGAAGACTGATAATATAACGGAGGATTGACAAGTAGGTTCTGTGTCATGGAGTGAGGGTGGGAGACCTATATAATAAATGCATGCCTACATGCAAGAACTCCTGCAACAAGCTGGATGCGGACTTCGAGCGACAGAACATCTCAGCTGCATTAACGATTCACGTCACAAACTTTGGGGACCGGCCAGAACAAGACTGGAGGTGATGTTTTATGAATGTTCCTCTTCGCTTCTGATGCCAAGCGTATACCTTTGGTATTTTGGGTTTCTTTCGTTTTTTATGGGTCAATAGGCGGCCTTTCCAAGGCACAATTCTATGGACAAAAAACGTGGCAAACATTTCACATTCACAAAGGTTTTTCGCGAAAGCACTGTCTGTACAACTTTGCCAGAAACGCTCTCCACGAGCAATCCAGGAGTAGTCACTCTCGCACTGTTGTCATCCTGCCTGGTGCCAAAGCCTAGGAGGTTTAGACAAGAACTAAGCTTAGAGCATTACTTCTAGCTTGGCAGGCTCTTAGGAGCGGGCGACGCGCCGGCGGACGTTACTTACTATTTCTTATCGTTACCATGGTCAGACAGCGAGCTGAGAGGTCTAAATCTTAAGGTTTACGCGTGAAGGATGAAAACATGGACCAGGTTTCAGATCAAAGGACGTTAGAGGAAAAGAGCTCAGGATTTGATAGGGCTAGAACGTGGGGCGAGCCTCAAGGCAAAGCCCATTCACCTCGGTATTTCTACCATTCACTACTCTCAGCTCGCTTGAATAGTGCGGCTAGATCGATGTTCCATTCTTGTTGTAGAGGAAATAAAGTGGCATGCCTGAACCCAATCATCGTGTACATCCGCATAGCCGCTAGCTATCCAAGTAACCTTTGAGAAGTCTTTATCCTTCAGACATATTATCTTGATTTAGCAACGACAAGCGAAGGACCGACCACAGGTAACAGCAGCATGGAGACCTACGTGGGATGGATATTGAGCCTAGGATGATGAGGGTACAACCCGTCAGCAGCGTCGCACAGGCTATGCTGTCAAGTTGGATTTGCGTATATAAGAATGTTAAAAAGTGTGCTCATCATGTGATGCCCCTTTAGCTCAGTTGGTAGAGCGCGTCACTAGTAACTGTCCGATTATATCGGGAAAAGATCATGACGAGGTCGCCAGTTCAACTCTGTCAGGGGGCACAGATTTTTTTGACTTTTTTGTTTGATTATTTTGCCATGATAGATGGATGATAGCCCATATCACTCGACAGTTTTTGCTCAGTACAGTGCTGCTACACCAGCTATTCTATCACATCCAGTCTGGTAGGGAAATAGATCTTTATGAGGTTGTCTGTTACTGGTTACTTGTTACTACTGGCGTATATCATTTGTGCACTCTATCATTGTTCGTCTGCACAAGCCAGCCACTATTGCCACCTTGACCCCTCCCTGAGATCTTTCATCATCAAGAATGGTCGTTTTTCTCCTCATCATATTAGGCTCTCTTTATTAGGGTGGTCGATCCCCATTTCATGTACGTCGCAGCCCTTTATTGCTTGTTTTTCAAGTTGCACTTTCGATCCTAGTACCATAATCTTGTGCTTTTCACCTATCCTCACCACGTCCCCTCCCCCGTCCCCTCCTCTCACCCTCCTCAAGCACAGCTTCCAAACACCTTCCCACTCCCTCCAAATCCCCCAACAAACCAATATGCCCTCTCTCACTACTCACCACACCACCCCTGGCACTCTCATATCCTTCGGGCAACATAGCCGCTCTAGCCAATACGACACCATCACCACTTCCAAACACAAGATCATCGTACGCATCCGCTCGTTTGATTCCTTCTCGGCCGACAACACGACAGCCGCTGACGGTTGGGTACGATTTGCCAAAGAGGACGGCAGTTGACGGGTAGAGGTGCGAAAGGGCGGGGTTGTATGCGAGTTCCTGCTTGAACTTCTTGATTGAGGTTAAGGTACGTGTTAGATAGGCGTATGCCAGGTGATGCGGAATTGTGACATGGGTGGCGGGATTGTCGGAAGTTGGGTCGTGGTCTCCGCTGTGGTCGTTCATTTGTGGTTTCATTGCGTTGGAAGAGTTGGAGTTGTCTAAAGCTGAGTGGTGATGTGGTGTTGCATTTGTAGGACTGCTGTTGGAGGTGTCTTCTTTCGAGCTCACTCGATCGAGTGGTACGCTGTTTGTCTGCCGATTGGAAGAGGTTGTGGAGATGCTTGTATTCGAGCCGGTTTTGCGATTACCTATGACATTCGGTAGCATGCCAGTGACTGAGCCGACTATGCTGCTGAAAATGCTGCTGTTGCTGTTATTCTGCGGCACTGTTGTTAGTGCTGGAAATGGTCGTGCTATGACTGGTGTCAATCTGTATTCTTCGTATGTTGCTGGGTCAAAGAAGTCGATGTCATACGACTCTTTTGTGGCAGTATCGAAGAAGCACTTTCCGTCTAGTGGCAGCAACGCAAACGTCGTTCTGATGGTAAAGTTCGTCTGCGCGGTAAGTACACGACTGCTCAATAACACATCATCACCGTTTCGTAGAGGACCCAGGATGTTGACACAGTATTGTGGCACACCCGCATATAAGACGTGCTTAACCAGCAGAGGTTTTGTATTGATAGCGTGTCGCGTTAGTAGACCACCTAGCGAGTGCGATATCATAGTAGCGCCTCTCTCACGTTTAGGCACATTCGGCTGATTGCAGGGAAGCGTTTCGAGAAACTTGACCAGCTGAGCAGAGAGGAAGAGCGGAGATAATCGCCAATCATAGCCAAAATCCCAGACACGCAGGCGTCCTTCTTGTGCGTTTTTGCAAGCACGGAGGCGTTTCAGTAGTCGCCGGGAGATGTCGATAGGTCCGATATTTTGCAACATTCCGCTGGGAATGATTCGAGTGTGCTCGGTCTCTTCGTCTTCTGGATCCAGGCCAAGCTCAAGGTCGACCCGGCGCAGATTCAGCCCAACTTTGATTGGAATCCATTGCTGTCCTGTGTCGTCTGGTCAGTACGAACAGATTTAGGAGCCTGTTGCGACCACTCACGATAAGGTGCCTTTGCCGAACGAAGCACAGAACCTCGATACCCTCCCATGATTACGACATCACCAGTCAGCTTGTCCAGTGCGTTGGCAAAGTGTGGATGCTTTATCGGCGATACCTTGCTACTTGCTCTCGGCCGGGACACTACTTCTTTCTCACGAAGTACTGAGCTTGACGAAGCCGCATGAGGCGCACGATTAGGTAGTGGTGGCGCGATGCCATCCGGAGCAGTCTGTGTCTGGAAAGGTAAAGAGCTTGGGAACGAGAAACTTGTAAAGTCCCGCATGGCAGGGAATCTGATATTGGCATCGACGAAGGAATCCTTAATAGCACGTGACCTAGAGTTCATCATTTCGTGAATGTGCTCCCAGCGCGTGTCATCTCCGAGTGATGGTGTCGCTGAAAGCGGGCGGATTAGCGCACTCTCTGATGTAGTGCGTCTTATTAGCGGTTTCGGAATGAACTGCTCGCCGTTTTGCTCTTTTGTAGGTGGTTGTAATGTCAGTCGATCAACGCTGGTCGGTCTGAAAACAGATGTTTTCCTTGTCCTCGACCTTGCGCCTTCTTCTACTACACTGCCAGATCGTTTTCGTGATCGTGACCGTAACGGTAAACGCAGTAGTCCCTTGTGCTCCTCATCGCGCCCACTCCGTAATGGTAAATCAGGAGAGGAAGTCCTTCGTAACCCGAATAGAGAGCCGACATTGCTGAGAAAACTGGAAGAAGGACTGTCGAAGTACTTTGAATAAGTCGCTTGGGCTGGATGTGGTGGTGCTGCTTCTCGCGCGACTGACGTTCCAGGCCTTCGTCCAGATATCGAGAATCTTGACGTGGCATGTTGACCTTGTCGTGAGCTCCGGCCACTTTCCTGAACTCCTGCCGTGGTCTCTCGCTCATCGACGCCATCCAGGAAAGCGATGCCGCCTTCAACTTGAGCTTCCCGCAAGATGGCAGCTCTTTCAGCAACAGGCGTGTCGAAAGAAGCAAGCCGACTTTGACGCTTGCTGATACTGACACCTAATGTGGATAGTCCACTAGGGTCTTCTATACCAATATCCTCGGCGTCGACTTCTGTATCACTTTCATCGGATGAGGCATGTGCGACTTGGTCACCACTGAGGCTGCCTAGGATGTCGCGATGATTTGACCATTGTCTTAATCGCTCGGGAATAGAGATTGTACCCGATGCATCTCCTTCAGTACCCAGAGACGCGGGCTGTGCCCTGTCACGCAGAGTCGAAGTAACCATAGACCGGCAGAGGACGCTCGATCATGCTTGTTTAATAGCTTGCTCGATGTCCGAATGTGAACATCACCGAGCTGACGCCGACATCAGAGAATACGTGGTGTTATAAACCGAAAAGCACACAATCTTCTCTTATATTAATACTTCCTAGGTTCGCAAGGCTTCGTCTTACAAGGCTCTACCTTACCTTGATGTGCAAATGTGAAGATGACGCGTCTATTATCTAAGGCTAAGGCTAAGGTGCAACCTAAACGCCAAGCACGGAAAAACCGCCGTAAGCTTGTTTATTTATGCTGGATTACGTAAAGCATAATTACCTTATGTATTACTATCATACACCATCGCCTTAGACTACCACAAAATTGCCTGCCTAGGTTAGCATGCGTCGATGTAGACCTTCGTAACGCGACGTGAAGATTAATTTTTCGTGTCTCATAGGTGTGAGTAGGGAGTACGCCGCTTTACCTCCTGCGTGATATGCCATAACTTCCCGTGTCCAGTGTTGTGCCTCCTAACCTGCCACGTAGATTCAGGGTTGTCAGAGCTTACTGCGTCAAGCCAGGCAATACTCCTGGTGCCGTCTTGTGCAGTGGTCCCTTACTGTCATGAGCATCACCATCCCTACTAATCTTGACGCCTCTCTTCACACGCTCATCCGCTTCCCGCTTCAACTTCTCCAACAGCTCAGAAGCATCCTTATCCCCCTCAACCTCCTTGTCATCATCCACCATCTGTATAGGCGCAGCAGCACCACCAGCAGTCATCCTCTCCGCACATTGCGCCCCAATCCAGTCAACACCACCTTCCTTTCCTCTCGACTGCGTCGCAACCAGCCTCTCTTCCAACAGTAACGGCGTCGTAGTATCAGTCTTCTCGGTATTTTTCTCCTCGTCACTGAATTGCCACGCTTCAACACCACCCTGGCCCTCTGCGACACCAACCATCGATTCATCCTTAACACGACCCTCTGCCCTCTCTTCTCCACCACCAAGCACCAACCGCCTGTGCCATGCTCCGACAAACATACCTTCAGGATCGACTTCTTCCCTGACCTGCAAATAACGGTCCATATTCTTGCCATACATCGACTTGAGATCCTGATTCGAGACTGTTGAGAAGTTCTTTGCCCAGTGCGGTCGGCCACCGAACTCTTTCATCAGATATTCAAATGCTTGGTAGTATCGCTTGCGGCAAGGCGGGTCAAGACCATAGGGTCTGTAAAGCGTCGCATTGAGGTATAGTGTTGGTTCTTTCTCGCAACTCGGATCCATAAAGCCACGAGGATTTGTAGTGTGTTCGCTGCCATCAGTGACGCGCACTTCTATTGGTGAGTGGACGTAGAGGCCTTTGGAAGGAAAGGGAATGCCAGAAGCTACATCATCGCCATTGATCCATGCGGAAAGACGTGTAATAGCTTCGGGACCGTGGCGAAGAGGTATTGCCCATTCGTTGACCCATTGACTGTAGAGACAGTCCATTAGAAGACCGGTGCGCAGTGGCTCGACCGCACTTGATTTACTGCCCGTCTTGAAGCCGTATTGCATCCCCATGATGAACCATTCAATTGTAGGGAGGAGACGTGGGAAGTAGTGCGCGACAGTGAGACAGAAATGGTAGGTGTGGAAGCCTAGACGACCTCCATACCAGCTTGCTTTGGGCTTTGCGACTTCTTTTGTTGTCTTCTTTGCTTGCCAGACAACCATGCGTTTCAGGTAGGGCATCCACCAACAGCGAACAAATTCATGTGACGTCCAAAGATTGGTGTTCCAACTGGCGATGACGGAGTCGAGAGGTTCCCAAAGTTGTTGCCATTCAATGTTGCATGAGTAAGCCAGCTCCATTTCAATTTCGGTGATGATGCCAAGGCCACCGAGTGAGACCAGGGCAGCGCGGAAGAGGTCGCTATTGTCTGATGTTGAGCACCATACTGCGCGACCATCGGAAAGAACGATCCGTAGCCCCCGGACACCTTGAGAAAGCAGGCCGTGCTTGAGAGAACTACCGTGTGTACCTGTTGCTATTGCACCTGCCACGCTCTGAATATGTATACTACCTAGATTCGGCAGAGTGAGGCCTTGTTCATTTACTGCAATATTGAGCTCTTCCAGCGAAATTCCAGCTTGAAATAATACGCGTCCTCCATATCGCTTCTCATTCTGTGTTGCTTCTGATCCACCTTCTAAAGGATATTTCTCAACGCGCAGTAACTTTGACAAATGTGTCAACCGCACCATCCAGCTGGATGTCATCGTGAGATCACTAGGGCTGTGTCCACTTCCTATTGTGACAACTCTTCTTCGACATTTCCTGGCAAGTTTTACAATCTTCTGCACTTCGTGTACGCTATGAGGCTCGATGAGGAATTCTGGTCGCGAGTGGAAAGTGCGCGCCCAGGTTGCATGGTGATATGATGGTAGTGCGCGGAAAGGTATGGATTCGTCGATGAGGATGGATGAGCTGGGAGCAGGTAGCGATGGGAGTATGAGTTCTTCTACGCCGACGGCTGTGGGTGGAGGAGAATCGCCGGCGTATCCTCCATTATCGGAGGTATCGTCACTGAGGAATGAGTACTCGGAAGAGTCTGCGCCTGTGTTGGTAGCGGGTGTGCAGGGATGTCCATACAACGCCTTAAAATCCAGAGTCTGTGGTGGCAAGTTGGACATTGTTGTAGCGTGTATGGAGATGATCAAGGGGCCGGAGGTTGATAAACCAGGAGAGTCGAAAAAGAAGAGCCAAGCAGGGAAATATAGGATGTATGCTGAAAGGTATACTTCTAGGTCATGCGATGGTCATGCGATGGAAATTGTGGTTATGTCATGCTGAGGCAAGATCAGATTTCCCCACACGTTTTCGTGCCGATCTCTCCAAACGTTTTGACCAAGATTCAAGATGAAACTGTCAGTTCTTTTTTCAGATTTAACTATATCATGTTAAGCTACTTTATGGGTATCTAGTCCAAACGCCATCCTGGTGTGCATTCGGATATGTCATGGTGCTGGCGTTCCAACTCTTGGTGTGCCGCTTGCCTCTGCTCTTTTCTTCTTATTCTGTAGATACTTTGCTATCTGCTCATGTTGAGTAACAAAAAAGCACCTCTTCGCTTCACTTCGCCATACTAAGACACCAATCGTCTCCGCATAGTTGACACAATCATCGTACTCCGGCTTATCTCTGAAGTGGTTGAAAAGAAAGCCTACTGTCGACTTCATTCGGTCGTTCTCAATCTGCCATAATCGAATTTGATCGACGACTGTTGGCGGTAATGTTGGCAGTTGATTTTGTGCAAAACCTGCTGCTGCGTTTGCTGCTCTCGATCTTTCAACCATGACTGGATGTGCATGTGCTGTGAGATATGATATGATCTGCTGTGACGTGATTCCGAGAGCAATGGCGCGCTGGATAGACTCCTTTGTAACACGACCCGACACCATGTTAGGATATCGTGTCGAAAGTTTGGTAAATAGAGCCAATATTGATATTTGTAGGGGGGATGATGTATATGCGTAGATGCGATAGTTCGTCTCGATCACAATGAAGCCTCGTTGATTCGTGGATTGGGTACTTCCTGATGGCAAGGTGACCCCACTAGTCAAAGACGTTGTCATTGGATTGGCATCTGATGTGAGAGTTGTGGCCAATCGAGTAGGATAGAAGCGAGAAGTGTCCTTGGGCTGACGATAGATGATACCGAAGTCGTTCAGATCTTCCAACATTTGCTGCTGAGTTGGTGACAAGTTCGCAGTGCTGTAGTCTTGGCCGACATCGAGACTACCTAAGGTGAAGAGGAAGGCGAGAACATCAACACTGTCCATCCCGAGCTACACACAAGTCAGTTTGAGTATGTCGAAGTAACCAAGTCTACACTTACAGTATCAGCATTTTCCAGATAAATGATCAACAAACTCCAGACTTGTGCATTGATTTCCTGCAGCAGAAACGTAAACCCTGCTTCAGTAATAGTCGGTGTCCTTCCTCTTAGCTCAACAAGATTTCCAATCTGAAGTAGTTTCTGCGTGCCTGTGCTGATGGCGATCTGTGCTGTATTCGCAGGTCCAGCACTACCAACAATGTAATACAGTATTGCCTCCCATTGAGTTCTAGCGAAGTCATCCAAAAACCTAGTACTGACTTTATCTTGCTCAGGCGTATCACATGGTACACCGAACGACTGATGATTTCCACCGCCTGTGAGAGCAAGACGTAGTGAGGACGAAAATGGATTATTGAGTCGATAGGAACGTGGTTGGTTTGGGTCTTGTATTGTGGAGAGAATATGAAGACGTTCTAGGATGTCAATGGCACGATCTTGTTCACTGCAGATTCATGATAATCAGCTACAAAGCTATCTATGAGCACATTCGTGTACTTCTTTTGGGTTGTGCCTACCGTTTGCTATCAGGTCTAACCCAAGCTTCAATGTCCTCTATTGGGAATGGTTCTGTTAGGAAGAGCAAGGCCATGACGAACGTCTTTGCCAAGTGTGGCAGCATGCGTCGGAAGATTGCCAAAGCTGTGGAGGGCTGTTGATACAGTCTTTTGAACGTCGTCCCTGGTAATTGTTCGAGATATTCGAACGAGCGTAGGGAGGACATGATTGGGGAATAGTGCGAGACCTGCTCGCTGTTGTGTATTTGGCTATCGTAATATCATTGTGGTCGGTCGTCAGCAGCGGACACGACGTGGGGTGCTGTTCACTGCCATGAAGTTGGGTTAACGTGATGCAGATGATGAAGATGTTGTCAAGGCATGTCTCGAATGATCTTCAGCAGACTCTGGTGCGCTACCCTACCCGGACCTTCTCCGCACGTGTTTTAGATGTGTTTCAGATGTTCGACTTCGCCTGCCGACTTCTTCCATATCTACCAACAAAGATGTCTTCAGGCAAGACCTTGAAGTTCGTGCGATCCGTGAGTTGAGGGCCGGGCGCACAACTAAAGCAGAATGTTGACTATCCCAGGTCTGGGAATCCTTCCGAGCCAACTCAGGCCTCGAGCCCAGGTAATTTCATGCTAGAATCCTGAGCATGCTTGTTACAAGGAATAACGAATGACAGACTAGTAGACGGTGTACGTAACAAGCTTCCGTCGATATCGTGGTACTCATCGTAATGCTGTGTCCTGTTCGACCTATGGCTTATGCTTTATATTTACTTCTCAGCTGCGTGTTACCGCTGCTCGCCCCGGTGTGGTCAACTTCGAGCTTGATATCGAAAAGCATCATACGAATAGACTTAACATCCTGCATGGCGGTACCATCGCGTCTATGGTAGACCTTGGAGGTTCGCTCGCTGTAGCGTCTCGAGGTCTCTTCGCGACAGGTGTTTCAACAGATCTAAATGGTTAGGAAACGCAGCACGATCTTTACTGTACTCTATCACTGACTGACATCCACAAGTGACTTACCTCGCATCCGGCGGCGTTATTGGGGACACTATCAGAGCAGAAGTGACATGCGATAAGTGTATGCCTTGCCTTCGTGCTGCTTTCAGTTAAGATGATGTAGGCTTACTCTCTCTGTAGTTGGCAAGACTTTGGCATACACTTCTATCAAGTTCACGAACAAGAAGGATGAGCTTGTAGCACGAGGAAGTCATACCAAGTACGTATTGAAGATGATGACTGGATGTCTCACATACTGACTGACTTCACCTCAGGTTCGTGGCTATTGCTTGGAAAGACCCCAACAATATTACGGAAGAGCTTGCTCCGGAGATAGCCAACAAAGGGAGTAGTAATGCAATAAAGCCACCGCAAACCGCGCAAGCTATGTAGCAATCACCATGTGAATGTACTATTATGCCATCAGCATGATTGAATTGTGTGGACACGAAGACCAAATATTCACGAGATAGATTGACGATAGAAACCCACCATAGCGTGGCATATCTATGGCTGTAAATAGCACGCATGAGCGCAGGAAGAGCCCCGATGGAATGGAGCCAGCCGCGTCACAAATGCATCACATCACTAGTCCTCCCTCGTGCAATTTCTATAATTGTCGAATATCGTAGACGTGGCTTGCTCACTTCTAACAGACAGAAGAAAACCTCGAAGCTGTACTACAAAGCGACCAAGAGTCATTACTACTTCAATATAAATTCGTCATTGTTCAGTATATCGTTTGCGAGAAGATATGTTTTCAAAAGCCTTAGCGACTTAACTTTTATAAGACGACTTTCCCGAACTAAAGAGGGGAAAAAAGGTGTGAAGAGTTGGCTGCCTGGGTTGCGCATTTGGTGCTAGTTTTGGTTCCTGTGCTTCCTCACGTTGCCGGGTCCAGCTATCTTGAGGCTACTTGCGACAAAAGAGAATGCAGCTGCGAGTAATCTGAAGTGTAGAGAAGAGATGAAGAGACTGCGCCGGACGAGATGTTGGTAGAAGTCGTAACGACAGTTAAGGAAAGACGTGAAGGAAAGGCAGCACAGGAAAGCAGAATGGACGAGTCACAAACGAAAACGCAGCTGCAAATGACCTGAAGTGTAGAGAAGAGACAGAGAGAAGGAGATGGACGAAATGTTGGCTGAAACCGTGACGGAAGTGGAGGAAAGGAAGACAGTGTAGGAAAGTAGAAAGCATGAGAGACTGTACATTAGGGGCAGTTTCTCGACTCTATTCACTTTCCATTCCTACTCTCGATCTATTTGCTGCCTCAATGTTCTAAAATATTATATTACACTCTGTGACTAGATCGTGTATGACTGCGAATCTGATAGCGTTATACTCGGTGCCTAATTGTGAGCTTCACCAGTACGTTGATTGAAGCTTTCTTCTAGCAGGTGCCTGGACAGTCCCAACCGAGCAGATTGACACCATGTAGACAGATTGACCTAGATTCACGAGATTACATTCTGCATCTATATACATACCATAAATTCATCCAAAATACTCCTCTCACTGCCCCTCCACCTTCGCCTTCACCATCCCCTCGTTCCCAGCCTTCTTAACACTCTCATCATAATCCGGCCTCGGCAGCTCCAACCCCTGCGTCACCCTCGCATACGTAATCCCCCCCAACCTACTCATCGGCTTCAGCACCGCCTGATCCACCAGATTCTTCTCCTCATTAATCGCATCCTCCCTGACCCAAAACTTCAACCCCTCCACCGTCGCAATAACACCAGTTTTCTTGCCGGGCGTCGCTCGTGATTCGTATTCTTTGGTTTCGATGAGTTTGCATTCAACGGCGAAGACGGCTTCTTGCACGCGGTCGCAGGAGACGGAGGTGCAGGAGGCCGGGTGGAGGCCGGAGAGAGCCCATTCAGAGACGCCGTAGGGGGCGTTGATGGAGGTTGCGTTGGCGGCTTCGATGAAGTGCTCGGAGATTATGTTTATGACGCCTATATTGTGAGGAGGGTTGGATGTGAGTGATTGTGAATGGATGGGAGGATGAGTGGGTGGGAAGGGGAAATACGTACATTCCTTGCTCTCCATCAGGTTCTTCAAGCTGTCCTTTGCGTTCTCGTAGCCACCTGCGTATCCAATGCAGAAGATTGGCGGGTCGTGGTTGAACATTTGCGTGTAACTGAACGGTGCCAAATTCGTGCTCGTACCTAACCACACACACACACACACATAAATCAGTCTCTTTCATCCTTCCCTTCGCATCTTCCTCACATCCTTCTGTACACATTCATGACAACATACCATCCTTACTCCTCGTGCTCACAAACCCAACCAATCTCGGAATAATCGCACTAATCATCAACTTATAATTAAACACAGCCGGCCTGCCCTCCTCATACGGATCAATCTGAATATGTTTCTTCTTCAAACTCTCCCCGCCATCATTGCCACCGTCGCCTAATTGCCAGTCTGGTTTGGGTGTCTTGGTGTATGTGAAGCCGTCGAGGGAGTGGTCGAAGTCTGGGCGTGAGTTTTGGACGGCGTTGAAGTCGCCGTGGGGGTTGCGCTTGATGGTTTGCTCGGCGTCCATGCGCTGTTCTTGGGATTCTTTGGCTTTGTGGGCGGGCACATTGTCGTCGGAGGAGGAGGACATTGTGGAGTGGTGGAGGTGGAGGGAGGGTGGTACAAGGTGGGTGTGATGAAGGGGCGAGTTGATGGTAGATTTGAGGATTGTACGTCTCAGCAGCAATGGGACAAAAGGAGATTTACAGTAAATCAAAGAAGTGTTGTAGAGGATCATAGAACTACAAGATTCGTTGCTAATAATTAAGCGGGACGAAGCATCATTGACGTGGGTTGGAGGGGTGTAGTTCTAATCGGTACTTTTGCTCGGCAATACACGGCAATACATATTACAATTTGTGCAAACATGTTCAATGTCGCTATGCTATCAAGTTTATGGATCAAGCCTAAGCTGCCTCTTTCATGCCAGTAGTCTGCTTCTGCTTGTTGGCCTTGACACGCTCGGCCTTTTCCCGCTGATTCTTCTCAATCTTCGCCTGCTTCTCCTTCTTCTTCTCCTCTTTCTCCTTCTGTTTGGCTGCTTGCATATTGACAGCCTTGGTATTGTTCCCACAATCCGACGTGTTCATAGCATCCGCATCGTCTTCGTCGCCGGCCTCCTTGCCGATGCCCTTGTCGTACATTTCTCGAAGTAGAGGTTGCTTCATCTCAAGCAATGGAATGTCGCCTAGCTTGAGGCGCATATAGTCAAAGGCGAAAATTACTCTCAGACCACTTTCTGTCAAAATCTTCTGCACAGCTTCCTGATCGATGACCTCGAAGTTAGCAGAAGCTGCGCGTTTCTGAGAAGCGCTCTTCGTGGTAGTAGATTCGACGCCAGCGGCCGGGTTGCTTTCAGCAGCATTCATACTCTCTGGCATGTCCTCGTCTACAACATCCTGCACTAAGACTGCGAGTGATTCCTTGATTATGTCAGGTTCAGATGGTGTCGGAGCGCCCAATTTGGGCATTTCGGGATACCTCTGACTGAAATGTGTGAGCAGACATGCCTTTGCATTCATCTCATGTGCAATGAATAGTGCTTCGCCTGTTGTGCTATGTCTTTTAGCTAGCGCCTCGCCACGCATTTCGTCTTCGAATGTGGCTTCATGAATGAGCAAGTGACTGTTTTGTCCAATTTTGGCAAAGTCGGAGCTCGGTCTGCAATCGCCACTATAACTGATCTTCAAGCCCGTTTTCGTCGTGAATGAGATAGCCTGTGCTCCTCTGCAGTGACTGACGTATACACTGTTGAGTGACTCGAGATTCAGAATATTCAGGAAGTCGTTAGTGTCTCTCATGTCACGGTCTTCAGACTCGGCAGGCTGAACAAAACGAAGCCGCGTGCCTTGCCTGCTTTCGAGAACAGATTTGTGGGATGGAGAGGTTGCGAGCGGCAACACACGAGCCACGCCGAGGTCTTCGGCTGTGCTATATTCGTGAAGCCATTGAAGCATTGGCGCATCGGAAACCACAGCAAGTTGGGGAAGTGGCAATTCAGCGCCTCTGTCATTCATGCCTTTTGTAGCATTGTGCCAACCTTTGACGACAGACGCTAGGCCAAGGTGATGATCAGCGTGCATATGTGATATCCAGATCATCTTGAGGTCCTTGAATATCTCGCCAAGCTGATCAGGAGTATATATGCGTCGTAGTGTGCCTAGTGTGCCCTCACCTGCATCGAGGAGGAACGACCCGCAGCCTGGTACTCGCACTAGCGTGCCCGAGACATTCCTTGCCCGCGATGGGTGAGAAGATCCCGTCCCGAGGACAACAACTTCAACGTCAGAGTGTGAGCATGCCTGCTTCCACGATTCAACTTCTTCGGTGGATGCTTCATTGTTGAGCCGCAGTGGTGCGTGCTCTAGAAGTTTGAACTCTTCTGAGATTTGTGCTTTGAACGCTTCCACATTAATCGGAGGCTGAATGAATTTATCCTGAATTTCGAAACTAGGTTCCAATACGAAGCGTAAACCTCGTTCAGCTACGGTGATATCAGGTATGCTTGGCAAGTTGCTGCCAGCTGAATACTGTATCACTGGGAAGATGGTCCCGTCAATGTGATTGTGCCTTAGAGAGTTACGCGCTGCGCCATCGAGTGCGATGTTATTTGGGCAACAATCAGGTGAGGAGACAATGTGTTTGAAGTGACCGAAAGTGCTCTGAAACTGCTGAAGACGAGCGTCGCTTGCTACGCCAGGACCCAGTATCCAGACGACTGCCTCCAATCCCGCCAGAACCTCTTTCGACTGCCACTCTGGTCGCTGAAGTAGAGGTTCTAAATACTCCACTGTAGGTATATCAATGACGGCAAAGCCACCACCATCCTTGCCAGGCGCCAAAACCATTTCTGGTGTAATCGTCTCACCATCCTCGTTTTGTACGGAATATCCTCTAGTGAGCTCGCTCCAACATTTACCTTTTGGTACTTTCAGCTCCATTGCTTTTTGAGGCAGAAACTTGCCTCGTTGCGCATGGTTCTTGATGATATAGGATACCGATTCAGCCGCAGGTTTTGTGGGTGGCAGGTTCTCAGTTCGTGCGCCAGGCCACGGCTCTCTGACATACACCGTGATATCAGGTACAGCGTCAGGTCCGCCTGGTAGCGGTCCTTGATATGGAGAAAGCGATTTTGTATCAGGATCTCGGATGTATACTTTGGCGGGCATTTTCACCGAGGATAATGGTTGAGGAACTAGATTATCGTACTTCCATGCTGAGCTGAACATCTGCTCTACTACGGACTTTCTCATTTCCAGATAAGGGTCTTTGAAAGTAGTAGAGGGTGATGAAATCCATGCTACTTGCTCAGCTGTATCGTGACCATTCGCTTCGTCGAGGGTTCTCTTGCGAGGCGATTTCATGCCGCTGTTTCCAGCAGTAGGCGAGATGGACATTGACCACACTTTCACCAAGTCATCTTGCCATGTTGGTTCGGCCAACAATGCAGCAGGAGTCAGTACAGGACTACACTCGACCGCATTTATAGGCATACCAGTTCGGAAGATGAACCGGCGAGAAGTAGCAATCATATGGTTCAAGTTCAGCGATCCATACACATCAACTTGAGGATTCTCCACCACGGTCTCCTTGGGTTTAATTGCTGCAGTGGATTGATTTTCTGCAGCTGACTTGAGTGACGATATCTTTGTGTCTGCCAATGATAGAATCATGCCCAACAAGCCACCAAGGTTCGACCATTCTGTTCGTCCTGTCAGGAGAATCTTTGATACCTTCTTGAGGCCTACCCCTCGCTCTATACATGCTCTTTGTGCACCTTCTGCTACGTTTCCAATCAGGTATCGTCGGCTGTCGAAATGGAGGAATAGTAATGTGCCAGGTGTATCTGCAGTCGGTGTTGTAACGACCTCTACGTAACTGAGCATTTTAGAAAAGCCTAGCCGCGGTGGTCGTATATGTCTTGTGGAATGAGAGTAGGGCCGAGAGGAGTTATTACTGGACTGGGGGAAGTGAGCCAAAGAGGTGATGGATCTAGAGGAGAAGAGTGCACAGAGGCCCAATGAACGTGCGGAATGTGACTTCTGATAGGACCTGTCTACCAGCAGGCGGAGAGAAGTTGGTAGCAAAGTCAGATATCGAGCATGAGCATGACCAAGTGCTGGAAATGCCAGTGTGGCGGAAAAGTCCAAGCGATGCGTTTGAAGATGTTGTCTAGGAGGACTGCGAGGGGTCAGACGAGGCAAGGTGAGTCGAATCGTGGGATTGCTGTGGGATCACTTTTCGAAAACAATTTGGAACACAATCGAGGCGAATCTACATGTACTCTGCGGGTCACAAACGACTGCGTCAGGTTTGTTTCAGATCAAAAAATGTGTGGAGAAGAGGCTCGACACATCACACAGTACTCGGTCGAGTTTAGCACAACGGCGATGAAACAAGCCTTTCTGGTGGCTTGATCTGTTCTGCATCAACGACTCCTCCTGTCACACGGCCGAAGTCGACAAGCAGCATCGGGGCATGCCCAAGCAGCGTCATCATGCAGCAGAAAACAACAAAAAACAACCAAAAAAAACAGGTCGAGGCCATTTTTCTCAAACTCCACCGCCCCTTCCCTTCGCCCTCTCTCTCTCTCTCCACACCTCTGAGGGCCACCACCTCTCCACCCGCAACACGCAGTCGTTTCGTCACATTAACATTATCTCTACCCCTCACTGCCAGCAGTGCCTTACTACTGATCTACCAATCTCTTGTTCCTACCTCTATCCTTCTGCATGTCTGTCTCTTCCGCTTTCCTAGTTCGAAATCCAACCCTTGACCGCCTGCCCATCTCATCCGTCAACAAATACAGACCTTATATGGATACATCTGTCGTCACCCCTTGTCTCTCGGGGCAGTAAACCCCCACTTGCGTCGTACGACGCGGGCTTCTCATTGCCGCCATGCCTTCGAAAGTGCGATCGATTTCGAGGGATCGCTTCGCCGCCTTGTTCGGCAATACTGCACCTCGCAAATCAACCTCGGACTTTGTCTACATTGGTGATCTACCTGATTCAGCCTCCAGACAGCCTTCGCGACGACGCAGCAGCTCACTCAACCGCCTTTCGGTGTTTCTGCTGGGGTCGAGGAACGATTCGTCTTCAAGCCTTTTAACCGACCATGCTAGCAATGAGTTATCCATCAGAGGTCGCACACCTTCTCAAAGACTCACAAAGTCTCGGCCTCCATCACTCACACGCTCACCTACCAGCGAATTCTCCAGTAGCCGCTCAGCCGGCCACCCTCCGTCTTCCTTCCGTATGCGAACCGATACCGCCAGGCTGTCCACTGGCAGCATCCTCGACACACTCGAACCGCCTCAGCCTTTTTGCTTGGACGAAGCAATATCCAGGTCAACGTCCCCGTCAGCGGGCTGGCGTCCAAGGAGCAAAAGTAGGGCGGGTAGCATAAGCGACTTAAGCAGGCCTGGTAGTCGCATATCCTTAAGAAGTAGCAATATTCTCGATTCACAACCCGCGTCACCAGCAACACCGGTTGAGAGTAGCTGTCGCAAGCGAAGCAGGAGGAGGAGTATATTCTTTGGCGGAAGTAGTAGTCGCAGCAAGAACGGCGTACAAGGATCACCTCGGCCCAGTGCCTGGATAGCTGGTGATCCCGATATGAACCAATATAGCCTCGATCCGTTAATGCGTGCTGAGAGAGTACCTGAGCTGTGGGATGAGAGGGGAGATACCTATGTGTATTTGTTTCCCAGAGCTTCCGAAAGAGGTCCTTCGTTCAAAGTACGATCATCCATCTTCGCTTCTTCTGCTTTGCTTACTGAGCTGGCTTATGGCAAAGTCCCAGCTTCCGAGACTGCCAGAAAACTAGCTAGCAAACCACCGCAGACACATGGCCACGACGTAGGGAAGGCCTACCTGCAAAGTCTGCAAAACTCTCCTCGTACTGGTCCTGCTGACATAACGAGCATGTACAGCAGCATAGACACTTCAACTTGCGGGATCGAGATACCCCCTAAGCAGCTGACCCTCTACCTCCCTCTTGCACTGAGTACTAATGGTTCGAATGTGACTGCACACAATGAGCTATCATTAACGCAGGACGATCTGGATAAGCTGATAATAGTCCGCAATCTCGTTGCATTTCTAGTCGGTGGTGCGCTGGTAGCCTCCACACGACGATATACTTTTCTAAGTATTTTCCTGGCGATAGCTCAAGGCCTGGAGGATTATAACTTCACGAACATCGATTCCACATCTTTTGGAGAGGTTGCCAACTCAAGTTTTGACTGCTATATAGACGAGCTTGATCTGGCCGATGTTCGATCAGGTTGTGAGAAGATCATAGAAGGGGTGGTTCTGGGCGAGAGGATGCGGTCGGTACTGCTCTACAACGAAGCCTTTGTCCATGCAGTAGGTCGTTACGATGAGATACATCGCCGGTCTCGGGATAGTGCGATATCGAAGAAGTTCTCTCTCATATCTCGGGTGACTCGCCTGCGAATGGAGCGTGCCTACATCGATCTCCAACAACGAATGAAGACTGCTAGTACACGTCTTACGGACTTCGACTTCCCGTCTGTATTCATTAGCTCCAAGGGCAGGCCCTTCAAGGACGACTTCGTTGCCACTCGTCGATATGTAATGGATTACTACAAGACAAAGTATGGCCAGTGGCCTCCTCGTGCCAATCCCAAGAAGAACGATTTGAAAACTGATGGACTATCTCGAGTGGTTTTACGGGAGATGTATCAAGATTTTACGGAATTGTATGATCTCTGTGTAGATCGGACATCTTTCACAAGCCGTGCAATGCATCAGGCAATGGAAGGAGATGAGGAAGAGAAGCCCGATGAGCCCATCGCGCAGTGCCTGAGAGCGACCTTTGACGAGTACGACAGGTCGATGCCACCAGTACAGCCACCAATACCGTTCGATGTACCTTTGCTACCAAGTCTGGTGCCTCTGAAGGAGTATGGCAAAGGTTCCCGAAAAGATACTAAACTCCGGTCGAAGGGGCTCAAAGATGATGACGTGGTGACTATCATGAAAGCGTCTCGCAACACCGATGTTGCGCCCAACCTCTCGCCTTTCTTGAGTGCCATGTGTCGGTTTGAGCGCAAGAAAGCACGAGGCAGGAATATTGGCGACATCGTCAACCTCAGAGCTGGTATTTGGACCTTTGCTTACGTAGTCATTCAAGCGTTGCCTATGTTGGTAATCGACGCACCTGGAGTTCGATATCACCAAGGCGTCGAGTACTTTCTGTGTGAACCTCCTCGCAAAGGTCTGCCTTGGGCGCTTGACTCGGAGGGTAGTGGGCGAGGCCGACAGATTATGGCTTGGTATGGTATCGCTGGCGGGTCTGGCATGGTCAGCTTACCGAGTGACCTCATCGAGCACGGCGTTGAAGGGATATATCGGAGAAGTCACTGCTGGTTGATGGCTCAGCAATGGTCAGCAAATCTTGGCATGGAGTCGCCAGAGGTAGCAAAGTCACTGCCTGTGCGCCCACAGTTACGAACGCAAAACTTGGGAGACCACAACTTGGATCCAACTGGAAACAAAGACATTCTATCACCACCTCATTCAGTCACCCGTGGGATGGTCGATGGCTCACCGACCTCGGCAAAAGCCAACGCGAACATGACAATGACCACACCCATCTCGAGTTCGTATGGTAGTTCGCCCTCAGTTGCGGCAAGATCATCAGATTCTGATCAACGACCTCGGAATCTCTCGAACCGAACGCGGAAGCAAGCTATGCGCGAAAGTGTGATTGGAGTCGGCCTTGCTGAGCTATCTATACCACATAATGCCGTGTCTCCTACTGCCTACACTAATGCAAGGAGACCGGGTCTTGCCTCTCAAAGTCATTCGAGCACTACTACACCTCTTACTGCAGGCAATACGAGAATCACGTTCGATGATATCATTGCTGGCATTGATAGGGACAAGCAATTGAAGAAGAAAGAGAAGGAGAAGAAGTCTTCTTGACTTGTATGATGACAATAAATTGATGATTGGATGAATGCATTGTTGGTGATGGAACTCAGACAGCATTACTAGAGCAGAGATTGTAATTGGATTTTTGTGACGACACTAGAATGTCCTAAATTGGCATAGCGATACTGCAACCCCTATGAATCACTAATGGTTGGTTGTGTTGTGACAAGAGTACCTAATGGAAAAGGCATCATGTATATTCATGCTGCTTTGTGCACCAACGAGGTTTCCGAAGGACTCTCATCGCAGCGCAAAGGCTGCCCGCCACGAGCGTGCTGCGACCTATCTATCGTGCTCCCATGTCGTGGCAGAAAGAGCTGTGCTGATTTCTCTCTCATACAAACTATCAATTCACTCAGTCACCTGCAATCCGCCTCGTTAGATTCAATTCTCCATGGCCTTCACAGCCGCGTTTGCATTCTCTCGCACGTCGTCTCTTTTAGCTGCATCCCTGATCGCCATCAGTCTAAGCTTCCACCGATTCCACCGTTCGTCTGAGTACGTGTAACGCTCTTTCCAATATCCTTCGTCTACGTCCGGCTCGACGTTGAATTGCCCCTTCATCCAAGCACCTGCAATCTGGAAGTAGTCGGCAAGACACAAGAGCTGCTCGGCACTCCATGAATTATCGTATGCAGTAACCGGGAGTGCATTCTAGGAGACTCGAGGATGCCGGGCTGTCCCCTAGGTTACCTATAAGCCTTGTTAGCTTCGATACGCCGAACTATTTTCGAAACTAACATTTACTGTTCCAATGGTAAATCACTTCTGAATCGAAATACTTCCATAACCCTTTCCAGGTCTTTTCATCCTTCTCTTCCAAGATAGCCTTGCACAGACGTACCAGGCGATCCTGATCAGTGTCTTCGCGTTCCGCTATTCTCAAGATGTTATACCACAGGATGTCATAAGGCAGACTTCTTGTTGATTCAATGATCAAGACCCTCTCCTTCAGCATGGTCGCAGCCTCAGACGCGTCGAGTTGACGTAAGAGATAGCGATGGATTGTATCTTGCATGAAGTCATCATCTTCATCATCTTTGTGGTCGTTTGGAATGAAGATATCATCTTCTTCGTCTGATGATGATTCTTCTTCGTCTGATAATGATTCTTCTCCGTCTGATGACGATTGTTCTCCGTCTGATGATGATTCTTCTTCGTCTGATGATGATTCTTCTTCGTCTGATGATGAGTCTTCTTCGTCTAATGATGATTTCTCTTCGCCAGCCTGTAGTGCTCGCAAAGCAGCATAATCAACGACGAAGACACTAGATGATGAAGAATTTGCAGTAGCGCTATTGGCTGTAAGCTGGAAGTTGATGAGATGTGATTGTTCGCTAGTCAGTTCTGCTTGCAAAGCAGCCTGATTAATGATGAAATGACTAGACGATGAAGAGTACCACTATTGGCCGCACGCAGGAAAATTGTTGGGACCTGATTGGATTATGCTGTCAGAGTTGGGAGCACCACATGGAGCCTTCTTTGCTAAGTTGTCCATGTTTCGCACGGGAGATCTCGTGTTGGTTTGCTCGGTGTTGTTTCGTTGTGTTGGTTTGCTTGGTGTTTTTTCGTTGTAAAAGCCTCCTCAGATCGCTGCTGTTACGGTGAGTGCGGTGTGATATTATGCTCGAGATCAAGTCGTTGAGAAATGGTCACAGGTTTTTATGAAATGGTCACAGGTTTTCATGATGATATAAGTGTCGGAGCGACGTGAAATAAGCAGGAATGTGAAGCGTGAAAGTGAGTAGCACAAAGGATTGAGAACAAAGAAAACGGAGCATCACGTGTCTGGACGCGGTTGTGACTCATTGACAATCAGTCTGCAAGCTCTCAAACGGTGAGCAAGCAATCAGGTCAAACATCATCTTAGCATTGCAGAGGAGAACAGGCAGTCGCGTCCCATGAACGTGGATGTTGGGTTTGCCACCCGGGGCATCTCTGCCCGAAAGCGGCATCACCTCATTCTTACTCTTCTTTCTCCCTTTCCGTCTGCTTCTTATTCCTCTCGCCTTTGTTGTTTGACTGATTGTTAGCAAGGAAGCTATCTTGTACGAAATTGAAACCGGTTGAGTCGCTTTACGAAAGCTTTTGCTAGACTGGCATTGAGGCATGTCACTCGGCCAGGAAGCAACAGGTCAACGCTGTAGAGATCTTGCCTATCCTACGTCTAACCTCTTCGAGCCGATACAGATACAGCCCCTTAAGGGCAGCCATCCCCTGTCGCTGCCTTCCATGACCTAAAAGCCGCAATTCGCAGGCCCACTTCCCCATCCATTCCACCCTTGCAGAAAGTTCGCCATGTTGCTGACATAAGCTGCGGTAGCGCCCATAGCATCACTCAAGTTGTCATAATCCACACTACCTGAGTTATAGGCCCTGAGCACATTCCATAGGTTGCCGTTTGACAGCTTGTCGTCGTTGAAGAGTTGAACTAGACCGGGGCCAGAGGGCGTGCCTTGTGTGCCGTCGCGGACCATTTGCGTGATGGAGGCTTGTGGTTTGTTGGGGTTAAAGGCAGTCAGTTTGGAGTTGTGGCTTTGCATGAGGCCCTATATTCTTCTGTTAGTGAAGTCTGTTGATGATGGTATGTATTGCCGTCTGAAGTGTGTATTTACGCAGTTTTGAACGCCGTTGTTTGTGCAGCCTACGCGGACGTTGCCTGTGGACTAGCCAGATGTTAGGCGTCGTGTTCAACAAGAATAGGGTGATATATTCGGCTTACCTCGCCAATGATAACAGCCAAAATGACTCTAGCATCCACCTTGGCCTGCTTGGAAACTTGCTTGATAGCCTTGAGCACCATAGCTTGTTCATTGACTGTATCACCAATCGGCGTCAAAGCGTCTTGTTGCATGAGTTTCCACATGGCATTAAAGTTCATCCATTTACTCATCGCAGGGAAGTTGCTGGCAGGACCACTGTAGCAGGAATATGTTGTTCCAGGATTGGCATACCCAGCATTGCCAGAGTTCAGATTGGCGTTGTAAAAGGCCAGACCCGCTTTGTTAGTCACGACGGCCTTGCTTTGGCTGACGAGAATGTTTGTGGAGATTTCTGTTGTACCGTCTGAGGAGTCTGTTGTGTTTGTGACTGGTAACGCGAGAGCAAGAATGGGAAGGAGGAGCAGTTGAAGGAGCATTGTAAATCGCTTGCTTTCTGCTGTGAGGAGTGCCGAGAGACGAAGTGAAACTGCAGTCAGAAGAGTGTTTTTACGAAAAGAGTGTAGTGAACGACAAGCTATCAGCGAGAAGCAGATGAGTTAAAGAGTGACTATGGTGAGCATGAAATTCCCAAAAAAGGAAAGGGATGAGATCAAGACGATGCTATACAAAGCACACACGATACCGATTGAAGTGGTAGTTTCATGTTTACTCTTGGCCAACTCGCAACGCGTTGTAACGCGTGTAGGCCACTCAAAATCTCCGCTAATGAAGCTGCCTTATGATGTAGCACGAGTAGCAAGAGCACGAGTTGACAAACATAACTTCACGCAATGGTTCTTCAAGTACATGTAGCCATAAATCCGGCACTTCGAGTGTCTACTCATCTGCATCTTTCATCGCTGAAGCTGGTCTCAGTAGTTTTCACGCACTTTGCACTAGACAGGGCGCCCTCCATGGAGTGGAGGTCAGCATGTTCGTCGTATGAAATCCTAGGCGCGTGACTAAGCACTCCGGTGCCGCATGACTTAAAAGTTGTCGCAGTTGTGAAGAGCATCTTCCTGGTCTGTTCTTCGTGTGAGGTCAAATGTTAGGCAGACCCATGCCCCACGATCCGGCGTCAACTCCGCCGAATGCAGCCACGTCAGTCCAATGCATTCTCAAACATTGATGAAACACTCCAGTCCATAGTCTTACTCACGCTGCCACAGTGTCCCGCACAATGTCTGTTGACAATGACACCGTAGATATCCGTGTCCTCTCCCAGCTACCAGAACCTCACAGCACCCTCTCCTTTGATAATTTACCTGCCTCTACCACAGTACGCGCGCTCAAACATCACGTACTACAGGCTCTCCCTTCGCGACCTCAACCTGAAGTACAAAGACTCATCTGCAGGGGGAGATTGCTCACAAGAGATGGAGATACCCTGCTTGATATCTTGGGGAGAGAAACTATCCAGTCACGAGAACCACAATCAATTCACTTAGTCATTCGTGACACTAGTCAACCGAGTGCGCCTTCGCCAGCACCAGGAACCCGTGCTACAGCATCAGCTGATGCCTCGAACCCTCCGCCTGTACCCCCTGGGATCGCACAACTTATAGGTCGGCCTCCAAGTGTACCTGCATTCGGTGCGCCTGGAGCACAACCTACAGTCATCATTGCCGGAGGCGCTCCTCCTCAAGGAGTGGCTGCTCCAGTACCTTTGCCATTAGGCTTCGGACCTGCAGCAAACCTGGCTGGTGTGCAGCAAATGGCAATGGAGAATCATAGGCGGGCGCATGAAGCATTCGTGAATTGGCAAAGACAACAGCAGCAGCAGCAGCAGCAGCTACAACAGCAACAACAGCAACAACAATCCGCCGGGGCAAATACACTTGCAGTCTCCAATGCAGCTACACCTCTTGATCCGACTGCGAGATTAAGTACACCGTCCAGCACCGCTCCTAATCTCGAACAGCAATACCAGGGCAGTGCAACACACACCGGCGTACCATCCTCAGCGCTTGCCGACAATACACAAGCACCAACCGCAAATCCAACACAAAACGCGCAAGCTCCTGTCACGAATGCAGCACCGCCTACACTACCACACCAAAACCAGAGATGGACGTTCACCTTCAATGCATCGAATATGCCTGTGCAACAACAAGCAGGCTTCAATCCATTCATGATGCCACCGCCAATGATGTTTGGGTATCCTGGGATGCCCTTCACCGTTCCTACACCACCTTCTGTAGCACCCATAATAGAGGGAAATCCACTCGAAAATTTGGACATACTTCAAAATCAGCTTGAACAACTTGCCGTCCAAGTGCGTCGGTTTGTCAATGATAGGTTGTCCAGTGCTGCCTCATCTGAAGCACAATTTAGAATACGACTGCATACACTAATTACTACAAGAAATGCGCAACAAGAGCAGATTAATGGCATCATGGCTTTTGGTCCTCGTCATAACCAGCGACCATTGAGTCCAGAAGATGTGGCTGCACTCCAGGATCGTAACGATAACTTTCGTCGCACAGTTCGGGGAATTGTCGAGGTTTTGGATCGATTATCTGAGGCCAGTCGCAGTCAGGCAGCAGCCACAGCTGTACCCGGTGTTACCATTGAATCTTCTAACGCAAGGAATACTTCATCAGCGGCAGCAGTGGATCAGCAAGCCGTTAGCGCATACTTGCTTTCAGGTCCGACTGGTCCCAATGCTATTGTTTACACACCGTCAGGCACATTTGCCAGTATACCACAAGCTCCTGGTGCGGTGAATAATCTCACGCCTTCTGTTAGTCACGCCAGCTTCCAGGAAGCATTCAGAAATCTGCGCTACGCTAGTCGCCAAGCTACTCGAGCTCCCTCGCGTAATCAGAATCCGGGAACGGAAGCACAAGACAATGCCAACGCGCAGCCTGATGTTGCACAGCCTCAACCACAACTGCAACAACAAAACGATGCTGGCCAACAACAGCTTATGCTCCAACAACCATTCCAACCTCAAGGGCTACAAGCTGCTCCCAACAACAACGCTCCGGCTGCAGCTGCAGACAACGGTATGGACCTCGGCCTTGCACCATTCTTCCGTGCCTTATGACTCTTTATCCGCGCGTATGGTATATTCTGGTTCTTCCTTGGTGGTACTGGCAACAGCACACGTAGAACGATTCTGCTGATTAGCTTGACTATAGTGTATTGGGCATATCAGGCTGGCCTGTTTCAGAGTCAGATAGATTACCTGCAAAGACGTTGGGACGGTCTTGTTCGACTGCCCGACAGTGTGGCACGGGCTGCTGGTGCTGTGCCTCCGAACACGAATGAAAGACTGGCGCAAGGCACATTCACGCCCGAAGAGGCAGCTCGTCGGCTGTTGGAAGAAAGAAGACAGAGAGGTGGCACGTTCAGAGCAAGATTAAGGACGATTGAGCGAGCACTTGTGTTGTTTGTTATTAGCTTCTGGCCTGGAGGCGGCGAGAGATTGGTGGCTGAGCGAGAGAGATTGAGGCGGGAAGCAGATGAGCAAAGACAAAGAGATGCCGCTGCAGCTATAGAGAGAGACAGAGCTGCTGCCGCGGCCACTGCTACTGAGAGCATTATCCCGGGTGATGAGGCAGGCGTGCTAGACTCAGCCACTAACGGAAGTCAACAAAGCGAGAAGCCCCAATCAGAAGCTTCTGCCATATCGAGTATGGATGTTGGGGAAGGAACCTCTTCAGGTGTCGAGGTTGGAGAAAGTAGCAACACCTTGACAGAGCGTAGAGCGGCTGGTCAAGAAGGGGCATCAACATGAAAAAGCAACTCATGAGTAACGAAATCATATGAACCTCGATGATGTTCCATTGAACACTATCTTCAGACCTCGTTCAAGCATTCGAAATGAAATCAGATTATTTGCTTGTAATCACAATTATCACATGTTCCATGCCGTGGTCTTTGCGTCATGAGCGTTTCAAATCAGCGTCGTGTTTCAGATCTGTCTCCAATTTCTGTGTCGACTCGCTTCGTCAATTATGCACCGTCCCTGCTGACCGTAATTAACATCGCCCCATAGCAAAAATGTTGACACACATACATCCCAGACCACACCACTTCCTCCTTCGAACACGCGCCTCCTCCCAGCTCACCGCACGCCTTCCACACACCCCATTAGCACGATCGCGGCGTCCTTTTACCTCCAGTATTTCCAGGTGTCAACAACAGCAGCAACATCGCAAAGAATCTTTCTCTTCGAGGTTGCGAGAAGCACTCGCTCGTACTAGGATACAGTGGTACTCCATACCCGCTGTAGCAGGAATAGGCTTTCTAGGATTATTACAATTCACCAAGGTCCAACGCAGAGAGCGAGCTAGATTAGAAGAGGAGGGTGCATATGGAGGTGATGGATCTGGCGGTGAGCCACCAAAGAAGAGGAAGAGGACGACACCAGAAGGACCATGGTATGCTGAGAGACAGTGTTTTGATATAGACAAGAGGCTAATGAGTTGTATGACAGGCAAGTCAGAGTAATGTCGACACTGCCTCTCAAAGCAATATCTCGTGTCTGGGGCTGGTTCAATTCCCTCGAGATCCCATACTACCTGCGCGTTCCTGGCTTTCGATTGTACTCCTTTGTCTTCGGTGTAAAGTATGTCTACCTCAGTCTCTACCACTTATTACCTTTCTCTTCCCTAACATGATCGTTTCATAGTCTCCAAGAAGTTGCCGAACCCGACCTCCATACCTACCCAAACCTCGCCGCATTCTTCTACCGTACACTAAAGCCTGGCTCGCGTCCCATAGATCCCAACCCAAATGCCCTTGTCTCGCCCGCAGACGGTAAAGTGATTCAGTTCGGACAAATAGAGGGAGGTCAAGTCGAGCAAGTGAAAGGCGTAACGTACAGTCTCGACGCTCTGCTAGGCTCAAAAGAGCCCACTCATCATGTCAGCAACATCTCCCCCTCATCCTCCTCACCACAACCGAGTCGGGACCGTACTCGCCATGGTGACGCAGAGGAACATCTTGATCCCGAGGAAGAGTTCGCCAAGGTGAACGGGATAAGTTATACCTTACCTCATCTCTTCTCTGGCGACTCCAGCAATCCTTCCCACGCCACTGCGGAAGATCAATCCACGAAACCACGTTCAGAGTCCGAAGCCGCCGTGCGCGAAGACTTTGCTGGAGCTCCTTCGAACGCCCCGTGGTGGTCTCCCATTTCTGCACCATCCAAACCACCCACAACATTATACTACATGGTCGTTTATCTCGCGCCAGGCGACTACCACCGTTTTCATTCGCCAGTCTCATGGGTTGTTAATACTCGTCGCCACTTTGCAGGAGAACTTTACTCCGTCTCTCCATATCTACAACGTACACTCCCCGGCTTGTTTACGCTGAATGAGCGAGTCGTCCTTCTCGGTCGTTGGCGATGGGGCTTCTTCTCATATACGCCCGTTGGCGCCACGAATGTCGGATCTATCGTGGTCAACTTTGATGCTGAACTAAGGACGAATAGCCTCATCACTGATACAGCTGCTGATCGTGCTGCGGAAGAAGCAGCGAAGAAAGGTGAGGTATACAGTGGTTTTGCTGAAGCGACGTATAAAGGTGCAAGCAGATTACTGGGCGGACATGCGCTGAGAAGAGGCGAGGAGATGGGTGGTTTCATGCTGGGTAGTACGATTGTGCTGGTCTTTGAGGGACCGAAGGAGGAGGTGGACGATCATGGGAAGAAAGTGGAGGGTAGTATGGGATGGAAGTGGTTGGTTGAGAAGGGAGTGCATGTCAAGATGGGACAGGCTCTGGGGGAAGTTGTGGAGGAGGGAAGGAAGGAGGTTGATTAAGTTGGTTGAACACGCCCATATCTGCTAATACGATTCCGCCTTTTAAAACAAAATATAGGCTGATATCTATCTAATCTAATTTTGCTCTTGAATGGAAAATGATAGTACTACTGGTACGACAAGCATAATGCTAATGGCCGCACTCGTCTTTGGACGAAGCTTGAGTCCTGATACGCAAGCGTGAAATTAACGACAACAGCTCTGAGTAGACCCTGTGGCAAAACACCACCTCAATGTACGTCGTGACAGTCGTTGCTCGTACATAATGTCTAAAAGACCTTCAAAGTAACAGAACCATGTCCTCCAAGCCAATAAACATAGTAGTCGTGCGTACATCTCTCTTCCCATACGCCCCCCTCCTAACCCCACCAGGTCGGCGGCTCACTAGCCTCCCTCTTCACATCCATCATTCTCAAGCGTCTCGGGCACAACATTACCATCCTCGAACGCTCACCCACATCCCTGCTCCAATCTCAAGGCGCAGGCATAGTCGCGGGTTCATACACGCAGGACTTCTTTAACCAATACGATCGTACGCACACACCAATAGCTGTTTCCAGTAAACTACGGCAGTATTTGGACAAGTCAGGTAAAGTGATTGACAAGGATGAACGGGAGCAGCGGATGACGAGCTGGGATTTGTTGTATAACGTGCTACGAGCGAATTTTGATGGAGGTGGGAGTAGGGAGTATTGTCCTTTACCTCCTGAACAACAGCAGGGCGGTGGTACAGTGGAGGGTGAGGCGAGGTATGAGGTCGATAGGATCGTGGTAGGCGTTGAGAAAGCCGACGATGGCATGACGGTCAAGTACCACAAGCACGGTGATGACGAGTCTGTTCAGAGTGTATCTGCAGACCTGGTCATCGCTGCCGATGGTGCGTCATCCTCTGTTCGAAATCTGTATGAGCCTACAGAGAGAAAATATGCAGGCTACGTAGCCTGGCGAGGCACAGTAAACGAGAACGTACTCTCATCGAAACATCCCCAAGCAGCCAAAGCATTCGTTGAGAAATTCACCTTCTTCCACGCTCAAAACATCCAGATACTATCTTACGTCATTCCAGGTCCAAAAGGCACTTTGAAACCTGGCGAGAGGCTTGTAAATTGGGTCTGGTATTGCAACTACGCTGCCGAGTCCGATGAATGGCGCGACTTAATGACAGACATCAACGGTAAGCTGAACACCACAACACTCCACGCAGGCAAGATGCGACCAGAAATCTGGATAAAGCAGAAAGAGTACGCACGACAGGCACTGCCGCCGCAATTTGCGGATCTAGTCTGTGAGACACAAGAGCCGTTTGTGCAGGCAATCACGGACTCGATCGCGGACAAGAATGTCTTTGCGGATGACAAGGTGGTGGCTGTAGGAGACGCAGTGGCAGGGTTCAGGCCACATACTGCGGCGAGCACCACACAGGCAGCGTATCATGCTCTATTGTTGGAGAGGGTGTCCAAGGGTGAAATGAGCTGGGATGGATGGCAGGATGAGGTGATGAGCTATGCCAGGAAGATGCAGAGGTCGGGCGTGGAAATGGGAGACAGGAGCCAGTTTGGCAAGCATCCATTGGCATCGTAATGAGAGTGTTATCGGGCAGTCAAGATGACCTGAGACCTCAGACTTCTTGTACAGAGAGTCGGCGTGCTCTACGGCCTTGGTCGAATACTCTTTAATGTAATAATAATAAGCATCGTCGGAGACAAAGACCACGCAAACACTCTTAAGCCTGTGGACAATGCCTCTTACAGCAGCGTCATGAAATCGTTAAAGAAAAGTCTTAAGCAGCAAAGCAGGTTAGCGCTATAAAATCCATAAAGAGCAATAGATCAATCATTCCAGCACCAACAATTTGCATGCATCCTAATTCTATAACATATGAAAATGTAGAACGACGTTGCGATATTATCGACGATTCAAACAGCTGGGCACTCTCCCCAGCTTTTTTTTACTTGAGCTACGAATCTGAATTGTTCAAGATCTCGAATTGCCAAGCTTTGAGATATGGATACGAAACAGTAGAAAAGGAAGGGAATCGTGTCGGAGGCACACTAGTCATATTTTTTGAGCCATTGCGAACGTGAGTCTCTGTCTGTCGTTAACTACCTGGTACCTGGTAACAACCAGTAGACGAAACGAGAAGAGAAGAGCCTGCTTCCAGAAACTCAATGTTGCCAAAGCACAGCCACGTTCACAGAGGCGGTCCAAAGAAATCAAAGAACTTTTCCACATGATATACAATTCCTGAATAGCAGACCGGAAACGCCCTCTAAACCACTCAAAAGCTGGCCCAGGTAATCATAAAGTCTGAGTTCATTATCTAGAGCAACAGTCCAGGTCGTGTTTCCATTACTTCAATGCACAGCCCACATTGCCGCTCCTCTACCCACCAATTGCTTATTTCGCAATCTCGACACCACCGGTGGCACCCAATGCCTTCTTGAGGTCACCGTAGACTACAAAACGGATTAATAAAGTGCTTCAGGGCCGTCAAATAAGGCAAATACGTACTGGCGAATTGACCTGCAGTAATACCACCAACCATGAAAAGACGAGCAGGAAGACCAGTGAAAGCACCACGGAGCCCAATTTCACCACCGATCTTGACAAGGCGGGACATGGTTCCCTCACCAGGGAGACCCTTGGTCTTGTTAATCTTCGAGAGCATAGTATCTGCGGGCTGGGAGATGATGGCAGCAGCGAAACCAGCAATGAGACCAGATCCGAGGTTGACACCGGTTTGTTGACCGTTTGACATCTTGGATTTATCGAAGCGGGCGAAGATGGCCTCAGCAACCTTCTCGTAGACGACGAACTTGGCCATTGTGTAGGGAACCCTGAACAAACAGTTAGCGCGCTGTAAGCGTCACGCATCTGAGTGGCTACATACTGCTTGAAAAGGATGGGACCGAAACCAGAGTAGAAAGCACCAACACCTTCGGTTCTCAGCATCTTGGTGAAACCTCCAATGAGACCGTTGGCATAGGTGGGCTCAGAAACTAGACGAATACGGGTAGCCTCGAGAGGGCAGAGGGCAATGTCGGCGAAGAATTCGGCAGTGGCAGCGGAGGCAAGGTAGATGGCAGTACGGTTGTTGATGGCGTTCTCAATACCGACCTGGTTGATGAACTGCTGCTTGAACAGCTCATAACCACCGAACTTGAAAGCACCCTGGAGAAAGTAACCGGCAAATGTAGGACCGACACCAGTAAGAAGAGCGCCAGCGCCCTCATTCGCGATCACTTGTCTGATACCACCGAACAGACCCCTGTTGTAGGTGACGGGGTCGAGTTGGATCTTGGTCTTGACGCTAGATTTTTCAAGTCAGCTTTGACTACCTCGACCAGCTCCAGCTCGATGACTGGGTCCTAATGCGCTTCAGCTTACACATCGATCGGAGTGAAACCACCGTGAGTGACGGAACAGCAGACAGCGCCAGCAAGAGCAAAACGAGAGTAAAGTTGGAGACCGCTGAGCTTCTTGGGCTCAACGGCAGGGAGACCGGTCTTCAAGTCGACGGAGGCCATTGCGACAGATGTGAAGAGAGAGTAGGTGCAATAGGATGAACGAGTGGAGAGAAAAAAGAGGTTGTTGTTGTTGCGATGGTAAAGTCCAATGATTTAAAAGCTTGCCTTAGGTTGGGACGGACGGAAGAAACAGGGTGAAACGGCTAATAGTGACACGTGAAAACCACCGAAGTCTGCACCGAGCTCCATTGAAATCCGGTGCCGACAACGATATCCGTCGCATACAGCAAGAGGACCCAACACGGCGAGCAGCTTGACGTTGTGACAATGGAGGGTCTTTGTTCGTACAGCGGACGGCAGCCCATACTATTTTCAGATACTATACACGACTCATGCTTGCGCTATGCTGCCTCACCATCTCTACTCATAGCTTCATATCTCTTTCCTCTGAATGCCCATAAACCCCAATTACCACAGCTCACATCTGCTGGATCTAGATCATTGAGATCCCACCTCAGACTCCGGAAAACGTTCTCTCCAGGCTCCAGGAGCACATCCATCTCACCACCAACTTGTTTGTCGACCCAGTCACGATCGCGCTGCATGTCCCATTCTGTATAACCTGTGCAAATGATTGGACATTTGGTATCGAGCAGCATTGGGATAGTCTCTGCCCATTCGTGAGAACTAGCCGGATGACCTAGACCAGGATGGAAGAGCATGAAAACGTCAAAGTAGGGATCGTAAGGCGCGAAATATTGTGCTTGGTGCATCGTGTGGAAATACTCCACGAACGACGTGATTTTGATATTCTTGGTAATTCGATCTTCCACCACACCACCAAACGGGTTCACATCCGTCCTTGGTGGCAATGGGAATTCTCGCTCTCTATTAGCCATAGCTTCAGGACCGATGAAGATGACATGGAAAGTGGATCGAGGGAAGAGGTGAGTCAATTGAACCCATACCGCTCGAGGCAAGGATGATTCTGCACGCGCTCCTAAGATGAAGATGCGGATTGGCGGTGGCTTAGGACGAAGCGTAGCTATTGTGTTACCCTCACCCATAGCTGGAGGATGAAGAGTGTACCGAAGAGCTGTTATAAATAGCATTAGCAGTCTCCATAATTACTGTTGTAGGTTTGCAAACATACCACTAAAACTTCGTAGACCCTCGGCTGTCAATCGGCCATTCCTCATGTTGTAGGGACTCAGCTCATGCAGCACACTTGCGACTGTAACCGGATACGTTAGAAGTCTAGTGACCTGCCGCATTGACCTGGCGTCGTCGATAGCGTTAAAGTCCCTCGTATACAGAAACGTATCCCAGTTGGCCATATTTATCACGAATTCTTCTGCACGTTGGCCACCAGGATAGTCAAATTCAGGGAAAAAGCGTCCCGAGTGTAAATCATGGTCATCTTCGTTAATCTGTCGTAATGTGTCGCATACTTCTAGATGTGACTCGAAATCCTCTTCCCAATGTTCTTGACAGCATGCTACTGGAATCCCACAGTCAGGACACTCGAACTTGACATGAGCTGGAGGAGAGGCTGTGACTTCTGGGTCGTTCGGTGCTGGTTTGCGATTCTCTGGATCTAGTGGTGTCGTCGGCACACGAGTGCGCTGATGTGAAGGATGCGGGCAGTAGGCATGCTGTCTCATAAAAGCAGCACGGCGGCGGATCTCAGGGGAAGGCGAGTCGGTGAAAGAGTGGAAAAGGTTGTCTGGCTGAAGTAATGCTCTTGAGGTGTCTGATGAGGCATGACCCAAGCTAGTGACATAGTGATCCGGGCCACTACTCTGGGAGGGCTGCTGGCTGCCGAAGGATGTGACCGTTCTTTTCGTCGATTGTGGTAACAGAATAGATGGCTTGCGATTCTTCAATGCTTGTGATGTTCCTGTGGCGGCCGACGGGGGAGCTTTTGTCGATGATGAGTTGAACCTCTTGACACTGTGGCTGCTCTTAGTTGCGAGCCGACCAAGGCACTGCCTACATGTTTGTGCTACAGGCTTCATTGGCAATCTGCGACGTCTTGTGCTTGCAAACTAAGTGCTTTTCGATAATTGAGATGTCGACCAGAAGTTCGACTGCAGATCATCTTCAGGGTCCACATGTTTCAAAGCTGTTTTAAGATTTCCTCGCTAAACATCAAGCATCATCTTGAAATTCCTCTGCTGGTTCTCAATTATCCCCCCCTCGCCACGTCGCCGAACGCTACTCCACTCTCCTCCGACGCTCAATCTGGTGTTTTGTGTATGCACACTCTTTCTTGGTAGTAACGTACAGCACGGCCGCGAAGGCCAATCACTACAGCCAAGATGGCAACCACTTCGACCATGTTCATGTACAGCTTGACCCTTCGCCCGCCGTCTGCCGTCACTCAAGCGATTATAGGACAGTTCGCGGGAACGAAAGAGCAACAAATCCTCACAGCGCAAGGCTCGCGACTTGTTCTGCAGAGATTGGATGGCGCATTGGGCAAAGTCGTTCCGATGGTTAGCCATGACGTCTTTGGCATAATTCGCACTCTTGCGGTGTTCAGGCTAGCTGGAAGCAACAGAGGTAAGCTATTCCAAACTTATGACCGTGCAAAGTGAGCTCTTAGTGACTTGTTACAAAGCAAGTTCATTCGCTCGACGTGCTTGTGGAAGGGCATGAGCATGCGCAGTATGCTTGTTCATCAACTGAACAACAAACCAGGAATGGCGCTAACCGTCTCGCAGATTATGCCATCATTGGTTCAGATTCCGGTCGAATAACAATTATAGAATACCTACCCGCACAAAATCGCCTTAACCGAGTACATCTCGAGACTTTCGGCAAGTCTGGAGTAAGAAGAGTCATTCCTGGGCAATATCTCTCTGTGGATCCAAAAGGCCGAGCTTGCTTGATCGCTTCTGCAGAAAAGAACAAGCTAGTTTATGTGCTGAATCGAAATGCGCAAGCTGAGCTTACCATCTCCTCTCCTTTGGAAGCACATAAAGCACAAACTATCGTGTTCGCTATGATTGGGCTGGACGTCGGGTACGAGAATCCCATATTCGCGGCACTCGAAGTTGATTATGGAGATTCAGACGAAGATCCTACTGGTCAAGCGTATGATACGATTGAGAAGCAACTTGTCTACTACGAACTTGATTTAGGTCTCAATCACGTGGTGCGCAAGTGGACAGATACTGTTGACAGGACAGCCAACTTGCTCTTTCAAGTGCCTGGAGGTGCTGATGGGCCAAGTGGTGTGATTGTTTGCGCTGAAGACAACATTTCATACCGACACAATAACCAAGATGCGCTACGAGTACCCATTCCAAGAAGACGCGGTGCAACTGAAGATCCCGACAGAAAGAGACATATCGTTTGCGGAGTTACTCATAAAATGAAGGGAATGTTCTTCTTGCTGCTGCAAACCGAGGACGGGGACCTTTTCAAGTTGACTATGGACCTAGCAAAAGATGACAACGACAAGCCTACGGGCGAAGTACAGGCTTTGAAGCTCAAGTACTTTGAAACCGTTCCTGTTGCGAGCTCAATATTGATATTGAAGTCTGGCTACTTGTATGCCGCAGCGGAAACAGGCAATCACCACTTGTACCAATTCGAAAAACTTGGAGACGAAGATGATGAACTGGTCTTCCACAGTGACAACTACTCGGCCGATCTCAGCGAAAGTTATGATTCAGCTGAATTTCATGCGCACAGTGTAGGCAATCTCAACCTGGTCGAGAGCATTGACTCAATGAACCCGATGACGAGCTGCAAAGTGACGAATCTCACCAACGAAGACGCCCCTCAGATATACTCAATTTGCGGTACAGGCCCTCGAAGCACGTTCAAGACACTAAAGCACGGTTTGGCGGTATCTGAGCTTGTCGAATCCCAACTCCCAAGTCCTCCATTAAATGTGTGGACCGTGAAGACAACTGCAGCCGACGAGAATGATGCATATATTGTCCTTTCCTATACCAACTACACTCTGGTGCTTGGAATTGGCGAAACTGTAGAGGAGGTCGCTGACACAGGACTTCTTACAACAGCGACGACGCTTGCGGTACAGGTTTTGGGCGAGAATGCCATAATCCAGGTACATCCTCGAGGAATCCGACACATTCTACCAGGCGGCATCATCAACGAGTGGCCATCACCACAGCACAGGACAATTGTAACAGCGACTACGAATAATCGACAAGTGGTTGTTGCGTTGAGCTCTGGCGAAATTGTTTACTTCGAGATGGATACAGATGGTATGCTTGCAGAGTATGACGAGAGACGCGAAATGTCTGGCACCGTCACGAGTATGAGTATGGGTGAGGTTCCAGAAGGCCGACAACGAAGCTCTTTCTTGGCCGTAGGATGTGATGACGCTACAGTCCGCATTCTTAGTCTTGAACCAGAGAATACACTCGAGAATAAATCAGTGCAAGCATTGACTGCTGCACCAACTGCACTCAACATTATGCCTCAGATTGACTCTTCCACTGGTGGTTCGACACTGTTTCTGCACATTGGTCTATACTCTGGTGTATATCTCCGCACTGTGCTTGATGAGGTTAGCGGAGAGCTCTCTGACACGCGAATGCGCTTCCTGGGCGCGAAACCCGTCAAGCTCGCACGAATCATAGCTTCAGGTCAACAAGCCATGCTTGCGCTAAGTTCACGTGCTTGGATTGCTTACGCAGAGCCACAAACGAAGGCTTTCACCATCACGCCATTGGACCACGTTCCTCTGGATTTCGGTCACAGTTTCTGCAGCGAGCAATGCAAGGAAGGTATCGTCGCACTTGAGGGCCAAAATCTTCGGTAAGTCATTATTGCCCTGTCTTTGATGCATATGTCCAAAGCAGACACAAGCTTTGGAAGATCTGCTAACATATCGTCTAGTATATTTCAAGTCGACGACCTATCCACAAACATTCGCCAAGACTCGGTGCCGCTAGCATACACGCCACGAAACTTTGTACGCCATCCACAATTACCTTACTTTTATGTCATCGAATCAGAGAATGGTACACTCTCTTCAGCAACTCGTGACAGATTACAGAACAATACAGAAATGGTCAACGGCGATGCTGCTATATTACCTGTGACAGAATTCGGACTTCCTCGTGGCAGTGGACATTGGGCATCCTGTATTCAAGTCGTTGACCCGATCTCCGAAAAGACCGTACTACACACTATCGAGCTCGAAGAGAACGAGGCTGCTGTCAGTGTTGCTGCTGTAGCATTCTCCTCTCAAGACAATGAAGTGTTCCTCGTCGTTGGCACGGGCAAGAATATGGTCATCTCGCCACGGTCGCACGATGGAGGTTCTATTCACATCTACCGATTTCTGGAGGGTGGAAAGAAGCTGGAGTTTGTGCATAAGACAAATGTGGAAGAACCTCCACTTGCATTGCTACAATTTCAGTCTCGACTTCTGGCAGGAATCGGCACGAATCTCCGACTCTACGACCTCGGTATCAGGCAGCTACTCAGGAAAGCACAAGGTGAGGTTGCGCCAAACCTTATCGTTGGTCTTACAACACAAGGCTCACGCATTATTGTGTCTGATTTGAGCGAGAGTGTCATTTATGTGGTGTACAAATACCAGGACAATCGCCTCATTCCTTTTGCAGACGATGCTATCTCTCGCTGGACGACGTGCTCGACTATGGTAGACTACGAAACAACTGCAGGTGGGGATAAATTCGGCAACCTCTGGCTCGTTCGTTGTCCTCAGAAGGCTAGTGAAGAGGCGGATGAAGAAGGAAGTGGAGCACATCTCGTACACGAACGTGGTTATCTACAAGGTACTCCAAATCGTTTACAGCTGATGATCCATTTCTTTCCTCAAGATATTCCAACATCTATTCACAAATGCCAGCTTGTTGCTGGCGGACGTGATCTGTTGTTATGGTCTGGCTTGCAAGGTACGATTGGAATTCTCGTTCCATTCGTCAGCAGGGAAGATGTCGACTTCTTCCAGAATCTCGAGGCACATCTCAGGACAGAAGATGCACCGCTGGCTGGAAGAGATCATCTCATCTACAGATCGTATTATGTTCCTGTGAAGGGTGTGATTGATGGTGATTTGTGCGAGAGGTTCAGCTTGTTGTCCGCGGATAAGAAGGCAACCATTGCCGGGGAATTGGACAGGACTGTAAGGGAAGTGGAGAGGAAGATTTCGGATATGAGAACAAGGGTGGCATACTAAGCGCGGCAAATGAAAATGAAAGAATAGAGTTTGTCCAGAGCTCTGCAACATGTATATACGTGAAAACACATGTTCAAGTAATCTAGAGCTTGAGCTGATTGCTAGCTTGAAAAGCTTGGAGCGTCCTCAAGATGCGGCGCTATTGGCCATTGAATAGACACGGTCGTGTTTCAAAAACACTGAAGAAGTCCAAGTTTCCTGAAAGATAATACCACAGATCATCGCATTTTTTCAGAGCTTCTTACGTCCTTTACTTCCTTTACTTGCTTTATTTCATTAACTGCCTTTAGTTCCGAAGCGCTTGGTCCATCTCCTATCCGATTTCTATACAGGTCAACCACTCTAATACGTCACACATGAGTCTAGATACTCACATCTCTGTCGATTTCCATCACGATACTGCTAAACCTTTGTGCTACAAGATCAAGACAACCCACGACAACGTGCCAGAAATTCCACGTTCACGGCAATCGAAATCTTGAATAAAGAGCCGACAGTTGATGTGCTTGAGGACGCTACTTGGCCTGGCCGCATGATCATATGCCGAAGGTGTCGAGTGTGTAGTACATCTTCATCAGCCAGTAAAGTTGTGAGCCGAAATGTACTTCATCCTCACTGAATGATCAGGATATGCAATGAAGAACTTTGCTGCGGCATCTGCGATGGTTTTGCACTTGGCAACCGACAAGAGAGCGTGTTGGTCTCAGCGTTACAAAAGGGAGTTGAGTTAGATGAACAACAGCACGCCTTACACCTGGTTTTCATGCTGATTTTTAGGACCTTGAAGCCAACATCCTACCTACCTCGTTGGACATAACTGTGTCAACCTAACGCAGGTTTACTAGGAAAAGGACGATGAACACCAGAGCGACAATACCGACTACCTCAATACAAAGAGATGGATGAACCTGTGAACACCATGTTCATCTCAAAGCAGGTCAATTTCACGACGATCCTCGACACTTGTTGGTCGACGCCGGATTACTTGTAGAACGCTGAGAAGGAAGAGCAGTGTACCAGTCGTACGGTGAAACCGTCGACGACTTACAATCATGCATCAAGGTCATGGCAGACAGATTCGGCATTCCTTTCGACAAGAAGCCTCTGCAAGAAGCGTGCTTTTGGAGAGGCGTGCTTTTGGATAGAAACAGTTCACCGTCGCTTTCGAGTACCCAAATAGACACAAGCTCGAAATCGAGGTTACCCATGAAGCTGGGGATTTCACTAAGCTCTCAAATCAGCAAGCAGCCGAAGCAGTCGTATACTCCGAGTTACAATGATATTCGACACATAGAGGTCGACACCGACATTAGCAAACCTTTATACCAGCTTCAGGATAAAACATACAAGCTCCGCATCGAGGTTACTCTAGAAGCTCGAGATTTCGTGAAGATCAGACGCCGTAGTAACAATCGACGTATAGGGATAGGCCCCAAGACATCCTGCCTGACAGATGATTTCATACTAGACTAGAATCCGCATAAGATGCTCTTTCGAGGATACTAACGTCCTTAGTATTGGCCGTAGACTCGAACAGCCTTCGCTAAAGATCTATTTCAAGTCGTATTCTTAGCCAAATTATCTATATCGAGACCAGGGCAGCTGTGGTAAGTGAAGGAGAACTTAAGAGTAGTGCGAAGGGATTCAGCGAAGAGGATCGAGCACATGCAGATGACTTGGCGTAAGGTCGGAATTCGCCGTAGTTGTACGATCGACTGGAGAGCGTATTTGTCTAGTGGTACTGATATATCTCTTGATGACGATGCTGTTTATTAACGAAGAAGAAGATGTTGTCGTTGTTCGCTTGCGGTGGAAGTAACGTCCGTGAGTAGGTTTCGGTATCTTGGCTGCCGTATGTTGCGAGGGGAAGAGCACAGCTGCAGTGGTAGAAAGGTGCACTCATATAACTGTTTGAAGTCTGAGCGGACCAAAGAATGGCGCACTGCACGATGCAAAGACGGCCACGCTTGAGCCTTTCCGCCGAAATGAAAATGATATTCGAACTAACATATGGCTTGACTTGAAAGCACGCTGGGTATACGCGGACACCTTGACATTGTTTCTTGCTATTATCACCTGTAACTTGTAGGTAGCCTGCCTACCTCGGCGTATATATGTTGTGTACCAAGAGGATGCGGTGCAGGAGCAGGTCTGATAAAGGTTCTCCGGAGGGCCGGGTTCTGGTGTGCTGGCGAATCGTACCATATGTAAATGTAGTCATGTTCTCGTCCTTGCGGCCTTTGAACTCTGCGGCGAACCACCAGTCCTTCACAGCACAAGCTGTACGGTGATGAACCCATTGCAGAGCATTCGGCGAGCTACATCAGCGAAATGAATCGGATAGAGAGAGCAATGCAAAAGGGAGACTGTCTCTGGGCCTTGAAGGGATGTGGGAATTCATCGTCATATTGGATGTCGGAAGCCAGAAAGGGCTCTTGTGTAGTACCACTAAAGGACTGCTGGTTCCAACGAGCTCGACTCATTTGGTCCAGGGCAAGCCGTACGGTGCACCATCAACACCCCCTTGTAGGGATCGTCTTGCGTCGTAGAAACAGTTCGATATCACGAATGCAAGGTGATTTGGCATAAGAAGTCAATCCAGCCATCTTGACCGTGCTGTCAGGTTTGCACAACTTCTTGCGCATCTTTATCAAACAAGAGCGCATTGAACTCCCACCAGTTTCCACTCCTACGTTCTTCAGAGCTGAAAGTCACTACAGCAGTATCGTCGACAAAGACTTGATTCAGCCATGTTGCTCGCTCGGGAGACCCGACAATGGATGTCGCTCTTGTTATTTCGTATCTAGATAGCATGTTAGCACAAATGCCATTTGATGACAACAACACAAGCGATACTTACTGCTGACCGTCTTCATTGATGAAAGTAACATGAGTCTCGCCAGCAGATATACAAATGCCTTTCCAAACGGCGACCTTGCTCGAATCCAGTATGCCTGTCGTCTTGTACTCAAGCAGTTTTCCATTGATTTCGTCATAGACGATAATGCTAAGACTAGGTCCAGTACTGTCCATATCGTCAGGCTCGAGCGGTACATGGGTGAAACAGACGGCGAGCAGTCCATCACGACCGCAGGATCTAGCACCTAAAGCACAATATGTAGACTTGGGGTGATCTAGGAGCCATCGGCCACGAGTCTCGATAGCGTCTGTTGAAATGAGCTCGCCACGCAGCGAAAAGTGGCAAGCATAAAGTATGTCCCAGGGATTTGTGCTGGAGTGTCCCTCAGTCAAGCTCAGACTAGACAAGGCAAAATACATAACCGAGCTCTTGTCAGGAGAGAGATGGATTTGCTCATCCGATATTGTCTGCCTGTCGAGTTCTGCTCGTGGTAAGCTCGGGGTCTGTATTATGCTAGGAATGTTAAAAGACTTGACAGAGTGATTTTCGGTATCCCAAACGAGGATCGTCCACTCTATCAAGACGCACAAGTGTGAATCACGCCCTGCAAAAGCATTGATGGTTGCAGAAGGCAGTGTTATCCATGATTTCACTTGTGTGTTTCTGGTTTCGGCATAACAAGTCCTATATGTTGGTCAACACAGAAGTTTTCGAGTACAAGAATCACGTAGTTCTAGCATCGTATCGAGGTTTAGGGACGAATCCAACTATTCCTGATAGAGCTTATTTCATATAGGTGTTGGATGAAACGTGACTTACCCGGAGAAAGTAATATAACCTATCAAATTTCGTGTTGTGGTTATTGCTAGGATCAACTCGCGGGCAGGCGTCTTAATGGTCCTTGCTTGACCGCTTCGGAGATCGTGTATCTGTAGGATATCATCTCTTCGGAGGGAAGGCTGCCTTTTTGGGTCCATCATTGTGAGAGCTAAGAGTCCATAAGAATAGTGGCTTTGCGTGAGCTGGCTATTCACGCCTATAAACCGTTCTGCGTTATCATTGCGCCACGACTGTACACATGTCTTATATGGAGCAGCTTTCTTGAACCTGGCAGCGTGATCTATCTTCAGCTGGAACAGCTCTTCTTGGGATAGGTCTCGTGCTCCAAGCAGGGGAAGGTCAGATGGAGTGTACCATTGACTGAGGAGAGTCTCCTGCACGATAGGCTGCAAAATCAAGTCCTGCCATCGTTTCGAGACATACAGGCAGCGAGCAGCATTACTAATGTCGATATATGAGAAGACGAGGGCGACAAGCTCCACTGGCAAGCTGCCGATGATATCAAGCTGGAACGATCGCCGGCTCAAGATTGCTTGCAACTCCCTCCATTCTTCGCCAGAGAGGCTAGCCACGATATCATTTAGCCATGTCCTTCTCACAGGATGCAGCTCAGCGGACATTAAGATGATTATGCTGATAGCAGCAGAGAGGATTGAAGGTGATACACGTTGGATAAGATGGGATTGTTTCGGAACGGCTCGAGCTTAGTGGAGACTTAAGGGAAAAAGGCTGGGTACGGAAGGGGTTCTTGAGCTTCGAGAATTATACGAGGCCCGCTCTGGGCACCACGTTGAGATTGCAGATGCTGCTTTCTCGTTGGCCAGCCTCTTTCCCTTGTTTCTCCCCTGGACCAGCTATCACGCCCGCCAAGAAGATTGGGTGTTCTCGAGCGAGTCGCCGTTGCTTCCATTCACATGCTCAAGCCCAACCCAACCCTCACTCACGCATTCATCCCAGCATCCAATTCTCTCCCTCGACTCCCAACTCCAACTGCCACGCAACTGTGTGTAGGGAGCCCAAGTGCTGTGGCTAACACTCTCACCTGCCAATTCCATCCAGAAGACGACCTCACCCTGCCCCGCTCCCTCCCTGCTTCCTTCACCTTATACCGGAGCCTTCTCCTCCATCACTTCTCGCTATCGACGCTTCCTACTAGCGTCATTGCCTCCTCTTGTTCTCTCGGGCGCCGGCGTCTGTAGGAAACTTGTCTCTTCGTTCCTCGGCAACATCCGACAACTCGGATTCTCCTCCCAATCGAATTATGTCAATGGTCTCTACAGTGCCACAGGAGGGCTCCTTCCAGAGGACATTGGCAATGCACACGAACCCCCCTACCAACAGCCAGCAGCAGCAACCGATGCCAATGGACGGAGTAAGCAACAATGGGCCGACAGCTGGATCACAGCCTATGGAGATTACTAGCACGGCACCACAAGACTCGACTACTACGGGGAATGGGAATACGGCTACACCGCAACCGCAACCACAGACGAAGCTCAGTCAGAATGTCTTTGTACATAAGCTTTACAAGTATAGCAAGATGTTTTCACAATAGATGAGCCAGAATGGTAGCTAATGCCGTTATAGCATGTTGGAAGACTCGAGCATTTCACACTTAATCAGCTGGTCAAGCACGAATGACAGCTTTGTTATCACACCCAATTCCGACTTCGCCAAAGCCTGCTCGTAAGGAGGAATGTCCAAGGATATCGAGACTCGAGACTGATTCTTCGTAGTACATATTTCAAGCATACCAACGTCTCGTCATTCGTCAGACAATTGAACATGTATGGCTTCCACAAAGGTCGGTACATAATGTTTATTGAAGTAGCTGTGAATACTAACATCCGAACCAGTTAGCGATGTCTTTCACAATGGCTCTCCAGAATCTCCATTATGGGAGTTTCGACACAGAGAGGGTGCCTTTCGACGAGGGGACTTTGCCAGACTCAGTGCAGTGAAACGACGAGCATCCAGACAGGCTTTGCCGCATCGCAGCTCCTTCTCTGCTGCTCCACGAGCAATACAACAACAATCGCAGCCACAGCAACAGCAACATCATCAGCAGCAACAGCAGCAGCAGCAGCAACCACTTCCAACAGCGCCTATTCCTGAACTCCCCCAGGATTCCTTAGAGTCGCGCTTCCTGCAGCTGGAACACCACTTACATGAAGCACACATGCAGATTGCAAGGACGAACGACATGAATGCCAATTTGAACACTAAATGCCAGCAACTTTCAGACAATCTCACCAAAGTCTATCAGGTACTAATTATAACCGTCCTTAACGTCGGTATGATCAGGCTAATTATCTATGTAGTACAACTACGACATTACCAGAGTTCTAATAGCGCTGATCTCTGATCCTAATCAACCGATGCATCGTGATAGTGAGTTTATAGCCGCACCTACCTATATATACTTTTCGACTAACAAGAATCTCAAGCAATGGCAATGCAAGGAGATATAAGTCGTCAGCTTGAGAGTATGCGTCACGTCGAAAACGGCCATCCTCCAGAGCCACCAGGTCCGTTCCATCGTCCTTCGGTTATCCAAGCACATCTCGAGAATGGGCCACCCATGTCGCCATTCCAGCTTGCCCAGGACGAACCACGACGGGTATCGCTCTTCGCACGTCCTCAATTCGCTCGACCGTCCATGCCACAACGATCGACCACAGAGGCGAACAGCAGGCGAATAGTAGAGCCTATGACAAATGGAAGAATGTCACCACCACCACCTCGTCCTACACTTCTCGACCCAATGGAGTCACGTATTCCGCCAATTTCAGAAATGGCACCTGCTGATCCTTCTCACTCCGGCTCACAGCTATCACCTCCAGCTTTCCTGCGACGACACACTTTTGCAGATATTCGTCCTCAACCACAACAGTGGCCCTCGTCAGAGCATCTTCACCCTCCGGGCTACAACTCCAGTCAACCAGGACAGCAACAACACACCTCTCCTTTCACGTCCGGCAACTCTTCCGCCCATTACCCGAGCTCACCATTACTAAATGGCGCACCTGTAGGAGAACAGCAAAAATTACAGGACAGCCTTGCACGCTACCAAATGCCAGCACCGCAACTGCCGAATGGTCTTCGCCGGTCGAATACACCACCACGACACACTCCCCCCATCACTCTACCTGCAATTAACGGCATGACTGATGGACATGGCAACCTTACAGCACCTCCAAACAACAGTTCTCAAGCGAACTCCTCCTTCTCTCAACCTACTAGCACATCGTTTACCAATGGCAGCACCAACTCCAGCTTTGGAGGATCGTGGGGACCTCCGCGCCTGCCATTCAAGGATGTGTTCGCGGCCTCGGATCCACCAACGAGGAGAAGTAGTATGGCACATTTGCTGAATCCAGCTGACACGGCGGAAAGAAGTGACGAAGATGATGTCGGGCCCGATGATTTGAGGAAGAGGAAGAGAGTGATGTGACAATGGGGTCTTTTCCATGATCTAGGAAGGAAGTTATGAGGTTGATAGACTATTTGGTACGAATTTGGGTAACTTAGTATTGCTGTGTTGTAACGACATATAACGACGGATTCAAGAACCAAGAAACTTCCAGCTCGTCCAGCTTATCCATTTCCCGTCACCGAGTTTGCGTGGAATCCGGCGATCTTTTCAGCAGGAGTAGGCGTGAAAACTAGGTTTGAGGCGTGCATATATTCATCCAGCTCAACTCCTTGAACCAGATTCGTCGAGTTCTGGCGACGCGCTTACCAGCATTGCGACATACTCATCGTAGTTGTCCACCATCTGTTGGCAGTGGCATCTCTAGCATTGATGACCTTGATCTAGTAGCGCTTCTGTTCTCTTTCCACGGCGTCGATCTCGAGCTCCTCTGCGGTAAGGTCGAAGTTTCCACAAAGTCCTTCATTCAGAGCACAGTGGGAGCAGGAACCGTCGGACTCGAGAACCTTGCGATCATCCCAAGGACATATGTGAGCCATGCCATAGTCTCCCCAGTCGGGAGTAGAAGACGTAAGCAAAGGTAGCCTCCATGCGAGTGTCTGCGTCCTCGATGTCGTAGTCCTGTTGTGTCACGAAGGGACTGTATAAATTTGCTGGCCAGATCGCTATAATAAGTACTACTCTTGACAATTACCCAAGCCTTTGGTAGCACGAGGTAGAGTGTATCCGGTTCGATAAGCTCGTAAGCTCGCGCTTGAGTAGCAAGTTCTTGCGCTTGTATACCGAGCTTTTGCAGCTCGATCTGTGTGGCGTCGGCAGACCTTGTGCGTCTTGCAGATATGCTATTCATAGTGTCGCATGGGACTTTGATCTTGTCGTTGTAATTGGAGATTAACTGCTCTGCTTTGTTGTTATGATCTTTTAACATTTGCTCTGCTTTGTTGTTGTGATCTTCCAACATCTACTTTAATCGCGAGGCATTTTTTTTCTGCCCTTTACTTGGGTCGACTGAAGGGGTTGCTCTGTAGTCGGGATTTGGTCGTTGTTTGTTGTGGGAGCTTGAGGGTTGATGGTTGCCTTTTTTTGTGAATCGAATATGGCGATTTGTTGATGTTGTTGATGAAGATGCTTGAAAGAAATCGAACTCCATTTTGTAGCACTTTGTCTGAACTATCTTAGTAATGTCCTTTGTGGTATTAATCAATGTAGGCCGGATCGCCGTACTACCATATCGGATATTCATGTCATTGCCTCACTCGAAACCTCTCCATGAAGCTGGACTCGTTTCCAGCAGCTACTCACACATCGGATTGTTAGAGCCAGTGAAATGAGGAAAGCGAACCTAGCCGATCGAGACAGGCAGCTCGCAGTAGCAGCAAGGGTCGTCACGGTGCTGAGCCATGGTCGCAAAAGTCTGGGTGTATCTATTACAGAGTTAGGCTTTGGATGCTTTGGTCAATTCAGACGGAGAACCTCGAGAAGGGTGAGGAATCCAGCCTCCGAGACCACCGTAATCAGTATGAAAACTAGGTGTGAGGCGTGCTGATGTCCCCTGGCTCAAATTCCTCTGGCAACGCCACGATGAACATCCATTCCCGTCAATCTAAGCGCATCTTGTGACACAAGTGCCTTGTCGAACACACGATTGCCAGGAGAATCTGTCTGGCCATTGGTAACGTAGTGCGATGAGCTCGACGTCTCTTCGTCGAGCTACAATCGGACCATCCATCTCATCTACGGCTCTTGCTGGGAAAGGAGGCAGCGACATCGCAAATGTAGTAACGTCGAGCGTGATGTCACTCCTTGTGCACGCAGCATAGAACAGTATCGTCGAATGGAATCATGTGCCGCTCACACCACCTTAGATCATGGCATCTTGCGAAGCTGATGCTTGATGAACAGCAGAAAATAGTACTAGTGCTAATACTTCTTCAATTACTGTTTGCTTGTTGAACAAACATGCCAAACCAAACCATTCTCCTCAGGAAACGTGTGAGAACGAAGCGACAGACATTGAAGAAGAAAATGGTGAAAACAAAGACACCAGACGGCGAAAAGTGCAAAAGAAAACCGTGCGATAAAAGTGCAAAAGGAATCAAACATACAGCAACTGAAATTCGCATGTGGTCACCCACCATACTACTACGCAGTCGATCTGTGGCTTAAATAGGGCAGAGCGAACGGGATGCCTTGTTCTCCACAGTCTATGGCCGTATGTGC